>Ga0316578_10001134_pt1 | contig 10444 bp, 6 predicted proteins | sample J0NA_2_FD_203076 | JGI IMG/M metagenome (GOLD analysis project Ga0316578, IMG submission 203076) | Rhizosphere microbial communities from salt marsh grasses in Alabama, United States - J0-2_160517rDrC | ecosystem: Host-associated > Plants > Roots > Rhizosphere | place: USA: Alabama | collected...
GACGCCCGCGCCCTGTTCGTCCTCGCAGGCGCCCCCGGTGTCGATGTCGAGATCGTGATGAGCGTCGAGGGTTCGACAGCGGCCGGCAAGGGCGCCGACAACGCGATAGGCCTGCTCGAGACGGCGGGGCTGGCGGACGTGGAGGTCTTTCGCGGCCGCTCATACCCTGCTCTGGCCGCACCTCCCTGGCGCGCGAGAGCCGAATCGCTCGGCGGGATCGCCTTCCCGCCGCCGCGTGCCCTCACGCAGGCTCCGCTCGACAAGGACGCTGCATCTCGCGTGGCCAACGTCCTCCCCGGCGCGACTGTCGTCGCCCTCGGCCCCCTGGGGAACATCGCGCGTATCGAATGGCTCCGCGGCGGGGCCCTTCGCGAGACGCGCGTGATCATCCCCGCGCATATCGACGCGGCGACGGCCCGGGGATGGAACCTCGAGCGCGATCCCGAGGCGGCTGCCGCCGTGCTCGACAAGGCCGGCGAGATCGTCCTCGTCGATGTCGACACCCCCGCCGACGGGCCGCGGATCCTCTGCACCCTCGAAGGTGACGCGCCGGCGGTCCGATGGATCCTCCACACCGTCTGCACGGGCGACGGGGCGCATGCGTTCCTCTATGACGAGCTCGCCGCCGCGGCCGCCGCGCGTCCGGATCTGTTCTATACCGGTACCGAGCGGTATGCCGCATCGTTCGTCGACGGCGCGCTGCGGCTCGAGCCGCGCCGGGACGGCTCCATCAGCATCGCCCGGCTCCGCGATCCCGCGGCGCTCGAGTCGTTTCTGCACGCCGCCTGGGAGTCGCCCGGCTCTGCGGAGCACGGGCATCTCCACGCGGCGGTTGAGCATGTCGACCCGATAGAGATGATGCGATCGTTCCACGGGCACCTCGGCCCGTACGTCGTTGTCGGCTACCGGATGGGACGGACCGCCCTTACGGCGGCCGGCTCGGCGGGCCACTTCGGTATCAGCGCGAGGGTATTCTCGATACTGACTCCACCGCGCTCCTGCCTGATCGACGGGGTGCAGATGGGGAGCGGGTGCACGCTCGGCAAGCGCAACATCGCGATAGAGTCCTTCGACGGCCCACCGTACGCCGTCTTCGCCACGACCTCGGGGGACACGGTGACCGTCTCGCTGCGCCCCGAAATGCCCGACTCGATCGCCCGCTGGATCGGGGCCGGCGGCGTCGAGGCGGCGGGGATGCGGATCTGGGAGATGGAGACGGACGATCTCTTCCTCGTCGACGGTCCCCGGCGATAGTTGTTGAGCCCGTGGGGCGTTTCGCATACAACTTGTCCCATGCGGATCGCCGACCCACGCGCGCGCTTCATCAGTGAGGAGTTCCTCGCCGCGATGGTGATACTCGTCGCCCTCGCCGTGCGCATCTTCCACGTGATATTCACCGCGCGAATGAACCCGCTCGCTCACGATCTCACGCTCGACGCGGCGATCTACGACCGCTGGGCGAAGGCGCTCGTCTGGGGAGGCGAGATGCCGTCGACGCAGCTGATGCAGGCCCCCCTCTACCCGTGGTTCGTCTCTCTCGTCTACCGGGTCTTCGGCCCGAGCCTCACCGCCGTGCGCGCGGCCCAGGCGGTGCTCGGCGCATTCACCTGCGGATTCGTCATAACGGCGACGAGGCGGCTGCTCCTCTCCTCTACGGCGGGGATCATCGCCGGGCTGATCATGGCCCTCTACCTCCCGGCGATCTTCTACGAGGGGGTGCTGCTCCCCGCGACACTGATCCTCTTCCTCGGCTCGCTCTTCCTCGTGCTGATGACGCACGAGCGCGGTCACGCCGGACCGCTGCGCCTCATGGCGGCCGGTTTCGTCCTCGGCCTCTCCGTGCTGGCCAGGCCGACGGCGCTGCTGCTGGTCCCGTTCGCCATAGCGCATCTCGTCATAGCGCCGCGTCTCGCTCCGGACCCGCCAGCTCCGTCCCTTGTGCGGCGGATCGGGGCGCTGATCGTCGGCCTCGTCTTCGCCGTCGCCCCCCTGACGATACGCAATGCGCGGACGACCGGCGGATTCGTGCCGGTGACGACCGGCGGAGGGATCAACTTCTATATAGGCAACAATCCCGCCGCCACGGGATTCTACTCGGTGCCGACCTTCGAGGGGCGGCCACTCGGCGGCACGCCGGAGGAGCAGCGGCGGATGATGTACTCGCTCGCCGCCGGGAAGCTCGGCCGCGAGCCCTCCGCCCCGGAGGTGTCGAGCTTCTGGCTCGGCGAGGGGCTGCGGTGGATACGGTCCGATCCTGGAGGATGGGCGGCGCTGACCTGGCGAAAATTCCTCTTCTTCCTCAACCGTTACGAGCGCGCCAATGTGGAGAGTCTCGCATTCCACAGACGGTTCGGCGGGATACTGGCGCTCCCCCTGTTCGGCTGGTGGTTCGTCGCCGCTTTCGGTCTGCTGGGGATCTTTCTTTCGCGGGCCCTCTGGAAGCGGCTCTGGCTGCTCTACGGCGGCGTGCTCGCCGCCCTCGCCATGGCGCTGGCCTTCTACGTGCTCGCGCGCTACCGCCTCCCCGTCGTCGTCTACCTCGTCCCCTTCGCCGGGGGGGCTGTCGCCGCGCTGCTGAAGATGCTCCGCGACGGGAAGTGGCTCGACCTGGGGATCATTGCAGCCGCGCTCGTCCTTCTCCTCTACCTGACGGGGATGCCCCTGGCGAAGGACACCACCGCGGTCGAGGCGAACAACCTCGTCCGCCTCGGGCGGGTCTATCTGCGAAGCGGCGACGAAGCCCGGGCGCGCGAAGCCCTGCAGGAAGCTCTCACCGTCGATCCCTCCGACGAGACCGCCCGCCGGATGCTCGAGCGGATCGAGTGAGCGACGGGGCCCGTGCAGAATCCACAGATGCGAGTGATATGCCTCGTATGTGTTGAAAAAACACATGAACCCTGCTATACTTCCCACTTCACGGCATTTCTACTTCACAACCTGGGGGGTGAACGTCATGAAGAAAGCGCTACTGCTTCTCTTCCTGTCGCTGCTCTGTTCCGGATCGGCCGCCGCGTCGACCGGGGCCTACATGGGCCTGTATACCGACAGCGAGCACATGTACTGGTGCGTGTCGGGGGTGGGATTCTATCCGGTCGAGATGTGGATCTGGTGCCTGCCGGGCGACCAGGGAGTGTTCTGCAACGAATTCATGATCTCGTATCCGCCTAACGCGATCCAGTCGACGGTGACGCGCAATCCGATCATATCCGTGGACCTCGGTGATCTCGGGTGGGGGATGTCCGTCTGCTACACCGCCTGCCAGACCGACTGGTTCTGGAATTACCATCAGTTGCTCTGGGTCACCGATCCGAGCCAGACGCAGTGCACCATCGTCGCGCATCCGGACGTCGGGGCCGTCCAGATAGCGAACTGCGAGCCGGGCTACCCGATCGAGCCGGCGACGGTGCTGACGAACCTCTATATCAACCGCCCGTACGACGACCCGCTCTGCCAGGGGGTGGCGACCGACGAGGCGAGCTGGGGGGCGATCAAGAGCCTCATCGACTCCGGCGGCGAGTGACCGGCGCCCGCGACGGCTAACATGTGATGACGGGATATGCGAGGGCGGCATTTCCCGAGGAAACCCTCAGTCCCGCACGGGTTTCCGAGGGAAATGCCGCCCTCGCCCACTCTAGCGCGGAGCGCCGTCGCGGCGCAGCCACTGGTCGAACCAGTCGAGGATCGACGCATACCAGAACCGCTGGTTCTGCGGCTGCAGGATCCAGTGGTTCTCGTCGGGGAAGCGGATCATCTTCGACGGCACGCCGAGGCGCTGCAGCGCGGTGAACATCTGCTCGCCCCCGGTGATAGGCACACGAAAGTCCTTCTCGCCGTGAATGATCAGATGCGGGGTCGAGAAGTTCTTCGCGTAGCGGACCGGCGAGAACTCGTCGGTCAGCTTGGGATCGTCCCACGGCGGGCCGAAGAACTCCCACTCGGGGAACCACAGCTCCTCCGTCGAGCCGTACGAGCTCCACTGGTCCGCCTCGCCCGCGTGTGTGACGAGCACTGAGAACATCCCGTCCTCGTTGTGCCCCTGCAGCCAGTTGCAGACGAATCCGCCGAACGAGCCGCCCCAGCCGCCGACCTTCTCTGGATCGACCCAGGAGTAGTTCTCCAGCACGTACCGCACGCCGTCCTTGATGTCCTCTATCACCTTGCCACCCCAGTCGCCGCGGATCCCGTCGGTGAACTCCTGCCCGTACCCGGTCGAGCCGCGCGGGTTACAGAAGAAGACGGCGTAGTCGGCCCCGGAGAAGACGGCATACTCGGTCCGGTAGGCATACCCGAACATCTGCTGCGGACCGCCGTGTATGCGCACGAGCATCGGGTACTTCTTCGCCGGGTCGAAGTGCATCGGCTTCACGAGGAAGCCTTCGACCTTCGCCCCTTCGGCGCCCTCGTACCAGATCTCTTCGGCGTCGGGGAAATGATACTCGGCGTAGACGTCGTCGTTCACGCCGGTGAGCTTCTTCACGCCGCGCCCCTTCCCGTCGCAGCGGAAGACCTCGTAGTAGTGCGTCATCGGCCTGTGCAGGTAGACGAAGAACTTCTCCTTCGGCCCCGCCTGCACACCGAGATGGTACCCCCGTCCCGCATCGGGCCCGATCACCGTCTTCACCTCGCCGCCCGAGACCGCGACGCTGAACAGGTCGATGTCGGCCCTGTCCTCGGCCTCGAAGAACAGCCGCTTGCCGTCATCCGACCAGAACAGCTCCCCGACGCTGCGGTCGAAGCCGGCGGTGAGGCTGCGCGGCTCGCCGCCCGGCAGGTCCATCACCATCAACTCGTAGCGGTCCGACTCGTACCCCGGCCGGCGCGTGGCGCGCCAGGCGAGGCGCTTTCCGTCCGGAGAGAGGCGCGGATGGCTGTCGGCGGCGGGATTGCCGGTGACCTTCTCTACCGGGCCGCCGGCGAGAGAGACCCGCCAGATCTCCTCGTTGTACGAGACCGCCTGGTCGGGGTCCTGCTTGCCGGAGAAGTACAGCGTCTTCCCGTCGGGGCCGAGGTCGAAATCGGTCCCCGCCGAGGCGAGCCAGTATGTCAGCGCATCGTACTCGAGCTCCGGTGTGAGGTCGCGCGGCTCCCCGCCCTCGAGCGGCACGTGGAACATATGCTGGACCTTGCCATCCTCGTATGTGTCCCAGTGGCGGTACATCAGGTGCTCGTGGACCATCGCCGAGACCTTGTCCTTCTCCTTCTCCTCGTCGCGCTCCTTCACGCAGTCGAAGTCGGGGCAGTCGAGATAGGTGCGCGCGGAGAAGATGAATCCGGTCCCGTCGGGGGTCCAGATGAACTCCTCTACGCCGCCGTGCACGTCGGTGACCTTGCGCGCCTCGCCTCCCGAGACGGGGAGGATGTAGATCTGGGGGGCGCCGTCCCGCGAGGAGAGCAGTGCGATCGTGTTACCGTCCGGGGACCAGCGGGGACTGTTGTCCCCCTTCTCCCCCGTCGTCATCCGGCGCGGCGTCCCGCCGTCCGCCGGGACGATCCAGATGTCCGAGTTGCGGCTGTTCTCGTCGAAGTCGGTCACGGTGACGACATACGCGACCCATTTCCCGTCCGGGGAAAGCCGACAGTCGCCGACCCCCTTGAGCTTCCAGATGTCATCGGGTGTCCAGGGCTTCTTCTCAGCGGCGAACACGCCCGAGGCAAAGCATGCCGCGACGAGGACGATAGCCGCTGTCCAGAACGCCTTTTTCATGGCACGTCTCCTTTCACGAGGTCCACTCGTTCCTTTTCTATTCCGGTCCGTTCAGGATATACTCTCCCCCGGAGTGTGAAAACAGTAATTATGGAGGGCGCCATGCTGTTCGAGGACGACCCGCGCGACCTGCGCAAGAAACGTTTCATTCAGATCATCCGCGACCGGAAGGCCCGCGAGCTGCTCGGACCCCTTTCAGAGAAGATCGCCGCCTGGGAGAAGGGTGAGCTCGACGCCGCCGAGGTCTTCAAGACGGCCGGGTACGCCGGGCGCAAGGGCGAGGCCCTCGTCGCCGACTTCAAGAAGAAGCCCGACGTGATCCTCGCCGGGATCGCGATGGACGATAACAGGATCAGCTCGGGTGTCGGGGACGTCGGGATCGAGGTGAGGCTCGCCGATATCTGCGAGGTCTTCTCCGACGCGGTCGTCTCGCCGGTCGATCCGGACGGTGCGATGACGGCCGGGGCGGCGCTGGCGATCATCGAGCGCGGCGGGGCGGGTATAGGGGAGGAAGCGAAGGGAAAGGGACCGGTCGCCGCCTGCGGGGCCTTCTCGACAGGCGCGGGAGAGCTCGCCACCGGCGCGGTGATACACGCCGCGGTGGCCGGAGAGGACGGCGCGATCACCGCGCAGTCCGTGAAGGCCGCGGTGGTTGCCGCCCTCGCCGAGGCGGAGACGCTCGAGGCTGAAACGGTCGCCATCCCGGGGCTCGGGGTCGTCGAGGGAGGGATCTCCGCGGAGGAATCGGCGGCGGCGATCGTCGGCGCGATCGCCGATCACAAGGCCGATTCGGTCTCGAAGATCGTCATCACCGATATAGACGAAGGTGTCGTGGTGGCGTTTGTCGCGGAGCTCGAGCGCCGCGAGGCGGAGGAATAGGGCTCAGCCCTTCAGGCGCCCGCGCTCGCTCCTGCAGGCGAACGAGCGCTCGTCTATCGCGCGCATCGTGGCGAGCACCCCGTCGAGATGATCGATCTCGTGCTGGAGCAGTTCGGAGAGGTCGCCCTCGGCCTCGATCGTTTTCTCTTCCCAACTCATGTCTCGATACCGGACCGTGATCGCGCGGTTGCGCCTCACCCTCACGAGCAGCTCGGGGAAGCTCATGCAGTCGTCCCAGAGCTCGATCGTCTCGTCGCTGCGCCAGGTGATGACCGGATCGATCAGGACGACCGGCTCGCCGGTGTCGATGTAGACGAGACGGATCTGCTCGGCGATCTGAGGTGCGGCGATCGCACGCCCGGCGCCGTACCGCTCGCGGAAATCTTTCATCGTATCGGCGAGGTCTCGGACGACGCCGCCGAGCCGTTCGAGATCCTCGCGGCGCACCTCGGCGGAGGGCTCGTAGAGCGCCGGATCGCCGAGCTGGATTATCGTCCTGATGGGCATCCAAAGACCTCGCGCCCTATCGCTCCGCTTCCTCCCCCGCGCCGCACCCGACGCACTCCTCGCCGGGATGCGGATACTCGCCGTTCCAGCAGTAGAGACAGAGCCGCTCGCGCGGCAGGCCGATCGCCTCTATCATGTCGTCGATCGTCTGGTAGCGCAGCGTCGTCACCTCGAGGTCGGTGCGGATCCAGTCGACCATCGCGGCATACTTTTCCGTCGAGGGGTCGAGGTACTCGGAGAGGTCTTCTACGTCGCGTCCCTCGAGCGCCCTGATCGCCCGCCGCGCGGCGAGCTCGTGGATGTCGCGCGTGGAGAGGTTGAACCGGCAGGGGAACATCAGCGGCGGGCAGGCGGGGCGCACATGCACCTCTCTCGCACCGCCGGCCCAGAGCTTCTTTACGGTGAAGTTCTTCAGCTGCGTCCCTCGCACGATAGAGTCCTCGCAGATCACGATCCGGTTGCCGTCGATGATCGCTTTGTTCGGCACGAGCTTCATCTTGGCCACGTGATCACGCACCTCCTGGGAGGGCGGTGTGTAGCTGCGGCCGTACCCCGGGGTGTACTTCACCAGAGGGCGTCGGTACGGAACGCCCGATTCCATAGCGTATCCGATCGCGTGGGATGTCCCCGAATCGGGGATGCCGGCGGCGACGTCGGCCTCGATGTCCGAGTCGCGGCGCGCCAGCGCGCGCCCCGAGCGCTCGCGGACCTCCTCGACGTTTATCCCCTCGTAATACGAGGCGGGAAATCCCGTGTAGATCCACAGGAAGGCGCAGATCTGCTGTTCGGCGCTGCCGGGAGTCAGCTCCTCCAACCCGTCCCGGCGGAGCAGTACGATCTCGCCGGGGCGCAGGAACTTGCGCAGCTCGATGTCGAGATTCGGGAAGGCGCTCGTCTCGGAGGTCACCGCCCATCCGTCTGGACCCTCGCCGACGGCGAGCGAGAAATACCCGAGCCGGTCGCGCGCCGCGTAGATCCCGTCGCGATGGAGGATCATCAGCGATACCGAGCCGTCTATCTGCCGGAACATCCTCTCGATCCCGTCGACGAGGCTGTCCCCCTTCGTGATCATCTTGGCGACGAGCTCGGTGAAGTTCACCACGCCGTCGCCCACCTCGCTGAACGTGACCCCCTCTGCGAGCAGTAGGCGGGCGAGCTCGTGCGCGTTGTCGATGAATCCGTCGGTGGCGATGCAGAACGGCCCGAACTTCGAATTGAGATAGATCGGCTGCTCCTCGAAGGCGCTGATCACGCCTATGCCGCTGTTGCCCTCCATGCGCGGAAGGTCCTCGGCGAACTTCGACTTGAACTGGCTGTTCCCGATATGATGGATCTGCCGGCGGAAGTCGTCGCCGAGCACGGCGACGCCGCCGTACTGCGTGCCGAGGTGCGAGTGGTAGTCGGTGCCGTAGAGGAGATACTCCGCGCAGCGCGTCCTGGAAGCGACGCCGAAGAGTCCGCTCATTGATGACCTCCGGTATGAATATGTTGCGGGCGAAACAGCGACCTGCGGAAAGGGCGATGATACACCCGCGCCGGGAGGTGCTCAACAGGTTTTTCGGCGGCGGCGCTGCGCCGTCACTGTTTCAGGCGGGCGTCGTACCATGCGAGTATCCGCTCGACGATGTCGGTCTGGTGGCGGATCTCGGCGAATCCATGTCCCTCGCGCGGGTAGACGACTATCTCACACGGAGTCCCCGTCTGCTCGAGGCCGTGGTAGAACTCGTACCCCTGCCCCACCGGCACGCGCGCGTCCGCCTCGCCGTGCAGGACCAGCGTGGGAGTCGAGGCGCGCTGCACGGCCTCGACCGGGGAATGCGCACGGTACGCGTCGGGGCGCAGGTAGGCGACCTGCCGGAAATACCGCTCGAGGAATGTCGGGGTGATGTCGGTCGTCCCGTGGAAGCTGAACAGGTTCGTCACCGCCGCGCCGGCGACAGCCGCGGAGAACCGGTTCGTGCGGGTCACCGTCCATGAGGTCATGTACCCGCCGTAGCTCCAGCCGCCGATCCCGAGCCGCTTCGGGTCGGCGTATTTCTCGGAGACGAGGTAATCCGCCCCCGCGATGATGTCCTCGTAATCGCCTCCGCCCCAGTCGTCGAAGTTGGCGCGGGCGAATCCGGCGCCGTACCCGAGACTTCCCCGCGGGTTCGGCAGGAGGACGACATAGCCGCGGCCTGCCAGCGGGATCGCCCACTCGTGCCAGGTGCCATGCCAGCCGTACCACCACGCCCACATCGGCCCGCCGTGCACGCAGACGACGGCAGGGAAGCTCCCGTCGGCCCTGAATCCCTCGGGGAGCCAGACGACCCCCTCGATCTCGGTGCCGTCCCTACTCTTCCATCTGACGACCTTCGCCTGCGGCAGCTGGCGCTCCTCGATCCAGGGATTGAGCACCGAGAGTCTCTTGCTCCCCTTGAACATCCCGCTCGACCAGACCCAGATCTCCGGCGGCGACTGGGGCGACCCCTTGAGAAACGCGATCCTCGACCCGTCTATCGAGACGTCGAACACGCCGGCGCCGAGGAAGTACGGGATGTCGAGCGTCTCGATCGCCTCGGGCCCGTCCTTCCCGACGGGGATCGTCGCGAGGCGGGCGTGCACGCCGTCGAGGAGCACGGCGAGGAGCCGGTCGGTCCCGGGGAGCCAGACCGGCTGCACGAGGGTCCCCATGAGATGCTCGCCGACAAGTCGCAGCCCGCTCCCGTCGGCGCCGATGACGCCGGCGACCGGCGCGCTCAGCGGGATCTCGGGATGGCTGAGGTGGTAGGTGAACGCGATCGAGCGGCCGTCGGGAGACCATGCCGGCGGCCCCTCCGCATCTTCGCTCAGCAGGGTCTGCGTCCGGGATCCGACATCGAGCAGCTCGAGGCGGGAGTGCCAGTAGACTTCGTCGCTGCCCGGTCCGTCGGCGCATATCAGAGCTATCATCGATCCGTCGGGGGACCACGAGAAGGTGATCACGTGCAGATCTGCCGGGGTGACCGCAGTTGCATCTGTCACGGGAAGCCCTTCGAGCACGGCCAGCCGCAGGCGGTCGCAGCGCTCGGGTTTGTCCGAGTCCTTCCAGTCCCGGCCCGCCTCGCGCGCCTTCACGATCGCCTCGCTGAGCGGATCGGCCGCGGTGAACGCGAGTCCGCGCCCGTCGGGGGAAAGAGAGAAACGGCTGACGCCTCCATCGATCCGCGTGACCGGCTCAGCCTCGCCCCCGCCGAGCCCTATCCGCCAGACCTGCATCACTCCGCGCTCGCCCCTGTCGCAGAGGAAATAGATCCACCGCCCGTCGGGGGACCAGGCGGGGAACTGTTCCTGCGCGGGGCCGAAGGCGAACGGCCTCGTCCTGTCTCCTTCGAC
>Ga0316578_10001136_pt1 | contig 10437 bp, 8 predicted proteins | sample J0NA_2_FD_203076 | JGI IMG/M metagenome (GOLD analysis project Ga0316578, IMG submission 203076) | Rhizosphere microbial communities from salt marsh grasses in Alabama, United States - J0-2_160517rDrC | ecosystem: Host-associated > Plants > Roots > Rhizosphere | place: USA: Alabama | collected...
AAGACCAACCCCTCCCAGACCTCGACGGCGAGCGCCGGGAGCCGGCACTCGGCCGTGTCGAAGTCGACCGCGCCCTCCATCATCGGCGCCGTGTGCAGTCCGCCGTCGAGGCCGTAGGACCACTGGTGGTAGGGGCACACCATCCAGCGCCCGGTCCCCGCGCCGTCGGTCAGCGGCATCCCTCGGTGCAGGCACACGTTCGACAGGGCCCGGATCCGACCGTTCCCGTCGCGCGTGATCACGATCGGATGGTCGTGGAGCCGGGCGGCGAGGTACCCGGGTGCGTCTGGCAGCTGGTCGACGTGCGCGACGCAGATCCAGTCACGCCGGAAGATGGTCTCGTCCTCACGCACGTAGACGGCCGGGTCGGTGTAGGCGTGTGGCGGCAGCGTCCACGCAGCGCCGAGCGGCGCAGTGACCTTGGCACGTTCGTCGGCGGACAGCAACGGGGACGGGGTCATGACGCTCCTCTGGTCGATCGTTCCTGGTCGATCGATCGGCCGGATCCAGTGTCGCGGGATCGTGCGGTGTGAGCGAAAGCGGCGCTGGAGGCCTACCGGGAGTACCATCTCCACACGTTCCAATCACCAATCGGGGGAGCGTGCATGCCCGTCACCGTCGTCGTCGGAGCCCAGTGGGGCGATGAGGGCAAAGCCAAGGTCATCGACCTGCTGTCGAAGGAGCACACCTACGTCGTGCGCTACCAGGGTGGCCACAACGCGGGCCACACCGTGGTGGTCGGCGGCGAGAAGTACGCGCTGCAGCTCGTGCCCTCCGGGATCCTCTACGACCACGTCGTCCCGGTGATCGCCAACGGTGTGGTCGTCGACCTGCCGACGCTGTTCAACGAGATCGACATGCTCGAAGCGCGCGGTATCTCGTGCGCCGAGTTGAAGGTGTCGAGCCGGGCGCACCTGATCTTCCCCTGGCACCAGGCACACGACGCCATCGCCGAGGCGATGCGAGGCGACGACAAGATCGGGACCACGCTCAAGGGCATCGGACCGGCATACGCCGACAAGTCGCGCCGCGTCGGCATCCGGGTCGGCGACGTCCTCGACGCCGATCGTTTCGCCGGGCTGGTGCGCGAGCGCGCCCTCGCCGAGAACACGCTGATCGAGCAGGCCGGTGGCGACCCGCTCGACGTCGACGAGATCGTCGAGCGGTTCGGCGAGCTCGGTGCCCGCGTCGCCCCCTTCGTGTGCGACACGGTCGGCCTGCTCCACGGAGCGCTCGCGTCGGGCACGCACGTGTTGCTCGAAGGTGCACAAGCCACGTTCCTCGACCTCGACCACGGGACCTATCCCTACGTCACCTCGTCGAATCCGACGGCGGGTGGAGCCTGCGTGGGCACCGGGCTCGGGCCTCGCGACATCGACCGGATCGTCGGGATCACCAAGGCCTACACCACGCGTGTCGGCGCCGGACCGTTCCCGACCGAGTTGTTCGACGCCGACGGTGACACGCTGGTCGACGTCGGCAAGGAGTACGGCACGGTCACCGGTCGCCGACGCCGAGCCGGCTGGCTCGACTGCGTGATGTTGCGCCAGGCCGTGCGCCTCAACAGCCTCACCGAGCTCGCACTCACGAAGCTCGACATCCTCGACGGGTTCGAGACGATCAGGATCTGCACGGGCTACCGCCTCGACGGTGAACTGCTGGAGCACTATCCGGACCGGTCCGAGCTGATCGCCGACGTCGAGCCCGTCTACGAGACGCTGCCCGGCTGGGGCAGCGTGTTGAGCGACAAGCGCGAGCCGGGGCAACTGCCGCCCGAGGCGAAGCGGTTCATCGAGATCGTCGAAGAGCAGGTCGGGGTACCGGTCAAGGTGGTCGGCGTCGGCGCCGAGCGCGACGACTACCTCGTCTGGACGTCATGATCCCGCGCTACTCCACCCCCGAGATGGACGCAGTCTGGGCCGACACGGTCCGGTTCGGCCGTTGGCTCGAGGTGGAACTGCTCGCGACCGAGGGCCACGCGGCCCTGGGGCTCGTCCCCGCCGCCGACGCGGTGACGTGCCGCGAACTGGCACCGGAGACCGACGAGACGTTCGTGCAGCAGGTGCTCGACCGCGAGGCCGTCACCGATCACGACGTCGCTGCGTTCGTCGACGTGGTCCAAGCGGCGATCGGACCTCCCGCGTCGTCGTGGATCCACTACGGGCTCACGTCGTCCGACGTGGTCGACACCGCGTTGTGCTGGGCGCTTCGTGATGCCGCCGACCTCCTGATCGAGGCGTCGACCGAACTGCTCGGCACGCTGGTCCGTCTCGCCCGCGAGCACCGCGACACGGTGATGATCGGACGCACCCACGGGATCCACGCGGAGCCGACCACGTTCGGGGCGAAGGTCGCCCTGTGGGCACTGCAGGTCGACCGCGATCGCACACGGTTGCGAGCCGCGCGCGACAACGTCGCCGTGATGAAGCTGAGCGGCGCGGTCGGGACGTACTCGAACATCCCGCCGGAGGTGGAACGACACGTCGGTGCGGCGCTCGGGTTGCGTCCGGTACCGGCGACCCAGGTGATCGCCCGCGATCGTCACGCCGAGTTCCTCTACGCGTGTGCGTCGGTCGGCGCGACGTGCGAGCTGATGGCGGTCGAACTCCGGCACCTGCAGCGCACCGAGGTGCGCGAGGTGCAGGAGGGGTTCAAGCCGGGGCAGAAGGGCTCGTCGGCGATGCCGCACAAGCGCAACCCGATCTCGGCCGAGACGATCTCGGGCCTGGCCCGGGTACTGCGCGGCAACCTGTCGGCCGGCATGCAGGACGTGGCCCTGTGGCACGAACGCGACATCTCGCACTCGTCGGTCGAGCGCGTGATCCTGCCGGATTCGTCGCAGTTGGCGTTCTACGTGATGCGGCGTCTGCGGCGTCTGCTCGACGGATTGATCGTGTTCCCCGATCGGATGCAGGCCAACCTCGACGCCAGCTACGGCCTGGTGTTCAGCCAGCCGGTGTTGCTCGCACTGGTGCAGGCCGGAGCGACCCGCGATGACGCCTACCGGATCGTGCAGCGCAATGCGATGAAGGCGTGGGACGACGGCGTCGATTTCCGTTCGTTGCTCGAAGCCGACGGGGAGGTCGACAACGCGGTGCTCGACGACGCATTCGACCTGCGCCGCTCCCTCCGCAACCTCGATCACGTCCTCGATCAACTCGACACGATCGACCTCTGACCGTTACGCCAGGGGTCTGACCCCCGGCGTAACACTCAGTCGGCGCGGGTGATGCCGGCTTGCTTGAGGGTGCTGGCGGGCACGCCGACGTCGCGCCACGAGGCGTACGAGATCGACTTGCTCTCGGAGTAGCTCTTCGCCACCTTCACGAACTCGGCCTCGAGTGCGTCCATGTCGATCGCGTCGGACTTCGCTGCCAGTTCTGCCTCGAGATCTCGACGCTCCTGGACCAGCAGGAGTTCGTCGAGCGGGCTCGCACTCGAGAGTTCGACGTCGATCGCCTCGAGGCGTTTGCGGATCGTCTCGGGTGTGCGCTTGCGCCCGCGCTTCGGCTTCGTGGCCCGGAGTCCTTCGAGGTAGTCGCGAACGACACGACCTTCCATACGACCTTTGGCGAGCGCCGCCTTGTGGGCGTCACTCATCGGTGTCTTCGGACCTCTTTTGCCTACCATTCGAGGAATCTTAGGATGAATTCCGACAGATGCAATAACCTTGATTCCGATGTTCGAATTGTCAGCTCATGGGACCGATGTGCACGTCGGTGAGGGTCCCCGATATCCGTGGGGTGGTCTGTACGGGGGGCAGATCGTCGCCCAAGCGCTCAGAGCTGCGGCGATCTCGGTCGATCCGGAGCTCGAACCCCACTCGATCAGGGCCTATTTCATCCGACGAGGTGATCACACCGAACCGGTTCGCTACGAGGTGGACCGCATCCGCAACGGGCGAAGTTTCGCGACGCGTCGAGTGGTTGCTCGTCAGGCAATAGGCGCCATCCTGAACGCGGAGAGTTCCTTTCAACGGCCTGAGCGAGCGGCCGCATTTCAAACCGTGACGATGCCGGATGTTCCCGCTGCCGAGACGCTGACCGAGGACTCGTGGACGCCGACCTTCGCGCGGGTGATCGTGCCGGCGGTGCAGGTCACCGGTGGTGCCCGCGACGGCACCGGTCGGGCAGTCGCCTGGATGCGGGTCAATCACGACCTCGGCGACCCGCTCGATGCCGGTGCCCAGTTGCTGCATCGCTGCTGGTTGGCCTATCTGTCCGACGACATGCCGACCGACTCGGTGATCCGCGCTCATCCGGTCGCCGACGATCCCGAAGCGCGCGAGGGCCTGTTCTGCGCCAGCCTCGACCACACGATCTGGTTCCACCGATCGCTGAGAGCCGACCGATGGCATCTCTACGACTTCTCCTGCCACCACTACGTCGGCGGTCGAGGCCTCTCGATCGGCCACGTGTTCGAAGGAGACGGCACCCACGTCGCCACCGTTGCCCAGGAGGTGCTGGTGCGCGACGCCCGCGACCGGGGCTGACCGCGATCCGGATCGAACCGCGGCCGGCCGCCCACTACCGTCGTCCCGGATGAACGACGCACCGACACCCAGCCTGCTCTCGCCCACGTTGGACGTCCTGCGGGCACACGTGCTGGAACACTCGGTGAAGCACGGCCGGTTCACCCTGAAGTCCGGTGCGACCAGCACCTGGTTCCTCGACACCAAGCAGACCGCCTGTCTGCCCGACGGGATCGTCGCGGTGGCCGATGCGGTGTTCGAGGTGTTCGGCGACGTGCTCGACCAGATCGATGCGATCGGTGGGCTGACGATGGGCGGCGACCCGGTCGCCTTCGGCGTCGCCGCCGTCGCCGCCACGCGCGGACTTCGGATGCGCAGCTTCAGCGTTCGCAAGGAGGCGAAGCAGGGCGGGATCACGGGTCGCATCGCCGGCGCGCTACGACCCGGCGACCGCGTGCTCGTCACCGAGGACACGACCACCCGGGGGACATCGCTGATCGAAGCCGCCGAGCAGATCGAGGCGTTCGGTGCCGTCCCCGTGTGGATGACCGTGATCGTCGACCGGGGAGGCACCTGTGCGGCGATGGCGGCCGAACGGGGCATCGACTACCGACCGTTGCTCACCGCACCGGACCTCGGCTTCGGTTACGGCACTTGACCGTTCGCGCCGGGCTCCAGGACGCCGGGGTTCAGGATCCCGAGCGGGTCGAGCGCGGACTTGATCGCCGCCTGGGCAGCGAGGTCGTCGGGACTCCGCACCAGGTCCAGCCACTTGGACTTCGCGATGCCGACGCCGTGTTCCGCCGAGATCGTTCCGCCGAGGTCGGCGACGCCGCGGAGCACTCGATCGGCGAGCGCGTCGGGGTCGCGGACACCGAGATGGTTGAGGTGCAGGTTGCCCTCGGCGAGGTGACCGAACGCGATGAGCCGGCAGCCGTCGGACCGCGCGGCGTCGGAGGCGAGATCGAGCACCTGCCCGACCGCTCCGATCGGGACCGCAACGTCGAGTTTGAACGGTGGTGTGCCGATGGTGGCCGAGGCCGCGTTGATCGCCTCGGTGATCCGATCGCGAAATGCGACGAGCATGGCGCGATGCGGCGGATCGGTGGCGACTGCGGTGCCGATCACCTCCGGACCGTCGAGCTGGGCGATCAGGTCATCGGTCGGATCGACGTGGTCGGCGCATTCGACGAGGAGCAGGGTCGACCCGTCCGGCGCATCGACGGGCGGCGTCGCGCCGAGGTGCTCGGCGACGAGGAGGAGCGCTTCGGGCTGGATGATCTCGACCGCGTCGAGCGACGGCACCGACCGTCGGAGCCGACCTGTCAGTGCGACGGCATCGTCGATGCTCGCCGCCGTCAGCATCACCGTGACGACGTGCTCGAATCGGGGAACGAGCCGCAGACGCGCAGCGGTGACGACGGCGAGCGTCCCCTCCGAGCCCGCGAGCAGCGACGGCCAGTGCAGACCGACGGTCTCCTTCGCGAGCCCGGGGAGCGAACCGACGACGCGTCCGTCCGCGAGGACGGCTTCGATCCCGACGATCTGTTGGCGCATCGTGCCGTAGCGCACCACGCGTGAGCCGCCGGCGTTCGTGGCGATCGCACCGCCGATCGTGGCCGAGTCGCGGGCGGCGAAGTCGATCGGCGTGTCCAGGCCCACCGCGCGGGCGGCCGACTGCCAGTCGGCGATCGTGACGCCGGCACCGGCGGTCAGTTGCATGGCGTCGGCGTCGACGTCGGTCACGGCGTCGAGGCGACCCAACGACAGCACCACCGTCGGGCGCCGATCACGTGGCCGGGCACGGGGCACGCTGCCGCCGACGAGGCCGGTGTTGCCCGCCTGGGGAACCACGTCGACGCCCGCGGTCGCACATGCCACCAGGACCGCGGCCACTTCGTCGGTCGTGCCCGGACGAACGACGGCCGCGGCAGGACCCGAGTACCGGCCGGTCCAGTCCGTCTCGTAGCCGCGACGCACGTCGTCGTCGACCAGTACGTGGTCGTCGCCGACGACGTCCCGCAGGGCCGAGGCGAGCGAACGGGACGTCATGACCGGAGTGTGGCACGCACGCGTTTGCATCGGGCGACGCCCGGACGATCTACGATCACGACAGGACATCTCCGAGGGGGGAGTGCACATGCGGATGGAACGTTTCTGGCGGTGGCTCGGGGTGGCGCTCGGCAAGCATTGGAAGCTGGTCGTCGCCATCGTCGTGTTGATCACCGTGGTGCTCGGCATCGCAGGACGCAACATCGAGTTCGCCACCGGACAGGACAGCTATCTCAACCCCGACTCCCAGATCGCCATCGACAACGTGGCGTTCCAGGACGACTTCGGTGGTGAGACCGTCATCCTGCTCTTCACCTCCACCGATGGCTCCGACGTCAGCGAGTTGTACGAGGGGGCCAACCTCGCCGAGCTCGAACGCATCACGGCGGACTTGGCGACCGTCGACGGGGCCTTCGCCGTCGTCACGCCGCTCACCTCGTTGGAGTTCAGCTCCAACCTGCTCTCCGGCGGCGTCGGCACCCAGGCGCTGCTCTCGGCGGCTGCCAGCGACGAGGCGGGCGCCGAGGCTCGCCAGGCCGACATCCAGATCGCGCTCGCCCGCCTCGGTGCGATCCCGGCTGAAGAGCAGGTCATCGGCAACGCGCCGTACAACGAACTGCTGATCTTCGACAACACCGGCTTCACGGTGGTCGACGGTGCGCCCGTCGCGCCGCCGACCGAGGAACTCGTCATCCGCGCATCGCTCGAGGGGACCTTCCCCAACGTGGAGGGCGGACCGATCAACGGCACGGCCGTCGGCGGTGTCGTGCTCGACGGCAACGCCACACTCGACGAGCAGACCGCCGCAACCAAGCAGGTGCTCGACGTGCTCGACGGCGCGACGTTCGACGGTTTCGACCTCACCGTCACCGGGTCGCCGGTGTATCTGGCCGACATCAACGACTACCTCCAGGGAGGCATGCTCACCCTCGGCGCCGCTGCGCTCGTCCTGATGGCTGTCGTGCTCGCCGTGATGTTCCGGGTGCGGTGGCGGTTGCTGCCGCTGCTGTCGGTGGTGATCGGTGTGCTGTGGGCGTTCTCGATCCTGGGGCTGATCGGCATCGACCTGTCGCTCGTGACGATCTCGGGCCTGCCGATCCTGATCGGCATCGGGATCGACTTCGCGATCCAGGTGCACAACCGCGTCGAGGAGGAGGTGGTGCTCGACAAGGAGGACCATCCGATCGCCGAGACGGTGTCCAACCTGGCGCCCGCGCTCTTCGCCGCCACGTTCACCGGTGTGGCGGCGTTCGTGGCGTTGCGCATCTCCAAGGTGCCGATGATCCGCGACTTCGGTGTACTCCTCGCGATCGGCATCACCGTGCTCGTGGTCGTCGGGATCGTCATCACGGCGTCGGCGCTCGGCATCCGGGAGTGGACCAAGCCCACCGAGGTGCGCCCACCGTCGATGGTCGAGCGGATCGTGGTGAAGCTCGGCGGCCTGCCCACCAAGGTCGGTCTCCCGCTGGTGGTCCTCGCCGGCGTGTTGTTCATCGGCGGCGTGCTCGCCGAGGGTCGAGCGAAGATCGAGTCCGACCCGATCAAGTGGATCGACCAGGACAGCCAGGTGGTCAAGGACATCACGAAGTTGGAGGACGAGACGGGGTTCTCGTCGACGCTCGGGATCCTCGTGGCGTCGAACAACATCTACGACCAGGACGTCATCGACCTGATCTGGGAGTTCACCCTCGACGCCGAGGCCCGCCCCGAGGTGGTGTCCACGTCGAGCATGGTCAACACGATGGGCAAGATCATCTTGATCCCCGGCGCGACCCCGATCCCGCCGACCACCGTCGACGTCGTGTCGTCGGTGGAGCAGATGCCCGACGACATCGCGAACGCGTTGCTGCGGTCGAAGGACGATCCGACGGCGACACAGCTCAACCTCCGCCTGGCGCCGAGCAGCCTCGACGATCGAGCGGTGCTCGTCGACGAGCTCGAAGCCGACCTGCAGGCGCGCATCGATGCGCTCGACCTGCCGGCGGACAGCATCCTGCTCGTCGACCTGCCCGAGGGACAGGAGCCGGTACGGGCGACACCGGCAGGTCTCGCCACCGTGGGGATCGGACTGCTCGAGAACCTCTCGGCGAACCGCGCCAACCTCACGTACCTCGCTCTGAGCCTGGCCGGGCTGTTCCTCGTGCTGCGGTTCCGCAGCGTGACCCGCGCGCTCCTCGCGCTGGTGCCGGTGCTGCTCGCCGTTGGCGTGTCGTCGCTCGTCGTCGGGCTGTTGGGGTTCACCCTGAGCCCGCTCACCACCGTCAGCGGTCCGCTGGTCATCGCCAGCTGTTCGGAGTTCTCGGTGCTGATCCTCGGGAGGTACCTGGAGGAACGCCAGCGCGGGCTGACGCCACGAGACGCGTCCAACACCGCGGCAAGTCGAACCGGTCGGGCCTTCTTCACGTCGGCGGTCACGACGATCTGCGGTTTCGCGGTGCTGATCGGCTCGGCGCTGCCGCTGCTGCGTGACTTCGGGATCATCGTGACGATGAACGTCGCGATCGCGCTCCTCGCGGCGCTCGTCGTCATGCCGCCGTTGTCGGTGTGGGTCGACCAGCGCGGCTGGTTGGGCACGCAGTCGCAGGGTGCCGACCCGGTCGGTTCGGTGCGCTTGGCGGCGCCGTTCCCGGGTCCGCAGACCGTCGGCGCGGTCGTCGGGGTCGTCGGCTTCGCGGCCGCAGGGGTGGCCGTCTATGCAACGGCCGACACCAGCACCGGCGAGGCGAGCGAGATCTCGTACGAGGCAACACCGTTGCCGACCACCACGACGACCACGACGACGACCACGACCACGGTCCCACCGACGACCGTCCCGGGCGACACGGTGCCCGACGAGACGGTTCCCGACGGTCCGGTCAACAACCCGGACGACTTCGGCACCGATCGGCCGACGTCGCTGGTCGGCGGCATCCTCTTCGACGAGCTGACGGCCGTGGGCGTCCCCGCCAACCAGGCGAACTGTGCCATCGAGTCGGTCGAAGGCGGCGTCGACAACATCGACACGGGAGCGGTGTTGGCCGGCGACGATGCAGCGGCGGCGCCGGTGGTGCAGGCAGCCCTCGATTGTGGCATCGATCAGGCGACCGTCGACGCGGTGCTGACATCGATCCGAGGCGGCTGAACCGGACGATCACCCGGAAGGGGCGATGCCGCGCGTCCAGCTGGTTCGTACCGTCGAGATCGATCCCCTCCCGGGGGTCGTCCAGCTGAACGAAGGAGACCACTGATGTCCGACAAGCCCACCACGATCGCCGTCGCCACCTACGCCAACCAGGCCAACGCCGAACTCGACTACGACATGCTGCGCAGCGTCAAGTCCGGTGGTCAGCTCGATCACATCGCCATCTCGATGGTGACGAAGGGTGCCGACGGCAAGCTGAAGATCGATCGTCACGACAGCACCGCCAAGCACCTCGCCTGGGGCGGCGGCATTCTCGGAGCTGCGCTGACCGTCGTCGCCGCACCGCTCGGCATCGTGTTCCTCGGCCCGCTCGTCGCGAACACGGCGGTCTATGCCGGCGCCGGTGGCCTGGTCGGCCACTTCTGGCACAACATCCCCAAGGACGAGGTCCGCAAGATGGGTGACCTGCTGGAGACCGGCGAGTACGGCCTCGTGATCGTGGCCGTGAACCCGAAGGGCACCGACGTGGGCGCGCTGCTCACGAACGCCGTCAGCACGGTCGTCGTCGACGGCGTCGAGGACACCGACGGCGATCTGGCCAAGGCCTTCGAGACCGCCGAGGGCTGATCGCTAACCTCCCGGAATGAGACGTGGGGTCTGACCCCGCGTCTCATTCGAGGGATCGGGAGGATCGCAATGTCGACCACGGGGCGCCGTCCAGTGACGTGCATCATCGGAGCCGGGTGTTCAGGGTTCACGATGGCGAAACGGTTGAAGGACCACGGGCTCCCGT
>Ga0316578_10001137_pt1 | contig 10433 bp, 6 predicted proteins | sample J0NA_2_FD_203076 | JGI IMG/M metagenome (GOLD analysis project Ga0316578, IMG submission 203076) | Rhizosphere microbial communities from salt marsh grasses in Alabama, United States - J0-2_160517rDrC | ecosystem: Host-associated > Plants > Roots > Rhizosphere | place: USA: Alabama | collected...
CTGGCTTGCGGCTGCGCCCCGCCCGGTGTGCTCAGGCCCCGCCGCCCGGCGCCACCGCCGTGACCAGCACGTGCTCGCCATCGGGACCGGCGCGGATTTCCCACGCGACGTCGACATCGTAGAGCCGCAGGCCGTGGCGGCGCCGCTGCGGGTAGCGGTCCAGGTAGCCGGGTCGGGGGTCCTGCTCGATGATCTGCTCGATCAGGGCCCGCAGCCGCAGCGTGCCGTCCGGGTCGAGCGTGCCGATGGCCGTCTCGGCGGCGGTGCTGAATAGGATCGGCCAGCGCCGTGCGGGCGGCGCCGCCGCGAAGCCGCCGCGGGCATCGTCGATGCGGTCCGCGTAGGGCACATAGGGCTTGATGTCCAGCACCGGTGTGCCGTCCAGGAGATCGACGCCGCCAAGCCGCAGTGCGAGCCCGCCGCCGTCCCGGGCCAGGCCATGCTGGGCAACGGCGGAGATGCCGATGGGATTGGGGCGGTACGGGGCGCGGCTGGCGAACACGCCCACCTTGCCGCGGCCGCCGAGGCGCGGCGGGCGTACCATCGGCCGCCAACCGGCCTCGAGGCAGTCCTCGTGGAAGACGAAGATCAGCCAGACGTGGGAAAAGCCGTCGAGCCCGACGAATGCCTCCTCGCGGTCGTAAGGCGGCAGCAGTTCCAGCCGCGCCTCGGCCGCCTCCACCAGCCGCGGCTGGCGGGGGATGCCGAACTTGTCCGTGAACGGGGAACGGACGAGGCCGATGGGCTCGAATGAGAAACGGCTCATCTGATTTCAAAGCCTCCGGCCGCCGAAGCCCAAGGTCTGGTACGCGCAAGGTTCCATCCTATGCCAAAGGAAGGTCGCTCCGGCACCCGCAGACGCCGGAACTACTCGTCGGATCGGGTCGTGAGTGTCCCACCCGAGCTTCATCGCACTTCGGCACTGGCGAATTCAGCGGCTTGTCGCGACACTGAAACAGGTTCGGCTCAGCCAGCCGTCGCAGCGCCCGCATGTCCCGCAGCGCAAAGACCCGGCAAATAGGCACCAGGGCCCGGGGGATTTCCCCTACCTGGTCCGCGGCGCGCCGGCAGGGCCTGGAACGGCTTTCGCGGCCCGAATGCGACCCCATGGGTCAGCCGTAAGCAGACGGGTCCCTGACAGCCTCCGACCTTGCGACCCGATCCACACGGATCAATGGCTTGTCGTCTTCCCCCTCCTCCCCCGAGCAGCAGCACGACGGGCGACGACAAGATCCTGGGCGCCGGCACGGTTCATGCTGCTCTCGCCAAGACCCTTTGCAACTCGGTAGAAGCCCAGCTCCGCCCGAGTCTGACTGTCCAATCGGGAGGCTACAGCGATGTCAACCAACGGTAGACCGCATGTGCTGGTGCTGGGGGCGAACTTCGGCGGCTTGACGGCGGCCCGCTTCATCCGCGAGCGCTGCGGCGATGCGGTCGACATTACAGTCGTCGACCGCAAGCCTACGCTGATCTTCGTGCCCAATATCCCAATGGAAGTGCTGGCCAACAACAATCCAGCACCCAAGCTTCACCTCAACGTCCCGCCGATCCTGGACAAGGACGACACTGTCTTTGTTCAAGCCGAGATCGACGAGATCGACTTGCAACGCCGGGAGGTATACTACCGACCAAACGAACGCCCGGGCGCGGCGGGAGAGAAGGTCGGCTACGACTATCTGGTCATCGCCATGGGGGCGCGCCTGGCCTATGACCGGATCGAAGGGTTCGGGCAGTTCGGCCATACCGTCTCTGACGGCTATTACGGTAACCGACTGCGCCGCTATCTGCATGAGGGCGGTTACAAGGGCGGCCCCATCGCCATCGGATCGGCCCGCTTCCACCAAGGCAGCCGCGGCAAACCGGACTGGCTGCCGGATTCCGAGTCCGCCTGCGAAGGTCCTCCGCTGGAGCTTGCCATGGGGCTGGCCACCTGGCTGGGTGATCGCGGCCTCGGCGGGCCGGAGAAGATCACCCTATTCACGCCCGCGGACATGATCGCAATCGATGCGGGCGAAGAGATCATGAAGCAATTCCTGAGCATGGCGTCGGACATGGGCTTCGGCTATCAGCATTCCACGAAGGACGTCAGCCGCCTGACTCGCGACGGCATCGAGTTTGCCAACGGCGAAAGCGTGGAGGCGGAAGTTAAGATCGTGTTCCCGGATTGGGTGGCCCACGATCAGCTCCGCGACCTACCCATCGCCGATGAGCGGGGCTTCATCGTCACGGACCTGAAGATGCGCTGCCCGGACGACAGCAACGTCTTCGCGGTCGGGGACTGCGCGGCGCTGACCGTCCCCAAGCTCGGCGCCCACGGCCACCAGCAAGCCGAGATCGTCGCGGACCAGATCGGCGCCGATCTCGGAAAGGTCTCTGGCGACGCGGCGGAACGGACCTTCTGGCCGGAGATCATCTGTATCGGCGAGATGGGTCACCACCGCGCCTTCTATATCCATTCCGATGCCTGGTACGGCGGCGACGTCAGCGTCTTCAAGATGGGTTACCTGTATTCCGCGCTGAAGCTGGCCTTCAAGGAGATGTACTTCATGACGGGGGGTAAACCGCCCCAGTGGGGCGTCCCGGTCACCGAGCTGATTGCCGAGCAGCGTCTCGATTCCACCAAAGCCTAGGAAATGTCTAAAGAGACCGGAATCGGCTACCTCGAAGCCACCGCCATCGGAATCGGCGGAATGGTCGGCGGCGGCATCTTCGCCGTCCTGGGCTTGGCCGTGAAGCTGACCGAGGGCGGCGCCCCAGTCGCCTTCGGGCTCGCCGGGCTCGTGGCCCTGGTGACGGCCTACGCCTACACGCGGCTGTCGGTGACCCATCCGAGCCAGGGCGGGACGGTGGCCTTCCTCGACCGCGCCTTCGGCGCCGGACTTTTCACCGGGTCGCTGAACGTGCTGCTGTGGATCAGCTACATCGTGATGCTCTCGCTGTACGCCTACGCCTTCGGCAGCTATGGCGCCGAGCTGGTGCCCGGCGGCAACCACGGCATCTGGAAGCACGGCCTGATCACGGGCAGCGTCGTCGCCATCACCGCGCTCAACCTGTTCAGCGCCAAACTGATCGGCGCAGCGGAGGACTGGATCGTCGGCATCAAGCTCGCGATCCTGTTGCTGTTCGTGGCCGTCGGCCTGTGGGGCGTCGACGGTACGCGGCTTGCGCCCGAGGCCTGGAGCTCGCCGTTGCCCCTCGCGGCCGGGGCCATGACCATCTTCCTGGCCTACGAGGGATTCGAGCTCATCGCGAATTCGTCGCAGGACGTGCGCAAGCCGCAAAAGACACTGCCCCGGGCCTTCTATTCGGCGGTCGGCTTCGTCATCCTGCTCTATATCAGCATCGCGGCCGTTGCCGTCGGGAACCTGCCGGTGGATCAGATCGTCGCGGCCAAGGACTACGCACTGGCAGCGGCCGCCAAGCCGTTCCTCGGGCATACCGGCTACGTGCTGATCTCGGTTGCGGCCCTACTGTCCACCGCCTCTGCAATCAACGCCACCCTCTACGGGTCCGCCCGGCTCAGCTACATCATCGCCAAGGACGGCGAGCTGCCGGCCGTGCTGGAGAAAAAGATCTGGAACAGGCCCATCGAAGGCTTGCTGATCACCACCGGCGCTACGCTGGCGATCGCCAACTTCATCGATCTCTCGAGCCTCTCGACCATGGGGAGCGCCGGCTTCCTGCTGATCTTCGCCGCCGTCAATGCCGCCAATGTCAAGCTGGCGCGTCAGACCGGCAGCCAACGCTGGCTGTCGCTGATCGGCGTCGGCCTGTGTCTCGGAGCCCTGGGCAGCCTGATCTGGCATGCGTCGACCACCGCCCCGCAGCACCTCTGGATCCTGGCCGGCATGGTCGGCCTGGCAGTCTGCATCGAAGGGAGCTTTCGGCTGCTGACCAATCGTCAACTGCGACCTTGGGGCAGCGGCACCTAACCGGTACTCGGCTGCGCGGGTCGCGTCAACGACCGCCGGGTTCTGCGGTAAGGTCCCTTCAGCCTCGATTCGGTGGTTGAGCCACGCTATGCAACGACAAACCGCGGATATTCAAGCAAGTACCGCTTTACTGCCCGTCACCGGCCCGGTGAGTACCCGACAATGAACGACATCTGCCCAACGGACTGAGCCATTTGCGAAAATTCGCGGTCCATTTGCGCCATTTGCGGCCTTCTGCTCTTTCTGGGTTCAACCGTTGCCCACCAAACAGGCCCCGCATCAGCAGGGCCCTTGGTCGAATTCCGGTTGTAGCTAAGCATCTTCAGGCGCTCGCAACCGGTGCTTCGCCCAAAGAACCAAAGCGCCGAACCTGAGGGGCAGACGCTCCCTGTCCGCCGTTGCTCAATTCCGGGCGGTCATTAGGTCGCGCCGGCCTGGATCCGGCGCACGTCCTCGCTGGTCAGACCCCGGCCGCCGATCCCCCAATCGCCCTCCTTGACGTCCCGGATGACCACCCAGGTCACGCCGCGCATGGCTTCGCCCTCGACCTCCAGCATGGCGTCCGTGACCTTTTCGATCATGGTTGCCTTCTGGGCGGGAGTAAATACGTTCTCGATGACGTCGATCTTTACGAATGGCATGTCTACGATCCTCTCTCGTCGGTAGGTTCGAGGCGCCGCGCTGCAACACTCTCGCAGAGCCCCGAGGGGCGGATGACCGTCGTCGCGCATCGGCCGCTGCGGCATCGATCGGTTGTAGTCAGCCTAGGTCCTGAAGTGCACGCCGGCTTGCAGGGATGCTGGAGAATGGCTGGAGATTTCGTGGAGTCTCGGTGAGGAGCACCGCACATCCTGATACGGCAAACGGCCGGGAGTGGCGTCATGGTCGTCGTCTTCGACGGTTTCGAGCTGGACACCGAGCGCTTCGAGCTGCGCTGCGCCGGCATCGTGCGCGCCATCGAGCCCCAAGTCTTCGACGTGCTCGCCTATCTGGTGGCCCACCGCGATCGGGTCGTGAGCAAGGACGAACTACTGCGCACGCTCTGGGCCGGTCGGATCGTCACTGAATCGACCCTGACCAGCCGTATCAAGGCAGCCCGCCAGGCGGTGGACGACAGCGGCGAGGCCCAGCGGCGCATCGCCACCATCCAGCGCCGCGGCTACCGTTTCGTGGCGACGGTCGTGGAGGGCCCCGTCAGCGCGACGCACAACGATGTCCCCGAATTCACGGCGGGGAGCGGCGCCGGCGAGAATGCTCCCGCAAAGCGGCCCGGCACCGATACGACACCGGCAACGAGCGACTTGGAACGCGATCTGACACGTCTTGCCGTGATCCCGTTCGCGCACGATCCCACCGATGCTCCGCTGGCCTGGCGCGCGGATACTCTCACGGAAGAGATGAGCATCCAGCTCGCCCGGGTCCCCGGCTTCGCCCTGATCTCCCGCAACTCGACGTTCTCGTACAAGGACCGGCAGGTGAGCACGCATCAAATCGGGCAGGAGCTGGGGGTACGCTACCTGATCGAAGGGTCGGTCTGGCCAACCGCTGCGGGCTTGCGCATCTCGATCCAGCTCATCGAGGCGGCAAGCGGTCGCCTGCTGTGGGCGGACCGGGCCGACATCGGTGCCGACAACCTGCCCGCCCTGCAAGACGGCGCCGTGCGGGAGATCGTGTCGCAGATCGAGCCCCAGATCCTGCGCGCCGAGCTCCCCGGCCTGAAGCGGCGCTCACCCGTCGAGCTCGGCGCCTGGTCACTCTACCGCCAGGCGCAAGCGGTGATCGGCATGCAGGGCTGGTGCGAGGACACCGTCGCCGAGGCCGCTGACCTGCTGCGTCAGGCCATCGCCCGCAGCCCGGACCTCGCCTTCGCCCGCGCCTATCTCGCCCTGGTGCTCGCGCTCGGCCATCTCATGGCACTGGTGCCGGGCACGAGGGTCGCCGCCGAGGCTCGACGCTTGGGCGAGGAAGCACTGGCACTGGATGCACAGGATTCGGACGTGCTGGGCTACGTGGGCTGCGCCTTCGCTGACCTCGGCGACCTTCGGCGCGGCATCGGGCTGTTGGAACGCGCCGTCGAGCTCGATCCCAGCAATGCCCAGGCCTGGGCCGCCATGGGCGCGGCCCTGCTGAGACGTCACGATCCCAAGGGCATCGACCTTCTGATTCACGGAATGGAGATCAGTCCCCGCGACAATCGTCTCGTGGTCTGGGGGGCGCTCCTGGCGCGGGGGCTGCTGAGCTTTGGACGGGTCGAGGCGGCCATCGAGGCCGCCCGTACGGCCTGTCGGCGCGGCGACCGCGTGGTCGCGCCCCGGATCGTCCTGGCGATCGCCTACGTCAAGGCCGGTGCCTTGGGCGAAGCCGCCGCGGCATGGGCGGATGCGCGGCGCATCCGGCCCGATTTGAAACGCGAGCAGATGACTTGGATTGCGTCCGCGGAGGAGATCGATGCGATAACCGGATTGGAGTAGGCCGCCATCGCGTATCATCGCGCCATCCCCCGATGATTCCTGCCGATGTCACGGAGCCGCTGATCATGCTCTGCCTGCGCGGTGCCCCCGCCCTGTCCGATTTCCGTCTCGCCAAGCTGAAGGCCCGGCTGATCGAGGCCGGCGTGCCGGACTGCGATCTCTATGCCGAATTCATGCACTTCGCCGAGCTGGCCGGGCCGCTGGACGAGGGCCGGCAGGCGCTGCTGGAGCGCCTGCTGCGCTACGGGCCGAGCCTGCCGGCCCACGAGCCCGCGGGCCGGCTGGTGCTGGTGGTGCCGCGGCCGGGCACGATCTCTCCCTGGTCCTCGAAGGCGACCGACATCGCACGCAATGCAGGGCTGGACGCGGTCCGCCGGCTGGAGCGGGGCACCGCCTTCTACCTGACCGGCAGCGGGCTGGACGATGCGGCGGTGGCGGCGGCCGCCGCCGTGCTGCACGACCGCATGACCGAAGTCGCGCTGCTGGACCTGGCCGACGCCGAACGGCTGTTCGTGCAGGCCGAGCCGCGGCCGGCGCTGCGCGTCGATGTGCTCGGCGGGGGCCGCGAGGCGCTGGTGCGGGCCAACACGGACCTGGGTCTGGCCCTCTCCGACGACGAGATCGACTATCTGCTGGACAGCTTCGCCGCGCTGGGCCGCAACCCCAGTGACGTGGAGCTGATGATGTTCGCGCAGGCCAACTCCGAGCACTGCCGGCACAAGATCTTCAACGCGGACTGGATCATCGACGGTGAGCCCCAGCCCCAGTCGCTGTTCCGCATGATTCGCAACACGACGGAGCATTCCCCAGCGCGGGTTCTGTCGGCCTACAAGGACAATGCCGCCGTCATCGTCGGCTCGCGCGGGCAGCGCTTCTTCGCCGATCCGGACAGCGGCGCCTATCGCCGCGTCGAGGAGCCGGTGCACGTCCTGATGAAGGTGGAGACCCACAACCATCCGACGGCGATCGCGCCGGACCCCGGAGCGGCCACCGGCTCCGGCGGCGAGATCCGCGACGAGGGCGCCACCGGCCGCGGCGCCAAGCCCAAGGCGGGGTTGTGCGGCTTCTCGGTATCGAACCTTCGCATCCCCGAGTTCGAGCAGCCCTGGGAGCACGATCACGGCCGCCCCGGCCGCATCGTCTCGGCGCTGGACATCATGCTGGAGGGCCCCATCGGCGCGGCCGCCTTCAACAACGAGTTCGGCCGCCCCAACCTGGCCGGATGGTTCCGCACCTTCGAGCAGGAGGTTCCGGCGGCCGACGGCACCGAACTGCGCGGCTATCACAAGCCCATCATGCTCGCCGGCGGCGTCGGCAACATCCGCGCGGAGCACGTGGAGAAGGCCGACTTCCCGGCCGGCACACCGCTGGTGGTGCTGGGCGGCCCGGCGATGCTGATCGGCCTCGGCGGCGGTGCGGCGTCCAGCATGGCGAGCGGCGCCTCGGCCGAGGACCTGGACTTCGCATCGGTGCAGCGCGCCAATCCGGAGATGCAGCGCCGCTGCCAGGAGGTCATCGACCGCTGCTGGGCCCGGGGCGAGGCCAACCCGATCCTCTTTATTCACGACGTCGGCGCCGGCGGCCTCTCCAACGCCCTGCCGGAGCTGGTCCACGACGCCGGGCGCGGTGGCCGCTTCCAGCTGCGCCGGGTCCCCAACGCCGACCCCGGCATGTCGCCGATGGAGATCTGGTGCAACGAGGCCCAGGAGCGCTATGTGCTGGCCATCGACCGCGCCCGGCTGGCCGACTTCGAGGCCATCTGCGAGCGCGAGCGCTGCCCCTACGCCATCGTCGGCGAGGCCGACGCGGAGGAGCAGCTGCGGCTCGCGGACGACCACTTCGGCAACGCCCCCATCGACATGCCCATGGGCCTGCTGTTCGGCAAGCCGCCGAAGATGCGCCGCGACGTGGCCCGGCTCACGTCCCCCGGCGAGAGCTTCGATACCGGCGGCATCGATCTGGCCGAGGCCGCGCGCCGCGTACTGCGGCTGCCGGCGGTGGCCGACAAGACCTTTCTGATCACCATCGGCGACCGCAGCGTCACCGGCCTGGTGGCCCGCGACCAGATGGTCGGCCCGTGGCAGGTGCCGGTGGCCGACTGTGCGGTGACCCTGACCGACTACGACGGCAGCACCGGCGAGGCCATGGCCATCGGCGAGCGCACGCCGATCGCCGTGCTCGACGCCCCGGCCTCCGGCCGCATGGCCGTCGGCGAGGCCATCACCAACATCGCCGCGGCGGCCATCGAGCACCTCGGCGACATCAAGCTCTCCGCCAACTGGATGGCCGCCGCCGGCCATGCCGGCGAGGACGCGCGGCTGTTCGACACCGTGCGCGCGGTGGGCCTGGAATTGTGCCCGGCGCTGGGCATCGCCATCCCGGTGGGCAAGGACTCCATGAGCATGAAGACGGTCTGGCAGCGGCCCGGCCCGGACCGCGGCGAGCGGGTGGAGATGACCGCGCCGCTGTCGCTGATCGTCTCCGCCTTCGCGCCGGTGGCCGATGCCCGGCGCACGCTGACCCCGCAGTTGCGCACGGACCGGGACGGCGGGTCGGCCGACACGGACCTGATCCTCATCGACCTGGGCCGCGGCCGCGACCGTCTGGGCGGCTCCTGCCTGGCCCAGGTGCACGGCCGCACCGGCGACACGCCGCCGGACCTGGACGAGCCCGGGCTGCTGGTACAGATGTTCGATGCCGTGCAGGACCTGAGCCGGCGCGGCCTGCTGCTGGCCTATCACGACCGCGCCGACGGCGGCCTGTTCGTGACCCTGTGCGAGATGGCCTTCGCCGGCCGCTGCGGCCTCGACATCGATCTCGCGGCCCTGCCCGGCACCGATCCGGCGGCGGCCCTGTTCAGCGAGGAGCTCGGCGCCGTGATCCAGGTGCGCCGGGCGGACTTGTCGGCGGTGCTGGCCGTGCTCGCGGCCCACGGCATCGGCGACTGCTGCCGCCGCATCGGCCGGCCCGCCGCGGACGGGCGCCTCCGCATCCGCCGCGGCGACGCGCTGCTGCTGGACGAGAGCCGCGCCGCGCTGCAGCGGCTCTGGTCGGAGACCAGCTGGCAGATGCAGCGGCTGCGCGACAATCCGGACTGCGCCGACGAGGAGCACGCGCGCATCGACTCGGACGACCCGGGCCTGCACGCCGTTCCGACCTTCGACCCGGCCGACGACATCGCCGCACCGCTGATCGCCACCGGCGTCCGGCCCCGGCTCGCGGTGCTGCGCGAGCAGGGCGTCAACGGCCAGGTGGAGATGGCCGCCGCCTTCGATCGCGCCGGCTTCGACTGCATCGACGTGCACATGTCCGACATCATCGCCGGGCGCATCGCACTCGACGACTTCAAGGGCCTGGCCGCCTGCGGCGGCTTCAGCTACGGCGACGTGCTGGGCGCCGGCGAGGGCTGGGCCAAGACCATCCTGTTCAATCCGCGGGCGCGGGAGCAATTCGAACGGTTCTTCGCCCGCACCGACAGCTTCGCGCTGGGTGTCTGCAACGGCTGCCAGATGCTCGCCAACCTGCGCGAGCTGATCCCCGGCGCCGGCCACTGGCCCCACTTCGTGCGCAACCGCTCCGAACAGTTCGAGGCCCGCCTGGTCATGGTCGAGGTGGCGGAGTCGCCGTCGATTCTGCTCCGCGGCATGGCCGGCTCGCGCATCCCCATCGTCGTCGCCCACGGCGAAGGCCGGGCCGAGCTCAGAGACGCGGCTCACCTCGCCGCCATCCGGCCCCAGGTCGCGCTGCGCTATCTCGAGACCGACGGCAGCCCGGCCGAGCGCTACCCGGCCAATCCCAACGGCTCGCCGGAGGGCATCACCGGCCTGACCAGCGCCGACGGCCGGGTCACCATTATGATGCCGCATCCGGAGCGGGTGTTCCGCAGCGTCCAGTATTCCTGGCGTCCGGACCACTGGGGCGAGGATGGGCCCTGGCTGCGGCTGTTCCGCAACGCCCGCGCCTGGGTTGGCTGACGCAGCAGCATGAGAGCGGCTTCTGGGGCGATGTCAGCGCTCGGCGCCAGGCACCA
>Ga0316578_10001138_pt1 | contig 10433 bp, 7 predicted proteins | sample J0NA_2_FD_203076 | JGI IMG/M metagenome (GOLD analysis project Ga0316578, IMG submission 203076) | Rhizosphere microbial communities from salt marsh grasses in Alabama, United States - J0-2_160517rDrC | ecosystem: Host-associated > Plants > Roots > Rhizosphere | place: USA: Alabama | collected...
CGCCTCTCGGCCGCACCGACCGACAGCACGCAGGCCTGCGGAGGAGTGAGGACGGATGAGAACGACTTGATTCCGTACATTCCGAGGTTCGAGACCGTGAACGTGCCACCATCGATGTCCGGCCTCTCGAGCTTGTGCGACCGTGCCTTTTCAACCAGGTGCCTGATCTCCGCGGCAATTTTCTGGACCGATTTCGATTCGGCAGCCTTCACCACCGGAGCCACGAGGCCGCCATCGACCGCGACGGCCACCGCAATGTTGGCGTGGTTGTGCCGCGCGACGCCTTTATCGGTGTACGAGGTGTTGGCTGCCGGCACCTCTTTGAGTGCGGCCGCGGCCGCCGCCACCATGAAATCGTTGAGGCTGAGCTTGACGTCGCCTTCGCCCGACGACTGGTTCATAAGCGCTCGGCGTCGCGTGACTCCATCCAGCTGTATGTCCACCGACAGCGAGAAATGTGGAGCTTCGCGAATGCTCTCCGACATGCGGCGGGCAATCGTCTTGCGCATTCCGGTTAGAGGTTCAAGACGATAGCTTCCCGGCTCGATGCCAAGGGCGGTGAGCCTCGGCGACACCCCCATCTCCTGTGCCGCGTTCTGCGGCTGCAAATCCACGCTCGGCTCGGCAGTGGATGCGTTGGCATCTGGCAGCTCGAGATCGCGGCTCACGATCCTACCGCGAGTTCCCGAACCTGAAATTTCGTGGAGACTGATCCCGTGCTCGCGTGCCATACGGCGAGCTCGCGGCGAGGCCAGAACGCGCTTTGACTGTGCTTGATCGGGCGTCGATGGTTGATTACCCGGCTCGGCAGTGGAGTCGACCTGACCCATCGAACTCGGTTGGTCGTCGCGAGCGCCGGAATCCACGGGAGTCGGCTGATTCGAGGACGAATCACCCTGTGGCGCCCCCTGCTCGCCGGGATGCTTGCACGAGTCGACCCCATGATCTGCCGTGACCAGACGAGCGAGCGTCGTTCCGACTCGAACCGGCTCGCTTCCCTCGGCGACCTCTATGGCGTCGATGATGCCGGTTGCTGGCGCCTCCAACTCGACCGTGGCCTTCTCGGTTTCGATTTCGGCAATAACCTGGCCGGCCTGGACCGTGTCACCGACCTCGACGAGCCAGCTGATCACGGTGCCCTCCTCCATCGATGTGTCGAACGAGGGGAGGGTGATCTCAATCGGTTTTTCTGCAGCGTGCATCGTGCTCCACCTAATCCGCCGGGCAGGCCGGGTGCCACAGTCGAATCGACGTCTCTCGCTCATAGGCTTTGCCGTTCGGAAAGCTGACAAGCTCGAGCTGCATGCCCCAAGGTGTGAGGAAGTAGACCCACGTCTGACCGCCGCTCGGTCCGCTCGTCCGCGTCGTGGGCTCGCCCAGGATCTTGAGGCCGTGGCTCTTGAGGTATTTGAGCGCACGGTCGAAGTCGTCGACATAAAACGCCAGGTGGTGCCCTCCGACGTCGCTGTTCTTTGGAGGCGTGTCGACATGATCCGGCGATTCGTACTCGAAGATTTCGAAATTTGGGCCGTGCTTGCAGCGAAAGAACCTGAGCTCCTTGACCACCGCCCTTGGATGCACGTTGAGGTGCCGCGCCATCCAATCGCCGTCATCCTGGAAAGGTCCCAGGGAATACACGTACTCGCAGCCGATAACGTCGACAAAGAACCGAGTCGCTTCTTCGAGGCAAGGAACGGTAAAGCCTACATGTTCCGTCCCACGCAACCCCGGGATTCCGTTTTGCGGTTTGTTCTCCGACATGGTGTTGCCCCCGTGAGTACTCGATCGTGCAGAGAAAACTGCTATTCCGCGGACCCTGGTCTATCTACAGTTGGATCCAATAATCGTTATCATACGCTATTTTTCACTTCGTTCGTTACAAAATGTCAAATTTTGGATACAATTCTGTTGACATGGAGCTCTTTTCCGTGATATTCCGTCGGCCAGGGAATCTCAGCGGCGAATGGACAAAATGGCCAAACCTGACCGCACCGCTCGCGTCACGGAGCTTGCGGTCACAAACGACAGTTGGGGGGTCTGAAAATGTCGAGAGTCGTTTGGTGTAGATGGAGCATGATCCTTATTCTGGTGCTGATGCCCGTGGCCCTGCTCGCCCAGGAGTCAGAACCCGAAACTCCAACCGATGAAAGTGCCGAGGGCCAGACCGTTGCCTTTACCGGCGAAATCATCGTCAACGCTCAACGCCGTGAGGAAGCCCTGGTCGACGTCCCGATCTCCGTTACCTCGAACGATGCAGATCAGCTCGACAAGGCGGTTGTGTACGGGATCATGGATCTGGAGAAGCTGGTTCCGGGCATGCGGGTAGACCAATACGGCGCTTATGCCCAGCCGACTATTCGCGGTGTCGGGACGCAGGATGTCACCGGACCCGGCGCGAACGCAAACGTCGCGATCTATGTTGACGGCTTTTACATGCCGTCCCAGGCAGGCAACATTTTCGATTTCGCGAACGTCGAGCGAGTCGACGTGTTGAAGGGCCCGCAGGGCACGCTGTTCGGACAGAATGCTACCGGTGGCGCCATTCTCGTGACGACGCCGGATCCGAGCTTCAACCCGAACGGGTATGTCCTAGGCAGTTACGGCAGCTTCAACGATTATCGCGGCAGCATTTACGGGACGACTGGGTTGAGTGACACCTTTGCGATGGACTGGTCACTGTACTACCGCAAGAGTGACAACTATCTCGAGGACATCACGACTGCCGAACCGTCGGCGCCGATCCATTACAAGGTCGCGCGAACCAAGCTGATGTACAAACCGAGTGACAGGACCAAGGTCATCCTGAGCCTCGAGTACTCGGACCTCAACGATCCCACAGGTCTGGGAGAGGTGACCGGTCAACCGATCGCGCAGTTTTACAACGATTTCTATGGGGTACCGATTACGACCACTCTCGAGCCCGGCAAAACGTCCCTCAACTTCCAAACGCTCGCCAATCCGGTCACAAAGACGGCGTCGCTCAAGGGTGTCTTCGACATCGGCAGCGGAGTAACGCTGACTTCCTTGACGCAATACAGGGACCAGGACAGCGACGTCGCGGCCGACCTCGACGGAACGACGATCCAGTACTGGCACGTGGACTACACCGAGCTCCAGGAAACCTTCACACAGGAGTTCAACTTTGGTGGAGCCGAGGGCCGCTTCGACTGGACCGCGGGTGTGTTCTATCTCCACGACGTTGGCTCACTCACCAACAACGCGTGGCAAGACATCTTCAACACCGGGACCCAAACCAACTGGCTGTCCTCGGATGTCGAGGTAACCACCGATTCCATCGCCGCCTACGGCGATGTGGTCATCGGTCTGACAGAAAACTTCTGGTTGACCGTCGGTGGCCGATTCACATCGGAAGAGAAGTCACTGGCATCTCAAGGTTTGCTCGATCCGTTCATCTCTTTCGAAGACTCGACGAAATGGAACGAGTTCACACCGCGCGCCGTGCTCCGCTGGGCCCCCAACGAGGGCTCGAGCCTGTATGGATCGATCAGCCAGGGCTTCATGAGCGGCAACTACCAATACACCACCGTCGGACCCCAGGAGGCGGTGGATCCCGAACGGATCACCCAGTACGAGATCGGCTTCAAGACCTCTCACGAGAAATCGTCGTTCAGCACCGCCGTATATTTCCAGGACTACAAAGATCTTCAGGTATACCAGTGGAGCGATGCGTGTGCGTGCTTCATCCTCGACAACGCGCCGAAAGCCGAGAGCTACGGCTGGGAAGGCCAGCTCGGGTACAGCCTGACCAAGAATCTCTCCTTCAACCTCGGCGCCGCCTACACCAATGCCCAGTACAAGGAGTACATCGGGTCGGGGATCACGGGCGATCCGTATTTCCCGCCAAGCTACGGCTTCGCGACTGCGCCTACGGATTTCAACGGACGGCAGATGCTCCGGACACCCAAGTGGACAGGCAATCTGGCCGTTCTCTACAATCTTCCGGTCAGCTTCGGTCAGCTCTATTTCGCCGGCAATTACTACTTCACCGACGATATCCCGCTGTCGCCGGGTGGCGAGCTGGTCCAGGACGCGTATGGACTGCTGAGTGGTCGGGTCGGGTGGACGTCGAGAAAGGGCACGGTCTCGATTTCCGTCTTTGGCAACAATCTCCTCGACGAGGAATATCTCATCTTTTCAGCGGCTGGCTTTCTCGGCAACAACCACATCTACGGTGCGCCACGCAGTGCGGGGGTGCAGTTCGACTTCCGCTATTAGGATGGGTTTTGGCTCGACGAGATGTCGACGACGCGATCGCGGGCTGTCGAAATCGGCGTTAGGAGTGACCGGGAGACGAGCTCTCAGAGCCTGGATTGCGAACGCAGAAGTATCTGACAACGTTAACGCTGTCGTCTCGCAGCCCAACCGTGGTCGACCCGAGCTCGGATGCAGGGACCGCAGTGCGGCAGCGTCGCAATTGAGCGAATCGATTCAAGGAATAGGTTGACATGCCACGTCTTGAACCCCTCCAACCGATGGTCCCCTGGTTCGACGTGTCCACCACGCCAGAAGACTGGGACAACGCGCCACCGGATATCCTCGGCACCATCCTGACTCGTCTCTATCTGATTCGGGCATTCGAAGAGAAGGTGCTCGACCTCGCTGGCGAAGGCCTCATCCATGGACCGGTCCACTCGTCCATCGGGCAGGAAGGCGTGGCGGTTGGCTCGTGCGTCGCATTACGTCCGTCGGACCAGGTGAATGGCTCGCACCGCGCACACCACCAATTCCTGGCGAAATCGCTCGGATTCCTCGCCGACACCGACGATCCGACGGCGGAATTTTCGGCCCGGACCGAGGAACTCGTGCAGCGGACCATGGCCGAGATCGCAGGCCTCGCGGATGGTTTCTGTAAGGGTCGGGGCGGTTCCATGCACCTGCGATGGAAAAACGCGGGCGTTCTCGGCACGAACGCCATCGTGGGCGGTGGAGTTCCGTTCGCGGCAGGAGCGGCGTTCGCACAAAGGCGCTCGGGATCGGACGACGTGGTGGTGACGTACTTTGGCGATGGTGCAGTGAATATCGGGTCGGTGCTCGAAACGATGAATCTGAGTGCGGCCTGGAAGCTCCCATTGCTGTTCTTCATCGAAAATAACCTGTATGCGGTGGCGACGCATTTTGAAGATGTTTCCGAGGAGTCCCGCGCGTCGAGCCGCGGCCAGGCATTCGGGATTCCGTCATGGCGGGTCGACGGAATGGACCCGCTCGCGGTCAAGATCGCCACCGACCTCGCGTTGGAAGTCCTGCGCGCCGAGAACGGTCCTGCGATCATCGAAGCCAACTGCTACCGGTACTTCCACCAGAGCGGACCGCTTCCCGGCAGCGCTTTCGGTTACCGCAGCAAAGAGGAGGAGCAAGAGTGGCGCGCGCGCGACCCGCTCGAATTGGTCAAATCCGCGATGATCGATCGCGATCTCGTGACGGTCGAAGACATCAATCAGTTGGCCGAACGCGCACGATCTCTGATGCAGAGATGCGCGGAACGGTTGACCGAAACAGTCGACAACCGTCGCAGAATACGGGATGAGCTCTGGCCCAAACCCGAATTTCGCGATGTCGGCATCCGGGGTGACCTGTCGGAACTCGACGGCCTGCGGAACGAGGAAGAGCTTTCTTTCTCTGGCCCGCTTCACGAAAGGAAGTTCGTCGACGCCGTGGCGGACGTGATGCACAGGCGCATGGCGAGCGATGATTCGATCATCGTGTTGGGTGAGGACATCCACCGGCTCAAGGGCGGCACCAACGGCGCCACCAGGGGGCTCGCCGAGGCTTTCCCGGATCGCATTCTCTGCACACCGATCAGCGAAAATGCCTTCGTTGGGCTCGGCGGTGGTGTGGCCGCGGACGGACGCTTCAAACCTGTAGTCGAACTGATGTACGCGGACTTCTCATGGGTCGCTGCGGATCAGATCTTCAACCAGATTGCCAAGGCGCGCCACATGTTCGGCGGCGACATCGACATGCCACTTGTCCTGCGGACGAAGGTCGCGATGGGCACCGGATATGGATCCCAGCATTCGATGGATCCTACTGGCACGTACGCGGCGTCGCCGGGTTGGAGAATCGTGGCCGCATCTACGCCGTTTGATTACGTCGGCCTCATGAACTCGGCGCTCGCGTGCCAGGACCCGGTTCTCGTTTTGGAACACGTCGCTCTGTATCAGACCAAGGGCCGGATCCCCGTCGATGACCTCGACTATTACATACCGCTTGGCAAGGCCAAGATCGCGCGTTCCGGAAGCGTGCTGACGATTCTCACGTATCTGTCAATGGTTCATGAGGCGGTGGAGGCGGTCAACAATCTGGGGATCGACGCCGAGGTCGTCGATCTTCGGTCACTCGACCGAGCGAGTCTCGATTGGCACACCATCGAAGCGAGTGTGCAGAAGACCAACAACGTGATTGTTGTCGAGCAGGGCTCACTTGGCCATTCATACGGGGGCATGCTGGCAGACGAAATCCAGCGTCGTCTATTGGATTGGCTGGATCAACCCGTGTTAAGGGTCCATGGCGGGGAGGCGTCACCGAGCATCTCAAAGGTTCTTGAACGGGCGGCCATCGCAGGCCAGTCGGAGATCGAGGTGTGTCTTCGAACTGCGATGTCGAATCTGGGCACGCCCTTGCCTGATTAGCAGTCTCGGGTGTTCTACGAACTGAACTCGAAAAGGTACGGCGATGGGAGGTTCTAGTGCCGTTCGCACACAACGGAGAAACTCGGATCTTCTGGAGAGAAATCGGCTGCGGTGAACCGCTCCTCCTGATCATGGGCATCGGCTACACGTCGGACATGTGGCTCCACGTTGAACCGGGCCTGTCCGATCACTATCGAGTCATCATGTTCGACAACCGGGGCGTCGGCAAAAGCGATACCGTGCCTGGTCCGCACCGCATCCCGACGATGGCTGAGGATGCCGCAGCGGTTCTCGATGCGGCTGACGTCGAGACCGCCCACATCTTCGGCCTTTCGATGGGTGGCTACATCGCACAGGAATTCGCCCTGAATTTCCCACAGCGAGTTCGCGCGCTCGTTTTGGGTGGCGCTTCGTGCGGTGGGGAGAACGCAGTTCCGGCCAGACAGGAAGTCTGGGACGTTGCGCAGGAGCGACTGAACATGCCACCTGAAGACGCCGTCCGCGCGTTGGTTCCGTACATCTACGATCCGTCGACGCCGAGAGAACGGATTGAAATGGATATGAAGATCCGTCTCAGGACCTACCCATCAGCTGAATCTTACGTGGCACAGCTGGAGGGTATCCTTCAGTGGGAGTCTTTTGGACGACTCGGACAGCTTCGAGCCCCGACGCTGGTAATGCACGGGGAGCACGATCAGCTGGTTCCGCCTGAGAATGGCCGGCTGCTGGCCGAAATGATACCCGGGGCGACCCTCGAGATGCTGCCGGACGCCAGCCACATGTTCACCACCGATCGACCGCAAGAAACGGTTTCTACCGTCGTTCGATTCTTGGATGGGTGTGAGCAAAATGCACCCACTCCATCCTGAAAGTCGGTGCAGAAGGCCACACCCTGTGGGTGCTGAAGGCTGCCGGTCGATCCGGCCGCTGGGCGTAAGCCGTCCAGCTCTCGCCCTTCCGCTTCGGCCACGCCGTCAGGTCGCCGATTTTCGCCGTGTCACCGCGTGAAATCGGTGCGGTGTTGGTAAAGCATCGCGGCGACCACCAAGGTGGTGCCGCCAACCGCCGCGAAACCGAGAAGACCCCAGATCGAGTGCATGAAGAACTGGGATACTGCCAGGACCAGGATCGCTGCGACGAACAGGGTCCAGCCGGCGATATATGCCGAGGTGCGCTGCTGGCGGCGGGCGGCGCTCGATTCCTGCGCCAGCGGTCCGAGCTGCGCGTATGCCCAGAACTGGCCGGCAAAACCGGCGACGACACGAAGGTCGGAGGCCTCGAACTTGCCGGTGATCCAGGTGGCCAGCCCGATCATCGGAACGGCCGCGAGGACGCCGAAGGCGACAAAGATCACGGGCAGGAGAACGGTCACACCGGCAAGTTGACGCGGGGTGAGGGGCCCTGCGAGGAGCAATCGCGCACGTCGCTCCTCGGCCCGATAGCCCTGAGCGACGAAGGACACAACCATACCGGCGATAATCGGGAACATCGCGATGACGAAGCTCGGTGGTCCCTGCCCTTCTTCGAGAAACCGTACCAGCACGCTGAGCAGGATGACGACGAAGGCAGCGATGCCGAAACCGCCGAGCAGCCACGGCCAGAAATAGAGGAGCTCAGCTTTCAGTGCTCGCCACATGGTGTCCCTCCTTGAGGATCTGTACCGCGATCTCGTCGACGCTCATGCGCGAGACCTCGACCGCCTCCGCCCCGAGCTCGTCGAGCTGGCGCAAGGTGGCCTCGGCATCCCGGGTGATGACCTGGTGCTCGGAGCGCACATGGCGGTGCTCGACGACACCGGAGAGTTCGACCTCTTCGTTCGTTAACCGGAAAGAAACCCGTCGCCAGCGCTCGCCGAGCTCGTCCCGCCCGGTACGCAACACGATTCGGCCGTCACGCAGGAAGACCAGCTCGTCAGCGAGGCGATTGATATCGGACAGGACGTGGGTGGAGTAGAGAACCGCGTGCTCTCCGTCCTCGATGGTCTCCCACAGCACGTCCAGCACCTCTGCTCTGACAACCGGGTCGAGGCCGGAGGTCGGCTCGTCCAGCAGGAGCAGGCGCGGCCGGTGAGACATGGCCGCTACAAGGGCGAGCTTGGTCGTGTTGCCGCGCGACAGCTTGTTGACCGGCCTGTCCAATGGCAGGCCGATGCGATCGGCGAGTCGCCTCGCACGGTCGTTCGACCAGCCGGGGAGCAGGCCGGCCAGGTACTCGAGGTTGCGGCCGGCTGTCCAACGCTGGAAGAATCCGCTCTCTTCACCGACATATCCGACATCGCGTCGGTACTCCGTTCGGACCGGGTGGACGGGCGCGCCGAAGACTCCGACGGCGCCCTCGTCCGGCACGACCAGACCGGAAATGCAGTTCAGGGTCGTAGTCTTACCGGCGCCGTTTGGCCCGACCAGGGCGAGCACAGTGCCCGCTTCCAGGGTCAGGTCGAGCGGCCCCAGCTGGAAACCCGGGAATCGCTTGCTGAGCCCGGCGAGGCGGATGGCCTCGGCATGGTCATTCATCGATGCGCCCCTCTCTTCAAGAGTTCGTCCAGGATGCGCCGCATCTCGGCTTCGCTCAGGCCCTCGGCGGCGGCATGCGCCACCAGCCTTCTCAGTGCGTTCTCGAAACGCTCCTCGGCCATCGTATTCTTCCTTCCTTTGGGTATCGGCGCCACCCAAAAACCCTTGCCGCGACGGGAATGCACGAGTCCCTCGCGCTCGAGATCGTCGTACGCGCGCTGCACCGTAATGACGCTCACCCGCTGTCCCTTGGCGAGACCGCGGATCGAGGGCAGCGGAGCGCCGCCGTCCAGATCGCCGGCAAGGATCTTCGCGCGAATCTGACGCGAGATCTGCGCGTGCAGCGGTTCGTCGGAAAGATCCGACAGGGTCAGGATCATGACGCCCCCTCGGCCTCCCTGCGCACCAGCATGGCTGCGGTCCAGTCGTCCTCCGGTGCGCGCACGCTGCGCTTCTGGACCGAATCGAAGAGCTCTGTGAGCCACGAGGAGGGCGACCCGGTCGGAGGTGCCTGGGAGAGCATCTCCTCCAGCACCTCGTACCCCATCGGCTCGCCGGCGGTATCGCGTGCCTCTGGTAAACCGTCGGTCAGCAGGAGCAGACTGTCGTCTTCCCTCAGCTCCACCCTGCGCGAGGCGTAGGCAACCCCCTCGCGAACGCCCAGCGGCAGGCGCGGTCCGGGCACCGACAGGGGCTGCGGGGGCTGGCCTGGTCGCACCAGATAGGGATCCGGCGCACCGGCGTTCGCCAGCTCGACGCGGCGGTCGGACGGATGGTACCGAGCCAACGTCAGGGCGACGAACTCGCCGCGGCCGAGCTCGAACGTCAACCGGCCGTTGAGCTGGGCCAGTGATTCGGCGACAGTGCCTTCGGCCGTGACGAAGGGAAGCATCGCCTTGACCGACGCCATGATGAGGCTGGCCGCGAAGCCCTTGCCGGCGACGTCGGCAATGATCACGTCGACGCTGCCGTCGGCGCGTCGCAGCACGTCGTAGAAATCTCCCGCCACGATCCGGGCCGGTTGGCAGCGAGCGGCCACCTCCCAACCCGGGCCAGTGACCTCGGATGGGGGCAGCAGCCGGCGTTGGACGTCGCGGGCCATCTCCAGCTCACGCCGCCCGAGCTCCTGCGCGACCAGATTTTCGAGTTGTAGACGCTCGACCATGTCGCCCCTGCGTTCGGCACCGATCTTCGCCACCTTGATGCCGCCCTCCGGCGATCCGGTCAGTAGCCCGTCGGCGAGGAGTGCCTCGTAGGCTGCCTCGACGGT
>Ga0316578_10001139_pt1 | contig 10429 bp, 8 predicted proteins | sample J0NA_2_FD_203076 | JGI IMG/M metagenome (GOLD analysis project Ga0316578, IMG submission 203076) | Rhizosphere microbial communities from salt marsh grasses in Alabama, United States - J0-2_160517rDrC | ecosystem: Host-associated > Plants > Roots > Rhizosphere | place: USA: Alabama | collected...
CGGCCTGCTCATCGAGGCGCATCCGCCCGCCGAGGAAGGCATCTGGCCGTAGCCGCCCGAGGACGAGGTTGGCGTCCGTGACCGTGGGCTCGGTGCCGCCGAGGCCATAACAGACCGGTCCGGGGTCCGCGCCGGCAGACTCGGGACCGACCTGCAAGGCGCCCCCGGGGTCGAGCCGGGCGATGGAGCCGCCGCCGGCGCCGATCGTGTGCATGTCGACCATGGGCACAGCCACCGGCCAGCCGCCGATGCGTCCCGCCGTGGTCAGCGTCGGGCTGCCGTCGACGAGGGCCACGTCGGTGGAGGTACCACCCATGTCGAAGGTCAGCAGCCGATCGATACCCGCGGCGCGCCCGACGAAGCCGGCCCCGACCAAGCCGCCGGCTGGACCGGAGAGCAGCAGCCGCACGGCCATGTCCGCGGTCTGCTTCGCCGCCACCGCCTGCCCGCTGGACTGCATGACGGACAGGCCCACGCCCGGCAGTCCAGCCTGGAGCCGTTGAAGGTAGCCGGAGACGATGGGGCCGATCCAGGCATTGATCCAAGTGGCGATGCCGCGCTCATATTCGCCCACCAGCGGCAGGACCCGAGACGAGCGAGCAACGAAGATCCCGTCGGGGATGCGCTCCGCAATGGCCTGCTCGGCCCGGTCGTCCAGGTACGAGAACAACAGGTTGATGGCGACCGCCTCCGGCCGAAGCCGCTCGAGCGCCGCCACCAGGGCGTCCAGGTCGGCCTCGGTCAGCGGCTCGACCTCGCGGCCGTCGGCGCCGATGCGCCCCCCGGTTTCCAGGCAAAGCTCCTCCGGCACCGGTGGTCGGGGGCGTGGCGGCTGCAGGTCGTAGAGGGCCGCCCGGGCCTGGCGGCCGATGGTCAGCAGGTCCTTGAGTCCGCGATTGCCGATGTAGGCGGTGCGCACGCCCTTGCCCTCGAGGACGGCGTTGGTCGCGACCGTGGAGCCGTGGATGGCCCGGATGCCGATCGCCGAGTCCTTCCTCGGGTTCAGTCCCAGCTCGGCAATGCCGCGCAGGATTGCCAGCTCAGGCGCACCCGGCGTCGAGGGGACCTTATGTGCGACGAGCTGTCCGTCACGCCATAGGACCAGGTCGGTGAAGGTGCCGCCGGTGTCGATACCGATCAATATCATCGCCGGGGATTCCGATCGGGAGCTCGCGGCTCGCGGACTGGCGCGGCCGTGCTGGCGGCGGTCGGTGGGTTGGGCATCGGCGAGGGTTTGGATGTTTGGAGGGGGGCAGACAGCGGGGACAGCCGGGCGGGGTGAGGTGGCGCTGGACGCGGTCCATCATACCGAGCTGGCCGGAGCAGCGGTGGTGTCCTACTGCAAGCGGGTATGGTACGACTCGCGACCCGGCTGTGTCGGCACGGGGCGACGATCAATCAGTCGGCGGCCTTGACAGCGCGGTCGTTCCATGTTCCTCAAACCCGGGTTATGAACAATCGCACAAGATCGGCACAAGCGGCGCTAGTGGAACAGAGACCGTTTGGCCGAACGCTCCGAAATCTCTCAAAAACAAAAACATAGCCCATTGTCCAAAAATGCGCCAATCCGATTACGGGCGAGAAGCGATAGGGTCTCCGGGGCAATCTCCAGGCGTTCTCCACAAGGTTGTCCACAGCCCCTGTTGGCGATTTGGGAATCTTATCGGCAGGGGGCAACTTGTCGGCGATAACGCAGGACTCGTCTGAGGATGTTCGGCTAACTGACTGTGCGGACCGTGCTCCCGGCCGTTGTCCTTCATGTAGCGATGACCGATGTTGCGCATCTGCCCCTCGGTCCACCCGGGGATCATTCGAGAATGAGCTTGGTGCCGAAGGGGTGCCGGGCATGTCGGCAACCGGCGGGCACAGCCCAAATGACGGGCCAGCGTGGCCGGTGGTGGGCAGGGCCGTCGAGGTCGGTGAGGAAGACGCCGATGTCGGGGCGGTGGGCCTCGGCAGCCTTCAGCAGCGGGGTGAAGTCGGTGCCGCCGCCGCCCTGGAACTCGATGCCGCGGAGGTTGGAGCGGCCCGGGGTGAAGGTTTGCTGGTCGCGGACGCGGTCGTCGCCGATGATGACGATGACAGCGGCCTCCATGCGGCGGCTGATGGCCTCGATCTCGCGGGCGAAGCGCTCCAGCAGCGGGTTTTCGACGGATCCGGAGACGTCGACCATGACGACGAGCCGGGCGATGGCGGTGGCGTAGGCGCGGCCGGGCTCCCAGGGCATGCGCCGGCCGTCGGCGGTGCGTCCGGCGTTGGCGAGGTAGGAGCGCGATGGCCGCGACCAGGACAGTCCAGGGCGCTGGGACAGGCCGCGGCAGAGACGGGTGCGCAGGATCTGCTCCCAGGGGGTGCGGACCTTCGGCAGATCGGCGAGCAGGGCGCGGAGCATCGAGTGCTCGCCGTCGCCGGCATGGGCGCGCGTGATCCGCTCGCGCCATTCGCGGGCCTGCTCGGCCTCGCGCTCGGGCTCGGTGTCGGTGGTGCTCGGCAGTAGGTCGCGGGGGCTTTCGGCGCCGAGCATGCGGGTGCGGGCGGCGCGCGGCCCGTCGACGCGCGGCGCCGTGTCGCCATCGCTCTCGGCATCGCGCTGGGGACGGTTGCCGGCGCTCGGCTCGCCCTGACCACCGGCCTGGCTGCGGCGGCTGCTCCAACGCCGGTTGGCACGGCGATCGGCCGGCTCGCGCCGTCGATCATCGACGGCGCGGTACAGCCGCTCCAGGTCCCATTCGAGCAGCGCGGCCTCGGCGGTCTGCTGGATGTTGAGCACGGTGCGCAGCAGGTCTTCGAGGTTCACCGATGCGGCGGGCAGCGTGAGCCAGCCCAGGTGGCCGAGGCTGGCGTTGATGATGGCATCGGCGCAGATGTTGTAGAGACCGGGGTCGACGTCGCCGATCAACCGGCCGAGGGCGACCTGGCGCTGCGGGTGGCGCAGGGCGACGTGTAGGACCTGGTGGGCGACCAGGCCGATCTGCTCGGCCAGCCCGAGGCGATCGAATGCCGGCCCGTAGTAGATGGTCGTGCCGTCGGTGGCGGCGGCCAGGGGCTCGGCATCGTCATCGTCGACGTCCTGGTGGTGGATCCACAGGGCCAGCCCGCCAGTGGACGGGGCCAGCTCGACCATCTTCTGGATCGCGCGGGTGCCGCGGTGCTCGTGCATGGCGTGGCCATCAGCCATCGAGCTCGGCCTTCTCGCGCTCGGTCATGTAGCGGGCATAGGCTGGGCTGGCCAGCACGGCGCCCTCGAGCCCCTGGTCCAGGGCCTTCTGGAACAGCAGCTCCATCGCTAGCGTCTGGGCCTCGCGGATCGGCAGCGGCGTGCGGCCGCGGGTGTCCGGCAGCTGCTCGATGATGGCCAGGGCGCGGGCCATGGAGTCCTCATCACTGGCGGCGCCGAGCAGCGCGTAGACCATGCCGTAGAGACCGTCGAGCGTGGTCGGCAGCAGCGCGGCGGTGGCCTCGCCGGGCTCGGCGGCGAGCAGCTCCAGCACGTCGACGCCGGCCTGGATCTCCTTCAGCACGCCGAAGAGCTCGGCCGCGTTGCCGGCGCCGATGCGGCCTTGGACGAAGACGCGCTTGGCGCTGTCGGAGAGGTCCGAGCGCAGCACGTTGGAGATGTCCTCCCAGCCACGGGGGCTGGCGCCGACCAGGTGGTCGTTGGCGAGCTGGGACTGGGTGTCATCGAGCCGGTCTGGGCGGACCTTCAAGTAGGCCATCACCTCGGGCGCGAAGTCATTGGCGACGGCATAGTCCAGGAAGGCGTCGATGACGGTCTGGACATTGAAGTGGAACATCCGATCCGCCAGCGCCGTGCCCATGTCGTGGCTAACGGCGCCGTGGAATGCGGCATTGCCGGCGGCGACCACCTGCCAGCCGTCCGGCAGCCGGTAGTGGCCGACACGGCGGTCGAGGATCAGCGAATAGGCCGAGATCTGCAGGCGCTGGTCGGCGGCGGTCAGCTCGTCGAGGAACAGGATGCCCTCGGGCGCGTCCTGCCCGGGGAGGAACTCCGGCGGAAACCAGACCGTCTTCGCCTGCTGCTCATCGGCAAAGATGGCGCCGCGGATGTCTACCGGCTCGATGGTCGTCAGTCGCAGATCGATCAACGGCACATCGTAGTGCTGGGCCACCTGGCGCACGATCGACGACTTGCCAACGCCGCGGGTGCCCCACAGCATCGACGCGCGCCGGCGCAGCACCGGGTCCGCGTATTGCTCGATCAGCGCGGTCTTGGCGGCCGCGATGGACACGGCGGGGATGTTCATCGGGTTGCCTTGCATGTTCGATTCAGGCGCGGTGCTATTCGTGATCTAAGGCGCAACGGCGTCCGTGGTCAGGCGCTGCAGTGCACCCGTCAGCTTCTCGACAACCGGGCAGTCGGGTACCCCATGCCGCTGGGCGATGAATGCCGGATCGTTGTAGCCGATCCAGACCTGCCCTTCATCGTCTTCCCAGACCAGGGCCTTCAGCGGCAGGTCGATGCCCGTCGATTGCGCACACTGCATGAAGGGTGTGCCGCCGCGCGGATTGCCGAAGATGAGCAGCTGGGTCGGCCGAAGCGTTTGGCCGACCTTGGCCGCACCGGCGGCATGGTCGATGCGCGCAAACACGGTCAAGTCGCGCGCCTCGACCAGCTGTTCGAGTCGGTCCATGGTCTCCTGGACACTGACCGGGCTCTGGGTCTGGACCAGACCGTCGGCGGCGAGGGCGCTGTACGTGGCCGCCAGCAGTGCAAGAGCGGTAAGGGCTCGGGCAATCTTCATCATACGTTCTCCTCTGGGGCGATTGGACGACATCTGGATCAAGCGGCATCGACCTCGGCCTGAGCACGACGTTTTCGCCGGCGCGTTGCCTTTGTCGGTTCCGGGCCGATCCAGGCCGCGTTGGTCAGTGGGCGGGGCAGGGGCGGGATCTCGATCCGGGGCAGCTCGCGGAACGAGAAGAAGGCCAGCAGCAAGATCGGCGGCATGTGGAAGATGAGCATCTTGACGACCGAGTCGTCTGCCAGCTCGACGAACCGCAATAGCGGCGTGGCCCCCAGGAGCATCAGACCGATGGACAACGGGATGGCGCGCTGAAAGGCGACCCGCCAGCGTCGCAGTCGAAATCGCCGGTGGTAAGCCGATGGTGGGGCCTCCAAGGTCCGCAAAAGGTGGCCGGCCGCCCGGGAGGCGGCCGCCTCCAGATCGGCGGTGCGGGCGGGCTCGCGGCGCCGGACCTTCAGCGTGCCGCGCCAGCGCGGACCGAACCGGCGCAGCGGGCGCCAGCGCCAGCCCAGAACCGCGAGCAGGTCCTCGGGTGTATTCAGCACCATGCCCGGCTCGGCCTGCAGCTCGATCTGCGCCGGTAGGCCGTGGCCGCGGTGGGCATCGAGCTGGAACAGGATGCCGTCGGGGCGGCATTCGGCGGCGACCAGTGACGGGTAAGCCGGCTGCTCCGGCTCGTCGGTGTCGATGCGGTAGCTGCGGGCGATGATCAGGCCCCGACGGACGACGAACAGCCGTTCGACAGAGAGTCTGCCGACGCGGTCGATCAATCCCGCCGGGTTGTCGCCGCTGGCCTCGATAGTGGCCCGGGTGCCGTCGTCGGCCGTGAACCGACGCAGCAGCTTGAAACGCCCCGGCCGTGGGCATTCGAGCTCCAGGGCTTCGTGGAACGCCGGCAGGCCGGTCCGCGGGTCGGCCGGGTGCCGCGTGCCCCGGAAGCGCAGGAGGCGGGCGGTCCGATCGCTGTTGGGCAGATCGACCTTCAGGCCGCGCTCGCTGAACGGGGCGACGAAGGTCAGGATCTCGTGATGGGTCAGTGGCCTCGTCGCCATCGGTTTCCCCTTGTGCTGCTGGCAGCCAGTGGTTGGCGTGGTGAGTGTGACCGTGGGGGCGCGGAGCAATTCACGATGCGCGTGGGCTGTCGCCGTCTCCGTGCTCAGTCTGTCGAGGTCGTGGCTCCGCTACTTTCGGATTCCGAGAAGCCGACCGGACGATAGTCTGCCCTGTCGCGTCGGTCAAATCGTTGCCAGAAACGCCGCGGGCATCAGCCATCGAGCAATGTCTCGGCGAGCGTGATCAACGTCAGTGGTGCGCTCCCCTCGGCCTTGTTGTTGGCGATGACATACACCAGGCGGCCGGCGGTAACGGCACGGCGCAAGGCCTCGACGATGTGTCCGCGGGTCGCCGGGTCCGGCTCGACGAGGCGATTGAATGGCTGGTAGCGTTCGCGGGCCTCGCCGTAGCGGCGGTTGCCGCGCAGCAGCCAGCGGATGATCAGCGGGGCGGCGGGCCGTTGGGAAGGATCAAACAGCGCCAGCTGTTCGGCGATCGGCGGCAGCCTCGGGTGCACGGCAAGCCCGGGCTCGGCGCCGCCGTGATCCAGCGCCGCGGCCAGATCTGACGTCAGCAGTGCGGCGTCTCGCAGCTCGACCGCGTAGCAGGGACCCTGCGGCAGCCGGATCAGGAAGCGGTAGAGGTCCTCGGCGAAGCGGCGCGGGTGGGCGGTGATTTCGCGACCGAGCGGCGGCAGCTGCAGCAACAGCACGCCGGCGTTCTCGCCGAGACCCTCGACGAAAGGGGCGACGGCCTCATCGGCGGCGAGCGCCGGGTCGAGGAAGCCGGTATTCAGACCCAGCGGTCGCCCGGCGCCGTCCCGCCGGAATCGGTCTGTGATCCGTGCCGGCGCCTTGACCAGGAAGCGAAAGCCAACGGGGACTTGGGTCGCGTAGTCGGCGAGCCGGCGTCGGTCCAGCGGGGCGTAGAAGCCGCTATCGACACCGACGGTCCGTAGTAGCGGATGCGCGGCGTACGCCGAGAGCCCGTTGCGGGCGAGCGCCTGTCGGGGGCTCGGCTCCGCGTAGACGAGACCGGACCAGCCTGGGAAGGACCAGGACGAGGTGCCGAGCAGGATGTTGGCCGGCAGCCGTGCCGCCAATGTGTCGATACGCGCCGGGTGCGACGCCGGGCGCACGGTCTTGGCCGTGCCGACGGGTCGCGGCGACTCCGGCAGTGTGTCGAACAAGGCCAGCTGCTGCACGTCGATTCGGGCGGTAATGCGCTGACGCCTTGCCCGCTCAGCGCCGGCTCAGTTGCAGCACCTGTCCGTCGCGGATCAACTGGAGGCTGTATAGCCCGCCGGCTTTTCCTAACGCTCGTTTGAGCTCGCGCAGACTGCCGACGGCCACGCGATTCGCGCTCAGGATCAGGTCGCCCTCGCGCAGCCCCGACAGCCAAGCCGGACTCTCCGGGCGCAGTGGGCCGACCGCGACGAACTGGGCTTGACGACGGCGCTCGCGGCGTGTGACCTCGCCGATCAGGGCGCCATCGAGGGCCGGGCTGATTTGCTCACCCGGGATGAAGTCGGCGTAGGGGTCGTCCACTTTGGCACGCAGCTGACGCGTCTTGCCCTTGCGCAACAGCTCGACCTCCAGCTCGCTGCCGGCACGCAGCAGGCCGATCCGGGTGCGCAGGTCCGCGGCGTTGCTGACCGGTCGGCCATCCACGGCCACGACGACATCGCCGGGGCGGAGGCCCGCGCGCTCAGCGGCGGAGTCTGGGTCGACGGTGGAGATGACGGCGCCACGGAAAACCTCGATGCCCAAGGCCCCGGCAAGCTCCGGCGTCAGGTCCTGGACGGCGACACCGAAGCGTCCGCGACGGACGGCGCCATGGGTGGTGATCTGGTCGACGACGGCACGCACCATGTTGACCGGGATCGCGAAGCCGATGCCCACATTGCCACCGCCGGGGGCGAGGATCGCGGTATTGATGCCGATCAGCTCGCCGCGCAGGTTGACCAGCGGGCCGCCGGAGTTGCCAGGGTTGATGGAGGCGTCGGTCTGAATGAAGCTCTCGTATCCCTCGATGCCGAGGCCGGTGCGCCCTAAGGCACTGACAATGCCTGAGGTCACGGTCTGTGCAAGTCCGAACGGGCTGCCGATCGCGACGACGAAATCGCCGACCAGCAGCGCATCGGAGTCCGCCAGCGGCAGGTCGGTCAGCGCATCCGCCGAGACCTTGAGCACGGCGATGTCGGTCTCCGGGTCGGAGCCGACCAGCTGAGCGTCCAGCCGACGGCCGTCGTGCAGCGTGACGCGGATGGTGTCCGCCTGCTCGACCACGTGATGGTTGGTCAGCACGATGCCCCGCTCGGCGTCGACGATGACTCCGGAGCCCAGGCTTTGACTCTCGCGCTGGCGGTCGGGGATCGCGAAGAAGCGCCGGAAGAAGGGGTCGCGCAGCAGCGGATGGTCGGAGGCGGCAATCTGGTTCACCGTCGAGACATTGACCACCGCCGGCAGCACTTGCTCTAGCATCGGGGCTAGACTCGGAAGTGGCTTGCCGTCGATCTCGGCGGGCAGTGCTGCCCAGCCGGTGGCGGCCCATAGGGCCAACAGCAACGTCAACAATTGCCGGAGGGCGTCGAGCTTAAGCAAGGTCGTTGTCATCGGGTGGCTTATCCGGTGTCCGTTGGACGGACCGCACGCGTCGCCTTTGGCGGTCCAGTCTGCGTCAATAGGGCTGGATCGGTTAGGGTCAAGTCTGCAGACCGTGGTGATCAGCGCGGCAGCGAGCCGTCGACGGGATCGGTCAGCCGCCGGTCAGCAGTCTGTCAGCACATCGATGCCGGCGTTGCATAGCAGGGTGATCAGGCGGATCAACGGCAACCCGATCAGGGCGTTCGGGTCGTCGCCGTCGAGGCGCTCGAACAGCGCGATGCCCAGCCCCTCGGACTTGAAGCCGCCGGCGCAGTCGAAAGGCTGCTCGCGGTCGACATAGGCGGTAATCTGCGCCTCGGTCAGCGACCGAAACCGCACCCGGAACGGCTCGCAGATCACCCGGGCTTGTCCACTCGGCGCGTCCAGCAGACAGAGACCGGTCTGAAACAGGACCTCACGGCCGCTACAGGCGCGGAGCTGGGCGATGGCGCGGGGCCGGTCTCCAGGCTTGCCGAGGACTTGATCATCCAGGCAGGCGACCTGATCGGAGCCGATGATCAGCGCCTCGGGACGCGCCGTCGCAACGGCCCTGGCCTTGGCCTCGGCCAGGCGTTGCACCAGGGCTTGCGGTGGCTCGTTCGGCCGGCGGGCCTCGTCGATATCCGGCGATGCGGTGGCGAAGGTCAGCCCGAGCTGCTCGAGCAGCGCACGGCGGTAGGGGGACGTGGAGGCGAGGACCAATGGTGGTTGCGACATTGGGTGTGCTTGCCTGTTGATGGAGCCGTTGGCGTGCGTGGCACTTGCATCGAACGACGGTATCTTCCCATGGTGACCGCACGACGCGTTATCAGCGAATCCAGTCGATCAGCCGCATCAGCGGGTCGCCGGCGCGAGTCTCGCAGGTGACCCGTCCACGGACGCTGTGACCGGCGCGCACGACCGACTCCGAGTCGCCGGTCAGCAGCGGATGCCAGTCGGGGAGTCGCTTGCCCTCCGCCAGCAGGCGATAGGCGCAGGTCTCGGGCAGCCAGCGCGGGTCGGTGAGCACGGCGGGGGTCAGCGTTACGCAGTCGGAGACGAGGTGGGACCGATTGAGGTAATCGGTGCAGCCGCAGGTCCGCTGGTCGAGCAGTCGGCAGGCGACGTCGGTATAGTGAATGCGGCTGTCGTCCTCGTCTTCGAACTTGTGCACGCAGCACTTGGCGCAGCCGTCGCAGAGCGCCTCCCATTGGCCGCGATCCATCTCTGACAATGGGATTTGCTCCCAGAAACGCTTCGGGTCGTCTTGAGTCAATGCCTGGTACCGGAACGGGCTTGCGGGTGTCGTGCGTTGCCGCGACTATAGCGCAAGCGGTGGTTCGGCGCCCGTCGCGGCTCGCCCGGCATGGCATCCTGCGGCGCGACGACACGGCGGCGTACGTTGAGATCGGAGCGCCGCTGTTTCGACGCCATCGTTGGCCCTTGCGGACGCCTTGGCTTCGAATCTTTCGCTCTGACTGGATCGGCTGCCGGTTCGTTGGTGTACCAGACGATGAACGATGCCCCATGACCCAATCCGCGCTGATCTCGACACCGTTTGGAGCAATCGCCGTGTACTGGAGCGATGGCCATCTGACCCGGGTCGACCTGAGCCCGGCACCGGCGCCAGCCGATAGCGATGGTCGAGCACCATCCTGGGTGACCGATGAGCTGGCCGCCTATCTCGTCGACGGCCAACACCGGCCCCGCGTGCCGATACGCTTGAACGGGACCGCATTCCAGCGTCGGGTCTGGGATCTGCTGACGACCATTCCGGCCGGGAGGACCGCGACCTATGGCGCGTTGGCAACCGAGCTCGGCAGCGGCGCCCGGGCCGTGGGACTCGCTTGTCGGGCAAACCCCTGTCCATTGGTCATACCCTGCCATCGGGTCGTCGGCGCGCATGGTCTCGGCGGCTTTGCCGGGGATCGTGGCGGCCGGCTGCTGGCGATCAAGCGTTGGCTTTTGGACCACGAGGGGGTTGTG
>Ga0316578_10001140_pt1 | contig 10429 bp, 8 predicted proteins | sample J0NA_2_FD_203076 | JGI IMG/M metagenome (GOLD analysis project Ga0316578, IMG submission 203076) | Rhizosphere microbial communities from salt marsh grasses in Alabama, United States - J0-2_160517rDrC | ecosystem: Host-associated > Plants > Roots > Rhizosphere | place: USA: Alabama | collected...
GAACCCCGCGGGGTCGCATCTACCTCGACGCCCGCTGGCAGGCGTCGAGGGTGGTCGTCGAGATCGACGGGGCGGGGCACCGCGTCGGACTGGCCGTGTCGGACGACAACCTCCGCCAGAACGAGGCGGTCCTGCGCGGCGACCGCGTGCTGCGCATCGACCTCGTCGGCCTGCGCGTCCACGAGCGCGAGTTCTTCCGTCAGCTCGGTCGAGCCCTCACCGCGTAGCCCCGCGCCGCCTTCCGAACGTGGGTGAGAACCCCCCGCGTGAGGTCCGGGATTCACCCACGTTCGTGGGATCTCGGGGCGAGCCAGTCGTCGACGATGCCGAGGACGTCGAGTAGCTCGTGGGCCCGCGCGTCGGGCACCGCGGTCACCTCGACCCGCTGGTTCGCCGGGATGGTCGAGTGCGGTACCCACACGGCGCGCATCCCCACCTGCTGCGGACCGTGGACGTCCTCGAACATCCGGTCACCGACGTAGACGGCGCGGCTCGGCTCGACGTCGAGGGCGCGGCACGCGGAACGGAACGCCTCGGGGTGCGGCTTCACGTGGTCGATCTCGCTGGAGTAGACGTCGGCGTCGATGAGGTGCAGCACGCCGTCACGCTCGAAGATCTCGCGGTGGTACTCGCGCGACCAGATCGTGTTCGACAGGACCCCGACCCGAAGGCCACGCTCGCGCAGCCCCTCCCACAGGGGCAGGACCTGGGGGTCGGTGTGCGTGTGAGGCTCCCAGAACCTCCGGTACGCCGCGAGCGCGAGGTGGTGGCGGTCGTGCTCGGCGTCGACGCCCGCCTCGTCGAGGATGTCGGCGAGGGCGGCCGAGCGGTGGTTCTCGCGGCCGTCACGCCAGGCCGCCGCCTCGACGGCGAGGATGCGGTCGGCGAGGCGGTGCGCCTCGTCGAGGTCCTCCTGCGGCACCTCCGGGCTGTCGACGGGGATGCCGTGCACCTCGCGCGCGAAGACCCGCCACTGCTCCGGCAGGTCGACCTCGTGCCACGGCGTCAGCGTGCCGCCCCAGTCGAAGACGACCGCCTCCACCGGCCGCGCCGTCACGCGTGCCCCACCTCGGCGAGGATCTCCGTCACGGCATCCTCCAGCGGCACCTCGCGCCGCTCCCCCGAGCGCCGGTCCTTGACCTCGACGACCCCACTCGCGAGCCCGCGCCCCACGACGACGATCGTCGGCACGCCGATGAGCTCGGCGTCCTTGAACTTCACGCCGGGGCTCGCGTGGCGGCGGTCGTCGAACAGCACCTCGACGCCCTCGGCCTCGAGCGCCCGGGTCAGCTCCTCGCCGTACGTGAAGACGGCGTCGTCCTTGCCGGTCGCGACGAGGTGGACGTCGGCGGGCGACAGCGCCCGCGGCCAGACCAGTCCGAGCTCGTCGTGGTTGCCCTCGGCGACGCACGCCACGGCCCGGGACACCCCCACGCCGTAGCTGCCCATGATGACCGTGCGCAGCTTGCCGTTCTCGTCGAGCACCTTGAGGTCGAGCGCCTCGGCGTACTTGGTGCCGAGCTGGAAGATGTGCCCCATCTCGATGCCGCGCGCCGACTCGAGCCCGTGCCCGCACGAGGGGCACGCGTCGCCGTTGCGGACCTCCGCGGCCTCGATGGTGCCGTCGGGTGTGAAGTCACGCCCCGCGACGAGGTCGATGACGTGGTGACCCGCCTCGTCGGCGCCGGTGACCCACGCCGTGCCGTCGACGACCCGCGGGTCGACGAGGTAGCGGATGCCGGACGCGTTCGCCGACCCGAGCGCACCCGGGCCGATGTAGCCCTTGGCGAGCACCGGGTGAGCGGCGAAGTCCTTCTCGTCGAACGCCTCGACCGCGGCCGGCTCGACCTGGGCGCCCAGCCGCTTCTCGTCGACCTCACGGTCGCCGGGCAGGCCGATGGCGAGCGGCTCGCGGGTGCCGTCCGGGTGGGCGAGGGTGACGACGACGTTCTTCAAGGTGTCGGCAGCGGTCCAGGCGCGGCCGTCGTCTCGCGGGAACGCCTCGTTGAGGTGGTCGACGAGGGTCTCGATCGTCGGGGTGTCGGGCGTGTCCTCGACGTGGGCCGCGGGCACCGCGGAGGCGTCCACGGCATCCGGGACCGGCGCCCGGACCGCCTCGACGTTGGCGGCGTACCCACAGTTGGGGCAACGCACGTAGGTGTCCTCGCCGTTCTCGGCCGTCGCGAGGAACTCCTCGGACTTCGACCCACCCATGGCGCCGGCCATCGCCTGGACGATGACGTAGTGGAAGCCCAACCGGTCGAAGATGCGGACGTAGGCGTCCCGGTGCAGCTGGTAGCTCTTGTCCAGCCCCGCGAGGTCGATGTCGAAGGAGTAGCTGTCCTTCATGACGAACTCGCGCCCCCGCAGCAGCCCGGCCCGCGGCCGGGCCTCGTCGCGGAACTTGGTCTGGATCTGGTAGATCGCGAGCGGGAGGTCCTTGTACGACGAGAACAGGTCCTTGACCGCGAGCGTGAACATCTCCTCGTGGGTCGGCCCGAGCAGGTGGTCGGCGCCCTTGCGGTCCTGGAGCCGGAACACGTTGTCCCCGTACTCCCCCCAGCGTCCGGACGCCTCGTAGGGCTCACGGGGGAGAAGCGCGGGGAACAGCAGCTCCTGGGCTCCGATGGCGTCCATCTCCTCGCGCACGATGGTCTCGACACGCCGGAGGACCTTGAGGCCGAGGGGCAGCCACGTGTAGATGCCGGGGCTCACCCTGCGGATGTAGCCGGCCCGCACCAACAGCTGGTGGCTCGGCACCTCGGCGTCCGCCGGGTTCTCGCGAAGGGTTCGCAGGAACAGGGACGACATGCGCATGGCCACGAGGAGGCTCCTGGGTCGGGTGGACAACCCGGACAGGATAACGACCACCGGCCCCGGGGCCGCCCCGGGCGGGTCAGCCCGGGGACGCCGCCGTGGTGGCCACGACCTGGTCGTACCGGGCACGCACACCGGCGTCCACGAAGCCGAGCCGGCGGTAGAGCTCCCGGGCCGGGTTGTCGACGTGGACGGCGAGCCACACATCCGCCTCGCCCGCCTTCGCGAGGGCACGCAGCGACCGGACGACGAGATGCGCGCCCAGCCCGCGACCGCGCCACGCCGGCACGACGCCGACCTGGTCGATCCAGTTGTCGGCGAGCGTGACGAAGCCCGCCACCAACCCGTGGTCGTCGAGGACGACGCGCGACTGCTCGGGCCGGAAGCCCGGGTCCTCGACCAGGCCCCCGACCCACTCCGCGAACGGGGTGTCGGGGAAGCCCGGCCGCTCCTCGAACGAGCTCCTGTAGGCGCGGTGGAACAGCGAGGCGGTGTCGTCGCTCCACCGCAGTGACTTCAGCCCCCGCGGGCGGCGGACCACCGGCACGTCGACGAGGTCGTGTCGCATCACCTGCTCGGCGAAGCTGCGGACCAGACCGAGATGCCGGAGGAACGGGTCGGTGTCCGGCGACGTCGACTCGACGACGACGTGCAGCAGCTTGCCTCCCGAGCGCTCGCCCGACCACGCCGCGAGCTGGGTCCCCAGGCCCCCGTGCCGGGCCGACGGACGGACCAGGCCGGTGACCGAGCGCCGTCCGGTGCGGTCGGTCCACACCCCGGCAGCAGCGACGAGGTCACCGGTGTCGTCGTACCCCCCGATGCCCGACCCGCTGAGGAAGAAGCGGCGCAGCATCGGCTCGTCGGCGAGCAGGGGCAGCCCCCCGTCCTCATGGAGGCATGCCTCGGCCAGGTCGCGCAGCGCGGGGAGATCGGGCTCGGTCATGGACACCCACTCGGTGGTCGCCACGCCGTCACCAGCGGGCGGCGGTCACAACAGCACCGTAGTGAACTCTCCGACCTCACCGAACCCCAGCCGCGCGTAGGTGGCCCGCGCCGCCAGGTTGAAGTCGTTGACGTACAGGGTCACGAGGGGCGCGGGCCCGACCATCACCTGCTCCACGGCACTCGCCAGCATCGGCACGGCAAGCCCTCGCCCCCGCAGACGAGGCGTCAGCCAGACCCCCTGGAGCTGGGCCGCACCGAGCGCGAGGCTGCCGATGTCGGTCTTGAAGACGACCTCTCCGTCCTCGATGACGACGAAGGTGTGCCCGCGGGCGATGAGACCGGCGAGCGACGCGCGGTACCCGCGCCCGTTGCCCGAGTACGGCGGGTAGCCGATCTCGGCCGTGAACATGTGCTCGGCGGCCGGGAGCACGAGATCCACCTCCTCGGGCCGGGCGGGCCGAACCCTGGGGTCGAGCGGCACGCCTCGCGCCGACGGCGGCTCGTCGGCCACGAGCAGCGGCTGTCGCAGGCGGACGGCGCGCGCCGGCCCCCAGTGCGGCTCGAGGTGATGCCACAGCCCGCCCACCTCGTCGCTGGGACCGAACACCGACGCGCACCTGCCCCGCCAGCGGCGGACCCGCTCGGCGAACGCCTGCTGGCTCTCCTCCGTGGTGGCGACCGGGACGATGTTGGCGCTCGACCAGCACAACGACACGAGCTCGCCGTCCATGCGGTGCCCGAGCACCGATCCCAGGGACCCCGTGCGCGCCCCTTCGAGCACCCGGGCGGCCACGAACACCGACCGGGGCAGGTCACGGGCGCACAGCTCCAAGGCGGCGTCGCGGTCGGCGAGCGACAACGGCCGGACGGGTGAGCGCGTGCGGAGCACAGGCCCAGCGTAGGCGGAACACGGCATGCCGCGCCCGCCGTGCCTCCAGGCCGCTCACGCAGGTTGAGCCGCCGCGCCCAGGTACCGGGCGACTGCCGGGTGCGTCCGGGCCGGCACGAACGCGTCGAGCGGGTCGGTTGCCAAGGTTCTCAGCCGACGGTGACGCTCGGCGCGCCCGCCGACTCGTCGTCGACCGGTTCGCCCATCTCCTCGGCGATGCGCATCGCCTCCTCGATGAGGGTCTCGACGATGGCGCTCTCGGGCACGGTCTTGATCACCTCGCCCTTGACGAAGATCTGGCCCTTGCCGTTGCCGGACGCCACGCCGAGGTCGGCCTCGCGGGCCTCCCCGGGCCCGTTGACCACGCAGCCCATGACGGCCACCCGCAGGGGCACGGTCATGCCCTCGAGCCCCGCGGTGACCTCGTCGGCGAGCCGGTAGACGTCGACCTGGGCGCGACCGCACGACGGACAGGACACGATCTCGAGCTTGCGCGGACGCAGGTTCAGGCTCTGCAGGATCTGGATCCCGACCTTGACCTCCTCCACCGGCGGGGCCGAGAGGGACACCCGGATGGTGTCGCCGATGCCCCGGCTCAGCAGGGCACCGAACGCGGTCGCGGACTTGATCGTCCCCTGGAACGCCGGGCCGGCCTCGGTGACGCCGAGGTGCAGCGGCCAGTCCCCCCGCTCGGCGAGCTGCTCGTACGCGCGCACCATGACGACGGGGTCGTTGTGCTTGACGGAGATCTTGAAGTCCTGGAAGCCGTGCTCCTCGAACAGCCCCGCCTCCCAGACCGCCGACTCGACGAGGGCCTCGGCCGTCGGGGACCCGTACTTCTCGAGCAGCCGCTTGTCGAGGGAGCCGGCGTTGACGCCGATCCGGATGGACACGCCGGCATCCGAGGCCGCCCGGGCGATCTCCTTGACCTGGTCGTCGAACCTGCGGATGTTGCCGGGGTTCACCCGCACGGCGGCACAGCCGGCCTCGATGGCCGCGTAGACGTAGCGGGGCTGGAAGTGGATGTCGGCGATGACGGGGATCTGCGACTTCCGCGCGATGGCGGGCAGGGCGTCCGCGTCGTCCTGGCTCGGGCACGCGACCCGGACGATGTCGCACCCGGCCGCCGTGAGCTCGGCGATCTGCTGGAGCGTGGCGTTGATGTCGGTCGTCGGGGTGGTCGTCATCGACTGGACCGACACCGGGGCGTCGCCGCCGACCGTCACACCTCCCACGCGGATGGCACGGCTGGGCCGGCGCGGGGCGATGACGGGCGGGGGCGCTTTGGGCATACCGAGGGACACGGACATGGAACCAAGGGTACGGTCCGTACCTCGGAGGACCATGACCGATCACCCTGCCACCGGCACCCCCACCGCGCACGCCTGGGCCGCAGCCCTGGCCTCCGACCGCGAGGCTCAGGCGCTGCGCGAGGACCTGGTCGCGCTCCGGGCGGAGGCCTCCACCCTGCGTGCCGACGTCGCCGCCCTGCGCGAGCGCCATGAACGGGAGCACGCCGACGTCGAGGGGCTGAGGACTCCGGGACTGCGGTCCCTGCTCTCCGCGGTTCGCGGGACGAGACGGGCCGAGCTCGACCGCGAGGAGGCCGAAGCCGCCGCGGCCCGGGCCGACGCACTCGCCGGGCTGGCCCGGCTGCACGACGTCGAAGCCCGGGCCGAGGCGCTCGACCAGCGGCTCGCCGGGCTGGGCGACACGGCCGCGCCGCTCGAGGCCGCGGCTCAGGCCTACGCCGAGGAGCTGCGGCACTCCGGGCACCCGGTCGCCGTCGAGCTCGACGGCGTGCTCACCGAGCTGGCGACCGGCAGGGAGCAGCTCGCCCGGCTCGAGGGGGTCCGGGCCGCCGGCGCCCGGGCCGCGGCCTCGCTCGACACGGCACGGTCCGAGCTCGCCTCGGCGGACAGGTGGTCCACGTACGACACCTTCGCCGGGGGCGGCATGCTCTCGTCCGTGGCGAAGCACCAGCACGCCGACAGCGCCTCGCGGAGCATCGCCACGGCACAGCACGCCATCGTCGAGCTCGCGGGGGCGCTCCACGACGTCGCCGAGGTGGCGGAACTGCGGGCCGACCTCGGCGTCACCGGCGGCACCCGCACCATGGACGTCTGGCTCGACAACATCGCGACCGACTGGACGGTGCGCTCACGGATCAAGGACCAGATCGCGGGGGTCGAGCGAGCCTCCTCGGCCGTCCGGGAGGCGATGGGCCGGCTGGGCACCGACTACGCCCACCACTCGGCCCGCGTCGAGGAGCTGGTGCAGCGCCGCGACGCGCTGCTCGGCGCCTGACGCCCGATGTCGCGGGGTCGGCCCGAGCTCCCCGCGCGCCACGAGGGCCGCGCGTGCGGGCGGGACGTCGAGGTCCGGCGCGATGGTGAGGATGCGCACGTGGACTCCCGCATGTTCGGCGAACATCCGGGAACGGCGGAGCAGCGCAGCCGTCATGCCACCGTAGTCCTGCGGGATGGTCCAGGTGGCCGTCGCGAAGCTTCCCCCGGAGAACGTGGTGCGGCCCTGTCCGTCATGGGAGGGAACGCTCACATGCCAGGTGCCGTGATCGGCGAGGGCTCGCCACGACGCGCCTCGCGCTCCGGCTGGTGCGGCGCCGGGACGCCCTGGTCAGCCGCCGAGCTTCACGGGGCTGACGATGTCGGCGTACATGAGCAGTAGCGAGGCGCCGATGAGCACGACCGAGACCGAGTAGGCGATCGGGAGCGCCTTGGCGACGTCGACGTAGCCGGGGTCGGGACGGCCGCGCAGCCGGGCCCACTGGCGCTTGGCGCCCTCCCACAGCGCTCCGGCCACGTGTCCACCGTCGAGCGGCAGCAGCGGGATGAGGTTGAAGACGAAGAGCATGATGTTGAGCGCGGCGAGCAACCCGACGAGCGTCCAGAGCTTGTCCGAGAACGAGTCGCCGAGGAGGGCGTCGTACCGACCCGAGCCGACCTCGCCCGCGACCCGGCCGACCCCGACGACGGACATCGGGCTGTCCGGCTCCCGCTCGGCGCCGCTGAACGCGGCTCCCCAGACCCCCGCCATCCGCTCGGGCACGTGGACGAGGGCGTCGGCGGTGAGGGTCGTGTAGCCCCACACGATGCCGGGCACGGCCGAGAGGGCCTGCCGCTCGTACTCCGTGGGCTGCCGGCTCGTGATCCCGAGGAACCCGGCCGTGGTCGTCTCCACCGCACCGCTGGCGTCCGTGACCGGGTTGCCGTCGGGGTCGATCACGGGCAGGACGTTGGTCGTCGGCGTGGCCGTGAGGGTGAGCTCCTCACCGTCGCGCTCCACGACGATGTCCACCGGACGTCCCGCCTCGGGACGGATCAGCGAGCTGACGTCCTGCAGGTCGGTGACCGGCCGCCCGGCGATCGAGACGAAGCGGTCCCCCGGCTCGATCCCGGCGGCGAGAGCGGGGGTCTGGGGGCGTCCGTCGCACGTGGTCTGCGCGGTGTACTCGGCGGCCGGGACGACGCAGCGCTCGACCGACACGACCTCCGCCCCAGGACGGGGCGTCTGCACCCCGTGCACCGTGACGAGGAAGGTGAGGAGCACGACGCCGATGAGGAGGTTCATGGTCGGGCCGCCGAGCATGACGACGAGCTTCTTCGGGACGGAGAGCTTGTAGAACACCCGGTCCTGGTCGCCGGGGCCGACCTCCTCCATGCTCGCCGAGCGAGCCTCCTCCATGAGCTGCCCGAACCGCCCCGTGCTCGAGGCCCGCACCGTGCCGGGCGGGTCCTCCGGGCGCGGTGGGAACATGCCGATCATCCGGATGTAGCCGCCGAGCGGGACGGCCTTGACGCCGTACTCGGTCTCACCGCGCCGCCGGGACCACACCGTGGAGCCGAAACCGACCATGTACTGGGTGACCCGCACCCCGAAGCGCTTCGCCGGGACGAGGTGCCCGACCTCGTGCAGGGCGATCGACAGCGCGAGCCCCGTGGCCATGAACAGGACCCCGAGGACGAATGCGAGGGTGCCCACCTACATCTCTCCCATGCTCGCGTGGTGCGGTGTGACCCCGAGCGTCGTCCGGGCCGCACCGCGTGCCCACCGGTCGGCGGCGAGCACCGACTCAACGCTCGAGGCGTCCGCTTTGCTCCCATTGTGCCTCTCCACGACCCTCTCCACCGTGTCCACGATGTCCGTGAACCCGATGTGCCCGTCGTGGAAGGCGTCGACGGCGACCTCGTTGGCCGCGTTGTACACCGCCGGGTAGGTACCGCCCGCCGACCCGACCTGCCGGGCCAGGCGCACCGCCGGGAAGGCGTCGTCGTCGAGCGGGTGGAAGTCCCACGTCTGTGCGACCGACCAGTCGCAGGGGACGTCGACGTCCTCGAGCCGCTCCGGCCACGACAGCCCGAGGGCGATCGGGACGAGCATCCTCGGTGGACCGAGCTGGGCGATGGTCGAGCCGTCGTGGAACTCGACCATCGAGTGGATCTGCTGTTGGGGGTGCACGACGACGTCGATCCGGTCGAACGGGATGTCGAAGAGCAGGTGCGCCTCGATCACCTCCAACCCCTTGTTGACGAGGGTGGCGGAGTTGGTCGTGATGACCCGTCCCATCGCGAAGTTCGGGTGCGCGAGCGCCTGCTCGGGAGTCACGTCCACGAGCTCCGCCCGGGTACGGCCTCGGAAGGGGCCACCGCTCGCGGTGACCACCAGCCGACGCACCTCGGCGGCCCGGCCGCCACGGAGGCTCTGCGCGATGGCGCTGTGCTCGGAGTCCACCGGCACGATCTGGTCGGGGCCGGCGGCGGCCTTGACGAGCGGGCCGCCGATGATGAGCGACTCCTTGTTGGCCAGGGCGAGCGTGGAGCCCGCGGCGAGGGCGGCGAGGGTGGGTCGCAGCCCGATCGCACCGGTGACGCCGTTGAGCACGATGTCGGCGCCGCAGGCAGCGGCCTCGGTGGCCGCGTCCTCACCGACGACGACGTCGGGGTCGTACCTTGTCCGGCCCACGTCCCGCGCGTGGCCGTGAAGCGCGGCCCGCAGGTCGTCGGCACTCCCGCGCGCGACGGCGACGAGCGGTACGCCGAGCTCGGCGGCCTGCCGGGCGAGGAGGTCGGTGTTGCCACCCGCGGAGAGCGCGATGACGGAGAACCGTCCCGGGTGGCTGCGGACGACCTCGAGGGCCTGGGTGCCGATCGAGCCGGTGGAGCCGAGGACGGCGACGGTACGGGTGCTCACGGCTCCCATTCTGACCGCTCCGCATGGTCCCCGATCCTCGGGAGGGGTCACCCCAGGCCGTCGAGCAGGGCGGTGGTCTGCGGTGACGGGGGCACGCCCAGCTCGGCCCCGAGGGTCCGGACACAGTCCTGGTAGGCGCGCGCGGCGGCGCCGCGGTCGCCGCGACCCAGCTCGGCTCGTACGAGGGCGCGGTGGGCGGTCTCGCGGAGCGGGTCCCTGCGGATCGCCTCGGCGGCGACAACGGCGGCCAGGTCGTGGTCACCCAGCTCGCTGCGCGCCTGGGCCAGGGTGACCAGGCACCGGAGGAGCATCTCATCCAGCCGGGCCCGGCAGGTGTCGGCCCAGTCGGCGGCCAGGCCGGGCAGGAACGGGCGCCGCAGCACTGCCGAAGCCACGGTCGCCTCCCGGGCCGCGGTCGCGGCGTCGCCGTGTCGCAGCGCCCCCTGGGCACGGTCCGTGCGGCGTTCCGCGTCCTCGAGGTCGACCCAGCAGCCGGCCGGCAGCCGGATGCCACAGGATCCGCCCGAGGAGAGGACGACGCTGCGGCCGTCGAGTCCGGCGCGGGTC
>Ga0316578_10001141_pt1 | contig 10427 bp, 9 predicted proteins | sample J0NA_2_FD_203076 | JGI IMG/M metagenome (GOLD analysis project Ga0316578, IMG submission 203076) | Rhizosphere microbial communities from salt marsh grasses in Alabama, United States - J0-2_160517rDrC | ecosystem: Host-associated > Plants > Roots > Rhizosphere | place: USA: Alabama | collected...
CAAGGTTGACAGTTCTATGTTGCCCAGAGCAGCCCGCTCGACGACGATCAGATTCGGTCGATCCTTATCAAGCAAAGCCGCGACGTCTGACCAGAGGGTAACGGCAGTATAGCGATCTGCCGCCCCCCCAAAGGTAGCCTGCATCGCCTCTGCAGCTTTTGCGGAGGACGTAAGAATAAGGATGTGCATCTAAGATTTGCCTCGGTCGTTGGGCGTATAATAGCACCGAGAAAGTGAAAAGTCAATGCGTGTGTTTTGGTGATTACCCGCATCTTCGATATGGCACATTCCAATGCCCCGGAAAGAATTTCTGAGGGTGTGGGCGGGTGCAGTGTGCACATACACCAAATCTTTACCGGGGTTTCACTAAACCCTCACCGCCTCAACAGCCGTTTTATGCTATACTGCGTACATCTCGCAGCTAGCCTGTGCTAGACGAGGCTTACAAGATAAACAGGGAGGTCAAAATGGCCAAGGCATACTGCCCCAATTGCGACGCTGCAGTCATCAAGGATAACCCACGCATAGGGGCAATGATCACTTGCCGTGAATGTGATACGGAACTAGAGATTATCAGCATCAGTCCTTTCGAAGTGGATTTTCCACTCGACTATGATGACGAGGAGTGGGATGAAGCTTGGGAAGAAGAAGAAGAAGAAGAGGAAGAAAACTACTAGCATGTAGCAACGATAGCGAACTAGAATCCAGCAGCAAGGAAAACTGATTGCACAAAAAAGCACCCTGTCTTAACCGCCAGGGTGCTTTTTGAGAGACTGGGATAGTTTTAAGATAGACGAACTTGTAAAACTCGGAAACGCTTAACAGACCTCCCCTCTCAGAAGCCACTTGGACAAACTACTCAGCTAACTCCGGATGAGATCCAAAGACGCTCATCTCTCCCCTTGAGAACGTTGAACAACTGAGGCAGTTCATCCAGATAGAGCCTGCGGATGAGCCGACCCACCCGGGTGAGCCGGGGGTCGCGTTCACTGGAACCCGGCCTATGTATCCCTTCCACGCCACAGAACATCGAGCGAAATTTGTACATCGTGTACGCTTGACCATTTCTGCCCACCCGCCGCTGTCGAAAGATCACCGGACCGGGCGAATCCAGTTTGATCAGCACAGCGAGAATGGCGCACAGAGGCGCAACGACCGCCAAGAAAAAGCCCGCGACGAGGATGTCGAACGTGCGCTTGAGCACGGCACGCTTTGAGAGCAGTGCTAAAAGACCCCGCACCAAGCTTTCGTCCCCGCGCAACATACCCGGTGTGTCACCACTTCCAGTGAGCATCTTTACCTCCTTCATTCTAGTATGCACTCCCTGCCAATGGGCAACAAGTAGACTCTCAGGGCAATCCCGCAACTCCCGCCAAAAGACGCCGATCAACATCTTCCGACTACACTCCGCCGCAACCGCATCAGCAAAGACGGCACGCATCGCTGCGTTGAGCCAGGCAGAAAACCTGCTCAAACACCAACAATCTCGCCTGCTGGAAGCCTATCTGGCTAGCATGATCGATCTGGAAGAGTTCGAGCGGAAGCGCAACGAGTTGACCCGAAAACAAAGCGCTCTGACAACACAGCGTCTTCAGTTGCAAATGACTGCTGTCGAGCGTGTTGAGTTGGGCAGCCTCGCTACGTCCATAGAAACATTCTGTGCCTATGTCCGTCCTGTGCTGGAGCAGGCAACGTTCGCTCAGCGCAGACAACTGGTGGAGCTGCTGATCGACCGGGTAGTGGTGACGGACAGCGAGGTGGAGATCCGCTATGTCATCCCTACCCAACCCGACGGCCCGTATATCCCTTTTTGTCATTTGCGTACAGATTATCGGTGCGATTATAGATGAGGGAATGCGTTCAAGTTGTTCTGCGTTGTGTTCGGTAGTACAATTAAGCGCTGTTGTGTATGGACGGACGTACCGGGAGAGCACGGCGCTCGCAGAACGACAGGCGGTGAAGCATAAAAGCGCGTCAAGGCCCCGCCTCGGGAAAAATCACTTGTCGAAAAAGTTATCGCGCTGGAACAAGTTCTTTTACGGTGCCGGGGACATCGGCTTTAGCCTGACCTCGACCATCGTGAGCACCTACTTGCTGATCTTTATGACCGACGTCGTGGGCATCCCCGTCGGCTTGGCTGGCATTCCGCTTCTCATCGGGCGAAGCTGGGATTGGATCAACGATCCGCTCGTAGGCCACATCTCGGACCGCACGCGCACGCGCTGGGGACGCAGGCGGCCGTTCTTGCTCTTTGGCGCGCTGCCCTTCGGGCTGGCCTTTGCCATGCTCTGGTATCGCCCACCCTGGGAAGGCACCCTCCCACTGGTCGCCTACTATGCCACAGCGTACGTCCTCTATGAGATTGCAGCCACGTTCGTCTATATGCCCTATTTTGCCCTCACCCCCGAACTGACCTCTGATTACGATGAGCGTACGTCGTTAACCACCTACCGCATGTTCTTTTCCATCCTGGGCAGCCTGATTGCCTTCACCGTGCCCCTGCTCATCATCGGCACATTCGAGCCACAGAGCGCGCCGCGAGTGACCACGATGGGGATGATCTTTGCCATCGCGTCGGCGCTGCCGCTGCTACTCGTCTTTTTCGGCACGCGAGAGCGCCAGGCTCACATGGCGCTGGAACAACCCCGTCTGCTCCAGTCACTGCGGGCGGCATGGCAGAACCGCCCCTTCAGATACAGCCTGGGCATCTTTTTGCTCACCTGGATCTGTATGGGCGTGATCCAGTTGGTGTTGCTCTATTTCCTCAAATACTGGCTGCGCCGCGAGGATGAGAGCGACCTGATCATGGCCGTCATTTTCGTCACTGCGATCTTTGCGCTGCCCTTGTGGCAGTGGGTAGCCCACAAGTGGAGCAAGCGCTGGGCCTACGTCGCCGGGGTCGCCTTCTGGGCCGTGATGCAGATCCTGCTGGTGACTGTGACATCCTCGACGGCGATGCCCATCGTCCTGATCCTGTGCTTTTTGGCGGGCATCGGCGTGGCTGCCGCGCACGTGCTCCCGTGGGCCATCATTCCAGACGCTATCGAATGGGACGAATGGCAGACGGGCGAGCGGCACGAAGGCATGTTCTACAGCCTGACCACGCTGATCCACAAGATCGCCCTCTCTCTGGCCGTGCTGGTGATCCCCCTAGTGCTCGAATTCACCGGCTACCAGCCCAACGTGGCCCAGCAGTCCCCCGGTGTTCTGTGGGGGCTGCGCATCCTGATAGGGCCGGTTCCCGCCATCCTGCTGTGCGCGGGCATCCTGCTTGCCATCCGCTATCCGCTGACCCGGGAGCGGTACGCCCAGATTTTGCGCGATCTGGAAGCGCGACAACGGAACGGAGGTGACACATGACGAATATCGAGGTTCGTCCTGTAAGCACAGCCAGAGAACGGCGCGCCTTTCTGACCTTTCCCTGGCACGTCTACAAAAACGATCCGTTGTGGGTACCGCCGCTGCTGCCCGAGCGTGCCAAGACGATCGACCCCGAACGCGGCCCGTTCTTCAAGCGCGGCGGCGAGGCCGAGTTCTTTATCGCCTGGCGGGATGGCAAACCGGTGGGCACCATCTGCGCGGCGGAGGATGACCCGACGAACAAAATGCGCGGCACAAAAGAGTGTGTGTTCGGCTTCTTGGAGTACGTCGAGGATTACGCCGTCTTTGAAGCTTTGGTCAACCGCACCGTCGAGTGGGGCGAGCCACGCGGGCTGGACGCGCTCTTTGGCCCGTTCAACCTGGATTACGAAGACAGCTACGGCGTGCTGATCGAAGGACGCGATCGTCCGCCAGCGCTGCTGTGTGGGCACACACCGCCCTACTACCAAGGCTTTATGGAGCGCTTCGGGTTCCAACCGGCACGGGGGGACAACATCGCTATGTACATAGACATCGATGAAGAGACCCCTGCGCTGCAGCGACTCTCTCGCCTGGCAGAAAGGATCCGTCAGAAAGGCACGATCACTCTTCGCGAGGCCGACATGACACACTTGGACGACGAGGTCGACCGGATTCACCGCCTGCTGAACGCTGCGTTGGCCCACCTTCCCGACTCCATCGGCTGGCACCGGGAGGCAGTGGAGGCCCTGGTCGCGCCCTTCCAGGATATCGCCGACCCGGAGTTGGTCCTGTTCGCCGACGTAGCCGGAGAGACAGTGGGCTGGCTGCCCGGTATCGCCAACTTGAACGAGGTTTTCGCACACGTCAACGGGCTGCGCTACCCGTGGAACTATGCGTCGCTGTTGTGGCATATGCGCCGCCAGACCGAAAGCCTGACGATCAAGAGCGTCTTGGTGCTGCCCCAGTACTGGCGGACGGGCGTCGCGGCGCTACTCTTTGACGAGATGGCCAAGCGAGCCCGGGCCAAGGGATTCAAATGGATCGATCTGTCGATCACCTCAGAAGACAATCCCCAGACCCCCCTCATCGGGGAACATATGGGAGCCAAGATCTACAAACGCTGGCGCGTCTACCAGCTGGCTATATGAACAAGGTCATAGAAAATCCGCTTTCCAACTCCCAGGACCGTTGCCCTCTAAGAGCTTTCCAACTATAATGTCAATCAAGCTCTGCTTTCTTTGGGATACACGATGAGAAAACTACTGGAAAGACTGCTGAGGCCGTTTACATTTCTCCTGGTAATCATATTCGCCCCAATGATCTGTGCCTGCTCTACAGAGATGCTCCTGTTCCTGGCCTCGGATATCGACTTTGGTGCACTCGACTGGTTCTTGATCGGTTTCGTGTGTTTTGCACTGGTGTATGGGGCAATCCTTTACACCGGTGGGGCATTCCAATCACACCTCCATTTCATCAGGCTTCTACGCCACGAACTGACACATTCCATCACAACGATGATTTCCGGCGGACGCGTGCGCGAAATGCTGGTCGCAAATCCTATCGAAAAGCCCGGGACCAATTCGTACGTGGACGCGCTTGGCCTGGGCGGATTGATAAGCCCGTTTGTTTACCTATCTCCCTACTATCTCCCCCTGTTCACAATCCCTTTCCTGCTGCTGAGATATGTCGTATCCCCCCCAACTCAACAGGCAGTCGAATTCCTAATAGGCTTCACTCTGGCCTTTCACTACACCTCGTTGATAGACGAACTGCTAAAGCAAAGATTTGGGCTAGGACAGATAGATATCAGAAAGACGGGAGTCATACTGTCGTACGTAGTCATTGGCATCCTTAACTTGCTTTCTCTGGTAGTCATCAAAGCAGTGCTCCAAGAAAAGTGGCCGAGCGCTGATAATCTCACGAGCTTTATTTCAAGAACCCAAGCTTACTATATGTTCATCGTCGACCAGATAAGGGGTTTACTGCCTTGAAGCCATAACATCACCCAAACACAGGAGATAAGCACTATGCCCAAGCTATTCAAAACCGATATTTCATCCGAAGCTGATCTAAAGATATTCGTCACCGACATCCGCACGGAGGCCGATCTGATCGTCTACGAGACGACGGATCAGTGGGCAGCCACCGAAAGCCAGATTTGGTGCTACACCGACATCCAGAGCGAGGCGGACAAGACGGTGTACTTTACCGGCACCCAATGGGACGCCGATCTGACCATCTACAAAACCGATGTCCAGTCGGATGCGGGATGGGCAAATAGCGGGAAGACAGGACTACTGTAACCCCTATATTGTCACAAGATATCGCCGGCGATGCCCCAGGCTCTCCAGCCTGGTGACGGGTTAACGCGCATAGCCAAAATCCTCCGTCGATCCAGATGAGATGCGAATCGGATTGGGCGTCCCTGTGCAAAGGGCACAGAGATGGATCACTTTTTCCTGAAACGCGTGGCGTATCCTAAACATCTCAACCTTTGCGGCCCGCCCCGTTCAGTCCTAATTCCGGATGACCAGCGGCATATAGACCGCCGCCCCACCCTCGATGCTGGCGCAGGCGGAGAAATTATAGGAGTACGCACATGGCAGACTTTAGACTTCCCTTCAGTCCCTTCTTCGAGAAATGGGTGTATGAGAAGAACGTAAAGCCGCCGGATTTCGAATCGCTTCCTGCGGTGCCCTTTATCCAGGACCCGTTGGTCGCTTTTCAAGACGGCCGACCCCACGCCGTCACGGCTGCCGAGTGGCCCCAGCGACGGCAGGAAATCGCCGACCTGGTCGAGACCTGGCTGCTGGGCCACGCGCCGCCGCCGCCCGGAAACGTCCAGGCCATACTCGAAAGCACGACCCGAGACGAGGGCCACGACGTGTGGCACGTCCAACTGGCGTTCGGCCCCGATCGCCGCGCCAGGCTTGGCTGCACGCTGTACTTGCCCAATGGCGAGCGTCCCGCGCCGGTAGTGCTGTGCAACTCGACCTACTTTTTCCCGTGGGCAAAAGAGCCCCTGGGAAAGGGGGTCGCCTTCTGCATCTACAACGCGAAGGATTTCAACGACGAATCCACAGCCTACCAGGATTTGTTCGGCGATTACGACTGGTCCTCGTTTCGGCGCCGGGGATGGAGCGCGAGCCGCGCGATCGACTGGCTGGAGACGCTCGATTTCATCGATCCATCGAAAATATGCATCATGGGCCATTCGCGCAGCGCCAAGCAGGCCATGGCGGGCGCTGCGTTCGACGAGCGGATATCCGCCATCGTGGCATCCAGCCCCGGCAGCGGCGGCTCGACCCCATATAGGTACTGCGACGCCAGCACCTTCGGCGAGTCTCTGGAACTCCTCACGGGCCACTTTCCCGACTGGGTCCTACCGTCCTCGCGCTACTTTTCCGGGCGGGAGAACAGGCTGCCGGCCGACATGCACTTCCTATACGCGCTCATCGCCCCGCGCCCAGTCCTGATGTGCACAGGCATCAACGATAGCGTCGAAAGCACCTGGGCGGTCGAGCAGGTGTACAAGATGGTCATGCCGGTGTACGCACTGCTGGGCCAGCCCGAAAATATCGCCCTCCTGTACCGGCCTGGAAAACACGAGACCAACAAGGCAACCCACCACGCGTACTGCGAGTTCCTCCTGACCGCCACCGGCATCAAAGGCGGTAGCGTGACCGAGAAATTCCCATTCACGCCGTACCACGTGTGGGATCACGCCGAGTGGCACGCGAAACACGCCCCGCAGCTTGACGTGGAAGGGATGCCTGAACGGACCCTATCCGACCTGGCGCTCGCAGATGACGGCAAGCGCCTGACACGGACGCAGTGGCCGGAGCGCCGCGAAGAAATCCGCGGGCAGATTCGCTGGCTGTTGGGCGATGGCCCCGAATATCAACCGCTGCCCGTCGAGTTCGGCGTCGGCGAGTCGGAGGAGGAGGCCAAGCTGCTCGGTCGCGATTGGTCGGACGTCGCCAGGACAGAGCGTTGCAGGTTCGGGATGGGGATCAACGGCAACCTGTACTACCCGCCCACGGTCTCTCCGGACGACGGTCAAAAGGTCCCCGCGATCATCTGGCTGGGCCCGTTCTGCACGGCCACCGGCTACACGAGAAGCTACCGCGACCCGCAGTTCGCCCTCGGCTTCTCGGTGTTGAACGATCCCCAGGCGTACTCCAAGGCGTACCGGGCAGGCAGAACGCTATACAGAAACGTGATGGACGACGAATCGGCAGCCGATGGATTCACCACCTTCGCCTTTGACCCGATTGGCACCGGAGCGCGCCAGGAGGAGCGGCGTGAGTTCTACGAACACTATCCCGAATGGAGCCTGATGGGCAAAATGGTGCTCGACGCCCGGCACGCGATCGATGCCCTGGGAAAAAGGCCGGAGATAAACTCCGATCACGTCTACCTGGTAGGGTACGCCATGGGCGGCATGACGGCACTCCTAACCGCCGCCATCGACGAACGCGTTGCCGGTGTCGTCAGCGTCGCCGGTTTCACCCCGTTCCGCACCGATACCGACGCGGCCGGCACCGGCGGTGTCAGGAGGTACAGCCACCTGTTCGGCTGGCTGCCCCGGCTGAGCGAATTCGTCGGCGCGGAATCGAAAATCCCCGTCGACTTTGACGAGATCATCGCCTGTATCGCGCCCCGGCTCGCCATCGTCATGGCGCCCAAGGGTGATTGGCACGCTACGCACGCCGATATCGTCGACTCCGTAAACGCAGCCCGTCAGGTGTACGAAATGCTGGATGAGGGCTCCAGACTCAAGCTGCTCAGCCCGGATGACTGGAACCGCTTCACCACCGAGATGCAGATACAGGTGATAACCTGGCTGAACAGTTATCTCTAGGCTTTTCTGCCACCAACTTCACGAATTGACACGAAAATGAACAACGCAACAACAACCTCCCCTCCCCTTCCTGCCACCTCTCACAGTCCTCGACTGATGATCGGACTATATGCGGCCGTCGTCTTTCTGTACTGGATGTCCCTGTACCTATACGTGCCCACGCTGCCCACCTACGCCGAGAGCAAGACCGACACGCTGGGCTTGGTCGGGCTCGTGATCGCCCAGTACGGCATCTGGCAGGCGTTCATCCGCTTTCCACTGGGCATCGTATCCGACTGGGTGGGCCGGCGCAAGCCCTTTATCGTCGGTGGCTTTGCTCTGGCCGGATTGGGTGCGCTCATCATGGGCACCGCCAACGATGTGGATGGGCTTGCCGTCGGACGGGCCATCACCGGGCTGGCAGCCGGCACGTGGGTCGTACTCGTCGTCGGGTTCAGCAGCCTGTTCCCGCCACGCGAGGCGGTGCGGGCCAGCGCGCTACTCACCTTCATCGGCTCGGCAGGGCGCGTGCTAGCCACGGGGGTGACCGGCTGGCTCAACGGGCTGGGCGGATACCCTCTGGCCTTTTTCGCCGCGACCGGGGCGGCAGCTTTAGCCATCCTCGTCGCGCTGCTCGCCAAAGAGCAGCACCGCCCGCCCAAACCGCCCTCGCTGAAAGGCCTTGTCCAGATCAGCCTGCGGCGGGACGTGCTGCTGCCCTCGCTGGTCGCTGCTGCCAGCCAGTACGCCAACTGGGCCACCACCTTTGGTTTTACACCGATCCTGGCCAAAGGGTTGGGCGCGACGGACGTCGCCTTGAGTATGCTAACGAGCATGAACATCGGCATCGTCATCGCAGGCAACTTGGCAGCAGCGACCATCTCCAAACGCATCGGCGCGCGGTGGATGGCCGTCATCGCCTTCGCACTGATGGCGGTAGGCATCACGGGGATAGCCCTCGCCCCCTCACTGCCGCTGCTGTTCATGGCTCAATTCTGTGTCGGGCTGGCCCAAGGTGCCAGTAACCCGGTATTGATGGGGCTGAGTATCCGGTTCGTGGAAGAGGAGCAGCGCGCCACGGCGATGGGGTTACACCAGGCCGTGTACGCCATCGGCATGTTCACCGGCCCGTGGCTGAGCGGAATGCTGGCCGACCAGATCGGCATCCCGCCGATGTACTGGGCGACAGCGGCCGGATGCCTGGTCGTGGGGCTGATCACCGCCCGGCTGCTCGCTGCCAGGCAGGCCGACGAGTAAGCCCCAGCCAGGCGATTTGTCAAGCGAGTTTGAACTGTTATAATGACCGGCGCATGAAAAATCACGCGCTGGCCTTTGTGTTCGGCAACGACAACAAACAAAGCCTCTCGGCGTTGATCGGAACGCTCGAGACGGACGCTCGCTTCGATGACCTGGGAATCCACCTGCTGAAACCCCGCCTGGGCCTGAACAAGCAGATTGAGGCGCTAGCCAGGACCTGCGACAAAGTCGTCGTTGGGTTCTCCTTCACCACCCCCAAGGCCCTGCAAAACCTCCAGGCCGTACAACGGGTGCGCCGGTACCTGCGATCCAACACGCTCGAAAACATCACCCTCGTCGCCGGCGGCCCCCACCCCAGCGGCGCGCCGCAGCAGACGCTCGACATGGGCTTTGACGTCGTCGTCGTAGGCGAGGGTGAGATCAGTTTCCCGGCGCTGCTGCACGCCCTGTACACGGGTTCCGATCTCGATCACGTTCAGGGGATCACCTATCGCGCCGGAGCAGACGCGCGCTCCACCGGGCGCTCGCCGCGGGTCGAGAACCTGGACGATTGGCCTCCCTTTGCCGAACGCTTCAACCTATTTTCCTCGATAGAAATCACGCGCGGGTGCCCATGGGCGTGCAAGTACTGCCAGGCGACCTTTCTATTCGGCGGGCGGATGCGCCACCGCAGTGTGGGAAACATCATCGAGTGGGTCGAAGCGTCCCATCGAAACGACAAGTCGCACATCCGCTTCATCACCCCTGACGCATTCATGTACGGCTCGGATGGCAGCCAGCCGCGCCTGGACCTGCTGGAAGAAATGCTGCGCGGCGTGAACGCGGTGGTGGGCAAAAAGAACACCTACCTGGGCTCCTTCCCATCGGAGGTGCGGCCCGAGTCGGTGAGCCGGGAAGCGGTCGAACTCGTGCGGCGGTTCGCCACCAACGACAACATCTTTATCGGGGCGCAGTCCGGCAGCCAGCGCATGCTGGATTTGGCGCA
>Ga0316578_10001142_pt1 | contig 10422 bp, 10 predicted proteins | sample J0NA_2_FD_203076 | JGI IMG/M metagenome (GOLD analysis project Ga0316578, IMG submission 203076) | Rhizosphere microbial communities from salt marsh grasses in Alabama, United States - J0-2_160517rDrC | ecosystem: Host-associated > Plants > Roots > Rhizosphere | place: USA: Alabama | collected...
GAAAGAGGCGGAACAGGACATGAAGGCAGCATTGGAGGCCATGCGGAGGGAGTTTGCCACCGTCCGCACAGGCAAGGCTTCCCCGGCTCTCCTGGACACGGTGCGAGTGGAGGCGTATGGGACACAAATGCCCCTGAATCAGGTCTCTTCCATCAGCACTCCCGATCCGACCCTGTTGGTGGTCCAACCGTTCGATCAGAGCCTCGTCGGCGCCATCGAGAAGGCCATTCTCACGGCGGATCTGGGCCTGAATCCTTCGAACGACGGGAACGTCATCCGAGTTCCGATTCCTCCCCTGAACGAGGAACGGCGCAAGGAATACGTGAAGCTCCTCCACAAGATGGCAGAGGAGGGCAGGGTGTCGGTACGGCATGCCCGGCACAAAGCCAGAGACTCCATCCAGGCTCTCATCAAGGAGCACGAGGTGGGGGAGGATGAGGGTCATCGGCAGATGGAGGATCTCGAGGGGCTCACCCACGATTATACCGAGGCCATTGACGACCTTCTGAAGAAGAAGGAAGAAGAGATCATGTCCATCTGAGGCCCCTCCCACTTCATGAATCCCGACCTCCTCCAGCAGGTTCGAGAAAATGGCGAAGTCCCCAGCCATGTTGCCATCATCATGGATGGTAACGGCCGGTGGGCGCGCCAGCGGGGCCTGCCTCGTCACGCGGGACACCGGGAGGGCATGAAGTCGGTGAGAGAGGCGGTAGAGGGCTCCATCCAGGCAGGCATCGGGCATCTCACCCTCTTCGCCTTTTCCACGGAGAACTGGAACAGGCCTCCGCGGGAGATCTCGGCCCTCATGGCTCTTCTGGAGCTCTACGCCCGGAAGGAAAAGGAGGAGCTCAGGGCCCAGGGTGTCGAAGTGAAGGTCCTGGGGGAGCTGGAGCGGTTGGGGAACATCACTCGCAGGGCGGTCGACAGCATCATGGACGAGACCGCAGGTGGGAAGGTACTCCGCCTGAACCTCATGATCTCATACTCCGGTCGGAGGGAGATCATCCGAGCGGCGCAGTCCCTGGCCAGGCTGGTAGCCGAAGGTAGCCTCGATCCAGGAGATATCGACGACCATCGCTTTCAGCAGGTCCTCTTCACTCGGGACCTGGCCGATCCGGACCTGCTGATCCGTACTTCCGGTGAGATGCGTATCAGCAACTTCATGCTGTGGCAGCTGGCCTATACCGAAATCCACATCACGCCTGTTCTCTGGCCCGACTTCACCCGGCAGGACCTCTTTGCGGCCGTTCTGGACTTTCAGGGACGCGAGCGCAGGTTCGGTCGGGTGACCAGCCCCTGATGGGAATCGACGTTCCACATGTCCATTAGAGAGCTGGTGAAGCGCCTGGCCGTTGCGGCTCTGGGTATCCCCCTGGCTGTGGGGATCGTGTACCTGGGGGGTTGGCCCCTCGCTCTCCCTGCGGCATTGTTCTCCGGCCTGGGTGCGCGGGAGTTGTGTCGCCTGGGAAAGGCTCAGGGCGTTGAGGCCTTTCCGTGGCTCTGTATCCCGGGGGCTGTCGGCCTCGTCCTGTTGGCCGGTCTCACCCGTTCATACGGGGCCTTCGCACCTCCAGCCCTGGCCCTGGTCCTGATCGTGTTTGTTCTGAGTGCCGTCGGCGCCATCTGGCGCCGGTGGCCCGGAGACCGGCCTCTCCCGGCCGTGTCCCTGACCACCGCCGGGGTCCTGTACCTGGGGGGGGGCCTCTCCTTTGCCGTCCTCCTCCGGCATCTTCCCGAGACGCCAGATTGGACTGGGTGGAACGGGCCCCTTCAGGGGCCCCTTCTCCTCCTCTTCCCCCTGGCCGTCACCTGGACGGGAGATACGGCGGCCTACTTCTTCGGTCATCTCTTCGGAATCCGACGGCTCATCCCTCACGTGAGCCCCGGTAAGACGGTTACTGGAGCGGTTGCGGGGCTGATCACTTCAGCGATAACGGGAGCCGCCATGGGGTGGCTGGCTCTCGGCCTTCATCCTGAGCCCCTGGCTTCGGCTCTGGAAGGGGGTGGACTGGGATTCCTGCTTGGGCTCGTGTCCCAGGTGGGTGATCTTGTGGAATCGGTGTTCAAACGTGAGGCGGGGGTGAAGGACTCCGGTGTGATCTTCCCCGGCCATGGGGGAATCCTGGATCGTTTCGATGCCCTCCTCATCTCCCTTCCCGCGGCCTATGTCCTCATTCGGCTCCTGGGGGCCCTGCGATGATACGAGTGGCGATCCTGGGCTCCACCGGGTCCATCGGGTGTAGTGCTCTGGAGGTGATCCGGAGGCATCCCGGGAGATTCCAGGTGGTGGCGCTGGCCGCCAATCGTTCCCTGGAATCTCTCGCGGAGCAGGTCCACCGACATCGGCCGGCCAAGGCCGTTCTGGTGGACGGCATGGAGGCGGAGGGAAGAGGGGACCTGCCCCAGGCCCAGTGGATGTGGGGTCGGGAAGCCCTGCTCGGGCTCACCCAGGACCCCGACGTGGACGTGGTGGTGAATGCACTCGTGGGAGCGGCGGGACTCGAGCCGACCCTTGCCACCCTGGAGGCGGGGAAACGCCTGGCCCTGGCCAACAAGGAGAGCCTCGTTGCGGGCGGTGCGCTGGTGGTGGCTGCCGCTGAAAGGGGAGGGGGCGAGCTCATCCCGGTGGATTCCGAGCACAGTGCCATTCTCCAGTGCCTGGAGGGGTATGAGATGGACTCGGTGTCCCGCATGGTCCTCACGGCTTCTGGGGGCCCCTTCCGGGGGCGGTCCCTGGAGGAGCTGTGGACGGTCCACCCGAGTCATGCCCTCAACCATCCCACCTGGAGCATGGGGGCGAAGATCACGGTGGACTCGGCCACCCTGGCGAACAAGGCGCTGGAGCTCATCGAGGCACACTTTCTCTACGGGATCGATTATGATTGTCTGGGTGTAGTGGTCCATCCCCAGTCCATCGTGCATTCGTTCGTGGAGTTCGTCGATGGATCGGTTCTGGCGCAGCTGGGGTTTCCTACCATGGAGCTCCCGATCCTCTACGCCATGAGCTACCCGGAGCGGTTGGAGGATTTCTCGCTCCAGACGTTCGATCCCGTGAAGGCCTCGCCGTTGGTCTTCGAGGAGTTGGACCGGGACACCTTCCGCCTCTTTGCCCTGGGAGAGCGGGCCGGAAGAGAGGGAGGGGCTTCTCCGGCGGCATACAATGCAGCGAATGAAGCGGCGGTGGAGGCCTTCCTCCGGGAACGGATTCGCTTCCCGGAGATGGCAGATGTAGTTGCTGCCGCGCTGGACGCCCTCAGTGGAGGGCAGATGGAGAGCCTCGAAGAGGTTCTCCAGGTAGATGTGGAAGCCAGGAGAGTTGCAGAGGCGGAGATAGACCGTCTGAGTCGAAGGGAATCGAGCACGAGATCATGACCGTCCTTGCCACCATCATCGTTTTGGGCGTTCTCATATTCGTCCACGAGCTTGGCCACTTCGGTGCGGCGAAGCTCGTGGGTGTCGAGGTCCAGCGGTTCTCCATCGGGCTGGGCCCCAAGGTCTTCGGCTTCAGGTGGGGGGAGACCGAATACGTCTTCAGCGCCATCCCCCTCGGGGGGTACGTGAAGATGGGTGGTATGGAGGACGAGGTCATGGAGATGGTGGAGGGAGGTAAGGGGGGTGGGAAGCGGGTCCCGGGCCCCCGGGATTTTGATGGGAAGCCTATCTGGGCCCGGACCATCGTGATATCCGCCGGCGTCATCATGAACATGGTCTTCGCATTCGTCATCTACACGGCGGTGGCCGGACTCTGGGGCGTCAGGCAATTCGCTTCGACCCGCGTGGGTGAGGTGCTCGAGGAATACCTGCCGGCGGGAGCCGAGGCGCTGGGTGACATTCCCCGGGGTGCGGAGCTCCGGCAGGTGGGGGACCGCTCCCTGGAACACTGGGACGATTTCACCTCGGGGATCCTTCAGGCCGATGCGGGGCCGCTGACGGTTCGGTACGCCAATCCTCCGGGGCAGGTGGAGATCCGTGTTCCCGCCGACGAGGAGGAGAGGACTCGCCTGGTAGCCGCCGTGCAGCCCTGGGCAGACGCCACGGTGGGTGCGGTCGAACGGGGCTCTCCTGCGGAGCGGGGAGGGGTCGAGCAGGGGGATGGGATCCGCACCGTGGACGGAGTCCCCATTCGGGGATGGTTCGATTTTCTGGACGCCATTCACGCGCGGCCCGGAGAGCGGGTGGAGCTGGGGCTCCTCCGTGACGGCCGGGAGATCACACGGATGGTGACGCTGGATTCCCAGGAGGCGAAGGACCCCGTCACGGGTGAGACGGTGACCTTGGGGCGCGTGGGAATCTGGCAACCCCCGGACGAGTACTTCTACACGAAGGTCGGGGTCCGGCAGGCCGTGGTCGTAGGGTACCGCCAGACGGAGGCCGTCACGGGGATGATCCTGGCCTTCCTGCGGGACCTCGTCACCGGGCACGTCTCGGCCAGGTCGGTGGGGAGCATCGTCACCATCGGTGAGGCCTCTGGCCAGGCGGCTTCGCAGGGACTGGACTTCTTTCTGAGCTTCATGGCGCTCTTCAGCGTGAACCTCGCCGTCCTGAACCTTCTTCCCATCCCCGTCCTGGACGGTGGCCATCTGCTCTTCCTGGCCATCGAGGCCCTTCGGGGGGGGAGGGGCTTGTCGGTAGAGCAGCGCCTACGCTGGAGCCAGGTGGGGTTCGTCGTGCTCCTGGGCATCATGGCCTGGGCCCTCTCCAACGACTTCATGCGGCTGTTCGGCCTGTAGGTCAGTCGCTCGAGCCGCCACGGCAGGCTCTCCGCGTACCTTCCTTCTCCTCTCCCGGGGTAGATCGCTCGGGCCCGTCTCAGATGAGGGGCAGCTGGTGGGGCACCAGATGCCGTGCCAGCTCCGGGAGGCTCAGGGGTCCCGTGGGCTGGTCCTGTTCCGCCACCGAGAGAAACCCCCGGTAGCCCGCTTCCTGCAGAGCCCGTCCAACCACTGCCCGAGCCAGCGCGGCCCGGTTGCACTCCGCTGACAGGTGGGCCAGAACCACGCCCGCCAGTCGGGGATGGAGGAGCTCCAGGGCCAGTGTCGCAGCGGCCTCGTTGGAGAGGTGCCCGTGGCTGGAGGCGATACGGGATTTCACAGACCAGGGATAGGGCCCCTGGTGCAGAAGCCCTGCATCGTGGTTCGCTTCCAGCACCAGGAAATCGCTCCCGGACAGAGCATGCCTCACCTGGGCGGTGGGTCGGCCCAGATCCGTGGCGACACCCACCTTGAATCCGGTGTCGGTGTCCCGCACCGCTACGGCCACCGGGTCCGTGGCATCGTGGACGGTCAAGAACGGCTCCACCATCAGGTTCCCTATGGAGAAGGGGAAACCGGCCCGATAGGTTCGGGTCTCCTCCCCTCCTTTAAGGAGGGCTTTGCAGGCGACCCGGGTAGGGTCCGTGAGGTACAGAGGAGTACCGAAACGCCGGGCGAACACTCCCATGCCCCGGGTGTGGTCACTGTGATCGTGCGTGATCACGATACCCAGGATCTCCTCCGGCCCCACCCCCACCAGCCTCAATCGACGCTCCAGGTCCCTGGCGCTGAATCCTGCGTCCACCAGGATCCGGGTACCGTGCGCCTCCAGGAGAATCGCGTTTCCCTTGCTCCCACTTCCCAGGATGGTGATTCTCATTCCCCCCCAACCCGCTCCTTCCGGGTGCTTTCCCAGGCAAGCCGGAGGGTCTCCTCGGTCCCTGAGTCCAGGATCACGTCTCTGCGACCCATGACCGTCCTGGCCACCTCCAAGAACTTGTCCAACCGGTACTCCGTGAGATCGTGTCCCATTCCCCACGAGAAGGGGGGCACGTAGGTCGGGGGCATCGCCCCACCGAAGACGTTCGAACCAGCTCCCACCACCGTCCCGGTGTTGAAAAGGGTCCCGATCCCCGTCTTGACGTGGTCGCCAAGGAAGCAGCCCACCTTCATGAGCCCTGTGGCCCGGGGACCTCCAGGGCTGCCCACCTGGACCTCCCCGTAGCTGTTCTTCAGGTCCGAGTTGGCGGTAAAAGCCCCGAGGTTCACCCATCTGCCCAGGTAGGAGTGACCGAGGAAGCCGTCGTGGGCCTTGTTTGCGTATCCCAATACCAGGGAGCACTCCACCTCGCCCCGGATCCGGCAGACGGGACCGATGGAAGTCTCGGAGAAGATGCCTCCCAGAATCGTGGAGTCTCTGCCTACATACGCCGGGCCGGCAAGACGCGTGTGGGCACGGACCGTGACTCCGTCCCCCAGGCGAATGGGGCCGTCTCGAAGATCGAACACGGACCCGGGCTCCACGGTCACTCCCGACCCCAGGGAGAGGAGTCCGTCTCCCAGGACATGGCAGCCCGGGAGCTCGTCGGCCGCGTATCCCGGAAAGAAGCGCGGGATGTCGTTCCGGAGCTGCTCGCCGTTCTCCTTTGTGAGGTCCCAGGGCGCGCCCAGCACGCGTCCCGCCACTTCCACCCGCACGGATCCAGGTAGCGGCCGAGGGTTGCCAAGGGTCTCCGGGTCCGGCATGCGGTGTCCCTCCGGGAGGATCCACCCGATCACCACGTCGCCGAGAAAGAGGGTCGCAGGCTCGTGGGTGGGGAGGGGAGGGCTACCCCAGGGAGCTGCCCTGCTGGACTGCAGGATCCTCACGGATGACCCTTCCATGCCCTTCACCGTCCCCACGGGGGGAGCACCTTCCTCGGTGAACCCCGCGAGGGTGGATGGGCTAAGATGGCCCGAGCAGGGAAGCCCCCAGTATCGTTCAGCCCGTTCCCGCAGGAGGAAGGCCCCGAACAGGAGCTCTCCCACCGGCCTTGTGAGGGCAAAAGGTTGAAATCCCGCGGCCACCGAGTCGTCGAAGAGGTAGAGGGAGGTCTTCATATTCCTTCAGGATCTCTCAGGTGTGCTGGCAGGGATGCCAGGAGCTCTTTCAACTCCGGGACTCTGGCCCGGTTCACCACCAGGACGACGTCACCGCTCCGCACCAGGACAAGGTTTTCCACTCCGAAGAGGACCGCCTCCCCATCCTGAACCATGACGATGTTGTCACGGGCATCCTCGAGGTGAACGTTGCCCAGCGCCACGTTTCCCGCCGCGTCCCTCGGGCGGGTCCGGCATAGCGCCTCCCAGGACCCCAGGTCCTCCCAGGCAAAGGTGGCCGACACGGAAGCCACCCGATTACTTCTTTCCAGAATCGCCTCGTCGACGGAGAGCTCAGGTGCGGCCTCGAAGAACGCGTCCACGTCGCCGGCATCCAGGAGCGGTAGAAGCCTCCCCAGCGATGGAGCCAGGGTTCTCACTTCCTCCAGGAAGGTGTCCGCCCTCCAAATGAAGATCCCGCTGTTCCACAGATACCCCGCATTCACGTAGGACTCCGCCGTCTCCCGGTCGGGCTTCTCGACAAAGGCCTCGACACTGAAGGCGTCGATGTCCCCCACACCCTCGAGGGAGGGACCCGGCCGGATGTACCCGTACTCCGTCTCGGGGCGGTCTGGGCGGACCGACACGGTAAAGAGCATTCCCCCGGTCCGGACCACGGGGACGATCCTTCGAATCAGATCGTGAAAAGCCTCCGCGGGCTGGATCGCTTGATCAGCGTGAAGGGAGACCAATACCGCGTCCGGATCCTCCTTGAGCAGGGCCCAGGCCGCCCAGGTGAGGACGGGCGCTGTTCCCTTCGCCTGGGGTTCCACCATGAACCGTCCCGGGTCGAATCCCTCCAGTGCGGACAGGATCGGCTGGAGAAGGTGGCTTCCCGTGAGGATACGGATGCGCCCCGCCGGGACGGCCCCAAGGGCCCGTTGAAGCGTGTCCCAGATGAGGGGGCGCTCTCCCGCTAGAGGTAGGAGTTGTTTGGGACGGGTCGGAGTGGAGAGCGGCCAGAACCGGGTCCCCGACCCGCCGGCCAGAATGGTGATCCAGAGGTGTGGGTCAGGAGGCATCGAGGAGTTGGCGGATTCGGGCAAGGAGCTTTTTGGGGCTGAATGGCTTGGTCATGAAATCCCGGGCACCCAGCCGAAATGCTGCCTCTCGATCGGCATCCTGCCCCTTCGCGGTAAGGATCACGACGGCCAGGCCATCCCGGTGAGGGAGGAGAGGAATCTTCTCCAGGATTTGCAGGCCTGTGAGCCCCGGCATCATGAGGTCCAGGAGAGCCATCTCGTAGGGCACTTCCCCGGAAAGGCGCTCCATTGCTGCCGCTCCGTCCCCGACCTGGTCCACCACAAACCCCCCGGATTCCAGAATCGTTGCCAAGATGCGCCGGATGTGGGGCTCGTCATCGGCGACCAGGATCCGGTTCCGACGAGGCGAAGAAACCTCCGAATCCGGCATGCCGCACCCTCCTGGTTTTCTTTTGGATCCGTGGGGGCGGAACCTACCGGGCGGTGGGTGTAAAGTCAAGAAACTCCGGGGGTTCTCAGGGTTGACACCCCCCTCGCAGATCCGATAGTGTTTTTGCTCCCCCTGGTCCTGGTGGTGGCATGAAGACAATGATGCAAACACGAATGAACATACCCGGTGTAGTGGGCGCCCGAACCGTTGTCTCAAACCGGAGGATGGGCCGTCTTCTTGCTGTCCTCCCGCTACTCGCTTCGGTCTTCGCCTGCGACGACAACCCCTTCAAGGTCAAGTGGGAGCTGTCCCCGGACACGGTCCTCCTCTATTCGCTCGCTCGTCCGGAGATGAACCTCAGCTCTGCCTTCGACTTTGTGGGCCGGACTGCCGTGAGAGTGGAGTCCCCCTCCGCGGTGGGCGAATGGGACCTCGCCCTGGATACCCAGGACGGTGTTCTCGTGTTCGTTCCCCCCGGGGCCATCGGAATCACCGGATCGACGGCCCGGATCGCTCCCATCGAGAACATGTCCTTCGACGAGATCCGAAGAGCGCCACGGGACACCACCCTCTATATCGGGGATCGGATCGTCCCGGTTGAAGTGGGCCAGCTATATGTGATCCGGACCCGCCAGAAAGTCGGGAGCTGGGGGACCCGGTGCGTCTACTACGGGAAGATGGAGCCCTTGGTGGCTGATCCGGAGGCCGGGATCCTGACCTTCCAGTACGATGTGAGTCCGGTCTGCAACGACCGGAAGCTCGTTCCACCCAAGAACTGAATCGCATGCTGGATCTTCGACTCCTCCGCAGCGCTCCCGAAACGGTGAAGGCCGCCCTCGCCAAGCGAGGGGACGCGACCCTCCCCGAGGCCATCGATGAGGTCCTGGCCGCGGATGGGGAGCGGCGTCGAGCCATCGCTGAGGTCGAGGAGTTGAAGGCGAAGAGGAACGAAGTCTCCAGGAGGATCGGGGATCTGAAGCGAAAGGGAGAGAGCGGGGACGCCCTGATCCTGGAGATGAGGGAGGTGGGGCAGAGGATTGGCGGGTTGGACGAGGTGGTTTCCGGGGCCGAGGCGAGGATCAAGGAAGTCCTCCTGGGAGTGCCGAACATGCCCCTGGAGGAGGTCCCCCCGGGAGGTGAGGAGGACAGCGTCGTCGTGCGAAGCTGGGGTGAGAGGCCGACCTTCCCTTTCCAGCCGAAGCCCCACTGGGAGCTGGGAGAAGCCCTGGGGATTCTGGATCTTCCCAGGGGGGCCAAGATCTCAGGATCCGGCTTCCCCCTCCTCCGTGGAAGAGGTGCCCGACTCCAGCGTGGCCTCATCGACTACATGCTGGACCTCCACACCACCCACCACGGGTACCAGGAGCTGAGAATTCCGTATCTGGTTACGGCCGAGACGATGACGGGGACGGGGCAGCTGCCGAAGTTCGCCGAAGAGTCCTACGTCACACAACGGGACGAACTGTGGCTCATCCCCACTGCAGAGGTTCCCGTGACGAACCTTCACCGGGACGAGATTCTGGACGGAGCCGACCTTCCCCTTCGGCTCACGGCCTATTCTCCTTGCTTCCGCAGGGAGGCCGGTGCGGCCGGGAAGGATACGCGGGGTCTTCTCCGAGTGCATCAGTTCGACAAGGTGGAGCTCGTGCGATATGAAGCCCCGGGCAGTAGCCGGGCGGCGCTGGACGAGCTCACCGGGGAGGCGGAAACGGTGTTACAGGCTCTCGGCCTCCCGTACCGGGTCCTGCTTCTGGCCGCCGGCGACCTCGGGGCCTCCAGCGCCATGACGTACGACCTGGAGGTCTGGGCGTCGGGTGTCGGGAAATGGCTGGAGGTGTCCTCCTGCTCCGTGTTCACGGACTACCAGGCCCGGCGGGCGAATCTCAGATACCGACCGGCGCCGGGAGAGAAACCCGAATTCGTCCACACCCTTAACGGATCCGCCCTCGCTCTCCCCCGCCTCCTGGTGGCACTCCTGGAGCATTACCAGGAAGAGGACGGATCCATCGCGCTTCCCGAGCCCCTTCACTCTTACCTGGGATTCTCCCGACTCGAGTCTTGTTGAGGCGTCGCAACTGGCCCATCGCCCTGGCGGTCCTCTTTGTCGCCCAGCTGGTCT
>Ga0316578_10001144_pt1 | contig 10420 bp, 7 predicted proteins | sample J0NA_2_FD_203076 | JGI IMG/M metagenome (GOLD analysis project Ga0316578, IMG submission 203076) | Rhizosphere microbial communities from salt marsh grasses in Alabama, United States - J0-2_160517rDrC | ecosystem: Host-associated > Plants > Roots > Rhizosphere | place: USA: Alabama | collected...
CGCAAAAGAGGCTCTTGAGATCAGCCAGCGGGGTATGGGCAGTCCTATCCGCGTCCTGTCCTTGATGAGTGTCATCAACATCCGCCAGGGGAAACTTTCCGAGGCACGAGAGTTTTATTCACGCGCGCTTCAGGCTGCAGATTCTCCGCCAAGTTTTTGGCAAGAATTTGCACTGCAGGGAGCCAGTCGTGACCTGGCTAGGGCAGAGAAAAATTGGCCGTTAGCATTCGAGGCAGCCGAAGCTGTGTCCAAGTTCTTAACCCAGTCTGGATTGCGCTGGTTCTGGGCCAATTCATTGGTTGAATGGGCTGAGACCCATCTCGCGCGCGATGAGGCCATGGATTTTGAACGTGCCAGGGCATTATATCGAGAGTCGTTGGCTATCTTCACCGAGATGGGGTCGGATTTCTTTGTTAATTTCCTTGAAGAGCGCTTACGCGATCTACAGGCCAGGACGATCGCTGTAACCCTTGCGCACGATAAGGTAACGCAAGAACTGGTGCAGGCAGGCAGAATTCAGGGCAGCTTCTTACCGGAAAAAATCCCGGACATTAGCGGGTGGGAAATTTCAGCCGTTTTGAAACCTGCACGTGATACATCGGGTGATTTCTATGATTTCATCCAGCTACCGGGAAATCGTCTGGGAATTGTTGTTGCCGATGTCGCGGATAAAGGCGTGGCAGCCGCGCTGTATATGACCACCTGTCGTACTCTCATCCGTACCTATACCGATGAATATCCTGAAGCGCCAGAGATTGTGCTAGCAAAAGTCAACCAGCGCATCCTTACCGAGACACACGGGGGATTGTTTATCACCGTGTTCTATGCTATCTTGGACCCAACCAGCGGGGTGATGACATATTGCAACGCGGGACACAATCCACCGTTCGTATTGCCAGCAAAACAAGATGGCGATCACCTGGCACTCTCCAGAACTGGATTGCCCTTGGGGATACTGGAGAATGTATCCTGGGAACAGGGTGTCATACAGCTTGTTGCTGGGGATGTGCTGCTTGCTTACACCGATGGAATCACTGAAGCGCAGAACGAGCGCGAGGAGTTTTACAAAGATCAACGCCTGCTAGATGTGACCAGGTCCAATCTGAGCAAACCAGTGAAAGCAATCGAATCTGAAGTGTTTGACGACATCGACGAGTTCAGGGGCTCGTCGCCACAGTTTGATGACATGACTCTGATCGTGATCAAGAGATTGGAGAATTCGTAAATCCTGCGAAACTCCTCCTGTCCGCAGGTTCGATTCAATGGGAAGAACGTTTGAAATGATACTTGGTTTAATTCTAGATAGAACCTTCTTAGAGAAAAATTTATCTCTCCCTTCAATTTGATTTATTTTATTGGTTTTCGACCAGGGATTCCGCGCGCGCCTTAATGCCCTGGAGCATCTTGCGCTCCATATTAAAGGAAATCGGATCGGTAAACACGCGCCAAATAATTGTATTACCCAGGCTGGACTCGCAGTTAAGTCGAGAGCGCAGGATCATCCGCGTACTTGATTCGTCAATCGGATTTAGTAGAAAACTCCAAACCCAGGTCGTTGGCATCGACACGCCTGGTGTGATGCCGATTAAAACCAGCGATCGTTCAGGCTTGATGTCAACTACATCAAAAGCCGGGTAGCCTTCAGGGCCAAGTCTTACTTTATCCCCAATGTTCAAATCCTGGAATTCCGGCAGGATGTGATCGGCATTGTGAATATCACACCCGATCAAGTTTTCCAGACGCTGGTAGCTGTACAAGCCTCCTCGACCTTGTCCCAATTGGACCAGCCAGGGCCAAACGTTGGCTGTCGATGTTTGGATGGTGATGGCGCGGGTGGATTCAAGCACGGGATTGGGTACCAGATCGTCACCCGGTAGGGAAATGGATACTTCACTTTTTGTCGCCCCCCATTTGCTATACCAGGGACGGATTATGGGGCTAGAAACAATGCTGGCAGCAATCGCCAAGGCACCAAGACCTTCTTCAACTATTGTGGGGTTATATCCATTCAATTTCGGTGGCTCTCCTTTTCTGAGATATCAAGAACCATTTTACACATGATTTTCCTTCTGGTAATTGGAAATTTTGAGAATTTTTAAACACATCCTGATTTGGGGAAATTCAGAGTGAAATAGGAGTTCATTTTTCCAAGGGCGAGATTCCCCTCCCCGGTCCTGATCGATTCAGGTCCCCAGACGCATGATCCTGCTTTAGGTATTTCTCTCCGTGGTACAAAGTATATTGTTTTATGTGCTTGCAGCTGGTTTTATTGGAGCAGTATCTGGAAATTCAAGCCACGTGGTTTAAAACGCCGCTTGATAGGAAATTTAATCGTGGGGGACGCGCGGAGCTAAGGTGATTCCTATGCGTTTATCCAGGATCGTTAAACTGACCAGTTGGGCCAACTGGCTCGGTGGCTCAACTGCCTGGCAGAACAATTTCAACTCCTGCTCAAGACTAAGTAGGATTTAGCTACTCTGGAACAATGCAACCGGTTGGCGCGCGATCTGCATGACAGCATCAAACAGCAATTCTTCGCAACCACGATCCAAATTGGATCTGCCAAGGTTGTCATTGGCCAAGATGGCGAAAAAACATGGGAGCATCTCAACCAGGCCGAACAGCTATCGCGCCAGGCCCAATCTGAGCTGGATATACTGATCTGTGAACTTAGACCGATAACTCGTTCCAGCGGTGGGCTGGTTGCTGGAGTGGAAGATTTTTACCGAAATTGGGCACAGCAGAATTTAGTCGAACTGGATATACCAGAGATTGAGCCCGAAATGAAACAATCCCTGTTCTGGGTAACCCAGGAGGCATTGCCCAATATTAGCTGCTATAGCGGAGCAAACAACTTTATAGTAAAGTTGTATAGTATTGGACTTGGAATCTTTATTGTGATACAAGATAATGGATCAGGGTTTGATCTTACCAGCGTGACCGAAAAGGGGATGGGTCTAATCAGCAGGCTGCACCTTACTGATCGCACACAGGCTGCAGTGTATGCCTGGCGAGAGGGGATCGTACGACGTGACCCTTAACTGTTCTTTTGCATTACGTGAATACTTTCAGGAGAAATTTATATGCCATCCATGAATGATGTTTTGGGAGTTATCCTGGGGGGTGGGCGGGGGACACGACTCTACCCACTCGTGCGCGATCGAGCTAAGCCGGCTGTGCCGATCGGTGGAAAATATCGCTTGATCGATATCCCGATCAGCAACTGTATTAACTCGGACATCAACCGCATGGCGATCCTGACTCAATTCAATTCTGTATCACTCCACCGCCACATCGCCAGGACCTACACTTTTGACGCTTTCAACCGGGGTTGGGTGCAGATTTTAGCAGCCGAACAGACGCCGCAAAGTGATGCCTGGTACCAGGGAACTGCTGATGCGGTTCGTAAACAATTGCTGGAGATCCGCAGCGCGGGAGCCGATTACACCCTGATACTCGCCGGGGATCATCTTTACCGCATGGATTTCAAGGCTCTGGCTGAGTTTCATTGGGAGAAGGAAGCTGATATCACTGTCGCGGTTCAGCCTGTTTTGCGTGAAGATGCCCCTCGTTTTGGATTGCTGAAACGTGGGACAGATTGCCGCATTACGGATTTCGTAGAGAAACCCCGCGAGGAGCATATTCAAGATCACTTTGTAAGTCGTGATGATCTTGAAAAACCTTTCCTGGGGTCAATGGGGATTTACCTGTTTAAAACTGAAGTGTTGGTACACCTGCTGACCTCCACCGTGGATGATGATTTCGGGGGAGAGGTGATACCCAGTGCGATCAAGGATTACCGCGTCTTTGGATATGATTTCGACGATTTCTGGGAAGACATCGGGACGATTCGCTCCTTCTACGAGACAAACTTACTTTTAACCAGGCAAAAATCGCCCTTCAATTTCCACGATCCTGAACGCCCGATTTACACCCGGCCGCGTTTTCTGCCGGGCTCGATTGTCGATGATTCGATCCTGGATAATGTCTTACTTGCGGATGGCTGCCGCATCCAGAGGGCAGAAGTTCAAAATACGGTGATCGGACTGCGCAGCCAGGTAGCAAGAGGGACCAGTATCAAGGACAGCATCATGATGGGCGCCGATTATTACGATCCAAATCCAGGTGGGCCTGAAAACATGCCGCTCGGTTTGGGGGATGGCTGCCAGATCAGTGGTGCCATTCTGGATAAAAATGTGCGTGTGGGCAGTGGGGTAGTGATACAACCTTTCCCACGCGGGACTGAGATCGAACACGAGAATTGGGTGGTCAGGGATGGTATTGTGGTGATTCCCAAGAACACTGTCCTGCTCCCCGGAACAGTAATCAGCCCTTGAGGTTGAGCCTCGAAATACTTAAGCAACAGGTTCATTTAAGCCCTAACTTTTAATATATTTCAGGATGAGTTTTGCTTGACAAGTCATTGATTCAGCGCGAAAATGTAAGCAAGTGCTTGCATACATTTTTGGAGACAAACATGTCTGATCAAGAGAAATCTCATTCAAGCGAGGGGACACGCCAAAAAATTATTGCCGCTGCAGCTGAAGTAGGCTCAAGAGTAGGTTATGCAAAAGCCACGACCAGGGCGATCGCCGAAGCCGCCGGAGTCAATGAAGTTACCCTTTTCCGCCATTTTGGCTCGAAAGAGAACCTGTTTTCCGCAGCCATCGAAGCCTACGGTGGACCCGCACTGGTACCGGTGATCGAATCTCAGTTCACCGGGGATTTACGGACTGACCTGGCGATGATTGGAAGTTTTTTCTTTGGCATTCTGGCTGAAAGAAGGGAGGTGATGCGCTTGCTGTTATGTGAATCTGCGCACATTCCCGAGGTGCGCACGGTGCTCGCACGCAATCCTCGAGAGCTGCGCGAGATGCTGGCCAAGTACCTAGAGCATCAAATGAAAGTCGGGACAATAAGAACAGGGCACCCTGAAGCGATGGCACAGGCCTTTCTGGGCATGTTTTTCTCCTATGCGATCAGCTTGCATATCCTCGATGAAAAGTTGTCCCCAGGGATAAGCCAGGATGATTTGGTGTCTTTGTTTGTTGAGATTTTCATAAATGGTACTCTCGCTGAGTGAACGTTCGAACGGGGTGTAGTATGGAAAATGTTGTTTCGGTATTCTCGGTAACCCGCCATTACGGTGAAGTGACTGCTGTCGATCAGCTCTCCTTTGAGGTCTTTCCACAAGAGATCTTTGGTTTGTTGGGTCCGAATGGGGCGGGCAAGACAACCACGATCCTTCTGCTCATCGGATTGCTGCGTCTGGATGAAGGCAGTGTTCAAATTTTAGGAGTTAATCCCCAGCTGAATCCCAGGCGGGTTCACCAAAGCATCGGTTATGTTCCACAGGAGACTAATGTATACCTGGATCTTAATGCTGTTGACAATCTTTGGCACCATGCAGCCTTGTATTGTGAAGATTTATCCACGGTAAAACCTAAAATTCAAGAATTATTACATCTGATGAGCTTGTGGGAAAGGCGAAATGATCCTGTGCGTACTTATTCTGGCGGTATGAAGAGGAGATTGGCTCTGGCGCGCACATTGCTCCATGATCCCGATGTGATCTTTTTCGATGAGCCAACGCTGGGTGTGGATGTACAGGGAAAGCACGTCATCTGGGAGCATATCCAGAAGCAGAGAGAATTAGGTAAGACTTTTATCATCTCGACCAACGATATGATGGAGGCGGACCAATTGTGCGATCGCCTGCTGATCATTGATGCCGGGCGAGCGATCACGCTTGATACACCAGAGAATTTGAAAGCCGGGTTAGGTCAGGATATCGTGACACTGCAAACGTCGCTTCCAATTGAACAGCCTGACGAGGTGTTCCAGGGCATGAATATCGGGGCTGTGAAATCTTTACAGCCAGGCCTGATCCACTTTGAAATCAGCCACGCGGAAAGATGGGTGGAGGAGATCATCAATCGGGTGAAGGATAATTATCACCTGGAGGCAATCCGCATTGCTCGCCCATCACTGGATGATGTCTTTCTTGAATACACCGGACGAGGGTTGAGGGATTGAGCGATGAAGCGTTTTGCTCTTCTGCTCAGGAATGAATTCAAGTTATTTAGGACCGCTATCCCGGTTCACCTGATCGGTATCTTCCAACCTGCATTGATGTTTTCCCTGATAGCACTGGTGCTGGTAACGCCTACTTTTGAGGTGCAGATGGAACCACCTGTTACTGCACTTGAAGAGCAACTTTTCTTCGCAATGAAGCAGGTTGGATCTCCAATTGGGCAGCCTTATATCGATCCAGTTGTAGTTGAGACTTCCAATGATCAGGAAGTTCAGGGGGGTCAAATAATCAGGTTTGAACGGGATGCAGGGCGAGAAACAGCAGTCCAGCAGTTTGGACTGATCGACAGCAATATGGTGAAGAATTTTAGAAATCGCCTGACTGCAGCTGCCTTGCTGATTTGGAATGAGGAATTGGGGGGAGATGCGATCACTATTGAACAAGAACCCTGGCTGCCGCGTGATATCTCTTACAACGTGTATTTTGGGATGGCGATGCTGCCCCTGGCAGCCATGCTGGCTTCATCATTGATCGGAGCATTTCTTACCGCCCAGGAATTCGAATTCAATACCATTATTGAGTATCGCTTATCACCAACTTCAAGATATTTGCTGATTGGTGCCCGTTTGTTCCGCTTATCCCTGACCGGGCTCTTTTCCGGTCTGGTATTGATGGTAGTGATCGGTGTCATGACGGGTACCTGGCCCTCTTCTCTAGGCGGGATTGGATTGATCCTGTTGGCAGTAGCATTAATCGGCAGCTGCATCGGGACCCTTGCGGGCTTGATTTTACAGAAAACCTTGCCAGCATTTTTAGTTGGATTGACGTTTTCCTTCTTCACCTGGATTATGGGCAGCGCTTTTGGACTGTCCTCCGGGTTCAGTGGTCTCTACGAAGCCGTGAGCCGCTTCATGCCGAACACTTATGCTGTTGAGCTATTATTCCCTATCTATTATCGGGTGAATACCGGTTCCAGTCTCCAGGCGATCATTTTACTTATCACGGTAGGAGGTGTCTTGTTTCTGGTGACCAATATTACATATCAAAGTAGGGTATTGGCCCGTAGCTGATGGGACTCATGAAAAGACTGTGGATTATATTTAAATCCGAGTTCAACGTCTGGCGGCATGATCCGATAACTGCACTTGGTGGGGTTATACCGCCGGCCCTGATTTTGATCGCTTTTGCCTTATTGTTTGGTGGGCGGTTAAGCTTCAAGATCGCGGTTGTTAATTTAGATCAAGGTCAGATGGGTGGATTGCTCAGACAGTCATTTGATGAAGTGATCTCCCCGCTGAACAATATGCCCTATTACCAGGCTCTCGAGATAGACCTTGATGGCGCGATGGAAGCCTACCAGAATTACCAGGTGGAGGGTGTATGGGTGATCCCGCAAGATTTCACCCATTCAATCGAGTCGGGTGAGGAGCCCAACCTCAAGATGGATTTTTTTAATTACAATGATGACCGGGCAAAGAATCACCGCATTTATTCAACAGAGATCATCTGGCATTTCTATAAAAAAATTGGTTATCCTGCGCCGCCCCTGGAGATCGCCGAGCAGTACCCTCGCCCGCTGATGGTGGATTGGATCCCGGTCATCGCAGTCGGTGTTACCCTGCTCAGCGTGTGCCTGGCTAGCATTTTTAATATTTACGCCCTGACCTACAAAGAACAAATCAGCAACATGACTCTTGAGTTTGGCCTGGCACCGCGGTCGCTTGCCTGGGTCCTGGTGCCCAAGGTGGTATTGGCATTAATCTTCGGTCTGGTAAGCGGCACACTCTTCTTAATGGTCATCTACGCCTGGTTGGGATACTGGCCTGGGAATTACATCTGGGCTTTCTGGCTGCTATCGGGGCTTACTGCCTTGTTCTGGATCGGCCTGGCGATCGTTGCTGGACTTCGGTCACGGAATTATATGGCTGGAGCGATTGCTATTGTTCTTTCGGCGATTATCGTCTTCTTCATCGGTGGTGGGCTGGGCTTGATCCGCTACCACGCAGAAGATGTCCAGTGGTATTCCTGGTTATTCCCCAACACGCACGCCATCGATCCAATCCGCGACCTTGTACTTTTCCACACGTGGCCGGTTGACTGGGACATCACTTTAGTCAAGCTGGCTGGTTTTGCTGTGCTTTCATTAACGATTGGGATGTTAATCACGGTTCGTAGTTTGCGTCGCATGGGGTAATCAACTTCATCCTGTTGTGATTTAATTCCTGTATAAGTACCTGACCTCTGATATCTCGGAGGTGATTGGTTGGAAATCAATCCATGTATCCCAATTACTGCGATATTAATTCCACGGATTCAATCGAGCGAAATCACGATGGTGGTTATCTGCTGTAATAAGAGGTTGCCCAGTGGTGGATGTTTACCTCGGAAGAATGATACGCTGGGTACGGTGATTAAGTGGAGAATTTCATTCTGCGCAGTGTCTGAGCGTTGATTGCCACGATGACCGTGCTGAGGGACATAAACAAAGCCCCAACTGCTGGCGATAGCAGGATACCGATCGGGGCGAGTATTCCCGCTGCCAGCGGCAGGGCGACCACGTTGTATCCTGTTGCCCAAACCAGGTTCTCGACCATCTTGCGGTAGCTGGCCTGGCTGAGATCGAAAATCTTAACCACATCCAGGGGATTGCTTCTGACAAGGATAATGCCAGCTGATTCGATCGCGACATCCGTGCCACCCCCAATTGCGATGCCGACATCCGCACGGCTCAAAGCAGGTGCATCATTGATACCGTCGCCAACCATGGCAACCTTTTTACCTTGCTTCTGCAGGTCAGCCACTTTCTGGTCCTTAAATTCAGGGAGCACTTCAGCGAAATAGGTGTCGATGTGCAGCTCTTCAGCGACTGCTTTCGCTACCGGTTGGCTGTCACCAGTCAGCATCGCTATCTCAATTCCAAGATCGTGCATTTTGTCGATGGCCTGCCGGCTTTCTGGACGGATCACATCCGCCATTGCGAGCGCAGCTACAACCTGCGGGTGATTTGATTTACCTTGCACCAGATAAACAACGCTCTGCCCTTTGAGACTGGCTTCATGCTCAAAAGCTGTTATTTCTTCTGGTGGATCGAGTTCGAGCATTTCCAGCAGGCGTGGGCCACCCACATAGATCAACTGACCATCTCTTTCTGCGCGCACCCCGCGGCCCTTGAGAGCTTCAAATTCCGTGACTTCTGGTATCGCTAGTTGTCGTTCTTGAGCGGAATTGCGAATCCCGCGGGCGATCGTATGCTCAGAGTCTCCTTCAATCGCAGCGGCTAACGCCAGGGTCTGGTCTTCGTTCCATCCATTTGAAGTTATTATCCCGACCACGCCGAATTCTCCCCTGGTCAGGGTGCCGGTCTTATCGAAAATCACGGTATTAACCTCCCGGGCTTGTTCCAATGCCAGCCGGTCACGAACCAGGATTCCGTTTTGTGCACCCTTGGCGGTCGTAATCGCCACCACAAGCGGTACTGCCAGTCCAAGTGCATGTGGGCAGGCGATCACCAGAACGGTAGCGACCCGGGCGAGCACTTCAACATTTACGCCCACCGCGATAATCCAGGCAATGGCTGTGATTGCTGCTGTACCCAAAGCGATGTAGAATAGCCAGCCGGCAGCCCTATCTGCCAGGATCTGCGTGTTAGATTTGCTTTGCTGGGCCTGCTCAACCAGGCGCATGATACCAGCCAGGGCAGTCTGGTCACCGGTAGCGGTTACCTTCACCCGCAGGCTGCCGTCACCGTTAATTGTCCCGGCGATGACTTGATCGCCAGGACCTTTCTTGTCCGGCAATGACTCGCCGGTAATCAAGGCTTCGTCAAGATCTGACTCACCTTCTTCAACTTGCCCATCAGCGGGTATGCTTGCACCGGGCCGAACGAGAACCAGGTCTCCATTCTGCAATTGGCTGGCTGGGATTTCTTCAATGCTGCCATCCCCCTGGAGGCGTTCTGCCGTATCAGGCATCAACTTGGCGAGTTCATTCAATGCACCAGAAGCCTGGCGTATAGAACGCATTTCCAACCAGTGTCCAAGCAGCATGATATCAATCAGCGTCACTAGCTCCCAGAAGAAGGAACTTCCTGTGGGTAAAAAGAGTGCAAACACACTGTAAACAAAGGCAACTATGATCGCCAGGGAAATCAAGGTCATCATACCCGGGTAGTGATTCTGGATCTCGGGTCTTGCCATGCGGAGAAACGGTAAACCACCATACAGGAAGATGCCCACCGAAAATGCAGGGGTGATCCACTGGCTGCCTGGGAATGTGGGCATGTTGAAACCTAACCATTGTTGGATCATTGGGCTGTATAACAAGACCGGGATAGTGAGCACCAGGCAGATCCAAAAGCGCTTGCGGAACATTTGCTCGTGTCCCGTG
>Ga0316578_10001145_pt1 | contig 10413 bp, 5 predicted proteins | sample J0NA_2_FD_203076 | JGI IMG/M metagenome (GOLD analysis project Ga0316578, IMG submission 203076) | Rhizosphere microbial communities from salt marsh grasses in Alabama, United States - J0-2_160517rDrC | ecosystem: Host-associated > Plants > Roots > Rhizosphere | place: USA: Alabama | collected...
GAGGTTGGCGACGAGGACGATGTACGGCTCCTTGGTGAGCCCGTAGATCGCGGGGATCGAGTCCAGCGCGAAGAGCAGGTCCGTCGTGCCGAGCGCGAGGATGACGAAGAACAGCGGGGTGGCGAGCCGCCTCCCCTTCTCGACGGTGAACAGCCGGGTGCCGTCGTACTCCTGGGTGGCCGGGAAGCGCCGCTCCATCGCTCGCATGAACCGGCTCTCCTCGTACTCGTCGTCGGCGCTCTCTCCCTCTCGCGCCAGCTTGACGGCGGTGTAGATGAGGAAGGCCCCGAAGAGGTAGAAGATCCAGCTGAAGCTGTCGATGGCGGCGGCGCCGACGGCGATGAAGACGCCGCGCAGCACGATGGCGATGATGATCCCGACCATCAGGGCGAACTGTTGCAGACGCTCGGGCACGGCGAACTTCGCCATGATGAGGATGAAGATGAAGAGGTTGTCCACGGACAGCGAGTACTCGGTGAGCCAGCCCGCGAAGAACTCCCCGGCCAGCTGGCCGCCGGCCCACCACCACATCGCGAGCCCGAAGACGACGGCCGCCCCCACGTAGAGGCTCAGCGCGATCGTCAGCTCACGCGTCGTGGGCCGGTGCGGGCGCCGACGGATCGCGACGACGTCGAAGGTGAGGACCACCGCGGCCACCCCGATCGTCAGCCACCACACCCACGGATGAAGCTGCAGACCGGGTTCGGCGGCCGTCACCGGGACGAGGAGCACCGCGTGAGTCTACCGACGGGTGGTCACCGGTCCCCCGCCCCGTACGGCGGTCCTAGGCTGGCCGGCATGGCGAGCATGCTCGACGACCTCTCCCTGCTCACGAGCCTGCACCGGCAGGTGCTCGACGAGTCCGGACGGGGAGATCTGCTCGAGATCACCGACGAGCTCGAGGGCAGGTGCCGGGGGCAGCGCCCCGGAACCCCCGAGGACCTGATCGCCGGCCTCGACCCCGAGACGACAGCACGGATCGCCCGACTGCTCACCGTGCACCTGCACCTGACCAACCTCGCCGACGAGCGCCACCGGGCACGCTCGCTCCGGCGCGAGGACGGCGAGTTCAGCGGCGGCCTGGAGACCGGCGACATCGGTCCCGCGGTGACCCAGGCAGGGCCCGACGCGCGGGAGCGGGTGTCACGGATGCGCATCCATCCCGTGCTCACGGCCCACCCGACGGAGGCCCGGCGGCGAGCGGTCGCCTCCGCGCTGCGCCGCATCGCCGAACACCTCGACGCCCACGACGACGAGGACTCCGGACCCGCCGAGCGCGCCCGGGCCCGCCGGCTGATGCTCGAGGACATCGACATCCTCCAGCGGACCTCGACGCTGCGGATCACCCGGCCGACCCCCGCCGACGAGGTCAAGACCGTCCTCACCGTCTTCCAGCAGTCGCTCATCCACGCCGTGCCCCGGTTCCAGCGGGCGGTCGAGGCAGCGTTCGGCGACGACGAGCACCCGGAGCAGGAGCCGCTGCCCCCGATCGTCCGGTTCGGCTCCTGGGTCGGCGGGGACCGGGACGGCAACCCGTTCGTCACCGCGGAGGTCACCCGGGAGACGGTGCGTGTCCACGCCGACCACGCGCTGAGCATCCTCCACGACGCGGTGGACCGGGTGGCGCGGATGATCACGGCCGACGAGGAGTCCACGCCGGCGTCCCCCGCCCTGCGGGACGCCCTCGCCAACGACGCGGCCGCGCAGCCGCAGGTCTGCGCCGAGATCATGAAGGACTCCCCCAAGGAGCCGCACCGGCAGAAGCTCCTCGTCGTGGCCGCACGACTCGCGGCGACGCGCCGGGAGCAGGCGGGGATGGCGTACGCGTCACCGGAGGAGGCCCTCGAGGACCTCAGGCTCGTCCAGGACTCCCTCGTCGCCGCGGGTGACGCCCGCACCGCCCACGGCGAGCTCCAGGACCTGGTCTGGATGCTGCAGACGTTCGGCTTCCACCTCGCCGAGCTCGAGGTGCGCCAGCACAGCCGGGTGCACCGCCAGGCGCTCACCGAGCTGCTGGCCCTGCTCCCCGAGGCCGACCGGCCCGCCGACCCGGAGGCGGCCGCTGCGGACGCCTACGTCCTGGACCGACTCGCCGTCGACGGCTGGCCCGAGCTCACGGGCAGCCCCGGCGAGAGCACCCGCGAGGTGCTCGACACCGTGCGGGTCATGGCCTGGCTCCAGCAGCGCTGGGGCCGGCGGTCGTGCGGGCGCTACATCGTCTCGTTCTCGCAGGGTGCCGCCGACCTCGTCGCGGTCCGCGCCCTCGCGCGGCTCGCTGTCAGCGACCGGCCGCTGGCCCTCGACGTCGTCCCCCTCTTCGAGACCGGTGCCGACCTCGACGCGTCCCACGCGACGCTCGAGGAGTGGCTGACCCTCCGCTCGACCTCGCGCTGGCTCGACAGCGTCGACCGGCAGGTGGAGGTCATGCTCGGGTACTCCGACTCGGCCAAGGACGTCGGCCCCACCTCGGCCACCCTGGCCCTCAACCGGGCCCAGTCCGCGCTCGTCGAGTGGGCCCACCGGCACGCCGTCCGGCTCACCCTGTTCCACGGGCGGGGAGGGTCCCTCGGCCGTGGCGGTGGACCGCTGCACCGCGCGATCGCGGCCCAGCCCACCGGCTCGGTCGACGGCCGGTTCAAGGTGACCGAGCAGGGTGAGGTGATCTTCGCCCGCTACGCCGACGTCCGGATCGCGGAGAAGCACCTCGAGCGGGTCGCCTCCGCCGTCCTGCTCACCGACCTCCCGGCCCACGCCACGAGCCGCGACGCGGCCCTGCAGCGCTACGCGGGCCTCGGCGCCACCCTCGACGAGGCGAGCCGGCAGGCGTTCCGCGCCCTGGTCGAGGAGCCCGGGTTCGCGGACTTCTTCGCCCTGTCCAGCCCGCTCGACCTGCTCGCCGACCTGCGGCTGGGGTCCCGTCCGACGCGGCGCAGCGGTGCCGAGTCGGGCCGCAGCCTCGAGGACCTGCGCGCCATCCCGTGGGTGTTCGCCTGGTCGATGACCCGGGTCAACCTGCCGGGCTGGTACGGCCTCGGCAGCGGGCTCGCCGCCCTGGCGGACCTCGACGAGGCGCGGCAGGCCTACCGGGAGTGGCCGGTGTTCGCCGCCCTCGTCGACGTCGCGGAGATGAGCCTGGCCAAGACCGACGACGCCCTCGCCGAGCGCTTCCTCGCCCTCGGCGGACGACCGGAGCTCGCCGAGCGCGTCCTCGACGAGCTCCGCCTCACCCGGCGCCTCGTGCTCGAGCTGCTCGACCAGGACGAGATGCTCGACCGCAAGCCGCACCTGCACACCGCCGTCGGTCTGCGCCGCCCGTTCGTGACGATGCTGAGCCACCTGCTGCTGCGGGGGCTCAGCGAGACCCGCGCCCCCGACGGCGAGGCGTCGGAGTGGCACCGGCCGCTGCTGCTGACGATCAACGGGCTGGCCGCCGGGCTGCAGAACACCGGCTGACCCTCGACCCGGGGTCCCGGGCGGTCCGCCCTCCCACGGGGCGACCCGTGAAGCCCGGGCTCCATGGGTGATCACGCATGGAGCCCGGGCTTCGCGGGTCGTCCCACGGCGGGCCGCCCGCACTCGTCAGCGGGTGGCCTCGCTCATCTGCCGCAGCTCCTTCTTGAGGTCACCGATCTCGTCACGCAGCCGGGCCGCCAGCTCGAAGTGCAGCTCGCCCGCAGCCTGGTGCATCTGGGTGGTGAGCTCCTGGATGAGGTTCGCGAGCTCGCTCGCGGGCACCGACTCGGACCGCCGGGCCACGAGTGCCGTGTCGGCGGCGGCGGCGCCGCGCCCCCCTCGCCCGCCGTCGGCCTTGCCGCGCGACCGGGCGCGCCCGGACCCGAGCAGCTCCTCGGTGTCGGCATCCTCGCGCTGGAGCATGTCGGTGATGTCGGCGATCCGCTTGCGCAGCGGCTGGGGGTCGATGCCGTGCTCGAGGTTGTACGCCAGCTGCTTCTCGCGGCGGCGCTGGGTCTCCTCGACGGCCTCGGCCATCGAGGGGGTGACCTGGTCGGCGTACATGTGGACCTGACCGGAGACGTTGCGGGCGGCGCGGCCGATGGTCTGGATCAGTGACCGCGAGCTGCGCAGGAACCCCTCCTTGTCGGCGTCGAGGATCGACACCAGCGACACCTCGGGCAGGTCGAGCCCCTCGCGCAGGAGGTTGATGCCCACGAGGACGTCGAACTCGCCGAGCCGGAGCTCACGGAGCAGCTCGACGCGGCGCAGGGTGTCGATGTCGGAGTGGAGATACCGGACCCGCACGCCCTTGTCGAGCAGGTAGTCGGTGAGGTCCTCGGCCATCTTCTTCGTCAGGGTGGTGACGAGCACCCGCTCGTTGCGCTCGGCACGCACGCCGACCTCGTGCAGCAGGTCGTCGATCTGCCCCTTCGTCGGCTTGAGCACCACCTCGGGGTCGACCAGGCCGGTGGGACGGATGATCTGCTCGACGACGCCGTCGGCCTTGGCGAGCTCGTACGGCCCGGGCGTGGCCGAGAGGTACACGGTCTGGCCGATCCGGTCGAGGAACTCCTCCCACTTCAGCGGGCGGTTGTCCATGGCGGACGGGAGCCGGAAGCCGTGCTCGACGAGGGTGCGCTTGCGGGACATGTCGCCCTCGTACATCGCCCCGATCTGCGGGACGGTGACGTGCGACTCGTCGATGACGAGGAGGAAGTCCTCGGGGAAGTAGTCGAGCAGGCAGTTCGGGGCGGACCCCGGCGAGCGGCCGTCGATGTGCATCGAGTAGTTCTCGATGCCCGAGCAGGACCCGACCTGGCGCATCATCTCGATGTCGTACGTGGTGCGCATCCGGAGCCGCTGGGCCTCGAGCAGCTTGCCCTGGCGCTCGAAGGTGGCGAGCTGGGCCTCCAGCTCCCCCTCGATGCCGGAGATGGCCCGCTCCATCCGCTCCGGGCCGGCGACGTAGTGCGACGCCGGGAAGACGTACATCTCGTCCTCCTCGCGGACGACCTCGCCGGTGACGGGGTGCAGGGTGTAGAGCCGCTCCACCTCGTCCCCGAAGAACTCGATGCGGACCGCGAGCTCCTCGTAGACCGGGATGATCTCGACGGTGTCGCCCCGGACGCGGAAGGTGCCGCGGGTGAAGGCGAGGTCGTTGCGGGTGTACTGCATGTGGACGAACTTCCGGAGGAGGTCGTCGCGGTTCACCTCGTCGCCGACGCGGAGCGGGACCATCCGGTCGACGTACTCCTGGGGGGTGCCCAGGCCGTAGATGCACGACACCGACGCCACGACGACGACGTCGCGGCGGGTGAGCAGGCTGTTCGTGGCGCTGTGCCGGAGTCGCTCGACCTCGTCGTTGATCGAGGAGTCCTTCTCGATGTAGGTGTCGGTCTGCGGGACGTAGGCCTCGGGCTGGTAGTAGTCGTAGTAGCTGACGAAGTACTCGACGGCGTTGTTCGGCAGCAGCTCGCGGAACTCGTTGGCGAGCTGGGCGGCCAGCGTCTTGTTCGGTGCCATGACGAGGGTGGGCCGCTGCACCTGCTCGATGAGCCACGCCGTGGTGGCCGACTTCCCGGTTCCGGTGGCGCCGAGGAGCACGACGTCCTGCTCGCCCGCGGTGATGCGGCGGGCGAGCTCGGCGATCGCCTGCGGCTGGTCGCCGGCGGGCTGGAACTCGGAGACGACCTCGATGGGCGCGACGGAGCGCTTGAGGTCGGTGGTCGGACGCATGTCCCTACCGTATGCGGCGGCGCCGACACCCGGCCGGTCCGGTCCGAGGCGGCCGGGGCCGCCGCCGGGTCAGGGAACCGGCGGGTGCCAGCCGGTCCGTGCGGCCCACGCCCGGCTGCGGCGCCACGCGTCGCCGAACCACGGCTCCTTGGCCTGCGCGTACTCGTCGGAGGTCGCCATCCGCGAGGCAAGGGCGGTCTTCATCGCGACGTAGCCGTCGCGCTCCGCCGCATCGTCGCGCAGCCAGTCCCGGAAGAGCAGCGCGAACTCCCACCCCGGGGATCCCACCTCCCGAACGTGCACGTGCGCCACCCGTGCGGGGTCGCAGGACCCGTGGAACCGCTTGGCCCACACGGTTCCGTCGCGGCCCTCGTCCTGGCGGACGCCCTCGACCCGCGGGAAGCCCATGGCACGCATCCCGTCGACGAACGACCGGGCGTCGGCATCGCTGAGCGACCGCACCCCGACCTGGAGGTCGATGACGTCCTTGGCGAGCACACCGGGCACGGCAGTGGACCCGACGTGGTCGAGGGTGACCGCGGCGTCACCGACGGCGTGGCGGACACGGGCAAGCAGCCGTTCGGCCTGGGCCGGCCACGTCGGGTCGGGGTGCGAGAGCACGGGCGTCGTGAGCCGGCTCCGCACGGCGTGGCGCAGGTGGTCCTCGACCGGCTCGATGCGCGTGTGCCAGAGCCTGCGCACCGCCATCCGCACGGCGTCCACCGGACCCTCGTTGGGCAGCCAGACGTCGGCGGCGGCACGGCGGGCGTCGTCGTCGGCCTGGGCGGCGATCCGGGCTCGGGCGTCCGTCTCGGCCATCTCCCGCTGGTCGACGAGGCGCCGGAGCCGGACCTCCTCCGACGCCGCCACGACGACGACCAGGTGGTACTCCCCCGCCATCCCCTTCTCGACGAGGAGCGGCATGTCGTGGACGACGACCGCGTCGGCGGGGGCGGCGGCGACGAGCTCGGCGGTCCGCCGCCAGATCGCGGGATGGGTGATCCCCTCGAGGTCCCGCAGCGCGGCAGGGTCGCCGAAGACGACGCGGCCGAGTGCGGGGCGGTCGAGGGTGCCGTCCGGGGCGAGCACCCCCGGGCCGAACCGCTCGGCGATCTCTGCCAGGGCCGGCGTGCCGGGCTCGACGACCTCGCGGGCGACGACGTCGGCGTCCACCAGCGTCGCGCCGAGGGAGGCGAGCACGCCGGCGACCGTGGACTTGCCGGACCCGATGCCCCCCGTGAGCCCGACGCGCAGCATCCCCCGACCCTAGTGGCCCCACCGGCGTCCACATTTCGGGGTTACCCCGAAATGTCGTCCTGGCACGGGTTCCGAAGCCGTGCCAGGACGACGAAGTCGTGTCTCGTCCCGCAGGCACTCCCTCTCCCGCGCGGTTACCCGCAGGCAGTCCCTCTCCCGTGCGGTTGCGGGTCGGCCGTCGTGCGTCCGAGGGGTGCTCAGCCGTCGGCGAGGCGGGCCGGAAAGCCGCCGGTGGCCACCGGGCCCCAGCGGCGCGGCGTCACCCGGAGCAGCGACTTGCCCTGGTCGACCATCGCCTGCCGGTACTCGTGCCAGTCGGGGTGCTCGCCCGAGATGTTTCGGAAGTACTCGACGAACGGCTCGACCTCGTCGACGGCGTCGACCACCTCGGCGTCCCCGTCGACCTGCACCCACGCCCCGCCGAAGTCGTCGGACAGGACGAGGACGCTGACCCGCGGGTCGCGGCGGACGTTGCGGACCTTGGCCCGCTCGGGGTAGCTCGTGACGACGATCCGCCCGGAGTCGTCGACCCCACCGGTCACCGGCGAGGCCTGCGGACGCCCGTCGGCGCGGGTCGTGATGAGGACCATCCGGTGGCGGGGGCGGACGAAGTCGAGGAGGCCGTCCTCGTCCACCAGGGTGTTCGTCGCGACGGTTCTGGCCATGCGGTCAGCGTGCCACAGGGATGGGCGGCGCGACGGCGCAGACGACCTGTCCCCGCGGCCGCCCGGCCGCGCGATCGGGGCCGGTCCCCAGGCCTCCGGGATCGGGCCTCGGCCACACCCGTGTGCCGGTGCGTGGCGTCACCGATAGCCTGAAGGGACACGCAAGCGGCTGCCGCAGAGCACGCCCCTCGCGCCGCGGCGGCGAGAGGAGATGCCCCCATGACCACCGCCAACCACGACCGCGACGAGGTGGTCGCGACCGCCCGAGACGCGTACGTGTGCTTCTTCCCCATGCTCATGGGGTACCGCTACCTGTTCGGCGCGTTCCTCGCGCCCGACCTCCCCTCCCACCGGGCGCCGCTCAACACGCTGGGCGGCGAGCCCCGGACCCTCGACCACACCTTCCGCGACGTCATCACGCCGAACGCCGACACGCCGTACTCGATGGCCGGCCTGGACCTGAGGGCCGAGCCGATGGTGCTGACCGTCCCTGCCGTCACCGACCGCTTCTACCACTTCCAGCTCGAGGACCTCTGGGGGCACAACGCCCACTACGTCGGCGTGCGGGCGACGGGCACCGGCCCCGGCACGTACCTGCTCGCCGGCCCCGGGTGGGGCGGCGAGCCACCGGAGGACGTCACGGCGGTGCTGCGGTTCGAGACCGACGTCGTCTTCGTCATCGGGCGGACCCAGTTGCTCGGGCCCGACGACGTCGAGGTCCTCGGCCGCATCATGGCCGCCTACGACCTGCGTCCGCTGTCGTCGCACACGGGGACGCCGCCCCCTCCGACGGAGCCGTTCGACTGGCCGGTGTGGGACGACGCAGCCTCCCGCGACGAGCGCTTCGTCGCCTGCGTGAACGCCCTGCTCCCCCTGTGCGAGCCGTTCCACCCCGAGGACACCGCCGACCTGGGGCGGTTCGCCCGCATCGGCATCGGTCCCGGGCGCCCGTTCGACGCAGCCACGCTGGACGAGACCACCCGGGAGGCCGTCGCGGAGGGAGTCACCCAGGCCCGCGCGGCGATCGAGGAGCGGATCGGCCGCCTCGGTCGCAAGGTCAACGGCTGGGCGGTGAGCGAGATCTTCGGCACCCGCAACTGGTACGGCGGCGACCGGCTGCTGCGTGCGGCGGGCGCCATGATGGGCTGGGGCGGCAACGACGCCTCCGAGGCGGTGTACCCGCTCGCCCGGGAGGACCGCGACGGCAACCCGCTCGACGGTGGCCACGCCTACCTGCTGACGCTGACGGATCGGCTGCCGGCCAAGGCGTTCTGGTCCTTCACCATGTACGACACCTCGTACGACGGCACGGCGGGGTACCTCGTCGAGAACCCGATCGGTCGCTACCTCGTCAACTCGACGACCCCAGGGCTCGTCACCGGCGAGGACGGCTCGCTGACGATCCACCTCCAGCACGACGAGCCGGACACGGCCGAGGGCCGGGCGAACTGGCTGCCCGCACCGGCCGGTCCGTTCTACGTCGCGCTGCGGCTCTACCAGCCCGAGGACGCGGCGCTCGACGGGTCCTGGGCGCCTCCCCCCATCGTCCGGATGGAGGAGGGCACCGGCTGACCGACAGCACCGGCAGACCAGCAGACCGCCGCCGCCACTACCGCTCCCCCCCTTGCATGAACCTCTGCTAGCAGCACCTGGGTCGCCTCAGCAGAGGGTGCACCATCTGCTGGGCAGCACCACACCGCCCTAGCAGAGGTTCGTTGTGGGGGCCTCAGGACGCACGTGGCGGCCCGGACGCGACGAGGCCCGGACCCCGTGGCGGGGTCCGGGCCTCGTCGGTGCGTGCCGGTGCGCCGTGACGGCGCGGCGGCTCAGTTGCCGGTGAGCTTCTCGCGGAGCGCGGCAAGGGCCTCGTCGGAGGCGAGGGTGCCCTCGGTGGACGCCGGGGCGGCCGGACGCGCGGCCGGGGCCTCGTCGGCGCTGTCGGAGGAGTACGACGTGGTCGCGGCCTCGCCGGCGGCCTCGGCGTCGGCCTTGACAGCCGCCTCGACCTGGGCGCGGTGGGCCTCCCAGCGCGCGTGGGCCTCGGCGTACTGCCGCTCCCACTCCTCGCGCTGGGCCTCGAACCCCTCGAGCCACTCGTTGGTCTCCGGGTCGAACCCGTCCGGGTACTTGTAGTTGCCCTGGTCGTCGTACTCCGCCGCCATGCCGTAGAGGGTCGGGTCGAACTCGACCTGGCCGGCACCGTCCTCGTTGGACTGCTTGAGGCTCAGCGAGATGCGGCGACGCTCGAGGTCGATGTCGATGACCTTGACGAAGATCTCCTGGCCGACCTGGACGACCTGCTCGGGCAGCTCGACGTGGCGCTCGGCGAGCTCGGAGATGTGGACCAGGCCCTCGATGCCGTCGTCGACGCGGACGAACGCACCGAACGGGACGAGCTTGGTGACCTTGCCCGGGACGACCTGGCCGATCGCGTGGGTCCGGGCGAAGTGCTGCCACGGGTCCTCCTGCGTCGCCTTGAGCGACAGGGAGACCCGCTCGCGGTCCATGTCGACGTCGAGCACCTCGACGGTGACCTCGTCGCCGACCTCGACGACCTCGGACGGGTGGTCGATGTGCTTCCAGGACAGTTCGGAGACGTGGACGAGGCCGTCGACCCCGCCGAGGTCGACGAACGCGCCGAAGTTGACGATCGAGGAGACGACACCGGAGCGCACCTGGCCCTTGCCGAGCTCCTTGAGGAAGGTCGTGCGGACCTCGGACTGGGTCTGCTCGAGCCAGGCACGGCGCGACAGGACCACGTTGTTGCGGTTCTTGTCGAGCTCGATGATCTTGGCCTCGA
>Ga0316578_10001146_pt1 | contig 10413 bp, 6 predicted proteins | sample J0NA_2_FD_203076 | JGI IMG/M metagenome (GOLD analysis project Ga0316578, IMG submission 203076) | Rhizosphere microbial communities from salt marsh grasses in Alabama, United States - J0-2_160517rDrC | ecosystem: Host-associated > Plants > Roots > Rhizosphere | place: USA: Alabama | collected...
GGCATCCCCGCTGCCGCGGATCGAGATCCCGGTGGACGGCTCGATGGTGTCCATCGTTCCTTTTGCGAAGTCGGTCGGAGGCTACTCCATCTCGACCTCTCGCGGTGCGTTCCAGCCCACGAACACCATCGTCGATTTCTTCATCGACACGTTCGCCAACACGGACCCACTAGGCTCCGATGCGGATGCGGATGTCAATGGCGGCAGGCCGTACGTGAAGTTCCGGATCAACTTCGAGGACGTGGAGCAGGGGGCGGATCATGATATGGACGCGATCATCGTCTACGAGGCGGTCGTCAACTCCGATCAGACCCTAACCGTGAATCTGACGTCGGAGTACGCGGCCGGCAGCATCATGCACCATCTCGGCTACGTGATTTCGGGCACCACGGCCGACGGCGTCTACCTCGAGGTCAGGGACCAGGACACCGGGGCAAGCGAGGACCCGGACTATTTTCTCGATACACCGGGGGGGCTGCGGCCTGGTGCCTGCGAGTATCAGCTGCCGGCCGCCTGCGATGATCCGCTGCCGCTGGCGGCCACCCGCACCTTCACTGCCAGCACGCAGCACAGTGGGGCGACGCTGTTGGAGAGTCCGTTGTGGTACGCGGCCAAGTATGGTGCGAAGGGCAACGACGAATTGGAGGAGGGGGAAACCGCGGGAAACTATTTCCTGGTTACCAACGCGACGGATCTTGAGAAGCAGCTCGACAGCGCCTTCTTCGAGATCTTGGGGCTGATTTCGTCCGCCTCGGCCGCGGCAACCAACTCCACCCTGTTGCGGGACGATACTCTGGTCTATCAGGCGCGCTTCGATCCCGGCGACTGGAGCGGCGAGGTGCGTGCGGTGGAGGTGTCCTCGGACGGCTCTCAAGGAGGCGTACGCTGGAGCACGCATTTGCCGGGCAGAATCCCGGTGGCCGACGCCCGGCGCATCTTCACGTTCAATGGTGAAGACGGCGTCGAATTCATCGGCGGCAACTGGGATCGGCTATCGCTGATGCAATGCGCGGGTCTGCTAGACGCCGAGGTCTCCGAGCTGGAGACGGCGCTCGCCGATGCCGGCGTGCTCCCGGACGCCGGTGGCGAGTACGATTGTGCCATGGCGACCACCGCCGTCGACACGTCCATGGGCTTGGCGCGGATCGACTGGCTGCGCGGCGACCAGTCGCGGGAGGAGCCCTTCGGGCCCTTCCGAGCACGCAGTGAGCTGCTGGGCGACGTCATCAACTCCAACCCGTTCCTCGTGGACCTGAAGGACTATGATTTCCAGCGCCTCGCGGCCGTGGAGCCGGAGACCAGCTATGACGAGTTCCGCGCGGGGCTGGAGGCCGATGGCCGCCGCTCGGTGCTTTACATCGGGTCCAACGACGGCATGTTGCACGGACTCGACGGCAACACCGGCCACGAGGTGCTGGCATACGTGCCGCAGCGAAGCTTCGAGCATATCGCGGAGCTCACTGACCCAGAGTACCAGCACCGTTACTTCGTCGACGGATCGCCGCGCGCACTGGACGCGTGGTTGGAGCAGGACGACGGCAGTTTTGCATGGCGCACCGTGCTCATCGGCTCCACCGGCGCCGGCGGTCGCGCCGTCTTTGCTCTGGATGTGACCGATCCGGACGATTTTGGAGAGGCGAATGTGTTGTGGGAGCTCACCGATCCCGAGCTCGGCGTGAGTATCGGGCAGCCGACGATCGCCCGACTTGCCGCGGACGACCGCTGGGTGGCCATCTTCGGCAACGGCTACAACAGCCAGTCCGCGCGCGCGCAGCTGTTCATCGTCGACCTTGACGACGGCACCGTTGTGAAGCGGATCGACACCAATGTCGGGGACGGCGCCAGACCGAACGGTCTCGCCTCGCCGACACCGGTGGACGTGGACGACGACCGAATCACGGACTATGTCTACGCGGGCGATCTCCTGGGCAATATGTGGAAATTCGATCTGACGGGCGATAGCGAAGACGACTGGGGTCTCGCTTATCCCAACGTCCCCCTGTTCAAGGCCACGGATGCGCTCGGCGTGGCTCAGCCCATCACTCACCGTCCCGCCGTGGCGCGGCATCCCTTCGGCGGTCAGATGGTGCTGTTCGGGACTGGCAAGTTCTTTTCCGAGGACGACAATGCCGTGCCGGACGACGTCCAGGTCCAGAGCTTCTATGGCATCCGCGACTTTGGCGCCGCCTTGATCGGCGCGCGGGACGATCTGCTGCAGCAGCAGAGGATCTTGTACCAGGGCCCCTCCGGCAATCGCGACATCAAAGAGGATGTGCGTTTGCTGAGCGATGAGGAGGTCAACTGGAATGAACGGTCCGGCTGGTACCTGGACCTCAAGTATCTCGACGCGGAAGAGGGGGAGCGTGTCATCGATCCGCCGGTGCTGCGCACCGATCGCGTGGTCTTCACGACCCTGATCCCCAACGACGACGAATGCTCCACCGGCGGCGTGAGTTGGCTGATGGAGCTGGAGTATCTGGACGGCGGACGCCTGCCGTACTCGGTGTTCGACCTGGATGACGACGAGCGCTTCGATGCCTCCGACTACATTCGGGTCACGCTGCCATCCCAGACGGAGGAAGGGGAGACCGAGACCCTACTGGTCTCCGCTTCGGCCATCTTTATCCCGGCGATCGCCAAGGTGCCCGCGTTTCTCAACATGGGCTACAAGGATGTCAAGTATTCAAGCCTGTCCAGCGGCGGCCTGCTCGATGTCGACAATCGCGCGGACTCCGCGACCGGGCGCCAATCATGGCGGCAGTTGCGATGACGGTCATGGTTCGAACGCAAGCGCGTCTCTGGGGCCACAGCGGCTTCACCCTGCTGGAGCTGATGGTGGTGGTGGCGATCGTCGGGGTGCTCGCGACGATCGCCTTTCCGTCGTATCAACGCAGTGTCGCCAAGACCTGGCGCAGCCATGCCGTTGCCTGTCTGGAGGAACTGTCGGTGGGCATGGAGCGACGCTACACCGTCGCAATGAGCTTCGCGGGCACAGCGCCGCCGCCGAACGGTTGCACGATCGACGGCGACCCGAGTTGGGTCGTCCCCGACGAGGGGCTCGCCAATCGCTATGGCTTTGCGTTCGCGGCGGATCCCACTGCCACCACGTACACGCTGCTGGCCGTGCCCACGGATCTGCAGGCCGGGGCGGACATCGACTGCGGAACCCTGAGCCTCAGCCAGAGCGGTGAGCGCGATGTCAGCGGGACGGCCGCAATCGCAAGGTGTTGGTGATCGACGCGGCCAGGTTCGCGCGGTTTGGGCGCCCGCTGAGCCGCGTCTGCGGATCTTGATTGCCTGAAAAAAAAGCCGCGGGGAGCGCGGCTTCGAGGGGTCCGTGAAGTCGCCGACCGGCGACGGGATTATTGTTCTTCGGTGACGCTTTTCTCCGCGACGGCCACCAGCGTCGGCTCCTTCACCTCGTCGGGCAGGTGCGAGAACTTCTCGATCAGGCCCGGCCACAGCAGGTTGTAGTAGAGCTCGCCGCGGACCAGCGCGACTCCTTCAGCCGGGATGTCGTATTCGATGGTGCGCTCCTCGTGGGGCTTCAGGCGTGTGTCGTCGCCGGCCTTGGTGGCCGTGGGCGGCGGCGCCGGCATGCCCTGATCGTCGGTCAGTGCATAGGAGAGGTAGGCCTGGGGGTCACCCTTGGCGGGATGTCCCTCGGCATTCTGCCACACCGAGTTGCCGTCCTCGTCGTACGCGGTCAGCTTGACGAAGATGTTGCGGAACGGGGCGCCCGTGGGCATCGAATGTGGGAGCTGGTTCCTGAGATAGACGGTGGCCTTGATGGTATCGCCTTCGGTCTCGGTGTCGACGTCGAACACCACCGCGCGCTCGAGCATCGCCGCGGAGTGGCCGCCGCCCATGCTGTGGTCGGCGATGCCGCCGGCGACGGGCATGTGGCAGGACAGACAGTTTACCTTGGATGCGCTGGCCATGTACTCGTTGCCCGTCTGGCACAGCGGCACGCCGTGGGGGTTGTTGCGCTGGTCGTGACAGCCCATGCAAGCATCAGACGTCTTCATCAGGCGCGGATTCGCTTCCATCGGCAGCGCCGGGATCTCCTTGCCCTCGTACTCCACCGGCTCGCCCTTGTGCGGGTTCGGCTTCTGCGAGTCGGCACCGCCCAGACCGGCACCGCCGAACAGGTCGTCGCCCGCCGCGGCCAGCTTGGCGAGGCCGTCGTTCAGTCCCTGCGGCGCCTGGATGGTGTCTGCCACCTCGTAGGCCTTCAGCCCGAGCCGCAGCTTGCCGTCCTCGCCCTGGACGCCCTTGAACGCCTTCAGCGTATGGCAGGCGACGCAGTTGACGCCTTCGCTGTACGCGGGCTGCGCATCGAGCTTCGTGGTCTGGTCTATCGCCGCGTTCGGGGCGTGACACTGGAGGCAGACAGGGAACTTGCCGGAGGCCTTGTGCAGGACGCCTTCCTCCGTGGGCGAGCCGACGACCTTCTTGTAGAAGGTGGCGTGGATCGGGTCCGACAGGGCCGTGCTCTGGGCATGCATGGACCCCTTCCATTGCTTGTAGATGTCGTTGTGGCAGTTTGCGCAGACCTCGGACGAGACATGATGGATCGACTCGTCCGCGCTGCTGACGGCTGGAAGCGCGGTCAGCGCGAGGAGGCCGGCCGCGAGGCTGGCGAAGGCGGGGGCGCGGCGGTGGCGCGACAGCATAGATCATCCTCCATTTGGTTCTTGATCGGCGCCGCAACATCGCTGTATTCGCTGGCGTCGGTGCCGGCGATCATTTCAGGATTGGCTGCGGGGCCGGTATTTTTTCCCGAAAGCACCGCGACGGAACATGCGCCGGATCAATTATCTTCATTGCCTGTGGATGGGGTTCTTGCTGTAATTCCGGACCGTGGGTCAGTCGCCGTAAGCCCGCAAAACCGGAGTCGATCAGAACATAAGAATCCGCTTATTCATTGGTATTGAAACGGCAATGAATAGGCCCCGGCTGTGCCGCTGTTGCAAAGACCGCATCCGCGCGCGACACCCGCGACATCCCTTCCATGCGATCAGGAGACGCCGGCGCCCGGCGCCGATTCGGCCCGCCTGCGCTCCGGGTCGCCGCCGGCGCCGCTATCGAGTTGCAGGATCGAGGTACCGTGATGACCCTTGCTGTTCGTCCCTTCGTCATTGGGCCGTGCCGCCGCCTGCGGCCTTGGTGTGTTCTGTTTCTCGGGCTGGCCGCGATACCGGCGCTGGCCGCGAAGGTGGAGCTCGCTCCCGAGAACTGGGGGCACCCCGCCGGTGCGGACTGTGTCAGCTGTCACGCGAAGGCGTCGCCCGGGCTCGCGCAGCAGTGGCAGGACAGCGCCCACGAAAAGGCGGGTGTCAACTGCATGGACTGTCACCAGGCCGCGTCCGAGGACGTCGACGCCATCGAGCACGAAGGGCAGATTATCGCGACCATCGTGTCGCCGAAGGATTGCGGCCGCTGCCACGAGACCGAGTACCGCGACCAGGCCGGCTCGGTGCACGCCGAGGCCTACGCGATCATCGCCGAGCGGGTGCCGGCCCTGGCGCACAACGTCACGGGTCCGGCGATGCAGGCGGCCGGCTGCGACCAGTGCCACGGCTCTGAAGTGAAGGTGCGCGGCGACGGCACGCTGGACCCGAAGACCTGGCCGAATTCGGGCATTGGTCGCATCAACCCCGACGGCTCCCGCGGTTCCTGCTCGTCATGCCATGGCCGCCACCAGTTCAGCAAGGCCCAGGCGCGGGAACCGGATGCCTGCGTGCGCTGCCATTCGGGGCCCGACTCGCCGGACAAGGAGATCTTCGAGGCATCCAAGCACGGCATGATCTATGCGGCCCGCCGCGACGAGATGAACCTGGGCAGCGACGCCTGGGTCGCCGGTGAAGATTACACCGCCGCACCGACCTGCGTGACCTGCCACATGGGGGCCGCCGGCAAGATCCCGTCCACCCACGATGTCGGCATGCGAAACGCCTGGAGCCTGAACACGCCGGTGTCCGAGCGCCAGTACCTGGTCGTGCTGGAGGACGGCGGCAAGCTGGAGCTTGCGGACAACGGCAAGCCGCCGAAGCGCGGCAGCGAGATCGAGAAGGCCGACGGCACCAGCGGCCGGGTCAAGGTCGTTGCTCCGCCGGAGCGTCGGCGGAAGATCATGACCATGGTCTGCCTTGAATGCCACGCCAAGACCTTCACGGAGGGCTTCATGGACCAGTTCGACGATGTCGTCGAACTGTACAACGCCAAGTTCGGCGAGCCGGCGCAGGCGATCATGATGGACCTCTATGAGCGCGGCCTGCTGACGCCGCTTCCCTTCGACGAACCGCTGGAGTTTACCTACTGGGAGCTGTGGCACGACGAGGGCGCCCGCGCCCGCCATGGCGCCTCGATGGCCAGTCCCAACCATGCCTGGTGGGAGGGCATGTACCTGGTCGGCCGCAATTTCTACAGCCGCTTCCTGCCCGAGGCCCGGGCCGTTGCCGGGGCCGAGGCATCCGCCATCGTCGATGCCCGACTTCAGCAAGGCCGACACCATGCATGGTTGGCCGACACGGAGAAGGCCAACCCGATCCTGGGCTACCTGCCCGCGCCGGTCCCGCAGCCGGCAACCGCTGCAGAGGACGCCGGCGATAGCGCGGCATCCAAGGAGGCCGGAGCCGGCAGCGACGGGGATACAGCCGGTGGCGGGGCGGCTGCGGCGACGGGGGCGGGCGGCGATGATTAGGTTCCGCGCCCCGCTGTTCATCACCCGTCATGTGCTGTTCGCGCTGGTCGCGGGCGGCCTCGGCGGCATCGTATTCATGTTCTTCCTGCTGGAATTCGACCACTTCACCAGTTCCAACGAGTTCTGCACCACCTGCCACTCCATGACCTATGCGGAGCAGGCCTATCAGCAATCGGTGCACTACAACTCGCCCTCCGGGGTGCGTGCCACCTGCGGCGACTGCCACGTCTCCGAGGGGCTGATCATGGCCACGTACGATCACACGGTCGGCATCAAGGACCTGATCAAGCAGCTGTTCGGGCCCGAGTACGACGACCCGGCCGTGAATCTGCTGCACCTGCCGGAGGCGGCGTTCGCCGCGCGCGACTGGTTCCGCAAGCGCGATTCCGCCACCTGCAAGCGCTGCCACACACTGGAGGCCATCCAGGGCACCCGTGCCAATACGGCGGCCATTCACCAGGAGGAAACCGAGGGCAAGACCTGTATCGACTGTCACTACAACATCGTGCACCGCAAGGTCCCGTCACGGGAGACCTTCAAGCGCGAGGCCTGGAACGCGATGGTGGAGCAGGAGCTTGGGCTACCGTCGGGCACTGCGGCAAAGATCCTGGCGGGAGACTAGACTCTCCGCGCCGGGCCGTACCGAACACTCCAGCTCGGTCTCGGAATCGAACAGATGAAAATCGACGCACAGCCCTGCCGACAGGGAACCGAGAGGCAGCTAGAAATCACCGTAAGCTCGATTTCGATTTCGACCGGGCGCGAGGGATTCCGCAACATGCTGGTCACCCGCAGCACCGCGGAACGGCCGGCGGCGACGATCTGAAGGATATTGCCAAACCGGCAGGCGCCACCGCATCGGACCAGCGGTGCCACCAGTGTGGCGCTGCGGTCCGACGGCGTGGGCGCCTCGGCGGATCACTTCCAGCCGGCCCGGTCCATGATGCGCACGGCTTCGCCGTTGAGCTCGCCGAGCTTGGAGAGGTTGAGGTCGTCGGCCTTGAAGTCGCCCCATTCGGCCAGGGTCGGGCTGATCTCGACGCCCTCGCGCACCGGATACTCGCCGTTGGTCTCTGCGTACCAGGCCTGGGCCTCGGGGCTGACCAGATATTCGATCAGACGTACCGCATTGTCTTTGTTGTCGGCGGCCTTGGTGACGGCGGCGCCGCTGACATTGACGTGGGTGCCGCGGCCGTCCCCGCTGCCGGGCTGATTGGGCCAGAACACGGCCACCTTTTCCGCCGGCTCCACCTCGCCGGGATCGCCGGATTTGAGCATACCGGCGAGGTAGTAAGTATTCGCAATTGCGATATCGCATTGACCTGCGGCAGCTGCTTTGATTTGGTCGCGGTCCCCGCCTTTGGGCGGACGCGCCATGTTTGCGACAATCCCCTCGGCCCAGTCCTCGGTGGCCTCGGCGCCATCGGCGGCGATCAGTGAGGCGACCAGGGACTGGTTGTAGACGTTGCTCGACGACCTGATACAGATGCGGCCCTTCCACTCCGGCCCAGCCAGGGCCTCGTAGGTGGAGAGCTCGCCGGGGTCGACCTTGCCCTTGGCGTACATGATCGGGCGCGCCCGCAGCGACAACCCGACCCAGTGGCCCTCCGGGTCCCGATACGGCGGGGGCACGGCATCATCGATGGCGTCGGAGTCGATGGGCTGGGTCACTCCGGCGGTCTTGGCGCGGTGCAGGTTGCCCGCGTCGACGGTGATCAGCAGGTCGGCCGGACTGTTGATACCCTCGCTCTGGAGCCGTTGGAGGAGGGCATCCGCCTTGCCGGTGACCAGATTGACCTGGATGCCGGTCTGCGCCGTGAAGCGGTCGAGCAGGGGCTTGATCAGGTCCTCCTTGCGGGCGGAGTACAGGTTGACCTCGCCGGCGGCGAGAGCGGTGTCCGGCAGCATGGCCGTCGGCAGCGCGATGGCGGCGAGCAGCGGCAGCCCCGTCAGGACGGGCAGGCCCTGTGCCGAGCGGAGGCCGGTCAGTGATCGAATAGGCTTCAAGGCAGGAGTCTCCTGGGTGATGAACCCGCGAATGGATGATGCGACTGAGACTGTCAGCCGTACGGCGGGAGAAGGGTGCTACCCGCCGTCGGCCGCGGTGCGAACAATAATGCGAACTATTCTTGTTTTCAAGTGATCGCGAATGATACCGGCATTCCCCCAGTACGAGCGCGGCGACAGACCCGGCCGCCGCGGGGCCAGTGCACCCTTGAAACTGGCAGCCAACGCAATGATATCGCTGCCACCCGCGCGTCCAGCCCAAGCCAGTCACCCTATTTTTGGTTCGACACTCGGTACTTGAAACCGGCCCTTCGCGCCGTACAATTACCGAGTAAAGTACTCAGGTATCGGAGTTTCAGATGACCGCAACCCCCACAGCCGAGACCCAAGTCCTGGATCAGCCCCGGCCCGAGGCCGAGGCTGAGCGTACGGCCGGGCAGTACGACGAGCTGGTCCAGTCCGGCTATGAGCACGGCTTCGTCACCGAGATCGAGTCCGATACCCTGCCCCCAGGTCTCGACGAGGACGTGATCCGAATCATCTCCCAGCGCAAGGGCGAGCCGGAGTTCATGCTGGAGTGGCGCCTGGCTGCTTACCGCAAGTGGCTGGACATGCCGACGCCCAAGTGGGCCTCAGTGCACTATCCGCCCATCGACTACCAGCAGATTTCCTACTTCTCCGCGCCGAAGAAGAAGGAAGGTCCGAAAAGTCTCGATGAGGTGGACCCGGCCCTGTTGGAGACCTACGAGAAGCTCGGCATTCCGATCGAAGAACAGAAGGCCCTGGCCGGTGTTGCCGTGGACGCCGTCTTCGACAGCGTGTCGGTGGCCACCACGTTCCGTGAGAAGCTGGCAGAGGCGGGAGTCATCTTCTGCTCCATCTCGGAGGCCCTCCAGGAGTACCCGGACTTGGTGCAGAAGTACATCGGCAGCGTCGTGCCGGCCACCGACAACTTCTACGCCGGTCTCAACTCGGCCGTGTTCACCGACGGCACGTTCGTGTATGTGCCCAAGAATACCCGCTGCCCGATGGAGCTCAGCACCTATTTCCGCATCAACACGGCCAAGACCGGACAGTTCGAGCGCACGCTGATCGTCGCCGACGAGGGCAGCTATGTCAGCTATCTGGAGGGCTGCACCGCGCCGCAGCGGGACGAGAACCAGTTGCACGCGGCCGTCGTGGAGCTGATCGCGCTGGAGGGCGCAGAGATCAAGTACTCGACGGTGCAGAACTGGTATCCGGGCGACGCGGAGGGCCGCGGCGGCATCTACAACTTCGTCACCAAGCGGGGCGACTGCCGCGGAGCCAACTCCAAGATCAGCTGGACCCAGGTGGAAACGGGCTCGGCCATCACCTGGAAGTACCCGAGCTGCATCCTGCGTGGCGAGAACTCGGTCGGCGAGTTCTACTCGGTGGCCGTGACCAAGGGCCGGCAGCAGGCGGATACCGGCACCAAGATGATCCACCTCGGGAAGAACACCCGCTCCACCATCGTCAGCAAGGGCATCTCGGCTCAGCACGGGATTCAGTCCTATCGCGGCCTGGTGCGGATCGCCGCCAAGGCCGAAGGCGCACGCAACCACACGCAGTGCGACTCCCTGCTGATCGGGGACAAGTGCGCCGCCAACACCTTCCCGTATATCGAGGTCAAGAACCCGAGCGCGAAGATGGAGCACGAGGCGACCACGTCGAAGATCAGC
>Ga0316578_10001147_pt1 | contig 10412 bp, 10 predicted proteins | sample J0NA_2_FD_203076 | JGI IMG/M metagenome (GOLD analysis project Ga0316578, IMG submission 203076) | Rhizosphere microbial communities from salt marsh grasses in Alabama, United States - J0-2_160517rDrC | ecosystem: Host-associated > Plants > Roots > Rhizosphere | place: USA: Alabama | collected...
GGCGTGTCGTGTCCTACTGCCATGATCGGCGGGCCGGGGGCTGGAGGCGCGGCAGCGGACAGCACAGGCCAGCGGGCCCTGGGACTGGCCCCGGATGGCAATGGACCTCCTGCCCCGGATTGCACAGTGGCCCGGAACCACAGCGGGTTCCGGGCCACCTGAATGGTCCGCTCCTCAGGGCGTGCTATCCGGGTAGCCGCCCAGGGGTCAGCGCTCGGCTTCGCCGGCGATGAACTTGGCGACGTTGTTACGAGCCTGGTCGTCCGGGTACTGCACCGGGGGCGACTTCATGAAGTACGAGGAGGCCGACAGCACGGGGCCGCCGACGCCACGGTCCTTGGCGATCTTCGCGCAGCGCAGCGCGTCGATGATCACGCCCGCGGAGTTGGGGGAGTCCCAGACCTCCAGCTTGTACTCCAGGTTCAGTGGCACGTCGCCGAAGGCACGACCCTCGAGGCGCACATAGGCCCACTTGCGGTCGTCGAGCCAGGCGACGTAGTCCGACGGCCCGATATGCACGTTGCGCTTGCCCAGGTCGTGACGCAGGTTCGAGGTGACGGCCTGGGTCTTGGAGATCTTCTTCGACTCCAGCCGCTCGCGCTCGAGCATGTTCATGAAGTCCATGTTGCCGCCGACGTTGAGCTGCATCGTGCGGTCGAGGATCACGCCGCGGTCCTGGAACAGCTTGGCCAGCACACGGTGCGTGATGGTGGCGCCGACCTGCGACTTGATGTCATCTCCGACGATCGGAACGCCGGCCTCGGTGAACTTGGCGGCCCACTCCGGGTCGCTGGCGATGAAGACCGGAAGCGCGTTGACGAAGGCGACGCCGGCATCGATGGCGCACTGCGCGTAGAACTTGGCGGCGTCCTCCGAGCCCACGGGCAGGTAGCAGATGAGCACGTCCACCTGAGCCGCCTTGAGCTCTGCGACGACGTCTACCGGCTCCTCGTCGGACTCCTCGATCATGGTCCGGTAGTACTTCCCCAGACCGTCATAGGTGTGGCCGCGCTGGACGGTGACGTCGAGCGGCGGTACGTCGGCGATGGCGATGGTGTTGTTCTCACTGGCCACGATGGCCTCGGAGAGGTCCCGGCCGACCTTCTTGGCGTCTACGTCGAACGCGGCGACGAACTCGATGTCGCTGACGTGGTAGTCGCCGAACTGGACGTGCATCAGGCCCGGCACACGAGCGTCGACGTCAGAGTTCCGGTAGTACTCGACGCCTTGTACCAATGATGCAGCGCAGTTGCCGACCCCCACGATCGCTACGCGAACGGATCCCATGGAGGGGTCCTCCTCTCTTCTCACCGGCGCCCGGGGGTCGGGTCCGGATGACGTGGGTCTACTGATAGGTGTCGCTGTCCTGTGGGCCGGTTCCGGAGAACCGGTCGTCCTGCTCGAGCTCGGCGGGCCGCTCGGTCGAGGCTGCTTCGTCGGGCATGCCTGCCCGCCGGTCACGGTGCTCGGAGTCGATGAGCTCCGAGAGCCAGCGCGCCTCACGCTCCACGGACTCGAGGCCGTGGCGCTGCAACTCGACGGTGTAGCGGTCGAGCCGCTCCCGGGTCCGCTCCAGCCGGGTGCGCATCCGCTCCCGGCGCTCCTCGACCCGCCGCCGCCGACCCTCCAGGATGCGCAGCCTGGTGGTGGCATCGGTCTGGGAGAAGAAGGCAAGTCGTACGCCGAAGCGCTCGTCGTCGTACGCGCCCGGGCTGTCGTCCGCGAGAAGTGTCTGGAAGCGTTCCTTGCCCTCGACGGTGAGCTTGTACACGACCTTGCCGCGGCGCCCGCCCAAAGGGGGCTCGAGGACGGACTCGTCCTCGGCGATCAGGCCCTGCTCCTTCATCCGTCGCAGAGTTGGGTACAGCGACCCGTACGAGAACGCGCGGAACGTGCCCAGGGTTCCGTTGAGCTGCTTGCGCAGCTCGTAGCCATGCATCGGCTGCTCGTTGAGCAGGCCGAGAATCGCAATCTCGAGCATGTCCCACCTCCTGTCCCGTTCGGGCCGGCTCAGTGGCCGGTGCTTCCGTCGGACGTTGCGGTCAGGCCTGCTGTCGGCCATGGCTGGCAGATGTCTCGACGCAATGTATCGCTTCGATACATCAACCACCAACACGTAACCTTACAGCAACCTTCCCGTCCGTGACCGGGGTTACATGCCGAAGTCGGATCGAACCGAAACCGGGTACGGCGTAGCCTCAAGCCGTCATGAGGACACAGCGGGCGATAGTGGACTACTCGATGCGCCGGCGGGCACTGCTCGCCGACGTGCGGGCGGGCCGCGCCTCGCTTGCCGACGTCTGCGACGCGCAGACCTACCTGCTCCGGGCCGCCCAGTACCACGGTGAGCCGTCCTCTCGGCCCTGCCCGGTCTGCGAGCTGCCGCTGACCGACGTGCACTTCATCTACGGCGAGGAGCTGGGACGCGCTGCGGGCCAGGCGCGCACGCTTCGTGAGCTTCCGGTGCTGGCCATGACGTACTCGCGGTTCTCGGTCTACGTGGTTGAGGTGTGTCCCGCCTGCGCCTGGAACCACCTGCGCATCTCGTACCTGCTCGGCCGCGAGGGGCTCGACGCCGAGGCAGGCGCCGAGTCCGAGGGAGCGGTCCGGCAGAGCTGACTCGCCGACTCTCCGCGCGCCTGGCGCGCTCTGCGCTCCGTCCCCCGTACCGTGCAAGGTGCGAGATGTCTGTTCTGGCTCGGGCACGAGCGGCACACGGTTGGGGGTGGCTACTCAGACCATGGGGCGCTCGACCCAACCCAGCGACAGTGCGTCACCCACCAGCTCGGGGTCGCAGGGCTCAGGTCTGTCCGCGCCTAGTCTGTCCGGGCCGGGTCTGTCTGGGGTCTCCGGTCCAACCGCTGGGTCGCAGGACGCCCGGCTGACTCAAGCTTCGCTGCCCGGCGCACGTCGCTCGACCGAACAGGTCCGGTCCGCCGATGCTGCCATGGCCGCCTACCGAGCCCGGTCCAGCGCTACTCGTTCCCGGGTCGTCCAGCCTCGCAAGGTCGTCCGGAGACGGCGACGCTGGCGGCGCATCCTCGCGCTGGCCTTCCTCGGAGCCATGTTCATGGCATTCAGCCTGGCCGGGGTGCTGTGGGCAGTGACGAAGGTGACGCCGGCCAGCGCCATCCAGACCCGTCAGGTCTCCTACATCGTGTCGCAGAACGGCGATGCCCTGATCGGCCGCGTGGGCGCGGAGTACCGGCAGGATGTACCGCTCTCCGAGGTCCCGGAGCACGTCCAGCACGCTGTGCTCGCGGCGGAGAACCGGTCCTTCTACTCCGATCCGGGCATCTCCCCCAAGGGGCTGATACGGGCGCTGATGAACAACGCGCGCGGTGGAGACACCCAGGGCGGATCGACGATCACCCAGCAGTACGCGAAGAACGTCTACCTCTCCCATGAGCGCACCATGACCCGCAAGATCCGGGAGATGGTGCTGGCCATTAAGATCGATCTGCAGTACTCCAAGGAACAGATTCTGGAGTGGTACCTCAACACCATCTACTTTGGGCGCGGCGCGTACGGCATCGAGGCGGCCGCCGACGTCTACTTCGGCAAGAGTGCGCGAGACCTGACCCCTGCGGAGGGCGCGGTCCTGGCGGCCACGATCCGCTCGCCCGCTCAGTACGACCCCACCGAAGACCCCTTCCCGGCCATGTACCGCTTCGACTACGTGATGCGCACTATGTACGCGGCCGGGTGGCTGGACCGTGAGACTGCCTACAACGCGCCGTACCCGCAGGTGAAACCCAAGGAAGGCAGCGCGATCAACCGCCTTGACGGGCCCAACGGCTACATCGTCGAGCGGGTCAGGGAGGAGCTCGCGACGCTCGGCTACGACCAGGTCGCCCTGGAGTCCGGCGGCCTGACCGTCGTGACCACCATCGATGCCCGCAAACAGGCCGCCGCGGTGAACGCGGTCGGGATCGCCTTTCAGAGCCAGCCGGCGGGTATGAAGAAGGCCCTGGTGTCCCTCGACCCGCAGACCGGGGCGATCCGTGCCTACTACGGGGGCTCGGTCGGGCTGGGAAACCTGGACTACGCCCGCAGCCCGCAGCCGGTGGGGTCGGCCTTCAAGCCGGTCGTGCTCTCGACCGCGCTGTCGGACGGGTACAGCCTTTCCACATACCTGAACGGCACCTCACCCCGGTGGTTCGCCGGTGGTGTGAAGATTGAGAACGCGGGCAACGCCTCCTGCAACCCATGCTCGATCCTGGAAGCGACGCGTCGCTCGGTCAACACGGCCTACTTCGACCTCACCCTTCAGGTTGGGGCCAAGAACGTGGCTGAGATGGGACACAAGCTCGGCGTGCCCGAGGCCTACGGCTCCACCCCTACGCTGCAGGACCCGGACGGGGTCACCTATCCGGGTATCGGACTCGGCGGGTACGACGTGCGGCCGGTCGACATGGCAGCGGTCTACTCCGTGTTCGCCAACGGCGGATACCGGGTGCAGCCGCACTTCGTCACCCAGATCATCGACCGCAACGGCGTCGTGATCTTCGATCGGAACAGTGACCGCACTCGGGCACTGCCGGCGGCTGTGACCCATGACGTCACCTATGCGTTGGAGCAGGTGCTCCAGAGCGGTACCGGGTACGCCCGCCAGCTGGCCTACGGACGCCCCGCGGCCGGCAAGACCGGCTCGGTCCAGCGCGGCAAGACCGACGACAACCAGGACGCATGGTTTGTGGGGTTCACGCCGCAGCTGGCAACGGCCGTCTGGGTCGGCAACGAGTACAACGAGCCGCTGCGGGAGTCTAGCGGGCGTGTCGTGTTCGGATCAGGTCTGCCCGGGTTGACCTGGAAGACGTACATGGACTCGGCCCTCCGGGGAGAGCCGGTGGAGGACTTCCCGGAACCCTCCTGGGTCGGCGGCAGCTACCGGGGCTAGCCGGTGCCCTCGCCCGCCGACCGGGTCGCACCCACCCGGACCGATCCACTGGCCCGTGCCGCCAGCGGATTCATCGGCGGTCCCGCAGGTAGGCACATGAGGGTCGGGGGTCACCGCTTCTGGACCCCGCTGCGCGTGGTGCTGGGGTACCTGATGGTCGTCCTGGCACTGGGGTGGCTCCAGAAGGCGCCCTGTGTCCTCGCACCGTGGCAGGAGGGCAGCCAGTACGTCCGGATGTGCTACACGGACATCGTTGCGCTGTACTCCGCGCGAGGCTTCGACGTCCACACCGTCCCGTACGTCGACGGGACCTTTGAGTACCCCGTACTGATCGGTGCGGTCGCCTACCTGATGGCCTGGCTCGTACCCGGGTGGGCCGACCCCTCGGCAACGTCCGCCTGGTACTTCACGCTCACCTCACTGCTGTTGGTGGCCATGGCGGCGGTCACGGCGTGGGCGCTGCACGAGCTCTCAGGGCGCCGCCCCTGGGACGCTGCGCTGTTCGCGCTGGCCCCGGTGCTGGCCCTGCTCGCGTTCATCAACTGGGATCTTCTCGCTGTCGCGGCTGCTGCCGTCGGACTCCTGCTGTGGTCGGTCAACCGTCCGGCGTGGGCCGGCGTGCTCCTCGGTCTCGGGGTGGCTGCGAAGCTCTGGCCGGTACTCGTCCTGGCCGCGCTGGGGCTGTTGTGCCTACGGACTGCTCGGTGGAGACCTTTCCTGCTGGCCTTGGCCGGCGCAGCCGGGGCATGGCTCACTGTCAACGTCCCCGTCATCGTGGCCAACCCGTCCGGCTGGGCAGAGTTCTACGCGCTCTCGCGGGAGCGCGTCGCCGACTGGGGGACCGTGTGGCAGCTGCCGCAGGCCGTCGGAGGCACGGTGTCCGACGCGGTCCAGCCGTTCCTCAGCGAGCACGTCAACCTGCTGGCCGGCGTGGCCACGGTGCTGGCCCTGTGCGCCGTGGCCGCTCTCGTTCTGCTCGCGCCGCGCCGGCCCCGCGTGGGACAGGTGTGTCTGCTCCTTCTCGCTGCTTTTCTGCTCCCAGGGAAGGTCTGGAGCCCGCAGTTCGCCCTGTGGGTGCTTCCCTTCGCCGCGCTGGCTCGGCCGACCTGGCGCATGCTCCTCATCTGGCAGCTGGGCGTGACCGCGTACTTCGTCGGCATCTGGACCCATCTGTACGACGTGGCCACCGACTCGCAGCGCTTCTCCGACCTGCTTTACCTCTGCGGCACCGCGGCGCGCACGGTGGCGCTCGCGGCGCTCGCAGCGGTCGTGGTGCGAGACATCCTGCAGCCGCAGCACGACGTGGTTCGCGCGGGTGGCGTCGACGACCCGGCGGGGGGTCCGCTCAGCGGTGCCCCTGACGCCCGGTGGCGCGCTCGGCTGCGCGTCAGCTCAGGAGCTCGTGGAGCAGGCTGATGTCGGCCGCCTGGCCGTCCGCCGGCGTCTCCACGACCAGGGGGGCTCCAGCGCTGCGGCCGACGTGAGCGAGCAGGTCCACCGGGATCGTTCCCCCCGCGAGGCCCGCGTGACGGTCGCGACCGGACCCCGCCTCGTCCCGCGAGGAGTTCAGATGCACCAGGTCGATGCGGCCGGTGATCGCGCGAATGTCGTCGGCGACCGTCTGCAGGTCGAGCCCGGCGGCCCAGGCGTGACACGTGTCGAGGCAGAAGCCGACCTCGGGCCCGTCCTGCCGGCCGGCGACCGCCTCCCAGAGGCGTGCGATGCCCCCCAGGGAGCGGGCGAGTGCGCCGTCACCGCCAGCGGTGTTCTCGATCAGCACCGGGAGCTGCCAGGAGCCCCTCTCCACGGCCTTGGTCCAGTTCTCGTACCCCTCCCGGACGTCATGTCCCTTCACGACGTGGCCTCCGTGAACCACGAGCCCGATGGCGCCGATCCCGACGGCCGCAGCGGCATGCTGGTCGAGAAGCTTGCGGCTCGGAATCCGGATGCGGTTGTTGGTCGATGCCACGTTGAGCACGTACGGGGCATGGATGACAAGGTCCGGGTCGTGTGCGCGGGCTGCCCGGCGTAGCTCCTCCGCGAGAGGGTGGGGGCGTGGCGCCTTCCAGCCCTGGGGGTCGGCGAGGAAGAACTGGACGATGTCCGCATCGCGGGCTCGGCCCTCGGCGAGCGGGTCGCCGTCCCGGACGTGGGCACCGATCTGGATGTCAGGCACGACGCCCAGGCTATGCGGAGGTGAGAGCTGCGTCGGTGCGGCGGCGGGCGCGGTGCGTTGCGTGCGGTATGGGGACGGTGCGCCTCCGGCTGTGTGGGTGCCGCCGCCGCCCCCCTCGGGTACCCTGGCCAGGCCCCCGCACTCGCGGGACGTCTCCTGCCACGGATCCGCCGTGGCCGCTGTGACCGAAGGAGGCCCCATGGCAGAAGAGAATTCTGCCCCGCGCCGCTACGAGATCATGGTCATCCTCGACCCGGATCTGGAAGAGCGCACCGTAGCCCCGTCACTTGACCAGTTCCTCACGGTCATCCGCGCCGACGGTGGATCCGTCGAGAAGGTGGATGTGTGGGGACGGCGTCGACTGGCCTACGAGATCAACCACAAGATCGAAGGCATCTACGCGGTGCTCCTCGTCGACGCGACCCCGGCCGCGATCGCTGAGCTGGACCGTCAGCTGCGCCTGAACGAGTCGGTCATGCGTACCAAGGTCATGCGGCTGCAGCCGGCCTGACCTGTCACACCGGAGTGGTTGACTCTGGCGTACTCACCTCGGACCCGAAGGAGCCTCTGTGGCCGGTGAACCAACGCTCACCATTGTCGGAAACCTGACCGCTGACCCGGAACTGCGCTTCACTCCCAGCGGAGCGGCCGTCGCCTCGTTCACCGTCGCGTCCACGCCCCGCTACCTCGACAAGCAGTCCGGGGAGTGGAAGGACGGCGATGCGCTCTTCATGCGCTGCAGCGCTTGGCGACAGCTGGGTGAAAACGTCGCGGAGTCGCTGCGTCGGGGCACGCGTGTCGTGGTGACTGGACGTCTGAGGCAGCGCTCGTACGAGACACGTGAGGGTGAGAAGCGCACGGTCGTGGAGATGGAGGTCGACGAGGTCGGCCCGTCGCTGCGCTACGCGAGCGCGGAAGTCCGCCGAGTGGAACGAGGCGGCGGTGGCCGTCCGCCGTCCGCACGTGAGGGCGGATCCCAGGGTGGACAGGGCCAGGGCGGCGGCGAGTCCTTCGACCCATGGGCCGCGCCCGCCCCGGCTTCTGGTGACGAACCCCCCTTCTAGACGAGAACAAACAAACCGTCCGCCATCGCGCGGACAACGGCAATGGAGTGAGACATGCCCAAACAGGTCGTGCGACGACCCAAGAAGAAGCCGTGCATCTTCTGCATGGACAAGTCGATTCAGATCGACTACAAGGACACCGCCCTGCTGCGCAAGTTCATCTCGGACCGCGGCAAGATCCGTGCGCGTCGGGTGACGGGCAACTGCTCCCAGCACCAGCGGGATGTGGCCATGGCCATCAAGAGCAGCCGCGAGGTGGCGCTGCTGCCCTACACCAGCGCTCCCCGCTGACCTCACCGACAGGAGTACGGCGTGAGACTGATCTTGACCCAGGAGGTCTCCGGCCTCGGCGACCCTGGTGACATCGTCGAGGTGAAGGACGGCTACGGCCGCAACTACCTCGTTCCGCAGGGCCTCGCGATCGCGGCCACGCGGGGGGCTGAGCGACAGGTCGCTGAGATCCGGCGGGCTCGCGAGGCGCGTGTCGCCCGCGATCTGGAGGTGGCGCGGGAGGCCGAGCGCTCGCTGGCCGACCTTGTCGTGAGAGTCCCCGCGAAGGCCGGGTCGAGTGGTCGCCTCTTCGGTGCGGTGACCGAGTCCACCATCAGCAAGGCGATTGCCGCTGCCGGGGGGCCGAGCGTGGACCGCCGAAAGGTGGCTATCGAGAGCCCCATTCGCAGCCTGGGACGCCACCGGGTGACTCTGCAGCTGCACCCTGACGTCACTGTGCCGCTGTCGGTGGACGTCGTCGCCGGGTAGCGGCGAAACGCACCGGATATCCACAGGAGCTGCACGAGCGCCTGGCAGCCGGAAGGCAGATTGCGGTCTGCTTCCCGGCCGTCAGGCGCTTCTGTGTGTGCGCTGCGAGTCCGGTTCCGGCTGTGCGACACGCCGTTTCGGAACGACACGCCGGGTTTCGGGTTTCCGGCCCGTAACGAACTATCCACAGCTGTGGATGACCGAAGAGGCATCTACCTGGGTCGTGGGGCGCGTCCCTGGCTGCGTCCACAGATCTATGCACAGTCCTGTGGATAACGCGCCGTAGAAGTCCCCAAGCGCCCTGCGTGTCGTGCCTGGGTCAGGTCCGTTCGTCTCTTGCCGAAGCCGCTCGCGTGGTCCTACGGTGACCCGCGCGGTACCGGAGATGTCATAGCCGAGTGACATGGTGTCCGGGTCGGTCAGCATGTGACGTCAGCCGTGACGAGGGAGAGTGCGCGTGACCGTTGTGGAGGGCAGGCCGGAGCGGGTGGCACCGGCGCCTCGTGAGGCAGAGCGCGGGAGCGACCGGGGACCCGGGCGTGACGGCCCGGGGCGTGGGGACCAGGGGCGCCGCACATCCTTCGACCGCAGCCCGCCGTACGACCCCGATGCTGAGCAGTCCGTGCTGGGCGGGATGCTGCTCAGCAAGGACGCCATCGCCGACGTGGTGGAGGTGCTCAAGGCCGAGGACTTCTACCAGCCGCAGCACCAGACGGTCTTCAACGCGGTTCTCGACCTCTACGGGCGGGGCGAGCCGGCCGACGCGATCACCGTGAGCGACGAGCTCACCCGCCGTGGGGAGATCACGCGGATAGGCGGTGCTCCGTACCTGCACACTCTGCTCTCGGCCGTTCCGACCGCGGCGAATGCTGCCTACTACGCCAAGATCGTCGCTGACCGTGCCGTGCAGCGCCGGCTCATCGAGGCCGGCACCCGGATCGTCCAGATGGGGTACGGCGCCGACGGTGGCCTGGGGGATGTCTCAGACGTGGTGGACCGGGCTCAGGCCGAGGTCTACGCGGTCACCGGGGACCAGCGCAGCTCCGACTACGTGCAGCTCTCCGAGCTGCTGCAGCCCACGAGTGACGAGATCGAGCGCATCGGTGGGCGGGACGGCGACCTCTCTGGGGTCACGACTGGGTTCGCTGACCTCGATGCGTTGACGCATGGACTGCATCCCGGGCAGCTGATCATCGTGGCGGCCAGGCCGGCGATCGGAAAGTCCACGCTGGGGCTGGACTTCGCCCGCGCCGCCTCCATCTCGGGTGGCAAGGCCAGCGTGGTGTTCTCACTGGAGATGAGTCGCTCAGAGATCTGCATGCGGCTGCTCTCCGCCGAGGCCCGGGTACCGCTGCAGCACATGCGGACCGGAAAGATGACCGATGACGACTGGTCGCGACTGGCGCGCCGCATGGGGGAGGTCGCTGAGGCGCCGCTGTTCATCGACGACACCCCGAACATGACGATGATGGAGATCCGAGCCAAGGCGCGACGGCTGAAGCAGCGCCACGAC
>Ga0316578_10001148_pt1 | contig 10410 bp, 10 predicted proteins | sample J0NA_2_FD_203076 | JGI IMG/M metagenome (GOLD analysis project Ga0316578, IMG submission 203076) | Rhizosphere microbial communities from salt marsh grasses in Alabama, United States - J0-2_160517rDrC | ecosystem: Host-associated > Plants > Roots > Rhizosphere | place: USA: Alabama | collected...
TGGTGAGTAAGTAAGCGTTCTTGTTTCTCTTCCAAACAAAATGGTCGGGGCGGGCAGATTCGAACTGCCGACCCCTTGACCCCCAGTCAAGTGCGCTAACCAGACTGCGCTACGCCCCGACCGAACTCACCCGGGGTGGGTGAGGAGCGAACCGTAGCCATTCGACGGTCGAATGCAAGCGCGGCGTGGCAGAAGTGCGCCGCAGGACGACCGACCGGAGCACGGAACCCCTCAGTCCTCGGGATCCGGAGGCGGCGTGCTCAGCGGCGGGGGCGCGGTGGGACCAGCCTGGGACACGGAACGCCTGGCCAACTCGGTCGCCAGCCGACGGTACAGACGTCGGGCCAGATGGGGATCCCCCTGGCACACCTCTTCGAAGTCGTCGGCGCGAACGCGAAGGACGCGGCACCGCTCTTCCGCCGTCGGCGGAGAACCAGCGTCCCACACCCCCACCAAGGATTCGGCAAACAGCAGGGCCCCGGCTCCGACGCGCCGATCGTCCGGCAGACGCACAATGCCGTCCAGCACGATGTACGCCACCAGGTCGTTCGCCACCACCCGCGGAATGGGACGCCCTCCGTCGACCTCGAGCTCCACGGCGGCTGCCAACGCGGCCAGCACCGCTGGCAGTGGCAACTCGAACAGAAGCGGACTGACCCTCGCCTTCTCGACGTCCTCGGCCGAAAGTCCCCGATCGCCTTCGGCGCGACGCACCATGCAGTCGCCGACTTCGATGACCAATGCCGTGGCATTGTCACGTCCGCGCTTGGCGGCTCGGTTCACCAACGCCCGCGCAGCACCTTGGGCGTCGCCTGCTCGGAGAAGCTCGCCGAGCTGGGCCTCGTTGCCGATCGGCCCGTGCACTCCGTCGGAGCAGAGGAGCATGCGATCGCCGCGAGTGAGATCCACGAACAGCGTGTCAACCGTGCAGGTCGGTTGCAGACCAATCGCTTGAATCAAACGTTCGAAACCTCGGGCACGCACCTTGGGACGGATGACGCCGTCGGCCTTGAGCGCCTCACCGTGAACGTGGTCTTGAGTGAGCTGAAGCATGGCACTCGGTCGCGCCAGATAGGTTCTGCTGTCGCCGACGTGCGCGATGAACGCGTGGTGTCGCGCCAGCCACACGGCGTCGAGAGTCGAACCCATCCCCTGACACTCCGGTCGCTCCGATGCGGCAGCATGCACCGCCGCGTTGGCGGACAGCACCGCCTCCTTCAGTCTGCCGAGGACGCGGCGCCGGTTCGCCAAGCTGGGCTCGGCCACGTAGGCTTCGACCGCGCGCTGGGCGCGACGTGAGCGGATGAACTCGCGCAGATGCTCGACCGCCAGTCCCGCCGCCACCTCTCCGGACGCGTGCCCCCCCATCCCGTCCGCAACCGCAAAGAGCGCCAGCTCGGGTGCGACCAGGTGCACGTCCTCCTGGTTCTCTCGCGTGTTGCCCAGATCCTCGCTGACCGCGACGTCCACGCGAAAATCGAAGCGGGGAAGAATGTGCCGCACCTCGGCGAGCATACCCAGCCTGGCCGGTCGAGCCCACTTGTGGGACTTCGGGGCGCCCCAGGCAGGCGGCGGCATCCCGCCGGACTCGGGCAGAGCGGACCGCGGGGTTTCGTGCTAGAGCCTCGCCCCGTCATGCGCGTACTGGGCATCGAGACTTCATCACGGCGGGGGTCCGTTGCCCTCTGGGAAGACGGTCGCCCGGTGGCGTCGCTGGCCCACGAGCAGCCCCATGCGCACGCCGAGCAGATGCTTCCCCTGGTGAAATCGGTGCTCGCCGAGGCCGGGTGGGACCGACAAAGCTTGGACCGGGTCGCCGCCGGAATCGGTCCCGGCTCGTTTACGGGCCTGCGGGTTGGAATCGCCTTGGCTCAAGGGATTGCCCTGGGCCTGGAGCGGCCTCTGGTCGGGGTGCCTTCGCTGCAAAGCATGGCACGGGCGGTGCCGACAGCCATCCCCGGGCCGCGCTGCGCAGTCGTCGATGCCCGGCGCGGAGAGGTGTTTTGCGCGCTCTACGCCTCCCAGGGCGCCGAGCTCGGCGGCGCGTTGGCCCTGCCGCGGGGTGCGGCCCTGATCCGGATCGAAGGCCTCTCTGGTGGGGAAGATGTCCTCCTGGTCGGTGAAGCGGCGGCGGAACTCGGCGGCCGGACCGTGTTCCGCTCCGAGGAGTCCGACCTGCCCCACGCCCGCTGGACCGCGGAAATTGGCGCCGAGCTCGGCGTCGCTGAGGCGCCGGCCACGCCGCTGTATGTTCGCGAGCCAGACGCCATCAAGCCCGATCTTCCCCCCTCTCCGCTGGAAGATCCGCGCAAAAACTGACACGCTCGCCACCCAGCATGGCAGGGGCAGAGGACACCACCAAGTCGGCGGATTCGGCTCCGGATCCGGAAGCCCAATCGCCCCGGCTCGAGCGATTTGCTCGGCGCTTCGCCGCGGGCGAGCTCCTCTTTCGCGACGGTGAGCCCGCGGGCGAGGCGTTTCTTCTGCAGGAAGGACGCGTCCGCCTGCTCAAGCGAGTCGGCGCAATCGAGCGCAGCTTGCGTGTTCTCAACCCCGGTGATCTCTTCGGAGAATCCGCGCTCGTGGCAGGAACTCCCCACAACTCCACGGCGGTTGCCCTGTCTCCGGGGTCGGCCTTGGTGCTCGACCAGGAGACCTTCCAGCACGTGCTGGCCGGTAACCCCGCCGTCGGGAGTCGCGTCTTGCAGCAGCTGATCAGACGGCTCCGGGACGCCGAGGATCAAATCGAAATACTCATGGTGCGCGACACGCAAAGCAAAGTCGCGGTCGCGCTGGTCAAGCTGGCGCGGCAGGCAGCAGGATCCGCCAGATCTGACGACGGTCCTCTGGAGCTGGATGTATCGCCGATGGACCTGTCCAGCCGAGTCGGCCTGGATGTCGATGCGGTGAAGCGGGCGGTGCTCCAGCTGCGCGAGAGCGGCTACGTGCGGATTGTCGAAGAAAAGGTCGTCCTCGAGAATCTCGATGCCCTTGCCGAGTTGGTGGGGCTGCTGGCGGTGAAGGACCAGATCATCGGGGGAAACCCGCCCGGCAGCAGTCCCCAGGCCAGCCGCCGACGCTCGCGCTGACGCGGACTGCTACGAACGCCATCCGCGAGATCCTTTGAATTTCAGAGGGATACGCCGCAAGCGCGCGTTGACGCATCGGGTCATCCGCGCTAGTCGACCCCCATTCCAGACGCTCGGCGAGTGCTGTGGAGCCGGGCGTCCCGAGCTAGCAGACGGGTCGACGCTGGATGAAGCGAAGCAGAACTAGGGGAAACCGCAGCAGCATGGCATCCGCCTCACGGTCGAGTGCGCGCCAGGCCTGCGCGCTGATCCTGGCTGCGGCGGTTGCCGCTGGGTGCGCCGCGTCCAGCGGCAAAGGTCCGGACGGCGACCCTGAGCGCATGAGCCGGAGTGAGTATGACGTTGCTTTGGACCTGTGGCTGAGGCAGCAGCGACCACGCGAAGCACTGGAACACGCGCTGGGTGCGGTCGAGCTGGATGACGAGAACCACGAAGCGGCACACCTGGTCGCGCTCATCTACCTGGATTTCTGCCGACGGACTCCGGACGACTGCCGGCTGAAAGAGGCGGAGCGGCACGCGCGGATGGCACTAGAGGCGAAGCCCGACTTCCGCGAGGCCAAGAACACTCTCGGGGTCATCCTGATCCACGAGAAACGCTATCGCGCCGCCATTGAAACCCTCAAGCCACTGACGGCGGACATCCTGTACCAAACCCCCGAAAATGCCTGGGGAAATCTGGGGTGGGCCTATCTGGACAGTGGCCAAACGAAGCTGGCGATCGAAGCCCTGCGGCGGAGCGTGGCCGCGCAGCCGCTCTTCTGCGTCGGCTTCTACCGCCTGGGGGTCGCCTACCACCGCAACGGGCAGTCGCGGCAGGCGCTGGAAGCGCTGACCCAAGCACTGGAAACCGACGACCCTCGGTGCAAACGCCTGCAGGCGGCCATGTCGGAGCGCGCGCGCATCCGTATCGAGCTCGGGGAATCCGAGGCGGCGAGAGAAGACCTGGACGCATGCGTGCGTCTGTCGCGAAGCACGAAAGCCGGCAAAGAATGCGCCTCCATGCGCTCGAAACTGAAGTAGGCTCGGGCCCGCGATGGAGACGGTCGGTCAGTACCTGCGGCGCCACCGGGAGGCGCAGCAGATGAGCCTCGAGGAGGTGAGTCGCGCCACGCGCGTGCCCATGCCGAACCTCGAGCGTATCGAAGCCGATCGTTTCGACGAGCTTCCCGGTGAAGTGTTCGCGCGCGGTTTTCTCAAAGCCTACGCACGATCCGTCGGTCTTTCCTCCAAGGACGTCTTGGCACGCTACACCGCGAGCCGACGTGTCGCCTGGGTCACCCCACTGCCGATCTCCAGTCCCACCAAGCCCGCCCGCGGCCGACGGTTCGGCGTAGCCATCGCGTTCGTGCTCTTGCTCATCTTGTTCACGCTGGCCTTGAGCATCGTGCTCAAGCCTCGCGGAGACGACATGCCGCAAGAGCTCAGTGTGTCCCCCACCCCGGCGTGGATCACGACTCTCACGCGCAGCGCGTCAGCGTAGTCCGCGGTGAGCGCCTCCCGATCGTTCGCGCGTCAGACCCATCGCACGACGGCACTCGTGTTGCGTCGTGTCGCATACGCCGAATCCGATCTGATCGTCACCATCTTGACTCGTGACCTCGGCGTGGTGCCGGCGCTCGCGCGTAGTGCGCGCAGGAGTCACAAACGTTTCGTCGGTGCGCTCGAGCCGATGCACACCCTGCGTGTCGAGCTCGTCGAGCGCGCCGGCACCGAGTTGATGACACTGAGCGATTCGGTCATCGACGTTCCGCGTCGTCGGCTGACCGCGGATCTGTCACGCATGGAAACCGCCGGACGCGCGCTGGGTTGGGTTCGCCGTGCCGCCCCCGAGCGCACTCCGGAACCGGACGCCTGGCGAGTGATCACCGAGTTGCTCGACCAACTCGAGGCGCCCGACGACGTTCACGCGCCTGCCGTGCACCTGGCCGCGTGTGGCCTGCGACTGCTCAGCGCGTTCGGTTGGGGACTCGACTTCGAACGCTGTGTGGTCACCGGGCGACTGTGCGAGACCGGGCGCCCCGCAATGATCGACGCGGCTCGTGGAGGTCTCGTATCGCGTGCTGCGGGGGGTGCCCGCGTCCAGCTCAGCGGAGCGCAACGCGAGCGACTGCTCTGGGCGTCTCGGGGACGGGCCGGGGCCCTCCAAGTCTCCGACTCGGACCTGGCGCTCGACCTGATCGAAGCGGCCCTGCGAGCCCACGTGGGCGGCGGCTAGCCAGGCCCGGTCCCGCTCCAGCGCCGCAAAAACGCCACAAATTCGCGGTCCCGCGGCGCGCGAGGTAGAGCCAGGAGGTGCCCCCCGAAGCCCAGAAGCCGAGCAGCCCAGCCCGGGATGCCGGTGGCCCCGATCCTGTCCCTCCGGTGGACAGCGAGGCCGCGGGACGCGCCGAGCGTCAGGCCATCACGGGACGCGCGGGCATCGTGGCTGGAGGGACACTCGCGAGTCGGCTCCTTGGCCTGGTTCGAGACCAGGTGGTGGCCGCGATCTTCAGACGCGCTGCGACCGACGCGTTCTTCGTCGCCTTCACGATCCCCAATGTGCTGCGCCAACTTCTGGCCGAGGGTGCCGTTCAGAACGCAGTGCTTCCCGTCCTGTCCAAGATCAAGGAGCAACAAGGAGACGACGAGGCGCGCAGGTTCTTCCGCGCCATGCGAGGCTTCTCCCTCCTCCTGCTCCTGTTGGTCAGCGTCGCCGGCGTGCTGGCTGCGCCCGTGCTGGTGGATCTGTTTGCGGGTGGCTATCGCGATCATCCAGGTCAATACGAGCGCACCGTCGAGCTCACTCGCTGGGTGTTTCCGTACATCTTCTTCATGGGCACGGCCGCACTGGGTGTGGCCGCGCTGAACACCCATCGACGTTTCGTCGTCACGTCGTTCGCCCCTGCCCTGCTCAACGTCGCATTCATTGCCTTCGCACTGCTGCTGCCAGGCTGGCTCGGCGCCCGGGGCAAGGAGCGCATCTTGGCCATGGCAGCCGGCGCGCTCGTCGGGGGCGCCCTCCAGGTCGTCGCGCAATGGCCGAGCCTGAAGAAGATTGGCTACCTCCAGGTTCCACGCCTCGACCTGAGCCATCCCGGGGTGCGCGAAGCGCTACGGCGGATGGTGCCGGTGCTGTTCGGCATCGGCGTGTACTTCGTGGACGTCATCCTGGCACGGCACTTCTTGTCAGAATTGCCGGTCGGTTCGCAGAGCTACTTCTCCTGGGCGCTTCGCCTGTGTGATTTCCCGCAGGGGATCTTCGTGATGGCTCTGCAGACGGCCACGTTGCCGAGTCTAGCCCTGCTGGTCGCTCGCGGGGAGCTCGAGGAGGTCTCGCGCACCTTTGCTTTCGGCATGCGGCTCGCGCTCTTCGTCGCGCTGCCCGCCACGGCACTGTTCGTGGGGCTGGCCGAGCCTCTGGTCGTGGCGATCTTTCAGCGCGGTGCCTTCGATGCGACGTCCTCACGCGAGACCGCCCACGCGCTGATGGCTCAAGGGGCGGGGATTTGGATGGTGGCTGCGGTGCGGCAGCTGGTCGCCGCCTACTATGCCCTGGGCGACACTCGCACACCGGTTGTCGTGGCCTCGATGGATCTCCTGGTGTTCGTCGCTCTGGCCTTGCTCCTGCGTGGCCCCCTCGGTCATGTCGGGATCAGCGTCGCCATCACCGGCGCCAGCGCTGCACAGATGACACTCCTGTGGGTGCTTCTGCGCCGCCGCCTCGTGGACGTGCGGCTCCGAGAGGTGGTCCGCTCCGCGGGGCGCACGCTTCTGGCAACTCTGCCCGCGGCCGCGGCGGGCATGGCCACGGCGCGCGCGCTGTGGAGTCTGCTGGGCGGGGATGCGGTGTCACGCCTGATACCAGGAATCGTTGGTGCTGCGGTGTTTGGGCTGACCTTCCTCCTGGCGGCTTGGTTGCTGCGCGCAGAGGAGCTACAAACCATCATCGACGCTGCACGGCGCCGGCGCCGCGCGAGCTGATTCGTCCTGATTGCCGTGGCCCGCTCAACTTCTTCGCGTGTCCCTCGCATCGTCGAGGCCAACTTCGTGGGCAGCTCACCCAAGCCAGAGCACCTGCCCGACCCCGTCGGGGTCGAGATCGCGTTCTGCGGTCGGTCCAACGTGGGCAAGAGCAGCCTCTTGAACGCGCTGATGCTGCGCCGCAACCTCGCGCGCACCAGCAACACCCCGGGATGCACGCGGCAGATCGCCTTCTTCCAAGCCCGCGCTAGCGACGGAACGGTGGTGCGCTTGGTCGATCTGCCCGGCTACGGCTACGCACGCCGCAGCAAGTCCGAGCGAATCAGCTGGGGCAACCTCGTCGAGGAGTACCTGCTGGCGCGGCCCACGCTGGCCGCGGTCGTCGCCCTGGTCGACGTGCGCCGGGGCGTGGAGGCGGACGACGAGGACCTGCTGAATCTGGTCACTGCGCCGGCTCGCGTGCCCCGCCCACCGCTCGGCGTGCTGCTGGTTGCCACCAAGCTCGACAAGCTCCCCCGATCGGCTCACACCCCCGCCTTGCAGCGCATTCGTCGACAGTCGCAGCGCCCCACCTTGGGCTTCTCGGTGAAGGACCCGGACACACACGATCGCCTGTGGCAAGAGCTCAGACGAACGATCGGTTTCACCACGACCGCTGGCTGACCGGCTGCAGCGCCGGCTCGACTCACGGCGCTGCGCCGATCGATTCCGGTGGCGTCAAGCGCCGACCGCAGTCCCCGTAGAGACTGAAACGGTGGGGTGTGCCAGGCAACTCGAACCGCCACGCCGGCCCCACCCGGGCGCGGTAGTATTCGATGCGCGCGAGACGGTCCGAACGGGCACCACGTGCGATCGCGTGGCGCCAGACGTCTCTCGTGCCGCAGCGGGGCTCGGGCAGCGCGTCGGTGGGTCTTGCCGGGCAGGGATAGTCGGGGATGTCTGGATCGGCCACCATCCCTTCCTTGCGCAGGTGCACGTTCTGCCTTCCGCAGTACAGGCGACGGGCGAGCGTACCCGGCTCTCGCGGAGGTTGCGGCCCCTCCCCCGGTAGGCTCTGAAACGAGTAGCGCACGCGCCCGGGTCCTTCGCTGAGATCGACCGTCCCGTCGCTGGCCACGGCTTCGGCAACGAACCCGCGCAGCACCGACCGCTTCGTCACGCTCCGTGCCACTGCGAGCGCCTGCACCGGGTCGACGTCGGTGGGGTAGCCCTCCAGACCCTCGGTGGTCGGCGGGCCCGGTGGCTCGCTCACTTCCGGTCGAGACTCGACTTTGGCCCACCAGGACAAGGACAGGGTGGCCAGGAACGTGACCGCCACGATGACCAGACCGAGCATTCGATCTCTGCGCCGTGCACGCCGGGCTGCATCGGGTGGAGGAGCCTGCATCGAGCCGATGCCTATAGCACCATGCTCGGCGTGGTCGGAGGTCGAAAACCCCCCATCCGGTCGGCCAGCGGCATTCGGCCGTTGCCACGCTCCAGGAGGCGCGCTATCACCCCCGCCTCGCTGTCCGGCAATCCGGGCCGCTGGCTGGACCTCGGTCTCGAGGTCCGGTTGGGCGCATAACTCAGTGGTAGAGTGCGTTCTTCACACGGACGAAGTCGCAGGTTCAAACCCTGCTGCGCCCACCCCCCCTGCTCGAGGCGACCCCGGCCCACTTGCTACGCCGTCCGGCTGGTCACTACCATGCCCCTTTCGTGGGCTCCGCTCGCTGCTTCCTTCCAGCGCCCCGCGGCGCCGTCGCGGTTGCTGTCGCCGCCGCGTCGAGCCTCCTCACGCCGGGTGAAGCGCGGGCCGAAGCAGCAGGCACCGTCGGGACGTCGGAGGCCGCCACCGCACCCGCGCGTCCAACGCCCGTCCCTGACGAAGACCTACCTTCACTCCGTGAGCTGAGGCTGCCGTCCGGACGCACCAACATGCCGGCGCCGCAGCCCGGCGTCGTGCGGCTCGAGATGCACGGGGAGTACCAGGTGCGACTGACGGCCCTCAGCCCGCTCGAGTTGCGGCCGCCACCGCGCCAGCCAACGCATGACTCGCTCTCACAGACGCTGCGTCTGCAGCACTGGCAGCGACTGACCCCGGTGCTCCAGCTGGGTGAGCAGTTCGACGTCACCGGGCAGCTCGAAGTCCCCCGGGGGCTCATCGCTGGTCAGCACACGCGCTCGGTGAGCGCAGCGCGGGAGCCCCTGGACGACCGGCAGCCCTTGGGTTTCGAGTTCCGTTGGCTCTATGCGCGCTGGCTCTCCCGTTCCGCGGAAGTGTGGGCTGGACAACAGCCTTCGCATTTTGGCCTCGGCCTCGTGGAGAACGACGGCAACCAGGTGACGCTCTTCGGTGACAGTCGCTACGGCAACCAGGTCGAGCGGCTGTTGCTCCTGCTGCGCCCCGGCGGCACGAGATCACCCTGGTCGTTTCGGCTGGCCGGGGACCTCGTCTATCGCGACCCCTGGGCAGAGCTCGACCAGCAGGACGTGGCCCTCCGCGCTGCCGTCGGCGCCGGCTACCAAGATCGACGCGAAAACGCGCTCGCCTTGCGCGGCGCCTTCCGCCATCAGCGCCGACCAGACGATTCGCTGGAGGGGTACGCCTTCCACGAGGAGCTCGACTGGTTCACTCTCGGGTCCTTCGGCGGGTTCAACCTCGACGTCCCGGGAACGACGAACCGCCTGTTTGGCGAGACCGAAGTCGCCCTCCGGTTCGGAAGCACCAACATCATCCGAACCGTCTCCGAGGTTCGAGCGGACGAACGCGAACGGGTGCTCGGCTACGGCGCCGTGGCGCGCTTGGGGGTGGCGTTCACACGAGGATCCGGAGCACGAGCCTGGTCGCCCGCGGTCGTCACCGTCGAGTGGGGCTGGGCGTCGGGCGACGCGGATCCCTACGATGGGACCTTCCGGCAATTCAGCTTCGCTCCGGATCACAACGTGGGCCTGGTGCTCTTCGACGAGGTGTTGGCGTGGAAGACGGCTCGCTCCGCCACCATCGCGCAGGATGACGCGCTCGTCGGGCGTCCCGATCCGGCGGCCAGGCTGCTTCCCAGCAACGGCGCCGTCTTCGGAGCCACGTACGTGAATCCGACCCTGGTGCTCAGACCGCTCCCGGAGCTGGACTGGAAGCTGGGAGTGCTGGTTGCGCAGACGACGAGTGACCTGGTCGATCCCAGCGTCGTCCGCAGCGAAGGTCGCTACGTCAACTACGACGGCGGCAGTCCCACCAACCACGATCTGGGACTCGAGCTGGACACCGGCGTCGAATACCGCCTGCCGATCGCGCGCGGCGCGACTCTGGCGCTGGGTGCCCAAGGAGGGGTGCTGTTTCCGGGCAACGCATTCGCGGACGCCGCGGGCAGCCGCATGGA
>Ga0316578_10001150_pt1 | contig 10402 bp, 7 predicted proteins | sample J0NA_2_FD_203076 | JGI IMG/M metagenome (GOLD analysis project Ga0316578, IMG submission 203076) | Rhizosphere microbial communities from salt marsh grasses in Alabama, United States - J0-2_160517rDrC | ecosystem: Host-associated > Plants > Roots > Rhizosphere | place: USA: Alabama | collected...
CCCGATCTCGGCGACCGGAACCTGGTCGTGGCGCGCTCACCCGCTGACGACGGGGAAGGTGACCGCCACCGCGCAAGCGAGCGCGGCGGCGGTTGCAACCGCGCCAACGGCCGGGTGACGTGTCCGGCGGTACGCCCATCCGCTGAGCAGCCCGTAGACCAGGAACAGGAGCAGCATCGCCGGCACGATGATGATGAGAAAGAACAGCTCGTTAAGGTTCAGGGCGACCGCGCACAGGAGTGACACCAGGAAGAGCAGCTTGGTGAACCAATAGCCCCCGAACGCCGCGCCGGGACCTCGAGTCGCCCATTCATCCGCGAGGAAGTAGATCAGGGTCCCGCCAAAGATGGCAAGGACCAACGGGAGTCGTTCCCAGCCCGGGAGCAGTGCAGTCACGTACCGATCCGTCGGCAGCGCAAGGCCCAGGGTCGCATAGGCGGAAGCGGCCAGGGTGGCAACCGCGAGTCGCCGAGCATCAAGCCTACCGCCGCCGGAACCCGGCTCGAGTCGTCGGGTCAGCCACACGGCCACGGCGGTCAGGATACCGTAGACGGCAAAGTGCAGGGCGAGATAGTCGCCGAGCAGGATCGGCAAAAAGTCGGTCGGAAAACGCCACAGGACCACCGGCGTGATCAGCGCCGGCGCAATCGCCACCGGCAGAAGACGCCGCCAGCCGAGCCCCGCACCCTGCGGTTGGTCGGACACACGAGGAAGCCATGTGGAGAGGGGCCATGCAAGGGCGAGGATACCGATATAGACGAGTGCCAACCCGGCTCCGCGGCGATCGATAAAACCGCTGCCCGTGCGATCGAAGGTCCGATCGAGCCAGGCCAGCGTCTCCGCCAGGGCGGCCTCGGAGTAGAGGACACCGATGTGCTCGACGCCGGTCGCGAGGGCCAGGCGCCGGGCACTGCCGTCGGCATGACTCCCGTAGGTCTGCCCGGCCTCAGGCCGACCGCCCGCAGCCCCGGCGATGGCCGTCAGACCCTGCCGGTGGAGCATCTGCGGCTCCAAGGCGCCGTAGACGATGCAAAGATTACGCAAAGGCTCGGTAACGGTGTCCTCGGAGAGATAAGGGGAGACCAGAACCGTGGCCTCGGCCACTGGTTGAGCCGCCTCCGCGAAGCGCACCATCACGTCACCGGCCATGGAGTGACCGACCAGGGCGAGCCGACGGTCGGCGCCCGCTCGTGTCAGGCCAAAGTTGACGGCCTGCTCGAGCGCCCCCTGCAGAAGCCCCAAGCGGGCCGCCTGGTCCTCCAGATCGGCTACGAACGGGACCCGGTTGCGCCCGTGGCCGGGGAAATCGAAGGTGACCGCGATGTAGCCGTTTCGGGCCAGGGTCACCGCGTAAGCCCCCATCATACGCTGGGATCCTGCAAAGCCGTGGGCGATGACCACCACGGGCGCAGGGGTGTCGCCGAGCGGCCGATACAGTGTCATGGGCACTCCCGCCTCGGTCGTCTGGACGACTGACACCCCGCGCGTCGCAGACTCGAGCTTCCAGAGTCCGGCGATCAGGACGCAGACCGCGATCAGCGCGACGCTCGGCGCAATGAGGCGGCGAGCGCGACCGGCCGCATCAATTGGTTTAGACAGGGCAGACATAGAGACCCGAGGGTTGGGACGACAGGGGGCGATGAATCCGGGCCATCGCGGGCCGTTCGAGCGGCCCGCATCACGACTCGTGAGATGCCGTGGCGCACCCGGGTTTTCAAGGGACAGCCTGTGGTCCGATGATGACGGGGCTCGCCTTCATCCGGAAGCCGCGCCTGCGGACCCGCTCAGCCGGCGGGGCCCGCTCGTCTGATTGTTCGACAATATCCGAAGGTTCGCTGGTTGTCCCTGGTCTCGGGGCGTTAGAATCAGGCGCGCGGCACGGCGCTCTGCCCCACGGACGAAACGGGCGCCGCCGATCGGATCAACCACTCCTGAGCGCGCGGCGCGATTCCAACGGTATGCCTCCCGACCAAGGCCTCCCGGAGACCTCACATGCTTGACAAACACCTGCTGGATATCCTCGTCTGCCCCGTCACCAAGGGTCCGCTCATCTTCGACAAGGGCCGTGGCGAGCTGATCTCCGTGTCGGCGCAGCTTGCCTATCCAATCCGCGACGACATTCCGGTGATGCTCGAGGAAGAGGCCAGGCCACTCTCAGCGGAGGAGCTCGAGCGCTACCGGGAACGGCGGGCGGGAGCCTCCAGGAACAGCCGCCCGGAATGATGGGCGGTTCCGATCGCGGTCGGCCGGGCCAACCGGGAGCCTTCGTGCGACACCTACCTTTGTGCCTCTCGCTTGCCACCCTGCCCGGGCTCACCGCCTGCGCGACCAGCGGCGTTCCCGAGGCGATCCGCACTAGCGAGCGGCCGTCGCCCACCGTCGCCTCGGTCCAGCAGCAACCGGAGGGCTTTCTCGGACACCAGGTGCGCTGGGGCGGAAACATCCTCGCCGTGCACAACGGACCGCAGGCCACCCAAATCGAGGTGCTCGGCAGACCCTTGGACGACCAGGGCGAGCCGGACCCGGAAGCCCCCGGCCTGGGCCGCTTTCTGGTCGAGATCGCCGGCTTCGAGGACCCGGCAGAATATCCCGAAGATCGCCGCTTGAGCGTGGCCGGCCCACTCTTGCGGGTGGAGACCCGCAACGTCGGAGAATTTCCCTACCGCTACCCTGTCGTCGCGGCCACCACCTTGTATCTCTGGCCCGATCCGCCGGTATTGACCCGAGCCCCCCCACCCTTCGCCTATCCCTGGTATCGGCCATGGTGGGGACCTTGGTACGATCCGTGGTATTGGTATTGACATCGAGAGTGACGCCGACCGCATGCTGCTCGACGTCAACTTGGCTGAGAGAGGCCGTCGCGCCATGACGATTGACCCCCTCCTGCGCTTTGGTTTCAGCGGCCTCGCCCTTCTGCTGCTCGCCGCTTGCGCGACCCGGCAGGACTGCATGACACCGGTCGGGGGCTCTGACCTCACACCCGCCAAGGTCGCTTCGCTGGGCCGAGGTGAGGGAACGGTCGTGACCTGGGGCGGTGTCATCGCCTCCACCCGCAATCTCGCCGAAGACACCGAGGTGGAGGCAGTCGCCTATCGGCTCGACCGCTGCGGGCGCCCGCTGACGGGGGGCGTGCCGGTCGGTCGCTTCATCGCGCGTCACCCGGGATTCCTCGAGCCGTCGGACTACCGTGCCGGTCGGCGGGTCACGGCCACCGGGCGCATCGCCGCGGTGCGCGAGGGCCGGGTCGACGAGGCTCGCTACGCCTTTCCGGTCCTGGATCGCGCCCTGCTGCGGCTCTGGCCGGACGAGGCGGACACCGGGGCGGGCTGGACTCCCTACGCGCGACCCTGGATCAGCATCGGGATCGGGAGCGGCGGTCACGGTGTCGGTGGCGGCATCGGCGTCAGCTTCTGAGGTCGCGCTGTCCGGCGGGCAGGGCAACAGCGCATACAGGCGCCGGGGCCTCCGGGCACGCGCCTGACCAGGCTGCTCGCGGCAGGGCTCCAGCGCAGCTCTCCATCCTGTCGAGGTGGGTCCGGACCGCGAGGGGGTCCGCGTCATCCGCTACGTACCCTGGTAGATCAAGGGCACGCGCCGGCTGACATTGGTGAAGAGCTGATAGGCGATGGTCCCGCTGGCCTTCGCGACTGCATTGACAGGCACCTGCGATCCCCAGAGCTCGACCGGATCGCCGATGGCGGCATCCTCGATCCCGGTCAAGTCCAGAGTGACGAGATCCATTGAAACCCGACCGATGATGCGGGTCATGCGACCGTTGACAGCGACTGCCGTCCCGTCCGGGGCATGACGGGGATAGCCGTCGGCGTATCCGATGGCAGCGACCCCGACTCGGGTCGGCCGTTCGCACACGAACCGACCACCGTAGCCGACAGGCGCCCCGGTCGGAAGGTCGCGTACCGAGACGAGGGCGGACTCCAGCGTCATGGCCGGGCGCAGCCGGGCGGCCGAGGGATGCTCCGCGTCCAGCGGAGTGGCCCCGTAGAGCATGATCCCCGGCCGTGTCCAATCGCCGTGTGAACGCGGCCAGGCCAGGATTGCCGCCGAGTTGGCGAGGCTCCGGGGGGCTTGGATCGACATTGTCGCCCGCTCGAAGACCTGGATCTGCTCGGCAGTAAAGGGGTGCGTCAGCTCGTCAGCGCGGGCAAAATGCGACATCAGGACCACATCGCGCACATGCGGGCAGCCCGCAAGGTCGGCGTAAGCATCGGCGAAGTCGTCCGGCGCCAGCCCCATCCGATGCATCCCGGTATCGATCTTGAGCCAGCAATCGAGCAGGCGCATTGGGCGTGCCGCGAGCAGCCAATCCAGCTGCAGATGGCTGTGGACCACAGGTGTCAGATCAACCTGCTCGACCAGCGTCATTTCATCGGGCGTGAAGAGCCCGTCCAGCAGCAGGATCGGGCCGCGAATGCCTGAGTCGCGCAGCTCCATCGCCTCCTCGACACAGGCGACCGCGAAGCCGTCGGCCTCATCGGCGAGCGCGCGGGCGATCGCGATGGCCCCATGTCCGTAGCCGTTGGCCTTGATCACCGCGAGCGCCCGTGAGCCCGGCGCCAGACGCTTGGCTTGGCGGAAATTGTCGCGCACCGCATCCAGATGGATGCGCGCGCGGACGGGACGGGACATCGGGGACCTCCTTGATACCGAGACCTGGATTCGGCAATTTGAACCGCAAAGGCGCGCAGGAAGCAAAGCCGTCGATGGTCGGGGCTGCATGCCGCGGATCGGCGCGGCGACGCCTGCGCGCCGGCGTCCCGCAGGGCCTGTGCCGGACGCTGTCTGTGCTGAAGCGACCAAGCCTATCGGGGACGCAGGGCTTCGCGTGTCCGCGCGACCGCAACCGCCGCCTGACCGAGCGCGAGACCCCCATCGTTCGCAGGCACCCGCCGCTGAAGCAGCACCCGCAGTCCGGCGCTCTCCAGATCGTCCGTGACGGTTTCCAGGAGGAGCCGGTTCTGGAAGACGCCGCCCGAGAGGGCGACGGTGGAAAGACCCCGACGACCCGCCAGATCCAGGGCGAGCGTGCAGATCGCCATCGCCAAGCCCGCATGGAAGGACGCCGCGATCTGGTCAGGCGCGCGCCCGCGCCTGAGATCCTCGAGCAGGTCGACCCACAGCGGCGCAGCATCCAGTACCTCGCCGGAGGGCTCCGAGATTCGGGCAAAGGGATAACCGCGAGCGTTGCGCTCGCCGGCACCCGCCGCGATTGCCTCCAGCTCGATGGCGGCCTGACCCTCATAGGTCAGGACCTCTCCTCCCACGCCCAGCGCCGCCGCAACCGCATCGAAGAGCCGCCCGGCCGAGCTGGACAGCGGTGCATTGCATCCGCGCTCGATTAGGGTCCGCAGGACCGCGAGCGGCTTGACGTCGAGTCGCTCGATCGGCTCCAGCCCCTGGTAGCGTGAGCGCCAGGACGACCAGCCGCCGGCGCTCTCCAGGTGGGCATAGAGGTTCCGCCAGGGTTCCAGGATCGCGCGCGTCCCGCCCGGCATGGCAACTGGTTTGAGATATCCGACCCTGACATAGTCAAGGTAGTCCCCGACCAGAAACTCACCGCCCCAGAGCGTGCCGTCAGCGCCATAGCCCAGCCCGTCGAGCAGGACCCCGAGGACGGGTCCGGCGTCCAGCGGCCAGCCATTGTCGGCCAGCACCGAGGCCAGGTGGGCATGATGATGCTGCACCCCGATCAGCGGCAGTCCATCCCGGGCCGCCCAGTCGCGGCCGATCAAGCTCGAACGATAATCCGGGTGCAGGTCAACAGCCAGGGCCTTGGGGGAGACCTGGAAGAGGTCCAGATACAACGCGATCGTCCGCTCGTATTCGCGCGCCGTCTTCGCGTCTTCGAGGTCGCCAAGATGCTGCGACAGGATCGCCTGACCGTCGTGGATGAGACAGAAGGTATTCTTGAGCTCCGCGCCCAGCGCCAGCAGGGGGGGCGCCCTCTCGAAACCGGGCGGCAGTGGCAAGGGCGTCGGGGCATGGCCGCGCGCCCGCCGTAGCAGGCGAGGCTCACCTGCCATGACCCTCACAACGGAGTCATCGACGCGATTGACGATCACGCGGTCATGAAGCAGCAGATGGTCGGCCAGCCCGCCGAGACGTCCCACCGCATCCGCATTGTCGATGCACTGCGGCTCTTCGCGCAGATTGCCGCTGGTCATCACCAATGGGCGGTCCCAGTCAGCCAGGAGCAGATGGTGAAGCGGGCTGTAAGGGAGCATGAACCCCAAGGTGATCTGGCCGGGGGCGACATCCGGTGCCAGAGGGCGCGGCCGCCCGGCGCCGACCGCGTCCAACCCCGCCCAAACGAGCCTGTCAAGCAAGACGATGGGCGCCGCCGGACCGGCGAGCAGAGCCTCCTCCAACGGCGTGACCCGACAATATGCCCGGAGGACATCCAGGTCACGGGCCATGAGCGCGAACGGCTTGGCGAGGCGCCGCTTGCGCCCACGCAGCTCGGCGACCGCGTCGGGATTCGTCGCATCGCACGCCAGGTGAAAGCCGCCGATCCCCTTGACGGCGAGAATCCGACCCTCACCGAGCAGGCGGCCAGCCGCCGCAATCGCATCCTCGGTTGCGAGCACCACCGGCTCGAGGGGATGGCCCCGCTCACCCTCGAGCCAGACCCTCGGGCCACAGACAGGGCAGGCGTTGGGCTGGGCATGGAAGCGCCGATCCGCCGGATCCGCATATTCCCTGGCACAATCAGGACACATGGGGAAGACCGACATGCTGGTCTGGGCGCGATCATACGGGATGCCGCTGACGATGCTCAGACGCGGCCCACAGTGGGTGCAATTGGTGAAGGCATAGCGATACCGGCGATCGGCAGGGTCGCGGACCTCTGCGACACAGGCCGGGCAGGTCGCCGCATCGGCAACGATCCCGGTGCGCGCGGCGGTCGCCGCACTCTCCAGGATCACGAAGCCAGCCGTATCCGAGAGTTCCGCCAAGGCATCGCTGTCCGCGATCACCCCGCGCTCGATCGAATCGATCCGCGCGAGCGGCGGACACGCCTCGTCCAAACGATTCAGAAAGCCACCCAATGCCTGGACATCGGAGGCCGCATCCAGGCGCACCCGGATCAGCACCCCCTCCCCGTCGTTGCGCACATCCCCGCGCAGGCCGCACTCGTGGGCGAGCCGCCAGACGGTCGGCCGAAACCCAACCCCCTGGACCAGGCCGCGCACCCGAATCGACTCACCACGCGCACAAGGTTCAGAGGCCTGTCTCAAGGATGGCTCTCCGCAGCCGAGCTGACAAAGGGTCGCACTGAGGACGGGCTGGCAACAAGGCTCTGACCCGGTCGGCTCAGAACCTTGATGCCGCCAACGGCCATCCCTGGCCGGGCATCGAGCACCCTGCCCTTATCGTGCCGCCTTGAGCGCGGCATGGGCGGCCGCCAGCCGGGCGACCGGCACGCGCGGTCCCGAGCAGCTCACATAGTCGAGGCCGGCCTGGTGGCAGAAGGCGATGGAGGCCGGGTGGCCCCCATGCTCGCCGCAGATGCCCACGTGCAGGCCCGGCTTGACCGAACGCCCCCAGTCCACCGCCAGTTGCATCAGCTTGCCGACCCCCTTCACGTCCAGGACCTCGAAGGGGTTGTCCTGCAGGATGCCCGACTGGTTGTAGAGCGGTAGGAACTTGTTCTCCGCATCCTCGCGCGAGAAGGAGAAGGTCGCCTGCGTGAGGTCGTTGGTGCCGAACGAGAAGAACTCCGCCTCCTCGGCAAGCGACTCGGCACGCATGCAGGCCCGCACCACCTCGATCATGGTGCCGAACTTGAACTTGACCGGCTGGCCGTAGGTCTCGGCGACCTCGGCGTGGATGGTGTCCACGAACCCCTTCACCATCCTCAACTCCTGCGCGGTGCAGACCTGCGGAACCTTGATCTGGGGCTGCACGTCGATACCCGCCTTGGCGCACTCGGCGGCGGCCTCCAGAATCGCGCGGATCTGCATCTGATAGATCTCGGGAAAGGTGATGCCCAGCCGCACACCGCGGTGGCCCAACATGGGGTTGGTCTCGTACAGGGCCCTCACCTTCCGGAGCATCGCCTCCTTCTTGGCGATCGCCTCCTCGACCATCGCGGGATCCACCATACGCCGCAGAGAATCGACGTCATGACGGACATTCTCGGGCGAGTGCAGCAGCCCCATGGCCCCGGCCAGCACCGTCATCCCGCGCGTCGCCCGAGCCAAGGCCCGCAGATCGGCGAGCTCGCGCTCCAAAACATGCTCGTCCGGCAGGAACTCATGGATCGGCGGATCGAGCAGCCGGATGGTCACCGGGTTCGGTGCCATGACCTCGAACAGATCGCGAAAATCCTTACGCTGCAGCGGGAGCAGCTTGTCAAGGGCGGCCTGCCGCTGCTCAGGCGTCTCTGCGACGATCATCTCGATCACCACCGGCAGACGCTCGACGTCGTTGAACATCCGCTCGGTGCGCGCCAGGCCGATGCCCACGGCGCCGTACTTGCGGGCACGGCGCGCGTCGTCGGGCGTATCCGCATTGGCCATCACCTTGAGACTGGCCGCCTCGTCGGCCCAACCGAGCAGGATGTCGAGCTCCGGCGTGAAGTCCGGCTCGACCGTCGGGATCGCACCCAGGTAAACCTTGCCGGAGGTCCCGTCGATCGTGATGACATCACCCTCCTTGAAGCTGGTGAGACCGACCCGGGCCTCGCGGCGATTGACGTCGACACTGATCCCCTCGGCGCCTGCGACACAAGGCTTGCCCATCCCGCGCGCCACCACCGCGGCATGCGAGGTCTTGCCGCCACGTGAGGTCAGGATGCCCTCGGAGGCGAAGAAGCCATGGATGTCCTCGGGCTTGGTCTCCTCGCGTACGAGGATCACCTTCTGGCTGAGCCCATGGCCCAGCTGCTCGGCACGATCCGCATCGAAGACCGCAATCCCGGATGCCGCGCCGGGGGATGCTGGCAATCCCTGCGCGACCGCCTCGGCCTTGATGGTGGGATTCAGACGCGGGAAGAGCATCTGCTCGAGCAAGTCGGGCTGAATCCGCAGCAGCGCCTCCTCCTTGCTGATCAGGCCCTCTCGTTCCATCTCCACCGAGGTACGCACCATGGCGACCGCGTTCATCTTCCCGTTACGCGTCTGCAGGCAGAAGAGCTGACCCCGCTCGATGGTAAACTCGAAATCCTGCACCTCACGGTAATGGCTCTCCAGCTTGTCGCGCAGGATGTCGAGCTGCGCCGCCATCTCGGGCATCTCGACCCGCAACCGATCGATCGGCTTCGGCGTGCGGATCCCGGCGACGACGTCCTCGCCCTGGGCATTGACCAGATACTCGCCGTAGAGCTTGTTCTCGCCCGAGCCGGGGTTGCGGGTAAAGGCGACACCCGTCGCCGAGTCGTCGCCGCGGTTGCCGAAGACCATCGTCACCACATTGACCGCGGTTCCGTTGGCCATGTCAGGCGTGATGTTGAACTGCTTGCGGTAATCGACCGCGCGCTTGCCACCCCAGCTGTTGAAGACCGCCTTGATCGCGATCTCCAGCTGTTGGTAGGGGTCAGAGGGGAAGGGGTGACCCGTATGCGCCTCGACGACCTTGAGGAATCGCTCGCTGACCTCCTTGAGGTCGTTCGCCGTCAGGTCGACGTCCTGCTTGGCATGCGCCGCCTCCTTGACCGCCTCGAGCTCCTGGTCAAAGGCCGCGTCCGGCACGCCGAGAGCGACCTTGCCGAACAGTTGGATGAACCGCCGATAGGCGTCGTAACCGAAGCGCGCATCCCCCGTCGAGCTGATCTCGCCCAGCAGGGTCTCGGCATTGAGGCCCAGATTCAGGATGGTGTCCATCATCCCGGGCATAGACATGGCCGACCCGGATCGCACCGAGACCAGGAGCGGGTTGTCCGGATCGCCGAAGCCCTTGCCGGTCTTTTTCTCCAGCGTGCGCATCTGCGCATGGACCGCGTCCATCAGGCCGGCCGGCAAGGCACGGTCTGGCGCATCGAGATATTCCAGGCAGGCAGCCGTGGAGATCACAAAGCCCGGCGGGACATTGAGTCCCATCTGGGTCATCTCGCACAGGTTGGCGCCCTTGCCGCCAAGCAGCTTCTTGTCCTTGCCGTCTCCTTCCTCGAAGGCGAAGACATGTTTGGTGGTCGTGGTTGCCATGGTTCCTTCGTACCTCTCTCGTCGATTCGTTGCGGGTTGTCTGGACTCGAGCCCGCGGCAGCGGGGTTGCCGCGGCAACAGGCGCTATTGTGGCAGAGCTGGTGCTCCGGTCGGAATGAATTTCGCGAGGACGCCCCGCTCCGGCGCTCGCACGCCCGGTCGAGCCGGAAACGCCTTCGGGTATACTCTTGCCCTGATTGGACTTCCCGGGCATCGGCGCAACGGCAATGCTGGACAAA
>Ga0316578_10001151_pt1 | contig 10396 bp, 6 predicted proteins | sample J0NA_2_FD_203076 | JGI IMG/M metagenome (GOLD analysis project Ga0316578, IMG submission 203076) | Rhizosphere microbial communities from salt marsh grasses in Alabama, United States - J0-2_160517rDrC | ecosystem: Host-associated > Plants > Roots > Rhizosphere | place: USA: Alabama | collected...
TGAAGCCGGGCGCGAGCCTGCTGCTGGAGGGACGGGCGGAGTCGGTGCGCGACCCGCTGGTCGTGCTCGCCTACCAGCGCTACGGGCGCGGCAAGGCGCTCGCGCTCCCGGTGCAGGACACCTGGCTGTGGCAGATGCACGCGGACATCCCGGTGGACGACCAGACGCACGAGACCTTCTGGCGCCAGCTCCTCCGCTGGCTCGTCACCGACGTCCCCGACCACGTCACGGCCGAAGCCGACGCCGACCGCGTGGAGCGCGGCTCCCCGGTGACGGTCACCGCCGAGGTGTCCGACTCCGGCTATCTCCGGCTGAACGGCGCGGACGTCAGCGCCCGCGTCGTGGCCCCCGACGGCTCGGAGTCGGTGGTGCCGATGGAGTGGTCGGTCGAGCGCGACGGCGAGTACCGGGCCTCGTTCGTGCCCTCCGACGACGGGCTCTACGAGGTGCACGTCGACGCCGCCCGCCGCGCCGCCCCGTTGGGCGGCGCGGTCACCTACGTGGAGTCCGGCGACCTCGACTCCGAGCTGCGCGACGCGGAGATGCAGGAGGCGGCGCTGCGCCGGCTCGCCGCCGAGACGGGGGGACGCTTTTACACTCCGGCCAGCGTGTCCGCGCTGCCCGAGGACGTGAGCTTCACCGAGAGCGGCGCCACGGTGCGGGAAGAGCGCGACCTGTGGGACATGCCGGTCCTCCTCCTTGGGCTGCTCGCGCTGATCGGCACCGAGTGGGCGTGGCGGCGCAGCCGGGGGCTCGCATGAGGCGGGCACTGCTCTGGCTCGCGCTCCTGTGCGCCGTGCTCGCGGTCCGGCCCGCCGCGGCACAGACGTATCTGGTGGTCGTCAGCGGCATCGGCGGGGAGCCTGCGTACCAGGAGCGGTTCCTGGTGTGGGGATCGGCGCTGGTGGAGGCCGCACAGGAGCGCCTCGGCATCGCCGAGAATCACGTCGCCTACTTCGCCGAGGATCCCTCGCGCGATCCGCGCATCCGGGACCGCTCCACGAAGGCCAACGTCACCGCCGCGCTTACCGATCTCGCGTCCCGCGCCGAACCGGGAGCGCAGATCGTCGTGGTGCTGATCGGCCACGGCAGCACGGTGGGCGGCGAGGCGCGGATCAACCTTCCCGGACCCGACATGCGCGCGGAGGACTTCATCCCCCTGCTCGACGCGTTCGCCACGCAGGAGGTCGTGTTCGCGAACCTCAGCTCCGCGAGCGGAGACTGGATCGCCGTCCTATCGGGCGCCCGGCGCGTGGTGGTCACCGCCACGCGCTCCGGCACCGAGCGGGACGAGAGCATCTTCGGCGGACACTTCGTGGAGGCGCTCACCGAAGACGAAGCGGACACTGACAAGGACGGGCGCGTCTCCGTGCTGGAGGCCTTTCGGTATGCGAACGCGGAGACGGACCGCGTGTACGGCCAGCAGAACCGGCTCCGCTCCGAGCACGCGATGCTCGACGACGACGGTGACGGGAAGGGCTCCCACGAACCCGACGGCGAGGCGGGCGACGGGGTCCGCGCCCGCCGCGTGTTCCTCGCGCCCGATCCCGCCAGGGCGGCGCGCGCGGCGACGGACGATCCCGCGCTCCTCGCGCTGTACGCGGAGCGGGACAGCCTCGAGATGGCGGTGACGGGCCTCCGGGCGCGGAAGAACTCCATGGAGGCGGCGGCATACGAGGCCGAGCTGGAGCGGGTGCTGCTGGCGCTGGCCCGCACCAACCGCGAGATCCGTGAACGCGAAGGGAGGGAGCCGCGGTGAACCGGCGTTCGATGTTCGCGTGCGCGGCTCTCGCCGCGGGGCTCGCGCTCGGGGCGGCCCGCGCCGCGGTGGCGCAGGTGCCCGACGCGGCACGCGCGGCGTACCTCGAAGGGCGCTACGACGACGCGATCGCGGGGCTGCGGCGCAGCGACACGCCGGAGGGGGTGCGGCTCCTGATGCGGGCCCTGCTCGAGACCGGCCGCTACCGGGATGCGATCGACGCCGCGCGCCGCTACGAGGAGCGCCACCCGGACGGCGCCGGCGTCGCCAACGCGCTCGGCGAAGCACTCCGGCGCACGGGCGATCTCGACGGCGCGGCCCGAGCCTTCGAGCGGGCCGCGGCGGGCGGCGCGTCCGACAGCCTGGACGCGCGCTTCAACCTCGCGGCACTCCTGCACGCCGAGGGCCGGACCGCGGAGGCGCTCCGGCGCTTCGACGGCTTCATCGACGTCTACAACCGCTCCGACCCGCTCACCTCCGAGCAGCTGGCGGATGTCGCCGGTGCGCTCCGCTACCTCGGCGCCGCCGACTGGCGGCTGTACCGCGACGCGCTCCGCGCCTACGACGAGGCCATCGCGGCCGATCCGGACAACGTCGAGGCGCAGGTCGCCGTCGGCGACCTCTTCCTCGAGAAGTACGGCGGCTCGGACGCCAGGCAGGCGTTCGAGCGCGTGCTCGAGCGGAACCCCCGCCAGCCCGACGCCCTGTTCGGCCTCGCGCGGCAGCGGCGCTTTGCCGGCTCACCCGAGGCGATGGCGTTCGCGGACAGCGCCCTGGCGACGAACCCCCGCCACGAGGCGGCGCTCGTCTTCCGCGCGATGCTCTACCTGGAAGCGGAGGACTACGACCGCGCCAGCGAGGACGTGGACCGCGCGCTCGACGTGAATCCGCGCTCGCTCGAGGCGCTGACGGTGCGCGCGGGGGCGCAGTACCTGCGGGGCGACCGCGCCGGCTTCGACGCCACGCGGCGGCGCGTGCTCGCGGCGAACCCGGCCTATGCCGAGTTCTTTGCGACGCTCGCCGACCTGAGCGTGCGGAACCGGCTATACGAGGAGGCGGTGGCCTTTGCGCGGCAGGGCGTGGCGCTCGACTCCACGTCGTGGCGCGCGCGGGCGCTGCTCGGCATCAACCAGCTCAGGATCGGCGCGATGCGCGAGGGGCGGGCCAACCTCGAGCACGCCTTTGCCGGGGACCCGTACGACGTCTGGACCAAGAACACGCTCGACCTGCTCGACACGCTGCGGACCTACCCGGAAACGCGCACGGAGCGGTTCGCGATCGCCATCGACGCCAAGGAGTCGGACCTGCTCGCGCTCTACGCAGGGGACGTTGCCGAGGAGGCGTACCGCCGGCTCGCCGAGCGGTACCACTACCGGCCGCCGGTCCCGATCCGCGTCGAGATCTACCCCGACAACCAGGACTTCTCCGTGCGCACGGTGGGCCTCACCGGCTTCGGCGCGCTCGGCGTGAGCTTCGGCCCGGTGGTGGCCATGGACTCCCCGTCGGCGCGCGACCCCGGCGAGTTCCACTGGGCGGCGACGCTGTGGCACGAGCTTGCGCACACCTTCCACCTCGGCCTCACCGACCACCGCGTGCCGCGCTGGTTCACCGAGGGCCTCGCCGTCTACGAGGAGCGCCAGGCCCGGCCCGGCTGGGGCGACCGCGTCGATCCGGGGTTCCTGCTCGCCTTCAAGGCCGGGCGGCTCCACCCCGTGAGCGCGCTGAACAACGGGTTCGTGCGGCCCGACTATCCCGAGCAGCTGCTCCACTCGTACTATGAGGCCTCGCTCGTGTGCGACATGATCGCGGAAGCCGAAGGCCAGGAGGCGCTGACCGCGATGCTGCAGGGCTACCGCGACGGCCTGTCCACCGAGGACGTGCTCCGCCGCGTGCTCGGCAGCGATTCGGACGCGTTCGACGCGCGGTTCGACGCATACGTGCGCGACCGATTCGCGGGGCCGCTCGCCGCGCTGGACGCCGCAGGCCCGATCGACGCCGCGGGCGGCCACTCGCGCGCGGCCCTGGAAGCGCGGGCACAGGCGCGCCCCGGCGACTTCGTGGCGCAGCTCGCGCTCGGACAGCTGTTGCTGGGTGGCGGGCAGCCGGAGGCGGCGATCCCCTTTCTCGAGCGCGCCCGGCAGCTGTTCCCCGATTTTGCGGGCGCGAGCAGCCCGTACGCGCTGCTCGCCCGCGCCTACCTGGCCCGGGCGGACACGCAGGCCGCCGCCGCCGAGCTGCGCGCCCTCACCACGCGCAACGCCGGCGCCTACGCGGCACTGCTCGATCTCGCCGAGCTGGAGGACCGTCACGGCAACACGGCCGCCGCCGCCGACGCCCTCGACAAGGCGATGTACGCGTATCCGATGGAGATCGACCCGCACCGCCGGCTCGCCGAGCTTTCGGAAGCCGCGGCCGACTGGGACCGCGCGGTGCGCGAGCGCCGCGCCGTGCTCGCCCTCCATCCGGTGAACCGGCCCGACGCGCTGTACCGTCTCGCGCGCGCCGAGTTCGGCGCCGGCCGGCTCGACGACGCCCGCCGCACGGTACTGCAGGCGCTCGAGCTGGCGCCCGAGTTCGAGGCAGCCCAGGACCTCTTGCTGGAGATCCACGATGCCAGGACACCACGCTAGCCGGCTCGCGATCGTCGTCGCGGCCTGCGCGCTCCTCGTGGGTGCGCTCGCGGAGCACACCGGCGCGCAGGACCGCTCGCGGCGCTTCCGGCGCCGCAACGAGCCGCTGCCCCGGGTGGAGGACGTGAACTTCGAGGAGTTCAACGTTCCCTACGACGGCCGGTTCACCTTCGTGCGGCTGCGCTTCACGCCGGACTGGGCGGGCTGGGGTGGCGGCGGCGGCTTCTTCGGCGGGGTGAACTACCAGTGGGATCACGACTACCCGCGGGCCGAGCAGCACTTCACCAAGATCCTGAGCGAGATCACCACGCTCGACGTCACGGTGGAGGCAAGCAACATTCTCGCGGCGGACGATCCCGAGCTGTTCAAGTATCCCGTCGCATACGTTTCCGAGCCCGGCCACTGGACGCAGACCGAGGAGGAGGTGGCGGCGCTGCGCGCCTACATCCTCAAGGGCGGCTTCCTGATCTTCGACGACTTCCAGGGCTCGCACTGGCCGAACTTCGTGGAGCAGCTGCGCCGCGTCCTGCCCGACGCGCGGCTCGTGCGGCTCGACGCCTCGAATCCGATCTTCCACTCGTTCTTCGAGATCGAGTCGCTGGACGTGTTCTACTACCCGTATCCGCCGTACCAGCCGTCCACCTTTTTCGGCGTGTACGAGGACAACGACCCGACCAAGCGGCTGCTGCTGATCGCCAACTACGACAACGACGTCGGCGAGTCGTGGGAGTGGTCCGGCAGCGGCTTCATCCCGATCGACCTGAGCAACGAAGCGTACGAGCTCGGCGTCAACTACATCGTCTACGCACTGACCCACTGATTGGAGCACGATGACGACGCAACAGGTGCAACTCGAGGCGACGGACGACGTCGCGCTGGCGGAACGGCTCTCGGAAGGCCGCGCCAAGGTGCTGGCGGAGCTGCACAAGCTCATCGTCGGTCAGGACGAGGTGGTGGAGCAGGTCCTGCTCAGCCTCCTCGCCGGCGGCAACAGCCTGGTGGTCGGCGTGCCCGGCCTCGCCAAGACGCTGCTCATCCGGACGGTGGCCCAGGTGCTCGACCTGGAGTTCTCCCGCATCCAGTTCACGCCCGACCTGATGCCGTCCGACATCACCGGCACCGATCTGGTCCAGGAGGACCCGGACACCGGCCAGCGACGGATGGTGTTCATGCCGGGGCCCGTGTTCGCCAACATCATCCTGGCCGACGAGATCAACCGCACCCCGCCCAAGACGCAGGCGGCGCTGCTCGAGGCGATGCAGGAGCACCGGGTGACGGTGCAGGGCCGCACCTACGACCTCGCCGAGCCGTTCTTCGTGTTCGCGACGCAGAACCCGATCGAGCTGGAGGGCACCTACCCGCTCCCCGAGGCGCAGCTCGACCGGTTCATGTTCAACATCATCATCGACTACTCGCCGGAGGACGAGGAGCTGGAGATCGTGCGCAGCACGACGGCGATCCAGGACCACGTGTTCCAGCACGCGATGACCGGGGCGGACATCGTGGCGTTCCAGCGCCTGGTACGCCGCGTGCCGGTTGCCGACCCGGTGCTCCGCTACGCGGTGCGGCTGGTGCGGACCAGCCGTCCGGGCGAGCCCGGCGCGCCGGAGTTCGTGCGGCAGTGGCTGAGCTACGGCGCAAGCGTGCGCGCGGCGCAGTACCTCATCCTCGGCGCCAAGGCGCGCTCGCTGCTGAGCGGCCGGTACCACGCCACCGTCGACGACGTCCGCGCCCTGGCGCACCCCGTGCTGCGGCACCGGATCCTCAAGAACTTCCACGCCGAGTCGGAGCAGATCACGTCGGACCATCTGATCGACCAGCTGCTCGACGCGGTGCCGGCACCGAAGTCGGGAATGTGACCACCACTCGTTTCCTCGACCCGACGGTCCTGGCCAGGATCGGCAACCTCGAGCTCCTGGCGCGGACGGTGGTGGACGGCTTCATCAACGGCCTCCACCACTCGCCCTACTTCGGGCTGTCGGTGGACTTCGCCGAGCACCGCCCGTACATGCCCGGTGACGACATCCGGCGCGTGGACTGGCGGGTGTTCGGCCGCACCGACCGCTTCTACGTCAAGGAGTTCGAGGCCGACACCAACGCCAACCTCGTGCTCCTGTTCGACGCGTCGGGATCGATGGGCTACGGCAGCGCCGGCATCACGAAGTTCGACTACGCCCGCTACCTCGCGGCGTGCCTCGCCTACTTCTCCCGCCGCCAGCGGGACCGGGTCGGGATCGTGACGTTCACCGACCGGATCGGTGAGTTCGTGCCGGCGTCCGCCAAGCACCTCGACATCGTGCTGCACACGATCGACCGGCTCGAGGCCGGCGGCCCCGGTGCGCTCGAGGCTCCCCTGCTTCGGGTCACCGAGGGCGTGAAACGGCGCAGCATCCTCGTGCTGATCTCCGACCTGTACGAGGATCCCGACGTCGTGATGCGCGCCATCGCGCGGCTCCGGGCCCGCGGGCACGACGTGCTCGTGTTCCACGTGCTCGACCCGGCCGAGGTGTCGTTCCCGTTCGAGGACGCGGCCCAGTTCGAGGACCTCGAGAGCGGCGAGCGGATCCCGGTGGTGCCCGAGACGCTGCGCGCGGAGTATCTGGAGCAGATGGCGGCCCACCGCGCCGCCCTCGCCGACCGCATGACGCGCAGCCAGGTGGACTACGCGGTGTTCGAGACGTCTCGGCCGCTGGACCACGCGCTCTTCGCCTACCTCTCCCGCCGCGAGCGGCTGAGCCGGGTGCGGTAGATGGGCCTCACGTTCCTCGCCCCGCTCTTCCTGGCCGGCGCGCTGGCCGTGGCCATCCCGGTGGTGATCCACCTCTCGCACCGGGAGCGGAAGGAGGCGGTGCGCTTTCCGTCGCTCATGTTCCTCCGGCGGGTGCCGTACAAGACCGTCCGCCGGCAGCGGATCCGCCACTGGCTCCTGTTCCTGCTGCGCACCGCCGCGATCCTGCTCCTCGTGTCCGCGTTCGCTCGGCCGTTCGTGGACCGTGCCACGCTCGGGCCGGCGGTGATCGGGGAGGGACGCGAGGTGGTGGTGCTGCTCGACCGGTCGGCCAGCATGGACTACGCTGACCGGTGGGAGCGGGCCGCCGGCGCGGCGCGCGCGGCGATCGACGGGCTCGGCCCGGACGATCGCGCCACGCTGGTGCTGTTCTCCGACCGCGCCGAGGCGATGACGCCGGCCACCGCCGACGCCGCGGTGCTGCGGTCCGCGCTCTCGGATGCGCGCCCGATCGCCACGGCCACGCACTACGCCCCTGCCCTGCAGCTCGCGCACGACGTCCTCGACGCGACGGAGCTGCCCAACCGCGAGCTGGTGCTGATCACCGACTTCCAGCGAGGCGGGTGGACGCCCGACGCGGCGCTGCGGATGCCGGAGGGCACGGTGGTCACGCCGGTCGATCTCTCCGATCCGGCGCCACGGAACTTCGCCGTCACCGGTCTCCTGCTCGACCGGATCGCGGGCGCGGCCGGCGACCGCCTGGCCGTGTCCGCCCGCGTGGTGAACCTCTCGCCCGACTCCGCCGCCGACGTGCCGGTCACCCTTGCCGTCGAGGATCTCGCGCCGGAGACACGCCGCGTATCGCTCGCGGCAGGCGAGGCGGAGTCGGTGACCTTCGCGCCGGTGCCGCTCCCCAACCGGACGGCGCGCGCGCAGGTGACCCTCGCGGGCGACGCGCTCGAGGCGGACGACGCGTTCCGCTTCACCGTCGCCCCGCGCGAGCCCCTGCCGGTGCTCCTGGTGCACCACCCCAACGCGGGGCCGCGCGATCTGCTCTATCTCCGGGAAGCCCTGCGCATCGGCACCGATCCCGCGTTCGAGGTCGAGTCCCGGCGGGCCACGGAGCTGCGCCCGGACGATCTCGACGGCCGCGCGCTCGTGATTCTGGACGACGTCCCCTGGCCGCGGGGCGCGGCGGGCCGCCGGCTCGCCGAATTCGTGCGCGGGGGCGGCGGGCTGCTCGTGATCCTCGGGCCCAACTCGGGATCCGGCACGTGGGCCACGGAGGCGGAGGGCCTGCTCGGCTCGTCCCCCGGGCCCACCGTGGACCGCGAGGGCCTGCGCGGTGGCACGCTCAGCGTGCTGGACTACCGGCACCCGGTCTTCGCGGCGTTCGCGGAGACGCGCGGCGCCGATTTCACGGGCGCGCGTTTCTTCCGTTACCGGCGGTGGGCACCCCCCGACAGCGCGGTGGTGCTCGCGCGGTTCGACGACGGTGCCCCGGCGCTCGCCGACCTGAATGCCGGCGCGGGCCGCGCACTGATCTGGACCGCGGACGCCGCCAACGTCTGGAGCGACCTCCCGGTGCAGCCGGTGTTCCTGCCGTTCACGCACGAGCTGGCCAAGTACGCGGCCGCCTACCGGGAGGTGCCCGCGTGGCGCACCGCCGGGCTGATGCTCGACCTCGCGCACGACATCACCGCACGGAGCTGGGGCCCGCCGGCCTCGGTGTTCGGCGCCGACCCAGGGGAGCTGGTGGTGGATCCGCCGTCGGGTGAGCGGTTTGCCGTAGGCGACTCGCTCGGCCACCGGCTCGAGCTGCGCGACGGCGGCTTCTACGCGGTGCGCCGTCTCGACGGCAGCGCCGCCGCCACGATCGCCGTGAACACCGATCCGGCCGAGTCGGATCTCGCGCGGATCGACCCGGAGGTGGTGCTCGCCGCGGTGACGCCGACGGCCACCGGCCGCAGCCGCGTTGCGACCCTGTCCGCGACGCTGTCCACGGCCGACAAGGAACGGCGGCAGGCCCTCTGGTGGTATGTACTGGCAGCGGCCCTTCTCGTGCTGGTGACCGAAACGGTGGTCGCCGGCCGTCTCTCGGGCGCCCGACTCGGGCGGCGCAGCAGTGGAGGTACCTGATGCAGCAGCTCTTCGGCGGGCCCCCACGCCCTCGTTCCAGCGATCCGGACCGCCTGCTCGCGGTCATCCGGTCGGTGCGCCGCCGCTGGCGGCTGCGGCTCGCACTCCGCGGCGTCGCGATCACCGGCACCGTCGCCCTCGCGGCCCTGCTCGCCGCGTCCTGGGGGCTGGAGCAGTTCCGCTTCACGCCCACGAGCGTGCTCGTGTTCCGCGCGGCGTGCTACGTGGCCGTGCTCGCCGTCGCGGGCTGGTTCCTGGTCCGTCCCCTGCTCCGCCGGGTGAGCGACGAGCGGGTCGCGCTCTACCTCGAGGAGCACGAGCCCGAGCTGAACGGGCAGGTCTCGAGCGCGGTCGAGTTCGGCGCGTCCGGGTCCGAGGCGGCGCCGGACATCTCGCCGGCGCTCGTCGAGCGGCTGGTGGAGCGGGCTGTCGAGAGCTGTGCGAAGGTGCACGGCGGGCGCCGCGTGGAGCGGCCGCGCCTCGTGAGCGCCTCGGGTGCCGTCACCGGCGTGATGCTCGCGGGCGCGGCGGTCCTGCTCCTGCGGCCGGGCTTCCTGAGCCACGGCGCGCCGTTCCTGCTCCGGCCGTGGGGATCGGAGGCGGTGAGCCCGTTCGCGATCGCGGTCGAGCCCGGCAACGTGGACCTGCCCCGCGGCGCCGACCTCGAGGTGATCGCGCGTCTCAGCAACTTCGGCGCGGACGAGGTCACCCTGCTCATGCGCCGCGGGATTGACGGCGAGTGGGAGCAGTGGCCGATGACCGCCACGGAGGGCGCCGACGGCTACGAGTTCCTCGTCTTCAACGTCGGCGAGGACGCCGAGTACCTGGTCGAGGCGGCGGGCGTGCGGTCGCCGACGTACCGCGTGACCGTGCACGACCTGCCCTACGTGGACCGGATCGATCTCGAGTACCGCTTCCCGGCCTACACCGGCCTCAGCCCGCAGCGCGAGGAGAACGGAGGCGACATCGCCGCGGTGGCCGGGACGCGCGTGCTGCTCTCCGTGATCCCGACCGTGGAGGTAGCGGGCGGCGCGCTCGTCGTGAACGACCGCGACACGATCCCGCTCGAGACCGCGGGACCGGGCACGCTCGCCGGGGAGCTGCGGCTTGCGGAACCAGGCTACTACCGGGTGCTGCTGC
>Ga0316578_10001154_pt1 | contig 10392 bp, 8 predicted proteins | sample J0NA_2_FD_203076 | JGI IMG/M metagenome (GOLD analysis project Ga0316578, IMG submission 203076) | Rhizosphere microbial communities from salt marsh grasses in Alabama, United States - J0-2_160517rDrC | ecosystem: Host-associated > Plants > Roots > Rhizosphere | place: USA: Alabama | collected...
TTTGCGCGCGTGCGCGAGCGGGGTTACGTCGAGGCGTTGCTCGAGCTGCTGCCCGACGACCCCGAGGTCGAGCAGGTTGGAGAGGTGCTGCTGTCCCTGGTGCAGCGGCGGGCGGAGAGCTAGCGCCGGATGACCGAGAGCGCCTGCTGCGCGGCCACCACCACCGGGTGCACGGTGGGCGCCGGGGTCAGCAGGGGGTGGGTGGCGATCTGCATCATCTCCAGGTCGCGCACCGTGGCGCGCTTCTGGATCGCCAGGGCCACCATGTTGATCAGCTCTCCCACCGAGGGACCGCCGGTGACCGTCGTGCTCCCCGGCCAGCATCAGCTGTCGCTTTGTGTCTTGCTAGCTCAGCCGAGACGCAGGATGAGCTGCAGCGCGATCACCACGACGAAGGTGCTCAGCGTCCCGTTGACAAGCTCGATGGCCAGCAGCCGGTTGGGGTAGGTGCTCTGGATCCACATGTTCCAGAACCTCGGGTAAACCCGGATCCCGGCCAAGATCAGGCCCAGGAGCAGCGCGCCCCCGAGCCCCTCCACCGCGACCATGGGCCGGAGCCAGACAAAGGCCAGGCTGAGGAGGTAGACCTCCACCTGGGTCCCCAGGAACTGCGTGATCATGTAGCGAGGCTTTGAAGGCCACTTCCTGACGCCGGGCTCGCCGGCCATCGCTGCGGCGTAGACACCATCGACGAGCCTGTTCCCATACAGGGCGCCGACGACGAGGAAGTGGATCAACCCGACGGCGGTTCCCCATAGCAACGCTGTTCCAATGACGCTCATCTCCCTGCTCCTTTCAAAGGTCATGTCGTAGCCGACGCGCTTGATGACAAGCCGGTTGAGCGATGACAAGCCTTGCCAGAGAGATTCCGTGTTATCATTGTGATTCCTGTTGGTTGTGCAGTTTTTTCCGGTTGTGATTGATGGTCAAGAAGGCGGCCCCATCGAAGCGCCCCGGGGTCCTGATCAAGAGAGATCAGATCTGGTGCGGCAAGGTCGTTCAGCAACAGCGCGCCCGGATCGAGCGGGAGATCTTGGCCAGGCTCCACCGCGACAACGACCCACGAGCCCTGGCCCGTGAGCTGATCAGCACGGGCAAGCTGCGCACGACGCCGTCCTATCTGGCTCAGCTCCGCCTCTTCCTCTCTCTGCTCCAGGCGCTGGAGCTTCACGGCCAATCCGCGGGCGAATCCGCTGGCGAGTCCGCGGGCCTGTCCGACACGGAGGTCCTGCTCTGCTACCGTCGAGCTCGCTCGATCTTGATCAAGCACGGCGTGACGCCGAGGAGATCGCGGTTGAGCTTTCTCTGGCGTGATCTGCATCAGGCGATGGGGCGAATCCACGCCCGCGACGGGAGGATGTGGCTTGCCGCGTGGGAACAGGCGCTGGGCCGCCACATCAGCGGCCAGTCGCCCGAGGCCACCGAATACGAGGGGGTCGTGCGCGCCTCCTACCTCGCGCTGGAGGTTGAGCGGGTTCAGGACGCCATCGCCCAGCTGCTCCAGGCCGAGCTGCCGGGGACGCCCCGGCCCACCTTGAACCGGCTGCGGATCGCGCGGGCGCGCATCCTCAGGCTCTCCGGCGCGACCGCCGCGGCGGTGGAGCTTGTCCGCCGCATCGGGATGGAGCTGGCCGACGTGCCCCACACGGACCTGCTCGTGGAGCTGCAGTGGGAGCGCGCCGCGCTCGCCTCGTTGCAGCAGCAGAGCCTGGATCCCCTGGTCGCCCTGATCCGCAGGGACAGGACCTGTCGTCAGCCTGAACAGCTGCTCGCTCTGCGTCTGTGGACCCTCGCGGCGAAATCGAAGCAGTGGATCGGGGCGACGCCAAAGGCCGCCAGCCTGCGCCGAGCTGGAGGCCGCCGGCGCATCGATCGCACCCTCCTGCGCTGCGCCGAGCAGATCGATCGGTGCTACGGCGGCCGGACGCCGCTGGCCTCGCGGCTGCAAGCGCTGGGTCAGGCGCTCGAGGAGGTGGAGCAGATCCAGGACGTCGAGCACAGGTTGCTGACCTGGGCCGCGGCCGGGCGATGGCTGGTCCGCAGCCGAAAGACCCAGCTGGCCGACCTTGTCTTCGCACGCTATCACACTCTGTCGCTCAGCCTCTCGTGCGGTCTGACCAAGGATGTGTTGCAGCTCGCCGGCGACGTGAGAGCGATCCCCGAGGTCGAGCCCGAGCTCTGGGACAGGCTGCGCTTTGGGCAGCAGCGCGAGCCGCCGCGTTCCAGGCTGGGACGTGGCCTCCACCTCTCGAGGTTGGCCCGTGACCTGGCGCGATCGCGGATACATCAGATCACCGCGCGACTTGTCGGGGCCGAGGCAGCGCCAAGATCAGAGGAGCTGCTCGAGTATGCGGAGATCTTGACGCACTATTTGGGGGAGATGAAGGGCCTGGTGATGAAGGTGGGGCAGATCATGAGCTTCTACGGCTTCGACATCCCTGCGGAGATCCAGGAGATGCTACGAACCCTGCAGGACACCTCGACGCCCATCTCGTCCGGTCCCATCATCGAGGTCATCGAGGAGGACTTCGGGCGGCCGCTCTCGAGCCTCTTCTCAAGGTTCGAGGAGCACCCCTTCGCGACGGGGAGCATCGGGCAGGTCCACCTGGCCGAGCTCGTGGGCGGCCAGCGCGTGGCGGTCAAGATCCAGTATCCGGGGATCGAGGAGTCCATACGCAATGATCTGCGGAGCCTCGCCCTGACGGCCCCTGTCCTGCGCCGCATCCTGCCGCGCTGGGACATCGATGGGATCTTCGACGAGCTCTCGCGACATGTCCTGGCCGAGTGTGACTACCGTCAGGAGACCGAGCACCAGGAGCTCTTCCGCCAGATGTTCGAGGGCGACCGGCAGATCGAGATCCCCCGGGTGTTCAGGACACACTGCTCCCGGCGAGTAATGACCAGCGAGCTGGTCGAGGGGCTCTCCTTCCGGGAGTTCTGCGGCCGTGCCGATCAGGAGGAGCGGAACCGCGCGGGGGAGCTGTTGAGCCGCTTCGTCCTGCGCACCATCATCTCCGAGCGTTACTTCAACACCGACATCCACCCGGGTAACTTCCTGTTTCACGACGGCAAGCTCTTCGTGGTCGATTTCGGCAACGTGCGGCGGTGGTCGGGCGACCAGGGCATAGGGTTTCGCCTGATGCTCCAGGCGATCCTGTCCCACGATCTCGCCCGCTTCCGCAGCGCCTTCCTCTCGCTGGGCATCGTCACCGAGCAAGACGAGCTCGAGGTCGAGTCGGCGTTTGACCTCATCGCGACCCGGCTCTTGTGTTGTGTGACCGAAGACCGCGGCAGGCGCTTTGACCGCGACGCGGTGCGGAGGGATATCGAGCTGTGGTTCTTGAACCACTCCGAGGCACGAAAGGCCGTCCTGCCACCCGAGTGTTTGTTGGCGCTCCGTGCCTACTGGGGAAGCTTCGCCATCATGGCCGAGCTCGGCGCTGAGAACAACTGGCGTCGGTTCGCGCTGAACATCCTAAAAGACTATCCACTCCACGGCTGAGCCTTCGGCACGGTGTCCGGCACCTCCGTCGGGTTCGTCCTGCTCGCCAGGGCCGTTCTCGTCGCAGCTGTCACGCCGAGCGGGGTGAGCCGAGGGTCTCGTCTTGTCAACGGTAACTGGAACAGCCATACCGTCGCATGCTGCCAGGTCCTTCCACCACGATCTCGCCCCACTGTTCCGTGGTCTTCGGCATCGAGCAGTCGGGCACGTATCCTGCAGAACAAGAGGGATGGATGACGCGGTGGCGTTCAACCTTTCAACGCTGGAGGTCCGACAATGAAGAGTATTTTGTTGGTGGTGGGTGTTGTCTCTCTCCCCTTCCTTTCAGAGGCCAAGAATGTCAACAACAGGACCAGGGCGGGGAGCTTTGCCTACCAGGTCTTCAAGTCCAGGGAACCGGTATGGGCTGTCAACTATCCGACCCCGATGATCGGTCACCTGAAACCAGGAACATATCGGCTGAGGGTGAGAAATCCGGACAACGCGCTCTCGCCCGCGGAAGTCCGTCAGGAATTGGCGAAATTTAAAGACAGTGTGCTCACGGGTCATGCAAGAGCGCTTCCTACCGGCAAGATCTTCAGCATCAACCGCGTAACGGTGAAGCCACCGAAGGTCGAGGTCAAGCTGGGTGGCAACCGATACAGATTCACCTATCCGCAGGCCATGAAATATCATCGCGAATATCGCAGCTCTGTTCGCCGAGACAAGCCTGGTGCATCCAGGGTGACAGGACGCAAGTCCTCCCCTCTCCCGTCGAAGGAGCTCGCCGATCCCAAGATGACCAACCCAGACACGCCGGTCGCCAACCACGCCATCAAAATCTCCTACATGGGGCGGTCCTACAACGTGACACCGATCACCTCCGCGCCCAGGCCCCATGTGTCGCTCCCCCCGAGCGGCCCGTCGCTGGAGCGCTGACCGGTGCGTCAAACCCGATGATTCGTGAGTGTCCTCGAGCCCTACCCACGCGCCAGACAAACAGCAGCTTCGTGCTGACCGGGCAACGCAAGGCGCGGAAGCCACGACCCCACGCCGCGCCGATGGGCGCTCCCCGCTGATTCGCGCCGGACCCGATCTCGCCGTCGAGCCGTAGGACCAAAACCGTAGCTCAATTTGCCTGTTGGTCGCCTGCCCGTCCCCCATAGCCAGCCCTGACGGAATCCGCGTCAGCCACCAGTGAACACGTCCACTGAAGAGGGGAGCGGGCCGAGCCGCTACTTGTCGACGCCGAGCAACACCAACGCCTGCGTGGCCATCGCGCGGCTGTTGGTGACAGCCCGCGCATACTCCTGCGTGAACCGAGCAGGCCCGTTCGCTACCTGGGGGCCGCCCTCTCGCGGCGCACCTGGTCGCGGATCCGTCGGTCGTAGCGCAACGAGCGCGCCTTCCACTTGCGCTTCATGCGGCCCCAGACGCTGGCCCGGTCGTAGGTGCGCAGCTGGGCGCCCAGCTGGCGGTTCAACTGGCGCAACCGCGCGGCCTCCGGTCTGGTGAGGGCCTCGGTCAAGGGGATGGTGGCCAACCCGCGCGAGGCCCGCCCCAGGTCGCGGCGGACCATGCGGAACATCTTGGCCAGGGTCAGCCCGTCGTGGGGGAGGTCCTGCCGCGCGGCGTAGTGCCGGCTCACGTTGACCCACTTGCGGCTCGGCGTCATCGTGGTCAGCTGCCCGGCGATGCTCATGCTGGCCAGCAGCTCCTGGCGCCGGCTCTTGACCAGCAGGGCGCGCGCCTCCTTCGCCCTGGGGCCCTCGACGAGCTTCTCGCGGCTGGCGTCCAACACCCGGTAGGCCGAGCGGGCCCAGTGCTCGGCGCACTCGGCGTGGCCGGGGATGCGCCAGACCAGCTGGCCCCCAATCGTCTCCAGACGGGTGGGGCTCGCGCGGTCCTGGGCCAGGGCCTCGTTGGCCTGATCCAGGTGCCACTGGTTGGGGTTGCCCTCGGCGCCGGCCGATCCGCCCGTGAGCGCGACGAGGGAAAGCGAGACCAGGGTTGTTAGCTGCTGTCTCATGGTTGCTCCGGCTCGGTGCTCGATCGGCCTGCGGAATCTCGTTGGCGCCACCCGGCGCGTGATCGGCAGGCACTTGCGCTGTGCTTGCAAGTGCCGGGCCATGGCCGGAGGCACGAGGGCGTTGAACCCATCCACGTCGGTCAAGTCTGGCAAGCAGTCGATACCTGTCAGGGAACGGTCGTCCCCGGACCACGTCAACTGCACCTGCCAGCTGACGCCCAATGTCTCGACCGCTCGATCCGCCAACGTCGAGGGCGGCGAGGAGTGGCAACACGATTGGCCAACCGAGTCGCATCCATCGTCCCACCTCGGCCAACCCCTGGAACACATGCCGTCGAGAGGCCCTCTGCGGTTGGCACGGGCGCTGCAGCTGCCAGCGTCAGGAGGTGAACAATGAGACTGGTGGTCTTGGTCGGAGTCGTGGCGCTTTCCATTCCTTCGGCACACGCTCAAAGCCCATCGACGCCCGCTCGCAGTCGGGTCCAGCTGCAGAAGACGATCCTCAAGGAGCAGCATCAGCTTTTCGGCTTCACCTATCGCGGGGCGAAGAAGTTTTTGGCCAAGGCGCGCTCCGTGCCCAAGCTGGCCTGGATCGAGAAGAACGTGCAGGTTCGGAACATGCCGCCCGCGACGGGCATGACCGGGATCATGCGCGAGATCAGGAAGCCCGACGGGAAGACCGCCCCCTACAACACCTACCGCCAGAACCGCAACTTCAACGCCACCATGGGCGTGGCAGGGCTGCTGATCGGCGGTGGATGCACGGCGGGCGGTGCGGCCGGAGGCCCTCCGGCGGTCTACGCGGGATCGCTCGCCATCGGTCCGGGGCTGCTCATGCTCCAGCAGGCTGCCGAGGACCACAGGGGGCTCAAGGCGTCGGTGATGCAGTCGGCGAACTACGCCGCGACCTACGTGCTGGCCCACCCGGGCGACCCGCAGCACAAGCCGCTGCTCGACATGATCCCCAAGAAGTCCCAGCCCAAGCTCGACGCCAGGATGCTGCGCACGCTGGAGAAGCTCTCGGGACCGCTCTCCCCCGGCACCCAGCTGTAGCGGCGCGTCCTAGCCGTTCGCCGCAGGCGGGCGAATTGGAGCTGCACCGGTTTCGTAGACAGGTTGGATATGCGGCGAATGGCAGTACCGCCTTTCTTCGCTCAGAGTCAGTCGGGCTGGCGTAGTCCAGATACGAATGTCCGCGCACGGCGCTGCGCCGGGAGAACAGGTCCAGCAACACCGCCAGGTAGCGCTACCCCTGCCAGGTGTCCACGTACGTGATGTCGCCGACCCAGACCTGGTTCGGTGGCTCGACCTCGAATCGCCGCTGCAGCAGACTGGGTGCAACGGCGAGCCGCGCGAGGCAATATCCACGACAGTTGACGCGGCTCCACACGGAGCTGCGGAGCTTTTCCTCAAGGAGGGGGGTGTCTACTTGGGCATGCGCTTGACGGTTCCATCGTACCTGTTTGTCCAGTAGACATGATGCTCGTCGACGGCGACGTCATAGGGGCCGCGGAACCTGGGATCGTTGGCGGTGCTCGCCGCGTCCTCGGTCAGCAGGGTGCTTCCTTGCGGTCCCACGATGGCGGTCTTGTGGAGTGCCCCCTCCCTCGGGTCGGTCCAGTAGAGGTGGTTCCCGTCGGCCGCGATCTGAAACGGTTGAGCCAGGCTGTCGGCCAGGACCCTGACCTCACCGGTGAAGGTGACGCCCTTGTCATAGAGCTGAACGTTGCCAGGCTTCGCCTTGCTGGTCGTATCCAGGTTCGTCCATGCCAGCATCTTGGGGAACCCCAGATCCACGATGTCATGGGCGCCTTGGTCGACGGAAGGCACCTCGGCGACGGCCCAGGAGTGCGAGCCATCCTTGAGCCCGCACCGCACCTCGGTCTTGGCAGTCCAGCAGACCCATTCTTCCGGCCGCGCGGTGACGTGTGAAAAGCCCAGGTGGACGCCAAAGCCCTTGAATAGTGTTCGGGCCGGCCCCTTTGCTTGCTTGTCGCGGCCCCGGATCTGCCCGTGCAGGTCATCGATCGGTCCCACGGCCTCGAGGCATGCCCAGTAGACGTTCTCCCCGTCCACGTCCACGCCGCTGACAACGGGATCCGCCGCCGCGATCACGGTGATCTGGCGCGTCTGCTTGTCGATGCGCTTCACGGCAGAGTCCGGCATGTGCACCAGCTCGACGACGTAGACGCCGTGTTCATCCAGCGCCAGCTGCTCGGCGTGCACGAAGGACCCCGCCAGGGTCTCGGCCTCACCCCCTGACTTCTTCTTGCGCATCACAGCGGCCGGGGTCGCCCAGTAGACATACTGATCATCGACTGCGATCCCCATCGGCTGGTTGTGGTTGGCGCTGAAGGTCTCGACACCCTTGTTGTGGGTGAAGTCACGACCACCGCCAACCGCCGAATCGTCGTCGAAACCCCTGGCGTCCAGATTGCCATGGTTGTCGTTGGCGCAGCCCACCAGCAGAACAAACAGCCCCACAAGGACGTGCGTTGTCATGGATGACGCGTCGGCTGCATCCGCCGTACCGATTTCCTTCTCGTTTGATTTCAAAGACATGAGCCCAACGATGGCGACACTTTCCTGAACCGCCCATCAAAAAACTGAGCCGTTCGGTCGCACCGCGAGGTGTCGCCGATGCTGTGACACGGGTGATACGCTTCGGGACGCACCAAGCCGCTCGACGGGTGCCCCCAACCCCACGAGATGACGGTACGCCATCCAGAAAACAGCGTGGCACGTTCAGTGCATCCAAGACAACGACCCTGATCGAAAGGAGGTGTTCGAATGAAGACCAAGACAAGAGTCAAGGCTGGTGGCGGCCCGTGGTACGGACCGCGGTTGGGTGGTCTACCGCCCGGCATAGGCACCAGCCCGTAGCAACCAGAGCCCCATCAACACCACGTGATGGGGCTCTGCTGTTGTCTGCTTTGCCGCAGGTGGGGCGATAGGGGCTAGGCGGGCTCCCGGGCGGCCGTGCTAGCGGTCGGTGTTGACCAGCAGCTGTGGGCGGTACAGGGCCTGCTCCTCCTTGGAGGCGAAGCCTGCGAAGCCCTCCAGGGCCTCCAGCCGCAGCGAGAGCAGACCGTCGCCTCCCTGCTCCCGCGCCGCCGCCGCGGTCACGTCCAGCTCCGACCAGGTCCCCTGGGTGGGGTCGAAGTCGGCCAGCGCCACAGCGTCGGCCGCCGGGCGGGTGGCCCAGGTCATCGTCGCCTCGCTCCAGCCGTCGCCGGTCACGGTGCGCAGCCGCATGGTGTGCGACTCGCTGCTCGCGCCCATCACGCGGAGCCTCAGCCGCGCCTCCACGACGGCGCCTGGCAGCTGGCGCAGATCGAACCTGAGGTAGCCGTGGCGCGGCTGCGCGCTGACCGAGATCAGGACGTTGCTGCCGAAGCTCGAGCTGGAGCCCACGATCACGAAGGTGTCCGCCGCGGCCGGCAGCAGGGCGTAGCTGTCGGGGTAGCAGCGGCCGCCAAAGCCCTCCGGCTCGGGGCCCAAGCAGACCATCGTCGCCGGGCAGGGCCGCTCCGCTGCCGGCGAGCAGCTCAGGGCGCCCGGGGGGAGCTCGGCCTCGAAGCAGGCGCCCAGCAGCAGGGTCGCCGCCAGCGCCGTCGGCAAAAGGAACGTTCGGTGGGGCATGGCGTCAGGGGTGACCGCCCCGGGTCGCAGGTCGTGGCACGTCGACGACTATAGCACCCCTGGGCCGCGAGGGCGCCGCGCTACTGCGTCGTCACCACGAGCCGCGGGCTGTGCTGGGCCGCGCCCTCTCTGGAGACGAAGCCCGCGTAGCCCTGCAGCGCCCCCAGCTGCAGCGACAGCACGCCGTCACCGCCCTGCTCGCTCACCGCCGCCGCGGTGACGTCCAGATCCGTCCAGCTGTCCGGGACCGGGGTGAAGGCCGCCACCTCCACGGCCCCCGCCGCCGGCCGGGTGGCCCAGGTCATCGTCGCCTCGCTCCAACCGTCGGCGGCCACCCGCTGCACGCGCAGCTGGTTCGCGCCGCTGCTCGCGCCCGCCACGCGGAGCTGCAGCCGCGCGCTGGCGATGGCGCCCGACAGCTGGCGCAGATCGAACCTGAGGTAGCCGTGGCGCGGCTGCGCGCTGACCGAGATCAGGCTGTTGCCGCCGAAGCTCGAGCTGGAGCCCACGATCACGAAGGTGTCCGCCGCGGCCGGCAGGGTCGCCTGCTTCGGCGTCGTCGGCGTCGGCGTCGGCGGCGTCGACGGCTTCAGGGTCACCACGAGCTGTGGGCGCTGCTGGGCCGCGCCCTCCTTCGACACGTAGCCCGCGTAGCCCTGCAGCGCGCCCAGCTGCAGCGACAGCACGCCGTCGCCGCCCTGCTCGCTCACCGCCGCCGTGGTGACGTCCAGATCCGTCCAGCTGCCCGGGACCGGGGTGAAGGCCGCCACCTCCACGGCCCCCGCCGCCGGGCGGGTGGCGTAGGTCATCGTCGCCTCGCTCCAGCCGTCGGCGGCCACGCGCTGCACGCGCTGCTGGTTCGTACCGCTGCTCGCGCCCGCCACGTGAAGCCTCAGCCGCGCGCTGGCGATGGCGCCCGACAGCTGGCGCAGGTCGAACCTGAGGTAGCCGTAGCGCGGCTGGGCGCTGACCGAGATCAGGCTGTTGCCGCCGAAGCTCGAGCCGGAGCCCACGATCACGAAGGTGTCCGCCGCGGCCGGCAGGGTGATCGTCGCGCCGCCGGGCGGAGGGGTGGCGCCGCTGTCCGCCGGCGGCGGGGGCGCGCCGGCGTCGGCCGGCGGAGGCGGCGAGGTCGTGGTCTTGCGCTGGACCACCAGCGCCAGCCCGAAGTCGCCGGACCAGCCCGAGGTGGACGGCGCCTGGACCACGGCGGCCTGCTGCCCGCTGACCGTCCCCAACC
>Ga0316578_10001155_pt1 | contig 10391 bp, 7 predicted proteins | sample J0NA_2_FD_203076 | JGI IMG/M metagenome (GOLD analysis project Ga0316578, IMG submission 203076) | Rhizosphere microbial communities from salt marsh grasses in Alabama, United States - J0-2_160517rDrC | ecosystem: Host-associated > Plants > Roots > Rhizosphere | place: USA: Alabama | collected...
CACGCCCACCGGCCCTGCGCCGGGACCACCGCCGCCGTGTGGCGTGGAGAAGGTCTTGTGCAGGTTCATGTGGATGACATCGAAGCCCATGTCGCCGGGTCGGACCTTGCCGAGGATGGCGTTGAGGTTGGCGCCGTCGTAGTAGAGCAGGCCGCCGGCCTCGTGGACGCTCTCAGCGATGGCGCCGATGTTCCGGTCGAAGACGCCAACGGTGCTGGGGTTGGTGAGCATGATGCCGGCGGTGCGGGGGCCGACCGCATCGCGCAGCGCTGCGATATCCACGTCGCCGTCATCGCCCGTGGGGATCTCGCGCACCTCGAAGCCAGCCATGATGGCCGATGCGGGATTGGTGCCATGGGCCGCATCGGGGACCAGGATCTCGCGGCGATCATGGTCGCCGCGGGCATCGTGGTAGGCGCGGATCATCATCACGCCGGCCAGCTCGCCCTGGGCGCCGGCGGCGGGCGCCAGCGATACCGCGTGCATGCCGGTGACGATCTTCAGCATGTCCTGCAGCTCGTACAGGCAGGCCATGATGCCCTGGCTGTGGCTCTCCGGTGCCGCCGGATGGCGCGCCAGGAACCCGGGCAGCGAGGCCAGGCTGTTGCAGGCGCGCGGGTTGTACTTCATCGTGCACGAGCCGAGGGGATAGAAGTGCGTGTCGATGGAGAAGTTCTGCTGCGACAGACGGGTGTAGTGGCGCACCGCCTGCAGCTCCGACACCTCCGGTAGTGCCGCACGCTGCTTGCGCCGCAATGCGGCCGGCAAGTCGCTGGTGTCGGCCGTGGTGAGCGGTGCCTGGGCGGTGGCGCGGCGGCCGGGACGGGAGTGTTCGTGGATCAGCATGGCGTTGGCTCAAGGGGCTCCGAGTCGAAATCGTGGGGCGGTCGTCCGCCGTGCGGGCGTCGCACGGGCTCGGCGACCGCTTCGGCGACGCGGCCGTGTCAGCCCATTGCTTTGAGTGCGGCCTCGTAGTCCGGCTCCTGGGTGATCTCCGGGACCAGCTCGGTGTAGACGACCTTGTCGTCCGCGTCGATGACGACGACGGCGCGGGCGGTGATACCGGCGAGCGGGCCGTCCTCGATCAGGACGCCGTAATCTTTGGCGAAGTTGCGTGAGCGCATCATCGACAGGGCGTGTACGTTCTCCAGGCCTTCCGTGGTGCAGAAGCGTGCCGCAGCGAAGGGCAGGTCGGCGGACACCACCAGGCACACGGCGTCTGCGCGGCCGGCGAAGGACTCGTTGAACTTGCGCGTAGACGTGGCGCAGACGTCGGTGTCGAGGCTCGGGACGATGTTCAGCAGCCGCTTCCTGCCGGCAAAATCGGCCAGGGAGCGGTCGGCAAGGTCTTTGTCCACGAGGTTGAAGTCCGGCGCGGGGCTGCCGACGGCCGGCAGGTCGCCGGCCAGGTTGACGGGGGTGCCTTTCAGTGCGGTCTGGGCCATGGTGATCGTTCTCCGCGTTGGTTGAGCGCCGGGCCGCCGTGGCGGTTGCCGGCCGGTGACCGGTTACTCCGGTGAGCGGCAAGTATCAGGGATCGCGTGCCGGGGATCGAGCGCGGGCCGATACCTGGCCACGCGAAGCCCGGCGGCAAGATTCCTCCCTCGGCTCGTCGGCTATACCGGGTCTTCGGGCCGGGTCCCGGTGGCGATAACCTGCGCCAGCCTGGACGTGAAAAGGTCCATGTCCTCGCTGGTGCGGACCTCGGTGGCGCAAACCAGGAGGGCGGGGTCCAGCTCGGGATATTCCAGGCCCAGGTCAAATCCCCCCAGCAGGTCGTGCGTGGCCAGGGCACGCAGCACGTCGGCGGCCGGGGCTGGCAGGCGCAGGGCCTGCTCGTGGAACACCGGGCGATCGAACAGCGGCTCGACGCCTGGGATCTCGGCGAGCATCCCGGCCAGCCGGCGCGTGTTGGCGTGGCAGGCGGCGGCGACCCGCTCCAGCCCCTCGGCGCCGAGGATGGCCATGTGGATGGTGGCGGCGGTGACCAGCAGGCCCTGATTGGTGCAGATGTTGGATGTTGCCTTGGATCGGCGGATATGCTGCTCGCGGGCTTGCAGGGTCAGCGTATAGCCGACCTTTCCGTCGAGGTCCAGCGTGCGGCCGGCGATGCGGCCCGGCAGCTGGCGCACGAAGGCGTGCTTGCAGCACAGAAAGCCCAGATAGGGGCCGCCGGAGGCCAGCGGGATGCCTAGGGGCTGCCCTTCGCCGCAGGCGATGTCGGCACCGCCCTCGCCCCAGTCGCCGGGGGGTGTTAGCAGCGCCAGCGCAACCGGATTGACGACACCGATGACCAGAGCGTTGTGCGCATGGGCCCAGTCCGTCAGTGCGTCCGCGTCCTCCAGTACGCCGAAGAAGTTCGGCTGCGGCACGACCACGGCGGCGACGGGCTCACCGCAAGCGGCCGCCTCGAGCTGCTCCACCGGCGTGTGGCCGCCGGCACCGTCGAAGTCGACTTCGATCAGTTCGATGCCCTGGTGGCGGACGATGCTCCGCACCGTGCGCCGGTAGGACGGATGCACGGTGCGCGGCATCAGCACGCGCTTGCCGTCGATCTTGCGGTTGGCGCGTACGGCCATCAGGACCGCCTCGGCCAAGGCCGAGGCGCCGTCGTACAAGGAGGCGTTGGAGACGTCGAGGCCAGTCAGGGCCGTCATCATCGACTGGAATTCGTACAGCACCTGCAGCGTGCCCTGGCTGGCCTCCGCCTGATAGGGCGTGTAGGCGCTGTAGAACTCGCCGCGGGTGGTGATCTGCCAAACGGCGGCCGGGATGTGGTGCTCGTAGGCCCCGGCACCGATGAAGCAAAGCGGCTGGCCGTCGTCCCGGGCACGCGCCTGCATGATCCGCGCGACCTCCATCTCCGACAGCCCCGCGGGTATGCCGTGGAGCCCTCCGGCGCGCAGCTGCGGTGGGATCTCGTCGAACAGGTCGTCGATCGATTCGGCGCCGATGGCTGCGAGCATGGCCGCGACGTCGTCTTCGGTGTGGGGGATGAAGGGCATGAGCGTGGGCAGTCCGCGGCTGGGGCGCGCGCCACCCCGGGGCGGCGCGTAGCGTTCTGGTTCAGGTCGTGTCGGCGGAGCCGCGCAGTCCGGACGCGCGGCCAGGGGTCAGTCTTCGTCCTCGAGCACGGCCTCGTACCCGGCGGCGTCGAGCAGGCCGTCGAGCTCGCCGGCATCGCTCAGCGAGACGCGGAAGATCCAGCCCTCGCCATAGGGATCGGAGTTGATCGTCTCCGGCGCGCCCTCGAGCGTCCCGTTGACCTCGACGACTTCGCCAGCGACGGGACAGTAGATATCGGACGCCGCCTTGACCGATTCAACCACGGCGCAGGCGTCCTTGGCCGCGAGTTTCCTGCCCATCTCCGGCAGCTCGACAAAGACGAGGTCGCCCAGCGCGTCCTGGGCATGATCGGTGATGCCGACTGTGACGGTACCGTCACCGTTGTCCTGGACCCATTCGTGGCTGTCGGTGTACTTCAGGTCCGCGGGTACATTGCTCATGTCGGACTCCGTGTGGGGTTGGGGATGAGAGGCCGGGAGGTCGTGGCGATCGGGATGGCGGGCAAGACGCCGTGCTGCGCCGACCTGGCGCGGCGTCCATGCCCATTCATAGCTCGATGCGGGCCTGGCCGTTGCGCACGAAGGGCGGTTCGACGACCCGCGCCGGCACCGGCTTGCCGCGGATCTCGACCATGCACTCGGCGCCGATGTCGGGATGTACGCGGGCCAGCGCGATCGAGCGCTGCAGCGTTGGCGAGAAACCGCCGGAGGTGATCTCCCCGGCCGGCTCACCGTCGATCAGTACTGTCTGGTGGCTGCGCAGTACGCCGCGACCGGTAAGCAGCAGGCCGACGAAGCGTCGCAATTTCGGGTCGTCGCGCCGCGCAGCAAGAGCCGTACGGCCGATGAAATCGCGTTCCTCCGGCTGCCAGGCGACGGTCCAGCCGAGGCCGCTTTCCAGCGGGCCGGTCTCCTCGTCCATGTCCTGGCCATAGAGATTCATGCCGGCCTCAAGGCGCAGCGTGTCGCGGGCGCCGAGGCCGCAGGGGGCGACGCCGGCGGCGTGCAGGCCTCGCCACAGGGCCGGTGCCTGGTCCGCCGGCAGCATGATTTCGAATCCGTCCTCGCCGGTGTAGCCCGTGCGAGCGACGAGCCAGCCCGCGTGCTCGACGGAGAAGAAGGGCATCAGGTCCGTCGCCTGTGCCCGCAGGGGTTCGGGCAGCAAAGGCGTGGCCAGGGCCCGAGCCTCGGGCCCCTGCACCGCGATCATCGCCAGGTCGTCGCGCCGGCTGATGAGGACGTGAAAGCCCTCGGCCCGGGTCTGCATCCAGGTCAGGTCCTTGTCGGCCGTGGCGGCGTTGACCACGGGCCGGTAGCTGTCCGGGCTCCGGTAGTAGCAAATGAGATCGTCGACGACACCGCCGTGGTCATTCAGCATGCAGCTGTACAGGGCCTTGCCGGGGGTCTTGAGCTTGGCCGCGTCGTTGGCCAGCAGTCGCTGCAGGAATACCAGAGCGTCGGCACCGGCAATGTCCACCGGCCGCATGTGGGAGACGTCGAACATGCCGGCGGTGCCGCGCACGGCATGGTGCTCGTCGATCTGAGAGCCGTAGTGCAACGGCATGTCCCAGCCGCCAAAGGGGACGATCTTGGCGCCCAAACGCTCGTGCTCTGCGAACAGGGGGGTTCTGGAACCCATCGGGCCTCCCATCTCGGTGCCGCCGGGCAGGCCGGCGGGATTCTGGACACTGACAACGGAGCCTCGGCCCGCACGGCCGCTGCATCCGCCCCTCTGTCCTGAACCTGAGAGTTTGCAGCCCAGCCTGCCAGCGGCGCTGCTGCCCCGTCGGTGGGCCGCTCGTGCTGACGGCCGCTCTCCAGAGTCGGTGCCTAGTCCCGCGGTCCTTTTGCCTGAGCGATTGCGGGCGGGTGTTGCGCCTTCGGCGCCGGTCATGGACCTCGCTGGGCCACGGCCGGTCTCTCCCGCGGGACTGAATCCGAACTGGGAATATATACGCCGGGCCGGCGCTTGCCAAGGCATGGCCGGGAAGCGATGACAACGCGGCGGGCGCAGCCGGTGCCATTTCGGCGCGCGCCGGGTCTGTGGAGACGTTTCCTCGCGGTGGCGATTCCGGTGTTGGGGGCGCCGGATTGGCCTTCTATGTCGACCGGCGCTTGTGGGGCAGGGAGTTATGCTCGGTTTCGAGACCGAGAACGGCTCAGAGATGGCAGCGGGATCGTCGCAGTGCTGAACTAGTCGGCGGCTTGTTCCCCCTGCGCGGGGGGCTGGTCGCCGCCGGCTGGACGCTTGAACGTGAGGCCTCCGCAGTCGGCGCAAGGGGGAATGCGGCCGGTGCGAACGAAGTGAGTCTCGGCGCCGCAGTTGTCGCAGATGAGCGTGCCCGGGCCAGTGATCTGGCCGGCCTGATACAGGGAGGCCTGGCGGGCCTGCTCGGCCCAGCGGGTGAGGGACAGGCTGGTCTGGTCGGCGACGCTGGTGAAGGCTTCGAGAAGACGCTGCTCGATCAGTTCCAGGTCGAACCGCCACCATCGCCGGAGGTCGTCGCCGGTCTGGGCGATGTAGGCGGCGGCATCTTCGATGTCGCGCTGGATGTAGTCGCTGATCTTCTGGCCCTCTTCCCGCGTCAGCTCCCCGAGCTCGACCATGTTGTCCCGCACGTTGTCGAGCAGGTCGCGCAGCCGCGGCGCGGCCTCCTGCGCCTCACGGATGCCGGCACGGGTTCGCTCCAGCATGCGCTCGTAGGCGTGCACCAAGCGATCGTCGTGCCGCTCGCCCTGACCGGAATCGTTGTGGTCGTCGGTGGCGCTGGTCATTTCTGTCTCCGCGCATCGATGTGCCGATTGCATGCTGATCCCGGCCACCGAGGGCGGCATGGTCAGCCTCTCCCTAAAGTCTGCGCGATCGGCGCAAAAGCGCAAGGCCGGTGATGCCGGCGCGGGGCGGTCGCTTGGTCGACCGGCAGGGCCAAGCTCCGTCGGCGTCTATGCCGCGCCCTGGAGACCCGACAGTTTCTTTTTCGATCCGTATCTCGGCACCGGCAATGCACCGGAGGCGGGGCGGGCCCCGGCCCCCGGTGCCACAATGTTCGGAAGCCGGGCGCGGAGTCGCCCGAGGCCCGAGCCGGTCGCCTGCCGCCATCGCCGGCAACGGGTCGCCGTTGCTCCAGCCGCTGCGTTATCCTTCCGCGAAGACCGATCCGCCCTCTGAACGACCAGCTCTTGCCGCACCATGCACAGTGATTACGACCCGCGTGCCATCGAGGCCGCGGCCCAGCGCTTCTGGGACGAGAACCGGACCTTCCGTGCCGTCGAGGACCCGACGCGGGAGAAGTTCTACTGCCTGTCGATGTTCCCGTATCCCTCCGGGCGCCTGCATATGGGGCACGTGCGCAACTACACGATCGGCGATGTCATCGCCCGCTACCAGCGCATGCTCGGCAAGAACGTGCTCCAGCCCATGGGCTGGGACGCCTTCGGCCTGCCGGCGGAGAACGCGGCCATCAAGCACGGCATCCCGCCGTCGCAATGGACCCGGTCCAACATCGAGTACATGAAGGACCAACTGAAGAGCCTCGGCTTCGGCTACGACTGGGACCGCGAGCTGGCCACCTGCAACCCTGACTATTACCGTTGGGAGCAATGGCTGTTCACGCGGCTGATGGAGAAGGGGCTCGCCTATCGCGCCAAGGCAACCGTGAATTGGGACCCGGTGGATCAGACCGTGCTCGCCAACGAGCAGGTCATCGACGGCCGCGGTTGGCGCTCCGGCGCCGTGGTGGAGAAACGCGAGATCGAGCAGTGGTCGGTGCGCATCACTGCCTATGCGCAGGAGCTGCTGGATGCCATCGACGGCCTCGACGGCTGGCCCGAGCAGGTGCGCACCATGCAGCGCAACTGGATCGGCCGGTCCGAGGGCGTGCACATGGCCTTCGGGCTGGAAGGCTCCGGGGAGACGCTGGACATCTACACCACGCGCCCCGACACGGTCATGGGCGTCACCTATGTCGCCGTCGCCGCCGAGCATCCGCTGGCCCGCGCCGCCGCCGAGTCCGATCCGGGCCTTGCTGCCTTCGTCGACGAGTGCCGCCGCGGCGGCACGACGGAGGCCGAGTTGGAGACCATGGAGAAGAAGGGCCACGCCCTCGGCCGCAACGCGATCCACCCGATCACTGGCGAGCCGGTGCCCATCTTCGCCGCCAACTTCGTGCTCATGGGTTACGGCACCGGCGCGGTCATGGCCGTGCCGGCCCATGACCAGCGTGACTGGGAGTTCGCCGAGCGCTACGGCATCCCGAAAAAGCAGGTCATCATCAGCGCCGACGGCAGCCCCTCCGGCATCGACGAGGGCGCCTACGTGGAGAAGGGCCTGCTGACGGCGTCGGGACCCTTCGATGGCCTGACCTCTGAGCAGGCCTTCGATGCCATCGCCGCCTGGCTCGCCGAACGCGGCAAGGGCGGCAAGCAGGTCAACTTCCGCCTGCGCGACTGGGGCGTCTCGCGCCAGCGCTACTGGGGTTGCCCGATCCCGGTCGTCCACACGCCGGACGGCGATGTCCGCCCCGAGACCGATCTGCCCGTGCGTCTCCCGGAGGACGTGGTCGTCGACGGCTCGGGCTCGCCGCTGAAGAAAATGGACTCGTTCTCCAAACTCGCCAACGGCGAATTCCGAGAAACCGATACCTTCGACACCTTCTTCGAGTCCAGCTGGTATTACGCGCGTTACTGCTCACCGGACTGCGATACGGCCATGCTCGACGAGCGCGCCCGCTACTGGCTGCCGGTGGACCAGTACGTGGGCGGCGTCGAGCATGCGGTGCTGCACCTGCTCTACGCGCGCTTCTTCCATAAGCTGATGCGCGACGAGGGCCTGATGGACTGCGACGAGCCCTTCGCGAACCTGCTGACCCAGGGCATGGTGGTCGCCGAGACCTGGTATCGCGAGGACGCCGAGGGACGGCGTACCTGGTACAACCCCTCCGAGGTCGAGGTCACCCGCGACGACAGGGGCAAGCTCGTCGGCGGCGCGCTCAAGGCGGACGGCCAACCGGTGACCTTCGGCGGCGTCGAAAAGATGTCGAAGTCGAAGAACAACGGCGTCGACCCGGAGCACCTGATCGGCCGCTACGGCGCCGACACAGTTAGGCTCTACACCATGTTCACGTCGCCGCCGGACCAGTCGCTGGAATGGAACGACGAGGGCGTCGAGGGCGCCTTCCGTTTCGTGAAGCGGCTCTGGGGCCTGGCCGCCGCGCAGGCGGAGCGGGTCGCCGGCGTGCGCGTCGACGATGCCGGCGGCCCGCTGGACGAGGCCGCCGCCTCGGCCCGGCGCGAGGTACACGCGGTGCTGAAGAAGGCCCTGTTCGACTATCAGCGGCATCAGTTCAATACCGTCGTGTCCGGCTGCATGACTATGGTCAATACCCTGTCGCGGCTCGATCCGGCCGCGGCCGGCGCGCCGGCGGTACTCGCCGAAGGCCTGTCCATCCTGCTGCGTCTGCTCGCGCCCATCGCTCCGCACGTGACGCATCACCTATGGTGCGAGCTCGGCCTCGGCGACGATATCCTCGGCGCCGGCTGGCCCGCGGTGGACGAGGCGGCGCTCGAGCAGGACAGCATCGAGTACGTGGTCCAGGTCAACGGCAAGGTGCGCGGCAAGGTGCAGGTGCCGGCCGATGCGGACCAGCCGGCGATCGAGTCCGCCGCGCTGTCCAACGACAACGTCCGTCGCTTCATCGGCGAGACTGAGGTGCGCAAGGTCATCGTCGTGCCCAACAAGCTCGTCAACGTGGTGGCCAAGTGAGCAGCGCTCGGCGGCCGAGGCCGGGCGGGTGGCGGACGGCGCTCCCGGTACTGCTGTTGCTGGTGGGCCTGCTGCCCGGTTGCGGCTTCCAGCTGCGCGGTGCGGTGGACATTCCCTCCGACTTGACGCCTTTGTACATCCAGTCCGGCGGGCTGATCGGAGACGCCATCGAGGCCCGTCTGCAGGGCAGCGACGTTCAGCTCACCAATCGGCCCACCGATGCCGGCCTGGTACTGCGCATCCTGTCCCAGAGGCGCCGTTCGCGGGTCGTCGCCGTCGATCGCCGCGGCAAGGCACTGGCTTACGTGCTGACCTACCGGGTCAGCTTTGACGCCCAGGACGGCACCGGAAAGACCCTGGTGGAGCGCCAGGAGGTCTCGCTGGACCGGACCTTCGACGACAATCCCGATGTTTCGGTGCTCGGCAAGGACTTGGAATCAGACATCATCTACCAGGACATGGCCGACGACGCCGCCGACCAGGTGCTGCTGCGGCTGCGCGCGGCGCTGGCGCAACGAGAGGACAGCGCCGGCGCGCAGGAGCGGAGCTAGTGACGGCGGTCGGTCTGCATGCGGTGCGTGGCGGTGGAGGGCGCTGACCGATGCGTATCGCTCCGCAGCAGCTCGACGGCACCCTGGCGCGGGGCCTGGCCCCGGTGTACCTGCTGTTTGGTGACGAGCCGCTGCAGCTCGGCGAGGCCGCCGCGGCCATCCGCGAGCGTGCCCGGGCGCAAGGGTTTACGGAACGCACGGTGCTGGAGCACGGCCGCGATTTCGACTGGTCCGCCCTGGCCGGCGAGGCCGGTAACCTGTCGCTGTTTGCCGAGCGGCGGCTGATCGAGCTGCGCATCGGCGGCGACAAGGGCGGCGACAAGCTCGGCCAGGACGGCGGCAAGGCGATCAGGACCCATTGCGAGCGTCCGCCAGAAGACGTCCTGCTGCTCGTCATCGCGCCGGGTCTGGATGCCAAGTCCGTGAAGGCCAAATGGGCGGAGGCGCTGGACCGAATCGGGGTCATCGTCCAGGTGCGGCCCCCGCAGGGCCGGCAGCTCGCGCAATGGCTGGACGCACGGCTGCGGCGGGCCGGCTTTCAGCCCGACTGCGATGCGGTGGCGCTGCTGGCCGAGCGCGTCGAAGGCAACCTGTTGGCTGCGGACCAGGAGATCACCAAGCTGGGCCTGCTGCGGGAGCCCGGCCCGCTCACCGCCGAGGGGCTGCTGGAGGCGGTCACCGACAGCGCACGCTATGGCCTGTTCGACCTGGCCGACGCCGCCGTTGCCGGCGATCGCTCCCGCGTGGACCGGATCGTCCGCGGCCTGGCCGCCGAGGACACGCCGCAGCCGCTGGTCCTATGGGTACTGGCCCGGGAGGTGCGCAAGCTCGCCGCGGTCGCCTTTGCCCAGGTCAACCGGCAGGACCTGGGACCGGTCATGCGGACGCACCAGGTCTGGGATTCGCGCCGCCCCGCGGTGCTGGCGGCGGCGAGGCGCCTCGGCCTGCGGCGTCTGTGGCGCCTGCTGGCGCGTTGTGCCGATGCCGACTTGGCCATCAAGGGCCGCCTTGACC
>Ga0316578_10001156_pt1 | contig 10387 bp, 4 predicted proteins | sample J0NA_2_FD_203076 | JGI IMG/M metagenome (GOLD analysis project Ga0316578, IMG submission 203076) | Rhizosphere microbial communities from salt marsh grasses in Alabama, United States - J0-2_160517rDrC | ecosystem: Host-associated > Plants > Roots > Rhizosphere | place: USA: Alabama | collected...
CGCCCCCGCGGGGTCCCAGTTCCGCATGTTCCCCTTCTTCCCGGGAGGCCGCAGGGCGAGCAGGAGCGGCTCGAGGTCCTCGCCGCCGGCTGAGGCGAGCCCGGCCGCCTCGCCGGCGAACCGCTCTATCTCCACCGCTCCCCTGTCCGAGGGATCGGTGCAGTGATCGGCGGCGATGCTGCGCAGCTCCGACGCTCCGGAGACGATCATCTCACTCCACTGCTCGAGCAGCGTCGTGGCCGATCCCTCGTCCCCGCTCCCTTCGGTCGTGCGCTTGGCCTGGGCCCTGCGCGCCCGGCCGGCGTAGTGCCGGAGGGTGATCGAGCGCAACCTGTCGAACGCCGAGGCCCCCGCCGCCTCGAAGAGGCTCCGCAGGGGGGCCTCGTGCCGGGCGCCCGTCGCGGAGAGGAACTCGTCGAACGATTCGTCGAGAAAGATCGAGCCGTCTATCCCGTCGAGCAGGGAGAAGCGCGGATCGACCCCCGCCTCTATCGGGTACTCGTGCAGGAGCGCCGAGGCGAATGCATGGATCGTCGAGATCTGCGCCCGTTCGAGATCGCGGCGCGCCGTCTCGAGCCGCTCCCGCTCGATCCCCGACGTTGCCGGGTCGGCGAGCAGTTGCTCGATGCGGCCGGCGACGCGCCCCTTCATCTCGGCGGCGGCCTTCTCGGTGAAGGTGATGGCGACGATCTGCGCGCACTGCGCCGCGCCGCCGCGCAGGATCGAGATGATCCGGTCGACGAGGATCGTCGTCTTCCCCGTCCCCGCCCCCGCCTCTAGGCAGATCGAGGCAGACAGGTCCTCGGTCGCGCGCTCCCGGATCGCGTGGTCGACCGGTGTGATGAGCCGCTTACTCATCCTCCGCCTCCCGCAGAGAGAGAAGCCCGTTGGCGCGCGAGTCCGCCTCACGCTTGCGCTCGAAAAGCCTCATGCCTCCCGACGGACAGGCCTGGCGCGCGCCGCAGTACTCGCATCCGCCGCCGTCGGGGAGCGCGAAGAACGACCCGCTGCGCACACCGGCGACGATCGTCTCCAGTATGCGCGAGAACCGGGGGCCATCGACCTCCCACGAGTCGCCGCGAAAGCTGACCGTCCGTTTTCCGCCTGAGCCGACGCGGCGGTAAACGGCCTCGCCGCGCTCGACGGGGATACCGAGGATCGCCGAGGCGGCGAGCAGGTAGACGGGAAGCTGGAGATCGGCCCCGCCCCCGAAATCCTGGTCTTTCTGCCGCAGCGATCCGGTCTTGTAGTCGACGACCCGGTACCGCCCCCGGGGCGACCGGTCGATCCGGTCGATCCTGCCGCGGAAGAATATCGTGCGCTCTCCGGCGGCGACCGCCACGGGGCCGTCCGGCTGGCCGTCCCCGAAACGTTCCTCGAACCGGACGGGGAGATACTCCGTCTCCTCTTCCGCCTCCTCCGAGACGAACCGCTCGACGTCACGGGTGATGCGCCGGCGCTCTATCTCCCAGAACAGCTGACGGCCGACCGGTTCACCATCGGCGAACTCGTCGAGCGCACGGGGGACGATCGCGGCCGAGATCGCGAGCGCCCCCTCGAGGGTGCTCGAAGAGAGCGGGAGAGATCCGCCCGAGGCGAGCTCCCGGTACAGTCTCTCGAGGACGAGATGCACGGCGCTGCCGCGCCGCAGCGGGGTGATCGTCACTGCCCGCTCAGGCTCCTCGACCTGCTCTATCCCGAGGATCTTCTCTATATAGAAGGCGAAGGGGCAGCGGACATACCGCTCGAGCGCTGTGGCCGAGAAGTTCCAGCCCCGCCCGGTCAGCAGCTCATCGAGGGCACGGGCGGCGGCGGCCGACTCGAAGACCCCGTCGAACGGAGTGAACCGGGCGGCGCCGAGCCGTTCGCGCAGGCAGCGGGCGCCGCGGGCGAAGAACCGCGCCGGAGGGACGAATACCCGGCCGCCGCGCCTGCGTCCCGCATGGATGTAGGCGTAGTCGGCCCGGCTCAGAGGGTTCTCCTTCCCCGCCGCCCTGCCGCCGAGCGGCAGCCGGCGCCTGTCCGGACCGGTCTCTCCCCCCGGCCTCAGAGACGGATCGATCAGATACGACGACGTCACATACTCCCGCCCCGTGCCGCTGTCGATGCGCGGCCAGCTGCAGACCAGACGGCGCTTGGCCGAGCGGCAGGCGAGCGCGAATATCAGGCGCGTCTCGTCGAGACGCTCCGCGCGTCGAGAGAGACGCAGGGAGCCACCCGCTGCGTCTTCGATGGCGGCGCGCTCGGGATCCTTGAGGAACGGGTCCTGCCTGACCGGCCCCGGCACGACTCCCTCGGTCAGACCGGGAAGGAAGACCTCCCCGAACCGCATCCCCCGCGACTGCTGCGCGCTGATGATGTTGACCGCTCCCTCGCCGAACGCCCTCTGCGCGCGCACCTGCTCCCCGAGGACGCCGGCGGCGGTGTCCGCGAAGCGCTGCAGCGTCGTGCCTGCGCTGATCCTGTCGAGCTCCCCGAGCTCCTTGATCCGGTCGAGCGCCCCGGCCGCACCCTCCATCGTCCCGAACAGAGCGCGGGCCGCCTCGCCCGTGGCGGCGGCGAAGCTGCTCCACGAGACGCATCGTCCGAGCCGGCGCCTCGCTTCCTCCGTCACGGCGATCACCTCGGCGCTGGCCCGCAGAGCGTCGGGGGAGCGCGGGTCCGCGTTCCCCCGACGGACTTCGCGCTCGTATTTCTCTATCAGCCTCTCTGTCTCGCTCTCCCAGCCTCCCTCACCCGTCATCCCCTCGACGGCCCCGGCGCGGATCCAGAATGAGAACGGATCGATCCGCGGGGGGCCCGGAGGCGCGAGTGGAGCCGATCCGAGGAAATCGGCGAGATCGGCCCTCCCGCCGTCTCCCGCGAGAAGCCGGAGAAGGTCGAGGATGCCGCGAACAGCCGAATCGCCGCGGACAGGCGGCGGGCCCGGAGAATACCACGGGATCCCCGCCTCTTCGCACACCTCCCGCAGCAGCCCCGAGTGCCCCTCGTCCCAGGGGAGGATCGCCGAGTTCGCAAACCGCCGCTGCTCGTCCGCAGCCGACTCGAGCAGTCGCCGGGCGATCTCCCGCGCCTCCTCGCGGAGATCGGGGGCGCTGACGATCTCGGCCGGCGCCGGCCCATCGCCCGCCGGCGCCGCTATCTCCCGGGCTCCCTCGCGGCGAAGCAGGGCGACCAGCGGCGCGGCGAAGCGAAGCGCCTCGCTCCCGTCCCAGGGGACGAAGAAGACCGTCTCGGCTGTGCCGGAGGCGGCGCGCAACAGCCGCCACTGCATCTCGTTGAAGTCGTAGAACCCGTAGACGAAGAGGCGCCGTCCCCTCATCGCCCCGGCGGCCGCAGGGACCGCCCGCCCGATCCGGTCGTGGAGGTCGCCGCCGGCCCCGGCAATCAGCTCCCGATACCTGAGGAAGAGCTCGAACACCGAGTGCACGCGCCCTGCCGGGATCGCTGCCCGATTGCCGAGGATCCTGCGGGCCTCCTCCTGCGTGCACCCCCCCTCCGAGAGGTCCGTGAACGTCCCCACGAGCGCATCGCCGAATCCTGCCGTGCAGGGGGCCCTGGAGAGACCCTCGGGGAGGCCGTCGCGAAGGAGCTCGTCGACGAGCACGCGCGGCGCCCGCGGCGGGAGCGGCGCGGGGACGGCGAGCTGCGCGCGGTCCTCTATGGCTTCGACGAGATCAGCGATGGTCAGCGTCCTCAGATCGGCGACGCCGCCGAGCCGGTGAGCGAGCGACCGTCGAAGGTACGAGCAGAGGAGATTCGAGCCGGCGAGCAGATCGATCCCGGGCAGCGTGTCGCCGCGCGAGGCCTCCCGCACCTCGGCGGCGAGCGCCTCTTCGAGGGCGGCGAAGGAGCCTGCAGTGTGGACGCGCGCGAGCATGCGGCGATTGTATCAGAACATCGCCCGGCTGATAAGCGCGTTCCCCGCCCGCTCCTCCCAAGAAAAAGCGGTGCGGGAAAGTCCCCGCACCGCTTGCGTCAGCTATTCCGCGACGGCGGACCTTGCCTCTCAGGTCCTCGCCGTCAGGGTGCGCTTCATGATCACCGCCGCCGCGAGTATCATGACGAGGACAAGGATCGTCACGATGGGAGCGGTGAACAGAGGAACGGGCACAGGGGTGACGACGTGGATCAGCTGCACGCAGGTGTCGTACACGGTGCCGGTCGCGTCGTCCCACACGATGATCGTCAGCTCGTCGTAGTCGCAGACGTTCGCCGTGCCGCCGTCGATGATGCCGTAGACGTCGACGCAGGCGCCGCCATCCACACTGACCTGGCCGGTCTGGTCGATCGCCCCACCGACGACGCCGGTGCTGGTGATCCGGTAATCAAAGGCGGTCGACGGGGCGCACGCGTCTCCGTTGCATACCGAGAACGGGATGTACGCGGCCGTCTGACCCTGCTCGACGAAGTACAGCGAATCCTGCAGGATATACAGCGACGGCGGGGACTCGACGACCTCGAAGTCGACCGTCGTCGTGCTGTAGTGAGGAGAGCCGCTGTACATGTTCGGATCCTCGCAGTCGCCGCAGTCGGGGGCGCAGACCCCCGCGACGTCGGTGTACGCCATCACCGCGGTCACCGTGTTGGTCTCGCCGACGGTCGCCCCGCAGGGGACCTCGACGTAGACCATCTGCCACCAGAGGTATCCCGGGTCGAGTATCGTCGCCGTGTTGAAGGCAGGATCGCCGGTGACCGTCCAGCCGAGCTGGTCCTCCGCCTTCACGCAGAAGGTGTCCATGGCGGTGCAGGTGCCGGAGACGAACCCGAAGTTCGCCGGGCCGAGCTCGTACTCCCAGACCTCGCCCTTGATCACGTACTGGACTTCCGCGGGGAAGGCGACGAAGAACGCCGGATCGCCTTCCTTCGTGCAGGCCCCCGCGATGACCTCGGGGCCCATCGTCGCGCGAAGGCCGATGTCGCCCATCGCGTAGTTGCCGCTGTCGAGGGCGTAGTAGGTCGTGCCGGTATTGCTGATGTATGACTTGTTCGTCTCCATCGGGCCGGTGTCGTCGTACGGCACGGGGTAGGTGTACGAACCGGTGTTGAGGTCGGCATAGATGTAGATCGGGTTCCCCGGGGCCACGGCGATCGGCGTGGTGAGATCGATCGTGTAGTACCCCGCCTCGTTGACGGTGGCCGTCCAGGGTCCGGCGATCGGGTTGGTCGGCATCGCGCTGCCGTTGAAGTCGTCATAGACGCGGATCGTGTAGGTCGTCGGCCCGGAGGTCGCCCAGAAATGGACCGAGTAGAGGAACTCGTCCCCCGCCTGCGGGTCGATCTCGACCACGGCGTAGTCGTGACCGTCGCCGTACCCGACAGAGGACCACCATCCCCACTCGTCCCAGTGATGGACCGTCCGGTCCGAGTTGTATTCGCGCCAGCCGGTGATCACGTTCGAGGTCGACCCGATGCGGGCGCTGCCGTACTGGATGTAGAAGTAGCCGTTGTCCCCCCAGGAGGAGCCCCACGAGTTCTTCACGATCCAGCCGCCGTTGCCGCTGCACATCTCGTCGTCGAATCCGACGATCAGCACGGCGTGGTTGGTCGCCTCGGTCCCCGAGTAGGTCATGCAGTACGAACCGTCATATGTGCTGAATCCCGCGAAGCTGGCGTACATCGACGTGTAGACGGGGCCGTAGCTCATCACGGCCGCCTTGATCGAGTTCACGTCGTTGGGGATCATCTTCCACTCGGTGACCTGTATGCCGTACGCGCAGGCGGGATTGATGCAGGTCGGGTTCGGGCAGCCACCCGGATAGGGGTTGCACGACTCGCTCACGGTGCCCAGCAGCGAGAGGTAGTTCGTCGACATCCACGCGTTCCCGCCGTAGTTGCAGTTGGTCGATGTCGGATTGCAGGCCTGGAGGTTGAGCTCCGAGAAATCGTAGACGATCAGCTCGTTGATCAGCAGTTTCGACTCGAGGTCGCCGCAGGCGGCGAAGGCCCAGCATGTCCCGTACGGGTTCTGGTTCTTCACCGAGGTGACCCCGCTCATCGTCCGCCAGTCCCACGAGGCGGCCGGCGCCATGAGGATATCGTGCATCGGCTTGATGTGGCTCAGGTCCATCGGCGGCTCGACGTAGCCGAACTCGGTCGGCTCGTCGGGGAAGGCCTGGTATTTCTTCGGCGCGGCGATGGGGGCCTGCGCAAACGCGCCGGCCGTCCATATCGCCGTCATGGCGGCGAGGACCAGCAACAGCAGCAGTCTCGATCTCATCCTTCTCTCTCCTTGCTCGGAAACGGATCTCCCGTGATACCTGTCCGCTCCGGTCCGCTTGGGCCCTGCTGCGACGACGGCACCTCCTTCCGGGTGCAGCGCGGCCGCCGGCGGCCCGGCAGTGTCTTCTCGCACGATGGAATCCGCCGCGCCCGATCGCGCGGCACAGTCCCTCTATGGGCGATTGTATCAAATATCTGGAAATAATTCAACAGTTTATAGAGAGGATCACTCGATGAAGCCCTGCTTCATCGCGACGATGCAGGCGAGACAGATCGAGGCGAGCTTCGACCGGGCCGAGTCGCCTCTGGAGGTCAGGACGATCGGGATCCCCCCGCCGACTATCGCGCCGGCGAGGTACGCACCGGACGAGACAGTCAGCGACTTGTAGACGACATTTCCCGCCTCGATGTCGGGCATCAGGAGGATGTCGGCGTTCCCCCTGATCTGGCCAGGGTAGTGTTTCTCGCGGGCCGAGTGGGGGTCCATCGCCACGTCGAGCGACAGCGGGCCCTCGACGATGCAGTCGTCGCGCCCGGCGAACATCTCGGCGAAATCGGCGGCGACCTTCGACGACTCGACGCTCGGATTGACCGTCTCGACCGCGGAGATCACCGCGACGCGCGGATTTATGATGTTGAGGTAGCGGCAGACGCGCAGGGCGTTCTCCAGGATCTTCGCGCGCAGCTCGTTGTCGGGGTTCGGTATCAGCGCGGCGTCGGTCACGGCGAGCAGCTTCGGGTAGGTCGGGATCTGGAAGAACCCGACATGGCTGTAGATCCGTCCCGGCTGTATCCGGCCGCTGTGCTTGAGATACCGCAGCGCTCCGCCCATGATCTGGGAGGTCTTCACGCTCCCCTTCATCAGCAGGTCGGCCTCCCCCGCGTCGAGGAGCTCGACGGCATGCGCGACCGGATCGTCCGCGTCGGCGATCCTGTAGTTGTCGCCGTCGATCTTGATGTCGTACTCCCAGGCGAGTCTGTTCACCTCATAGTAGTCGCCGACGAGGAGGAACTTAGCCACGGGGAAGCGGCCGTCCTCGTTCGCCTGCTTCGCCGCCGCGATCGCGTCCTCGTTGTCGGCGCCGACGATCGCGATCCGCGGGGCGCGGCTCTTGGCGACCATCGCTCGCGCGAGATACATCAGCTCGTCGAGACTCGTCACGGGGACGTTCTCCTTGCGCCGCAGATGAGGAGCGGAGAAGACCTCGGTGGCTAGCAGCTCCTGCTCGGCGCTGCGCCGGCGCCTGAGCGCGTCGCGCTCGGCGGCGTAGTCACGGACATAGCCGGGGACGAACCGGGCGCGCAGGTGCCCTGCGATCATCGACTCGTGCTCTATCGATCCGGGGATGACGACGATGGGGAAATAGGGGAAGAGCTTCCGCTTGACGCGGCCGGTGAACTCCGCGCTGCGCGAGAGCCCGCCGGTGAGGATCACGAGGTCGATGGCGTCCTCGACGGCGGCGAGCCGCATCACCGCGCCGGCGATACAGTAGGCCATGAAATCGATCACGTACTCTATCTTGCGCCGCTGCTGCTCGACCGCCCCCGAATCCCTGAAATGGAGGAGCGCGCGGAAATCGTTCGTGCCGGTGAGGTCTATCAGACCGCCCGTCTTGTAGAGGTAGCGGCGGATCTCGGCGAGGCTGATCCTGTTGTCGTCTATCGCGTCGAGCAGGATGTCGAGCGTGATGCTCCCCGAGCGGTTCGCGCTCGGCACGCCGGCGAAGGCGTTGACGAGATCGGCGACCAGTCCGCTCTGGTGCCTGACGATCGAGATCCCGCCGCCGAGGTGCGCGCCGATCGTGAGGAGCCGGTCCTGCGGCTCACCGAGCAGGGCGGCGCAGAGGCGGTGGACGGCGTTGTGGTTGAGGTAATGCGCCCCCGAGCCGTCGCGCAGCAGGCGGGCGAACCCCGTCAGGCGCGCCATGGTCTCCATCTCGTCGGAGGCGACCGGATCGGTCATCGTGACGAATATCTCGCCGTCGCCGGAGAACCGCTCGCGGATCATCAGACCGATCGGGATGGCCATGTTCGAGGCATGCTGGATCCGCGGCTCTTCGAGGTCCTCCACCATCGCCCCGCACACGTCGTAGGTCCCCGTCGGGATAGGCTTGACGAACCCTCCCCGGCAGGCGACGCCGGTGAGCTCTCCCTTGCCGATCCCCTGCTTCTCGACCCACCGCATGATCGCATCGGCCCGCGGCTCGACCCCGTCGGCAAAATCGGGAGGGATATGCACCTCGTCGGCGGCCTGCAGCGATGTTCCCCGGTACAGGGCCACCTTGGTCGAAGTCGAGCCGGGATTGATGCAGAGGATCCGCTCGCTCATCGCCTCGGGCGGCGGGCCGCCGTCTCCGTAGAGCAGCGAGATGACCCGTGCGGGGCCGTTCTCGCATGCGAGGACGTGTTCGACGAGAATCGAGAAGAGGTTTCCCCACGCCTCTTCCCAGGCGCTGGTGAGGACCGGCGGTTTGGTGGCGCGTACGATATCGACGAGCAGCCGGTGCAGTTGCTCGTCATCGGTGAGACGCCCGTAATGGATCTGCTCGCTCGCCTCGAATACCCGTTTTGTCAGCTCGGGAGGAGCGCCGGCCTCGGTGATCGCCTCGATCAGCGTGCCGAGCTGCGCCTCGATAGATGGAAGAAATCGCGTCTGCATCCCGTCTGCCGTCCTCGCGGCTGCGCCCGTGTCCGTCCCGCCCATAGCCCCTTTCGGGGGTCAAGCCCCGTAAAGGTATGCAATGCCGCCGCCGCATTCAAATACTTTCGGGGAGAAAGGGACATATTCAGGCGAGCCTGGGACGGATCGCCTCCCTGTACCAGTCTATCGTACGGCCCGACGACTCCCGGATCCGGTCCGCCGCCGGGCCGGTCGTATAGACGCGCATATCGAGCAGATCGGAGCCCTCTATCGAGGCGTCACCGAGCAGGACCCCCCCGATCGCCCCTCCGTACCCGCCGCCGAGCTCCCGTCCGGCGAGCTCGGCGAAGAGCAGCGTCCAGCCCCTGACCGTATCGTCCATGCTGTACCCGCCGCCGCCGAGCGCGGCGATCCGCGGGAACCGGGCGTGGAGCATCCGTACCGCGTCGATATACCCGTTGTTCGTCATGCGCAGGTGCGTGAGGGGATCGGCGGCGAACGTGTCCGTCCCGAAGGTCCCGACGATCACCTCCGGCTCGAACAGCCGCAGGGCGTCCATTGCGATCTCGGAGAAGAGGAGCAGGAAGGCCGGGTCGTCTGTCTCGGGCTCGAGCGGGATGTTGATGTTGAACCCCTCTCCCGCTCCAACGCCCGTCTCCTTCTCGAAACCGCCCCACGGGAAGAGCGTCCTGCCCGATTCGTGGATCGATATCGTCAGGACGCCGGGGTCGTCGAAAAACGTCTCCTGCACGCCGTCGCCGTGGTGCGCGTCGATGTCGATGTACGCGACGCGCACGCCGGGCGAGCGCAGGTGCCGTATCGCGATCGCCGCGTCGTTGACGTAGCAGAAACCCGAGGCCCGGTCGGGGTGGGCGTGATGGAACCCCCCGCACGGGTTGAACGCGCATCCGCCCCCGGCCGCCGCCCTCGCTGCGGCGACGCTCGCCGTGGCGGCGAGCGCGTTGTACGTGTAGACGCCGGAGAACACGGGATTCTCCATCGTCCCGACCCCGGCGTGGAGCATCTCGACGTCGATCTCCCGGCCGCTCTCCGCCCGGCGCAGCAGGGCGAGGTACTCCGGCGTGTGGAAGGTCTCGAGCAGCCCCTCCTCGACCTCATCGATCTCCTCGACGCGGACGCCCGGCCCGTCGAGGAGCCCCCGCTGACGGCACAACTGGTAGGTCCGCTCGGCGCGCTCCGGCTTGAAGGGATGCTCGGGGGAGAGCACGAACCGCCCGAGCGGGGCCGAGTGCACGAACACTGCGTCGCCGCGGGCACCGGCGCTCATTTCTTCCCCCCGTCGGCGAACCTGAGCTCGATGTAGTACGAGCCGTCCTCGAGCCGCGAGCGAACGGGGAACCTGCTCTTGTGAAAGACATAGAGCATCTTCTTGTTCGCCTCGAGCACCTCGGCCTTGAACCCCGCTATCCCCCGCTTGATCGCCGTCTCGGTGAGCTTGTTGAAAAGGAAGGTGCCGATACCGCGCTGCTGCCAGTCGTCCCGCACGACGAACGCGATCTCGGC
>Ga0316578_10001157_pt1 | contig 10383 bp, 7 predicted proteins | sample J0NA_2_FD_203076 | JGI IMG/M metagenome (GOLD analysis project Ga0316578, IMG submission 203076) | Rhizosphere microbial communities from salt marsh grasses in Alabama, United States - J0-2_160517rDrC | ecosystem: Host-associated > Plants > Roots > Rhizosphere | place: USA: Alabama | collected...
GTCCGGGGGTGACGCGGGGGGCGGCCGGGCGGGCCGCCCGCCGCTTCGTTTCCTGTCAGTAATCCGAATAGTCAGCGCCTGACGTCTGGGCTTCCAGCGTCTGTTCGCGCCAGTCCTTGATGTCGGCGTCCTTGCGGATCCCGTCGTACCAGAGGGCGATGAACCTGGAGGCCTTCTCCTGACGGATCTGCTGGAGAAGCTCGTCGTGCTGCGCGGGAAGTCCGGTCATGTCGACCTCGGGCCGCTCGGTGACCTGGATGAGGAACCACTCGGCGTTCCCCTTGACCGGCTCCGAGACGGTCCCCACGGGGAGCAGGTGGGCGGCGACGGCAAATCCCGTGCCGGTGCCTATCCCCGGGATCGCCCCGTCCTCGGTGAACGGCGGGGTATCTGTCGTCTCGAGGCCGGCGGAGAGCGCCGCCGCGGCGAGATCGCCCCCGGTAAGCGCGGCCTGGCGGATCCGGCGAGCCCTCTCGAGACCCGCTTCCTCGCTCCGCTCGCGCCTGATCTTCTCGACGAGCGTCTGCCGGACCTGGTCGAGAGGCTTGATCCGCTCGGGGATCTGCTCGACGACCTTCACCATGTAGATCGCCTTCGAGGACTCGATCGTGGCGCTGACGGCGCCGGGCTTGTTGTTGAAGGCGAAGTCGATGATCCGCGGGATATAGCCGAGCCCTTCGATGAACGATCCGCGGGAGAACGGCGCCGGTTCCCTCACCGTGAGACCGAGGCGCTGTGCGCCCTGCTCGAACCCCTTGTCCTGGATCTCCTGGCGCAGATCGGTGACGAGGGTGCGGAGAGAGTCGCGCGTGTCGTACCCCGGTGCGATCTGCATGAGGATATGGCGCGCGCAGACGCGCTCCTGTCCGTCCTCGGTCTTGCGCTCCTCCACCTTGATGAGGTGGTACCCGAATCCCGTTCTCACCGGCTCGCTGATCTCGCCGGGTTTCAGCGCGAAGGCAGCGGCGGTGAAGGTGCTGTCCATCACGCCCCGCCCGAAGCATCCGAGGTCGCCGCCCTTGGAGGCGGTGTTGTAATCGTCGGATTCCTCCTTCGCCGCCTCGGCGAAATCGAGCCCCCCGAGGATCTCGCCTCTGAGCTCCTCCATCTGTTCCTTCACGTCGAGCACGTCGAGCGCGGAGGGGGCCTTGTCTATCACGATGACCTGTATCCGGCGCTTCTCGAACTCCTTGAAGTCGTCCTTCGTCTTTTCGTAGAGACCGGCGATCTCCTGGTCCGTCGGTTCGTACGGCGGATCCTCCGCCGGGAAGGGGACGCGCACGTACCGCGCACTGATCAGCTGGTTCTCGCGGACGTACCGGTCCCTGACCTCCTGGTCTGAGACATGGACCTGCGCGGCGAGCAGCGCCTCGAGCTTCATCTCGGGGAGCACCTGGCGCCCCCATTTCTCGAGCTCGCTCCAGTCCTTGTCGGGATCGGAGAGTGCACGCAGATACCCCTGGTAGTCGAAGGTGCCGTCCTCGCCGGTGAACATCTGACGCAGGGCCGGATGAGGATTGCGACGGAGGAACGAGACGAGCTCATCATCGGTCACCGTGATTCCCAGACGCTTGATCTCGCGGTCGAGCAGCATCCGCTGTATCGTCGTCTCCCACGCCTGCTGGGAGAGCATGTACGACTCGGCGTCGCCGGGCCGGTAGTTCTCGCCGCGCTGGGCGAGCAGGTTGTTGTAGAGCTCCTGCCAGTTCGCCGAATAGAGCCGCCTGTCGATCGGCATGCCGTCGACCGAGCCGATCGCGTCGCTCTGGCCGCGCTGGACTCGCCGGCCTCCCGAGCGGAGGTTCATTCCCCATACGGCGAAGATAGAGATGACGAATGTGATGACGACGATCCAGAGGATCGTCTTCGTGTTTTCACGCATCTGCTTGAGCATCGGCGGCTACCCCTTCACGAGACGGAAACCGTACATATCAAAAGGTCTTCCATAATCCGTCAAGGTAGCATATCGCGGCGCCCGGCGCAAATCTTTTAAGGACGTTGACACCGCCTCTCGGCCGGTGATACGGTGCACCAGTCATGAAGGGTCTGCATCGAGGACGCGGCGCCGCGGGCGGGGGCTGCGGAGCGTTCCTGGCGGGGGTCGTCGGCGCGGTGGTCCTGTCTGCCGCCGCACCGGCCCAGGCAGAGCAATACCTGTGGCCGCTGCACGGCCCGCGCAGGATCAGCTCGAGCTTCAGCGAATACCGCGGCGGACATTACCATGCCGGGATAGATCTGCGCTCGTTCGGCGCGGTCGGCCTGCCCTGCCTCGCGATCGGCGACGGGTCCGTATCACGGATCAAGATCGAGCCTTACGGGTACGGGAAGGCGCTCTACGTGCGGCTCGAGGACGGAAGAACCGCCGTCTACGCGCACCTCGACCGTTTCACGACGGCGATCGACTCGCTCGCCTGGCACCGCCGTCTCGCCCGCGCGGCGGACTGGTGCGATATCGACCTCCCGGATGGGGCCTTTCCCGTATCGGCGGGGGATACGGTGGCGTGGTCGGGGGAGACGGCGACCGAGGCCCCGCACCTGCACTTCGAGATCCGCGATGCCGGTCAGCGCCCGCTCAATCCGCTCGGAAGGTTCTACGAGGTGCCGGACGAGACGCCGCCGGTCATCTCCGGCCTGATGGTCCTGCCGCTCGACACCCGGAGCCTGACGGAGAACGGACCCGGCCCGGAGGTGCGGCAGTTCCGGGCCTCGGGCCACAGCCGCTACCTGCTCCCCGACACCCTCCAGCTCAGCGGCCGATTCGGCTTCGCCGTATCGGTCTGGGACGAGCAGGGATTCGGCAGGTACCGGATGGCGCCCGCCTCCATAGAGCTGAGCGTCGACGGGGAACCGCGGTATTCGGTGAGCAACAGCTCGTTTTCGTACGATCAGGCCGGCGAGATCAGGCTCGAGTACGAGATCGACGGACCGGGCCCCGCCGGCCGGTACCTGGTGATGTACCGCCGCGACGGGGTCACCAGGGAAGACCGCAGCGGGGACGGCCGGATCGGCGAAGGGGCGCAGGCGCGGGGGCTGCATGTCGGGACCGTCACCGCCATCGACGCGGCTGGGAACAGCTGCCAGGCGATATTCCACTTCACCGTCCATGATCTTCCCGTCATCACCACAGCGCGAAGGCTCGAGGCCGCAGACGAGGTCGTCGTGTCGGCCTTCGATCCCGACGGCGGACCGGTCGAGCAGACCCTCGGCGAGTCGCTCGACGGGGGCGCATCCTGGCACCCCGTGGCGCTCGAGCAGTTCGGCTCGTATCTGCACGGGACCGTTTCGCCCGAGAGGGATGCGATCTGGCGTCTCTCGGTCAGGGACGACGAGGGGGCCGTCGTCGACCGCTGGTTCGGGTCGCCGGACCCCCGGCCGGAGGCGGACATGGCCTTCTGCGAGATCATCCCCTCCTCGTCGGAGTTCGGCGCCGTCGTGCGGCTCCTCACCGACCGCGCGCTCGCCGCGCCTCCGCTGGTCACGGCCCGTTCGCAAGAGAGGGTCGACACGCTCGACGTCTTTCAGCTGGGTCCCGCCGAGTTCGTGGCCCGCGCCCCCGGGGCTGGTGACCCCCGGCATCCCGTCGTATTCACGGTGCAGGGGCGCGATCATCGAGGCTACCCCGTCACGGCGCACGAGGCCGTCCTGATCCTGCCTCTCGGCGGGGGGGCGGCAGCGGCGGCCGTCATCCCGGACTCGACCGCTGTCGAGTTCGAAGCGGTCTCCGCGCTGCGCCGCTTCGCGCTGCTCGTCAGGGACGCCGCCGGAGCTCCCGCGCAGGGCGGCCTGGAGGCCGTATCGGGGGCGTTCATGATCGATTTCCCCCCCGACGCGGTCAAGAGATCGATCCTTGTCTCCTGCGACCCGGGCCCCCGCACGGGGATCTTCGAGCTGCGCGAGGGACGGGGGTGGTCGTGCGTCGGCGTACCGGAGCGGGAGAACGGCTCGGTCTCGATCGAACGGCCGGGGACCTATGCATTCTTCTCCGATCGTCTGCCGCCGGAGATGACACATGTCTCTCTGGAGCGCAGCCCCTCCGGGGGCTCGTTCTACCTGCCGGTCTACTGCTCGGTCCCGGTCCGGGAGGAGGGGAGCGGAATCGATCCGTGGTCGGCCTCGGCCACGCTCGACGGCGCCCCTCTCATCTGCGAGTGGGACGAGAACAGGGAGCGCCTCGTGATCCCGATACCGGCCTTCATCCCGGCGGGACGCAAGGTGCTCGCCGTCGAGGTCAGCGACCGGGCGGGAAACGCCAGTGCCGGCGAGTTCGGTTTTATGCTAGAATAGCAGCCGGTGAAGGGAGGGCGGCATGCCGGGCGCCGGGTTCGTACATCTCCACAACCATTCCGAGTACAGCCTGCTCGACGGCGCTCTTCGCATAAGCGATCTCGTCGGGACGGCGAAGGAGATGGGGATGACCGCGGTGGCCCTGACCGATCACGGCAACCTCTTCGGCGCGATCCCCTTCTACCGCGAGGCGAAAAAGGCCGGATTGAAGCCGATCATCGGGATGGAGACGTACGTCGCGCGCGAAGGGCACCGCGAGCGTTCTTCGGGACGGAGCGGCTGGTCCTCCGACCATCTCGTACTGCTCGTGCGCGACGAGCGGGGCTACCGGAACCTCCTCGAGCTCTCTTCCACCGCCTACCTCGAGGGCTTCTACTACCGTCCCCGCATCGATCTCGAGCTGCTCGAGAACCACGCCGAGGGCCTGATCGGGCTGAGCGCCTGCCTCCAGGGGAGCATCCCGAAGATGCTGCTCGAGGGACGGATGGAGGATGCCGAGGAGCTCGCCCGGCGTTTCGCCTCGATATTCGCCCCGGGCGACTTCTACATAGAGCTGCAGAACCACGGGATCCCCGAGGAGCTCGCCGTCATCCCGAAGCTCGTCGAGCTGGCCGGCCGTCTCGGCCTGAAGACCGTCGCCACCAACGACTGCCACTACTGCGCCGCCGACGACCACGAGGCGCACGACGTGCTTCTCTGTCTCCAGACGGGCAAGGACCTCGACGATCCGGCGCGCGGCCTCCGGTCGCACCCGCAGACATGGTTCAAGTCCCCCGACCAGATGAAGGAGCTCTTCGCCGACCATCCCGAGGCGATAGCCGCGACGCTCGAGATCGCCGACAAGTGCGACTTCGAGCTCCCCGAGACGGGGACCCATCTGCCGGGGTTCCCGATACCGGAGCCGTTCGCCAGCCCGGAGGAGTACCTCGAGCATCTCGTCATGGAGAACCTGCCGCGGCGCGTGCACGAAGTCGACGACGAGGTCACCGGACGCGTGAAGTACGAGCTCGGCGTGATCAACGCGATGGACTTCGCCGGCTACTTCCTCATCGTCTGGGACATCGTCCACGCGGCCCGGGCGATAGGGATCCCCGTCGGGCCGGGGCGGGGAAGCGCGGCGGGTAGCCTCGTTTGCTACGCCCTCGGCATCACCAACATCAATCCGCTCGAGCACGGCCTGCTCTTCGAGCGGTTCCTCAACCCCGAGCGGATATCGCTCCCCGACATCGACATCGACTTCTGCGACGAGAGGCGCCAGGACGTGATTCAGCACGTCGTGGAGAAGTACGGCGCCGAGAGCGTCTGCCAGATCATCACCTTCGGACGTATGGCGGCGCGGGCCGTGGTGCGAGACGTCGGCCGCGTGCTGAAGTTCCCCTATAACGAGATCGACCGGCTCGCCAAGATGATCCCCGCCGTGCCCGGCACGACGCTCTCGAGGGCGATCGAGTCGGTGCCCCAGCTGCGGGAGCTCCAGCGCGACGACGCGCGCGTGAGCAGGCTCCTCGACCTCTCGCTGAAGCTCGAGGGGCTCGCCCGCCATGCGTCGACGCACGCGGCGGGGGTCGTGATCACGCCGACACGCCTGGTCGACCATGTGCCTCTCTTCCGCTCTTCGGGGCGCGAGGAGGTCACGACGCAGTACGAGATGAAGGTGCTCGAGAGCATCGGCCTGCTCAAGATCGACATCCTCGGCCTGAAGACCCTCTCGCATATCCAGAACGCCCTGCGGCTGATCGCGCGCCACCACGGCGAGGAGATCGACATCGACGGGATCCCGCTCGACGACCCGGTGACGTTCGAGCTGCTCTGCCAGGGCCGCACTGTCGCGCTGTTCCAGCTCGAATCGCAGGGGATGCGCGACCTGCTCAGGCGCCTCGAGCCGTCGACCTTCGGCGACATCACCGCCGTCAACGCGCTGTACCGTCCCGGTCCGCTGGGCAGCGGCATGGTGACCGACTACATCGACCGCAAGCACGGGCGGACGAAGATCTCCTACATCCACCCGCTTCTCGAGCCGATCCTGCGCGAGACGTACGGGGTGATCCTCTACCAGGAGCAGGTGATGCGGATCGCGAGCGATCTGGGAGGGTTCACGCTCGGGCAGGCGGACATCCTCAGGCGCGCGATGGGGAAGAAGAAGGAAGAGGAGATGCAGAACCAGCGCGAGGCCTTCGTCTCCGGCGCCGTCGAACGGTCGATCCCGAAGAAGAAGGCCGAGCGCATCTTCGATCTGATGGCCCATTTCGCCGGGTACGGCTTCAACAAGTCCCATTCGGCGGCGTACGCGATGGTCTCGATGCAGACGGCGTACCTCAAGGCGCACTACCCGGCGGCGTTCATGGCCGCAGCGATGACGAGCGACATGACCGACACGAACCGTCTCATCGTGCTCCTCGAGGAGTGCCGCAACCTGGGCATCGCCGTGAGGCCCCCCGACATCAACGCCGGCGACGTCGGGTTCGACCTCGCCGGCGGGGAGATCACGTACGGCCTCGCCGCCGTCAAGAACGTCGGCGAGAAGGCGATCCGCTCGGTGATCGACGAGCGGAGGGAGAACGGGCCGTTCCGGGACCTGTTCGATTTCTGCGAGCGAGTCGACCTGCGCCAGGTGAACAGGCGCGTCATCGAGAGCCTCATACAGGCAGGGGCGCTGGACCCGCTCCCCGGGACCAGATCGCAGAAGATGGCGACGCTCGACCGGATCCTCGCCCAGGCACAGAAGCGCCAGAGCGAGCGGGACAAGGGGCAGATCATGCTGGAGATCCTCGCGCGCGGACCGGGCGAGGAGACATTCCCGCTCGACGACGTCCCGCCGTGGGACGAGAGCGAGAGGCTGCGCCGGGAGAAGGAATCGCTCGGGTTCCCCTTCTCGGGACATCCGGTCGACAGTATCCGGCAGGTCCTCGGCGGCGTCGTCTCGGCGACGAGCGGCGCTCTGCAGGAGAGCGCCGACCGGACCCCGGTCGTGCTCGTCGGCCTGGTCACCGAGCTGCGCTCGATCACGGACCGCAAGGGGAATCCAATGGCGTTCGTTACGCTCGAGGACGACGGCGGCTCGTACGAGGTCGTCGTCTTCTCGAGCTGCTTCCAGACGGCCAGGGAACGGCTGCTCAAGGACGAGCTCGTCGTGGTGGCCGGAAAGGTGTCGATGCGCAACGGGACGGAGAAGAAAGTCATAGCGGACCGGGTCTACACCATCGACGAGGCGCTGCGTCATCTCACCCGCGCCCTGCACGTCACGCTGCGCGAGGACATCTTCGGCCAGCGCGAGCTCGACGGTCTGCGCGAGGCGGTCGCCCGCCACAGCGGGGAGAAGCAGTTCTACGTGCGCTGGCTCCGCGGAGGCGGCGAGCAGATCAATGTCCGCGTGACGCGCGCCGGCGTCTCGCCGGGACTCGAGCTGATAGACGAACTGAAGACCATATCGGGGGTGGAGCATGTCGAGGTCTCGTAGAGCGGCGGTTGCCGCGGTCCTGTCCGCGGCGCTGGTCGTCTGCGCGGCGGCACAGCCGCGCGCGCAGGGGATCCAGGATCTAGAAATCGTGGAGAGTCCAACGGCGGGGATCCTCGGGCACGGCGCGTACCGTTTCGAGGGATCCGTCGGGCCGGGGAACGACCTGCTCTTCAGCGTGGCCGTGGGGTTCCACGACCGGCTGCAGCTGGGGATGTCGTTCGGTCTGCAGAACTTCATAGGCAGGGGCGATATCGAGCTGAACGACCGTCCCGGTTTCCAGGTGCGTCTGCGAGTGCTCGAGGAGGGATTCGCAGGGCCGGCCTTCGCCGTCGGGGTCGATACGCAGGGCGAGGGGTACTGGATCGAGGACGACGAGCGGTACGAGCGCAAGTCGTACGGCCTCTACGGCGTGCTCAGCAAGAACTACTATGTGCTGCGCAACGTCGGGGTCCACGGCGGGATCAACTACTCATTCGAGAGACGCGACGAGGAGAGCATCGACTTCTTCGCCGGCCTGACGATAGAGGCGTTCACCGGCATGTCGCTCCTGCTAGACTACGACGCCTCTCTCGACGACGACGACGAGACGGTCCCCTCGACGAGAACGCGCGGTCGGGGGTATCTCGACACCGGCGTGCGGTTCGATTTCGGCCAGACGCTGAGCATCAGACTGCTGTTCAAGGACCTCATGGGGAACTACACCCCGGAGAAGGGCGTCGCGCGCACGGTGGAGATCTTCTACACGAACTGGTTCTGAGAACGGCCGCCCGCGGAGGAAGCGGGAGAAGAAGGATCGACATGGAACAGCCCCAGGGACAGGTCCTCGAGTTCGAGAAGCCGGTCATCGAGCTCCAGGCGCGCATCGACCGTCTCAAGAAAGACGGAACGGCGACGGCGGGGGACATCGCCCGCCTCGGCGAGCGTCTCGCCGATCTCGAGCGGAAGGTCTACCGGGGGCTGGGCGCATGGGAGCAGGTCCAGCTCGCCCGTCATCCGAAGCGTCCGACGGCGGTCGACTATATCCGGTACTGCTGCGAGGAGTTCGAGGAGATGCACGGCGACCGTCTCTACGGGGACGATCCGGCGGTGGTCGGGGGGATCGCCACGATGGGCGAGCGACGGATCATGGTCGTCGGTCACGAGAAGGGACGGAGCACGCGCGAACGGGTGGCGAGGAACTTCGGGATGGCCAGCCCCGAGGGGTTCCGCAAGGCGCAGCGCCTGATGAAGACCGCCGCACAGTTCAGGCTCCCCGTGCTCTCCATCGTCGACACGCCGGGCGCCTACCCCGGCGTCGACGCCGAGGAGCGCGGCCAGCCGCGCGCTATCGCCGACAACCTCAAGGAGCTCTTCGACCTCGATACGCCGGTCGTCGTCGTCATCGTCGGCGAGGGGGGGAGCGGCGGCGCCCTGGCCCTGGCGATCGGCGACACGGTGCTGATGCTCGAGCATGCGATCTACTCTGTCATCTCTCCGGAAGGGTGCGCGGCGATACTGTGGGACAGCCGCGAGAAGGCCCCCGACGCCGCCGAGGCGCTGCGCCTGACAGCCGACGACTGCCTGCGGCTGCGGGTCATCGACCGGATCATCGAGGAGCCCCACGGGGCGGCCCACCGCGACCCGCAGGGGACCGCCCAGCGGGTCCGGGCCGAGGTCCTCGCCGAGTTCGACCGCATCGAGTCGGTCCAGCCCGATCTGCTCCTCGAGCGGCGGAGGGAAAAGTACCGGTCGATGGGGATCTTCGACGCCGGATGAGCCGGCGGGGCGGGGGGATCGCCGTCGTTTGGCCCCAGGATTTCACGCTTGACCTGAATCACCGATATTCTCTATAATTATAAGGCCAGCTTAAGGAGCGGGGCGCCGCCCCGCCGTGTAAAACTTCTGTGCTGCAGGTCCCTGAGTGGAAAAGGCCGTTTTCCGCGCTGTTCAGGGATTTTTTTATTCAGGAGAAGAGATCGATGGTCAGCAAGGACCTGCTCGATATTCTCGCATGTCCGCGGTGCAAGGAAAAGGTCGTCCTCGACGAAGACGGGCAGTGGCTCGTCTGCGGTCGCTGCGCCGTGAAGTACCCGATCGAGGAAGACATCCCCGTCATGCTCGTCGACCGCGCGGTCGATCTCGAGCGATGACGTGACGGGAGGCGCCGCAGGTGTGCGTGTTCACACATTTCGCCGCCGGAGCCCTCGCCGGCTCGCTCCTGCCCGTGCCGGCGGTGGCGCCCCTGCTCGGCCTGGGGAGCCATCTGCTCCTCGATGTGATCCCGCACAGGGATTTCGAAGATTACCGGATCGAGATCGTTCTCTGGCTCGTCGCGATGGCGGTGCTGGCCGTGATGGGAGGCATGACCCTGGCGGTGACGCTCGCCGGCCTGTTCGCCGTTCTGCCCGACCTGGAGAACCTGCTCTGGAAGCTGGGGCGGCTGCGTGACGACCAGAAGATATTTCCCGGGCACCGGCCCGGATGGCTCCGGCACGGCCGGGAGGCGGGCAGGTCGAGCATCGCCCTGCAGGTCGCTTTCACAGTGGCTGTCGTCGTCTTTTTGATCCGGAGGAGTCCATGAAAAAGGCGCTGCTGATAACTCTCGCCGCCGCCCTGGTCCCGTGCGCAGCGGTGACCGGCGCCCAGGGGCCGGCTCTCTGGCG
>Ga0316578_10001158_pt1 | contig 10378 bp, 10 predicted proteins | sample J0NA_2_FD_203076 | JGI IMG/M metagenome (GOLD analysis project Ga0316578, IMG submission 203076) | Rhizosphere microbial communities from salt marsh grasses in Alabama, United States - J0-2_160517rDrC | ecosystem: Host-associated > Plants > Roots > Rhizosphere | place: USA: Alabama | collected...
ATATCGCCACTGCGGGAAGATTGGGGGGGCAGGTGCCACATTCCAACGCCTTGCTCGCGGAACCGGCGACCCGCCTGGCTGCTGGATCCGAGGCCATCCGCCGCAATGAGCTCCGGCAGCGCTGGGGCAGTCCGGCGACGATCAGCAGGGGCACTGCAGACCCGGACCCCCCGCTCCCGCCAGATGGATGCTCGACCTGACTGCGAGCCGGGCGCGCCAAGGCGGCTGAACCGGTCGATTCGAGGGTCCCGGAGAGCCTTCGGGCGCGGCTCAGGCGGCGCGCCGAGATGATAACCCATGCTTGCCGGCTTGCCATCCCTGCCGGGGAGCGCTCTATCGTCGCGACCGGGATGATCGCGTCCGGGCCTTGGCGTCATCCGGCCGGGACATCGCCGCGGGCCGGCGGCGCCAACGCTGACGCGACAGGTCTCAGCTGCCCGGACTGCGGCCGCCCAATGCCTCCAGCCGCAGCCTGGCCTGGGCCAGACCTTCCGCCAGCTGCTGAAGCTCGGGGTCGAGGGCCTCGAACAGGTATTACAGGTCGTCGAGCATCCGCTCGAGCTCGACCGGATCCTTGATCTGCCCCAGCCTTCCGGCGGCATCGCACAGCCAACCGTAGGGGTCGATTCCGTGCACGGTCAGACCCCCCGGGTGCCCCACACCGCATAGATCGGATCCGATTCGGTGATCCGATCTGCATACTTGTCGTCCGGCGGGCGCGGGAGGCCCTTCAGACTCCAGGTCTCGAGCTGCCGGAAGCGGCCGGAGTGACGGAAGTACTCGAGCACCAGGCCCAAACGCTCGAACTCGTGCAGCTCCGGCCAGATCCGGATGGCCTTCGGCGGGAACCAGCGATTGGAGAAGGTCACGATGAAACGCCCGCCGAGGTCGAGCACCCGAGCGACCTCGGCGAAGACACCGTGAGGGCGGATCAGGTACTCGACCGAAACCGTGCAGACGACCGCGTCGAAGGCGGCATCCGGAAACGGCAGGAGCGGATCGCGATTGAGGTCATGGACGACGGATCCCGTCAGCATTCGATTGGCCTCGAGCTCTGACTGATTCATTCCCAGACCGGTCAAAGAGGCCGGTACCAAAGCCGGATCCAGGTGTGAATGCCAGCTACCCATGAGATCGAGGATACGGCTCCCAGGCTTGATCAGACGACCGTAAAGTGCTGTCAACTCCGCGATGGCGGTGCGATCGAGATGATCGACGAGTCGAGGGCTCGCATAGAAATGGCCGTCCGGCCGGGGATCGAGGCGCGAGAAGGCGTCGTCCCGCCAGAAGTCGGTGGGTCGGCCGCGCCAGCGCGCCTGCATGCCGGGACCCTGTGCGGTCACCAGCTCGTGCACCTCGTTGCAGCGACCACCCCGCTGCTCCCCGCGTTGCTCGATCGCCTCGATCCGGATGGTGAGATTGAGCGCACGCTCCGCGAGTGGATGGTTGAGGTCGGCGGTGAACCGGCCCTCCTGCGCCTCGACCAAGCGGAACGGCCGCCGATCGGAGGGGGTGATCCCCGGGACGCCTGTGAGGACGCCGCTGGGATAGAAACGGCCAAGTCGCGGCTCGATCGAGCCTCCGCGGGCGAGGCGCCGATTGAACTGCACGGCCGTTAAGTCGAGCCTGAGCTCGTCGCGCGCGGGCGGCACCAGCGTCCCCGGCTCGAAGCGGTGGCCGGCGCAATGACCGACCGGCTGGTTCATGACCGCTCCGTCCAACTCCGGTGGAAAGCGGTCTCGCCAGAGATCGATCTGGGGCGCGATCCGGGTATCGGTGTGCGTCACGTCGTCGCTCTGCCACCGAAGGTCAAACCGCATCCGGGCCAGCGTCTGTGAGCTCGTGCGCATGATTGGCGGGTCGTCCGGTCGGGGGGAGACTGGATCGGTCACAAGTGGCCTATGGTCGGCGTTGCAGTATCGAGGGCCCGGGGAGCGTGGCATCCCAACGCAGCCGCTCAATCTGAGCGTGCCATCAAGCGCACCCCCTCCTCAACCAATCCGGCCAAGCTGACTCGTCACGGCGTTCGCGCCACGGCCCAAACCTGGATCCGGACCGCGCCGGCCCTGCGAAGGACACGGCTGAGCTCCGCGACAGTGCTGCCCGTCGTGACCACGTCGTCGAGGATGGCGACATGCCTCCAGGGCAGCGGACCTTGGGCCAGGAAGGCCCCGCGGACATTGCGCGTCCGTGCACGCTCATCGAGCCCCGCCTGCGGCGGCGTCTCCAGAACACGAACGCAACAGGACCGGTCGACCGGCAAGGCCAACTCCCGACCGACCACTCGGGCGATTTCCAGCGCCTGATTGTAGCCGCGCGTCCGCAAACGCGCCGCATGCAGCGGCACCGGAACCAGGGCGTCGGGGCGTGGAGGATCCATCTCCCGCACTCGATCGGCAAGGCATTGACCGAGCAGTCGCGCCAAATTGAGCCGGCCGTCGAATTTCGCGCCTGTCACGAGCGCGACGACCGCCGCCTCGTACCGAAAAGCCGCAAGACTCAGATCGAAGGGCAGCGCCCGGCGCTGACAGGCGGGGCAGCGCGCACCGACGAGCACCGGGCTGTCGAACGGCATCCCACACTGAGCACAGCTGTCTCGATTTCGAGGCAGCTCCGCCGCGCAACCGGCACAAAGGTCGCGGCCACCACCGGACGTGAGTCCCGGCGCCCCGCAGAGCACGCAGGTGGGCGGAAACACAGCCGAGATCAAGGAGCGAATCCGGCCCCACTTGTCAACCGGATCAGCGGTCATCGGTTGACAATGCATTCAGGCCCACTAGGATAGCCATGGTTTTCATATCCGCCTCCCCTCGCCGATCTCATGTCCCTGAAACCCACCCCGCAGAACGGATCCACCTTGCGTCACGACTGGACCATCGAAGAGATCCTGGCGATCCTCGACTTGCCTTTGAACGACCTCCTGTTTCGCGCCCAAACCGCCCACCGCGTCTATTTTGATCCGAACCGTGTGCAGGTAAGCACACTGCTGAGTATCAAGACCGGGGCCTGTCCCGAGGACTGCGGCTATTGCGCCCAGAGCGCACGGCACGACACCGACTTGGAGCGCGCGCCCCTCCTGTCGCTCGACCAGGTCATGAATGCCGCGCGGACCGCCCGCGATCAGGGCGCCACGCGCTTCTGCATGGGCGCCGCCTGGCGCAGCCCGACCGACAAGAACCTGGAGCCGGTGATCGCCATGATCCGGGGCGTACGGGAGCTCGGTCTGGAGACCTGCGTCACCCTGGGGATGCTCACCGCGGCCCAGGCCAGACGGCTCAAGGATGCCGGGCTCGACTATTACAACCACAACCTCGACACCTCACCCGAATTCTACGGCCGGGTGGTCACCACCCGCAGCTTCCGCGATCGGCTCGACACACTGGACCACATCCGCGCCGTCGGTCTCAAGACCTGCAGTGGCGGTATCCTCGGGATGGGCGAGTCGCGCCGTGATCGCGCCTCCATGCTGAGGCAGCTCGCCAACCTGCCGGGGCACCCGGAATCGGTCCCGATCAACCTGCTCGTGCGCGTCGAGGGAACCCCTTTGTTCGACGCCGCTTCACTGGATCCGTTCGAATTCGTTCGGGTGATCGCCGCCGCTCGCGTCCTCATGCCGGCCTCCTACGTCCGTCTGTCCGCGGGCCGCAACGAGATGAGCGACGAGCTCCAGGCGCTCTGCTATCTGGCGGGTGCCAACTCCATCTTCTATGGCGAGCGGCTCCTGACCACGCCCAATGCCGAGGCCGATCGCGATCGTACCCTGCTCGCACGCCTGGGGCTGACCTTCGAGGAGGTTGGGCCCGCGCGGACCGACCCGGGCGCGTGCCACAAGAGAGCACCGTCCGCCAGCATCTTCGCCGACGGTTGAGCCCCCGCAAGGTCGCCATGCCGCCCCCGCAAGACCTGGCCGCCGAGCTTCGCCGCCTCCGCGCCGCCGGCCTGTATCGGCACCGGCGCGTGCAGGATCGACCTCAGCAGCCTGAGGCGGTCGTCGACGGCCGACCCATGCTCAGCTTTTCCGGAAACGACTATCTCGGCCTGGCAAATCACCCGGATGTCGCGGCGGCGCTGCGGCGCGGTGCGGAACGTTGGGGCGTCGGCAGCGGGGCAGCCCATCTGGTGAACGGCCACAGCGCCGCCCACGAGGCGCTGGAAGAGGAGCTGGCCGACTTCACCGGACGGGCGCGCGCCCTCCTCTTCTCCACCGGCTACATGGCGAATCTCGGGGTCATCACGGCACTCACCGGCCGCGGCGATGTCATCTGGCAGGATCGGCTCAACCACGCCTCCTTGCTCGACGGCGCGCTCCTGTCACGCGGGACCCTAAGGCGCTATCCGCACGCGGACGGAGCTGAGCTCGAGCGCCTTAGCGCGGGCCAGCGCTTCCAGCTGATCGCCACCGATGCGGTCTTCAGTATGGATGGCGATCTGGCCCCGCTGCCGGCGTTGGCCGCAGTCGCCAAGCGCTCGGGTGCCTGGCTGATGGTCGACGATGCCCACGGACTCGGGGTGCTCGGCCACCAGGGACGCGGCACGCTGGATCACTTCGGACTCGGCGCCCAGCAGGTCCCGATCCTAATGGGCACGCTGGGCAAGGCATTCGGCACCTTCGGCGCCTTCGTCGCGGGATCCGACGACTTGGTCGAGACCCTGATCCAGCGCGCACGCAGCTATGTCTACACCACGGCGACGCCGCCGGCGCTGGCCGAGGCGACACGCGTGAGTCTTGCCCTCGCCCGCCGTGACGACTGGCGCCGGGTGCACCTGCAGAGTCTGATCAACCGGTTCCGAAAGGGGGCGAACCAGCTCCGGTTACCCTTGTCTCACTCACAGACGCCGATCCAACCGGTGATCGCAGGCAGCAGCCGTCAGGCGGTTGCTTGGGCGACCGCGCTGCAGGCACAGGGAATCCTGGTGAGTGCCATCCGCCCGCCGACCGTCCCCGAGGGAACGGCGCGGCTGCGAATCAGCCTTTCGGCCGCGCACGGCGAGGCTGCGGTGGACCGCCTCCTCGATGCACTCGGAACGCTTCCGCCGGCTGAGGCGCGCCGGACAGGGCGTGCGGACTGAATGGCCGGCGCCGCCCTGCTCGGGGCTGTCGGCCGCGGAACGCGGACAGCCCTCCACCTTCGTTGCGAAGAGGTGTCACGATCGCAGCGCTGGCGAGCATGGCGGTTTTTGATTCATGCAGACTCGTCATCGATGATGGACCCACCGATACCGGCGCAGCACAGCGAGCCCGATTTGGTCCTGCTTCACGGCTGGGGTATGAACGCAGCGGTGTGGAAGGATGTCTCACGCGACCTCCGCGGGACAGCAGTCTGCCACCCGATCGAGCTGCCCGGTCATGGTGATCGGCCCTTCTCACCCCGCTCTCCCGACCTCTGGTCCTGGGCGGATGCATGCCTGGAGGCCGCCCCGGATCGAGCGCTCTGGCTCGGCTGGTCGCTCGGCGGTCTGATCGCGCTGACCGCCGCGCTCCGTGCACCCGAGCGGGTGGAGGGCCTGATCCTGGTGACCGCGACGCCCCGCTTCGTGCAGGCGGCCGACTGGGCGCCGGCAATGCCCGCAGAGACGCTCCGACAGTTCCACGCGGCGTTTGCCTTGGACCCGGCGGCCACCCTCACTCGCTTCCTGGCGCTTCAGGTCCGTGGAAGCGAGCGTGCACGGGAGACGATGCGCATCCTGCGTGCGCGCAACGCCGGTCGGCCGACGCCAGACCCGGATGCCTTGTTGCTTGGCCTGGAGCTGCTGCGCGAAGGAGACCTCCGGGGTCGGCTCCCGGACATCCGCTGTCCGGCGCTCTGGCTGTTCGGGACCCGTGACACCCTGGTGCCCGCCGCGGCGGCGGGGCGTGTCGAGCTGCTGATGCCGGGCGCGCGCACCGCGATCATTCAAGGCGCCGCCCACGCGCCCCAACTCTCGCATCCCCGGCAGACGCATTCGGCCATCCAAAGCTTTCTGGCTTCACGGGGATTCTGAACCGGGACCTGCTACGTCATGACCCTCATCGACAAACGGCGCGCCCGGCTTAACTTCGAGCGTGCAGCCGCGCGTTATGACAGCGCCGCTGTGCTCCAGCGCGAGATCGCCGGTCGCCTGCTCGAGCGGCTCGACTACGTTCGCCTCGAGCCGCATCGCATCCTGGACCTCGGCGCCGGCACCGGCCACGCCTTGGACGCCCTTTACCGCCGCTATCGCAAGGCGCGCCTGGTCGCTTTGGACTTCGCGCACGGCATGCTGCTGCAGGCCCGGCGCCATGGCAGCTGGCGCAGGCGTCCGCTTTGCGTCTGCGCCGACGCCGAGTCATTGCCGCTGGCGGACGGCGCCGTCGACCTGATCGTCTCGAATGCGACCTTCCAATGGTGCAACGACCTCGATCACACCTTCGAGGAATGCCTGCGCGTTCTGCGCCCGGGTGGACTCCTGATGTTCACCACCTTCGGGCCGGATACCCTGAAGGAGCTTCGGCAGGCCTGGGCCACGGTTGACGGCGCATCACACGTGAGCCGATTCCTGGACATGCACGATATCGGCGACGCCTTGATCCGGGCCCGCTTTGCCGACCCGGTCATGGATGCCGAGCACCTCACACTGACCTATCTCGGCATCCATGACCTGATGCAGGACCTCAAGGCACTGGGCGCCAGCAACGTGACGCTGGATCGCCCGCGCGGGCTCACCGGGCGTGCCCGGGTGGCGGCCTTGGGAGAGGCCTACGAGATCAACCGTAGGGAAGGTCGCCTGCCAGCCAGCTATGAGGTGGTCTACGGCCACGCCTGGGTACCCGAGCAAAAACCCGCTGCCGGGGGAATCTCCGTGCCCATCAGCGCCATCGGTCGAAACCGGCGTGCAGCCGCGTCCGCCGTCACCGCCGTGTCATCGCCTGCCTTGCGGTCATCGCCGTGAGCGGACTCTTCGTCACTGGGACAGACACGGATTGCGGCAAGACCGAGATCAGCCTCGGACTGATGGCGGCGTTTCAGGCAAGGGACCTGCAGGTGCTCGGCATGAAACCCGTCGCCTCTGGCTGCGAACGGGGGCCGGAGGGGCCGCGCAGCCGAGACGCGCTCCGCCTGCTGGCGCAGGGAAGCTCGCCGGCACCCTATAGCCTCGTCAACCCCTATGCCTTCGAGCCACCGATCGCACCGCACATCGCCGCAGGCGAGTCCGGTGTCGAGATCAGACTCGCCACCATCAAGCAGGCCTTTCAAACCCTGGCGCGAGAAGCCGATCAGGTCATCGTCGAGGGCGTCGGCGGCTGGAGGGTCCCCCTGGGATCCAGCCTCTTCGTCAGCGACATCCCTCAGGCGATCGGACTCCCTGTCGTTGTCGTCGTCGGCCTGAAACTGGGCTGTATCAACCATGCCTTGCTAACCATGGAGAGTATCCGCGCAAAAGGCGGTGTCCTCGCCGGCTGGATCGCCAATCAGATCGACCCGCGGATGCGCGCGCGCGACGCGAATCTTGCGACCCTTGCGGCGCTCGTGGAGGCGCCCTGTCTGGGGGTCGTGCCATGGATCGCCGGTTTGGAGCCGAAAGACCTAGCCGGCTATCTCAACCCGGAGCTGATCACCCTGCCCCCGGGGCACACCTCGAAGCTCAGGACCGTCAAGGCCGGTGGCCCAAGCCGACGCGCATAGACCCGCGTTGTCGGCTATCCTTGACGCCGTTTCGTCCGTCCAACTTCGCCACTCCGGGATCCAGTTATGATCGAAACCTCGATGTTGCCTCAGCGTCCGGCTCGCCCCCTTCAGAGACCCCCCGGCGGGCGGACCAACCGCTCGAAGCGGGGGCCAGAGGCGCGGAGGCAGCGGCCCGCTGCTGGCCTCATCACCACCCTTCTGTTGCTTGCAGCGAGCCTCGGGATGGCTCCGGTCGCGGCCAATCCGGTCGCCCAGGCCCAGAGCCTTCGCAAGGCGAGCCTTCTGCTCAAGGAGAACGGGCGCGACCTGATCGCCACGCGAGCCGACACGCCGAGGGTCCCTGCCTCAACCATGAAGGTCTTGACCGCGCTCGCGGCGCTCGAGACTTGGGGGCGCAGCCATCGCTTCGAGACCGATTTCTTCCTCGACGATGCCGGCTGGCTCTGGATCAAGGGCTACGCCGATCCGTACCTTGTCTCCGAGGAGCTGGACCGAGTCATCACGCCACTCGCCGCCAAGCTACCCGGCCGGGTCAAGGGGATCGGCCTCGACGACAGCTTTTTCAGCTCCGACGTCGAGATCGCCGGGCGCTCGTCCTCTGACAATCCGTACGACGCACCCGTGACCGCACTGGCGGCCAACTTCAATACCGTCAGCCTGGTGCGCACTGGAGACAAGGTCCACAGCGCGGAGCCCCAGACCCCGCTGACCGCCTCCGCGAGGCGCTTTGGCCTGGCCGGCGCCGCGGGAAAGCAGCGCGTCAATCTGCGCGAGCGCGAGATCGCGTTGCGCTACTTCGGGGAGCTGCTCGCCGCCAAGCTTGAGGGGGCCGGCGTCCAGGTGGACACGGCGCAACGCTTCGCCCCCGTGCCTGGCGGTGCGAAGCGCATCTATCGCCATGCGAACAGCCGGACAGTCGCCGAAATGACCGGTCCGATGCTGAAGTACTCGAACAACTTCATCGCTAACGCCCTGTTCCTGCGGTTAGCCGAGCCTCAGGCCCGGGGGCAGGTGAGCATGGCGGGTGCGAAACGAACCATGACTGCCTTCGCGCGGAAGCGCTTCGGCTGGAACGACTTCACGATCGATGACGGAGCCGGACTCTCGCGCGCGAACCGCCTGAGCGCCCGTCAACTGGTGGACGTACTTCACGCCTTCGCCCCTTATCGGGATCTGATGCCGGAGCAGGACGGCAACCCGTCCATTCGCGCCAAGACGGGGACGTTGCGCGGGGTGAGCTGTTATGCGGGGTACGTGCGGCGGGGAGGCGGCTGGGCGCCATTCGCGCTGCTCATCAACGAACCTGTGGACTATAATCTGCGGCTGCGCGTGGCCAGCGGACTGGTTCGCTGATCGCGCCGCCCCACAGGACCCGCCTTGCCCCGCCCAACACATCGTTCCCAGCACCTCCTTCGAGCGCGCCTGCTCGCGGCCGTCGCGAGCATCCTGTTGCTCACGGCGGGCTGCGTCGCCATGCCCGCGTCGGAACGCGCCACAGGTCCGGCGGCCGCAGGCGGATTTCCCTACCTTAGCGCCATCTCCGGTTTTCCCTCTCTCGCACCCCTGATGCGCCGTGTCACTCCGGCCGTGGTGAACATATCAGTCGACGCCGAGGTCGCGATCGAGGATCACCCCTTCCTGCGCGACCCGGTTTTCCGCCGATTCCTTGAGCGCTTCGACCTACCTGTTCCCGAGCAGGGCGAGCTGGAACAGCGCCAGAGTGTCGGCTCGGGCATCATCATCGATGCCGCGCGCGGCTACGTCATGACCAACGATCATCTGCTCAAGGACGCCACCGAGATCCGGGTCACGCTCAAGGACCGGCGCAGCTACCGGGCGCAACGGCTCGGCGCCGACGCGGATTCGGACGTTGCCATCCTCAGGATCCCCCCGGTCGACCTGCAACCGCTTACACTCGGCAACTCCGACCGCCTGGAGGTCGGCGACTTCGTGATCGCGATCGGCAACCCCTTCGGCCTGGGCCAGACCGTGACCTCGGGGATCGTGAGCGCAGTCGGCCGCAGCGGGATCGCCGGGAATCGCATCGGCGAGCTGATCCAGACCGACGCGTCCATCAATCCGGGCAACTCCGGGGGACCTTTGATCAACCTGGCCGGCGAGGTGGTGGGGATCAACACCGCCCTGATCGGCCCCAGCGGGGGTAACGTGGGTATCGGCTTTGCGGTCCCGAGCAACCGCGCCCGAGCGGCGCTGGAGAAGGTGCTGCGCGGACGCTGAGCGGCCCGCCCGGCGCTCGGGGCGATCCGGCTTGTTCCTCCAACGCCGGAGCGGCCGCGGTCCCGGCCTTCATGGCTCGCATGCGCGATCCGTTTTCAGCAACGGCCGGAGAGCCTCCCGACCGGATCGACTCGCCGTTCTCGCCCTTCCACACTCCCCGCCATCGCCTCGTTGTCCAGGGCTTAGATTGCGTACGGCGCTACTTGCTACCAGCCGATCGACTTGACACAAGCCGCACCGAACGCTAGTGTGCTCTATGCGAAGACTTTGAAATCACTATCCTTTATGCGTCAGTGGGATCGCGCATCGAGCGAAGAGGATACGCGACATGAAGTCTAACAGGCACCCTTTAGTAGACGGGACGCTGCCGGGAGAGCAGGAGACGTGGGCCGGACCCCGTCACGTGACGCCGGTCGAGACGTGGCTGCTCAATCGCCTGATGGGCCTTCTGGGTGACCCGGCGGTGAGCGTCCTCTGTTGGGACGGCCGGGAGC
>Ga0316578_10001159_pt1 | contig 10378 bp, 7 predicted proteins | sample J0NA_2_FD_203076 | JGI IMG/M metagenome (GOLD analysis project Ga0316578, IMG submission 203076) | Rhizosphere microbial communities from salt marsh grasses in Alabama, United States - J0-2_160517rDrC | ecosystem: Host-associated > Plants > Roots > Rhizosphere | place: USA: Alabama | collected...
GACGGTGAAGTCGGTGTCCCGCGCATCCGACGACACATAGAGCGTCACCTCGACCGGGCCCGATACCTCGACGCCCTCCTCCAGCACATCCGTGGAGTAGACGAGCACGTCGGCGCGAGCCTCGACGCGGCGCTGGTCGAAGGACCCGGGTGTGACCGCATTGCCCATGCAGCAGAAGTTTCCGCCACGCGACAGCACCGGGTTGTAGGGGTCGTAGGTGAAGCTGTCCGAGGTGGTCTCGGCTCCCGGCATCTCGGCCGTCAGACGGCCGTCTCCGAAGACGCTGTTGGCCTCCCCGCCGCTGTCGAGGTAGAAGGTCGCCATCTCGGCCCCCTCCGGCGGCCACGACGACGAGGACTTCCACTCGTTCTTGCCCATCAGGTAGTACTGGACCCTGGGTGTCGATTCGAGGACCCCGTTGTCCTCTCCCTTTAGCCAGTAGTCGAACCAGTCGTAGGTCAGCTCGTCGTACTCGAACCGGGCGTCGCCCATGTCGCGCTCGCCGACGATCGTCTCCTCTTTGGCGCGGCGGTACCCGCAGTGGCCGACCGGCGCGATCAGCGCATACTGGTTCTCGGCAACCTCCCGATCGGCAGCGTTTTCCCTGACGTGATTGAAGAGAGCCAGGTTGGGGCTGATGGAGACGTCGTACCAGGACATCCACCACAGGCTGGGCACACCGAACGGCTCGTCGTCGTGCCACAGGCCGCCCTTGTACCAGGCAGGGTCGTCGGGCGTCCGCTGGATCATGCGCCCGCCGGTCGCGACCGGGGCCGGGTCGGCGAATATGCCCTTCGGGCCGTCGACGCTGCGCATCAGGTCTTCGACCGGCAGGTGCCAGAACGCCTCGGCCCAGTCGACCTCCGGCATTTCGGGAGCGAGGTCGAAGTAGTGTGAAAGACGCACGATGTCCTCACGCGGGATGTCGTTGGAAAAGGTCGGCCGCTGCGTGTTTTGAACCCCGTAGAGCCACGAGAAGAACAACATCTGCTCGGCACCCCCCCGATACCAGTTGCCCTGCTCGTAGAACTGCCCGACCCGGCCGATGCCGGCACCGAAGCCCTGCGGAATCATTGCCGCGTGGGCGGGATGGTCGAGGGCGGCCAGGCCCATCTGCCACTCCGCCGACGACGAGCATCCGATGGTCCCGACCTTGCCGTTCGACCACGGCTGCTCGGCGATCCAAGTCAGGGTGTCGTAGCCATCGGTCTTCGGCGGGCCGAGGATGTCCCACTCGCCTTCCGAGAAATACCTGCCCCGCTCGTTCTGCACGACGTACGCGTAGCCGCGCTCGATGCCCTCGAGGATCGATTTCAGGCCCCTGGTTCGTAGCTCGCCGTCACGGTAGGGGTTGAAGTTGTACGGCGTGCGCAAAAAGATCGTCGGTACGGGGCCTTCAGCTTCCTTCGGCCGGTAGATGTCGGTCGCCAGCCGGACTCCATCCCGCATCGGCACCATGACCTTCTGCTCGATGACCGCCGCGGCCTCGAGCTTTTTCATGACGTCGTCGCCACTCTGCGCCGTCGCGAGGTCGGTTCCACAGATCGAGACGGCACAAACCAGAATCAAACACGCAGCAGTTCTTTGCATCGTTTGAAGCCCCCCAGCTTCGTTTTTCAGTCTTTCCTCCAACCACCGGCCTTCCGGACCAACTCAGTCGTTCGACGTCATCGCTGTCGGCGGATGAACATAGGCCCTCGGTTGGATATAGGTCGCGAGCTCCACCGGTTCCCCCTTCAGCCAGTGGGCGAACCACTCCAGGGCGAGACGATCGCGCAACACGCGGTGAGCCGTCTTCCGTACCCCGTGCTGCTCACCGGGAAAGCTGACGTAGACCGACGGCACGCCCATCTTTTGCAGCGCGTGGAACAGCTGTACACCCTGCTCCGGGCGCACCCGCCAGTCGTCGAATCCGTGCAGGATCATGGTCGGTGTGGTGAAGCTCTCGGCCGCCCACAGCGGCGAGTTGGAGAGGTAGACCTCCCTGCTGCGCCACGGCACGCCGGCCATCTCCTTCTCGGCAAAGAACTGCTCGTCCGTGGTGCCGAAGAAGGACACCATGTTGCTCAAGCCCGCGCTGGAGACGGCGGCGGCAAACCGATCGGTGTGGCCGATGACCCAGTTGGTCATGTAACCGCCGTACGACCCCCCGGTGACGCCCAAGGCCTTCGGGTCGGCCACGCCCATCTCGACCACGTGATCGACGAACGCCATGAGGTCGGCGAACGGCTTGGTGTGCCAGTCGGAGTGGATCGAGTTCGCGAAAGCCTGTCCGTAGCCGTCCGAGCCGCGAGGATTGGCGTAGAGCACCGCGAACCCGTGGTTGGCCAGGAGCTGATAGTCGAATCGGAAGCTCGGCGCGTACATCCCGTGCGGGCCTCCGTGGATGCTGAGAATCAACGGCACCCTGGAGCCCTCGCGGTAGCCGACCGGACGGATGAGCCAGCCCTGGATCTTCGCGCCGTCGGTGGAGTTCACCCAGATCTCCTCCGACGGGCTCACCGTGCGGCCCTTCCACCACTCCGAGGCTTCCGTCGTGAGCTGTTTCTTCTCGCCACCGATAACCACCCAGATCTCACTCGGCGTCACGTCGGTCGGCGCGTGCAGCACGAAACGATCGTCGTCCATCACCTTGAAGCTGGAGATGATTTCCCCGGAGGTCACGTCGTGGAATTGGTCGGGGGCATCGATGTCGACCCACCGGAGGTCGCGCGAACCGTGGCTCGAGGCGGTGAAATAGACGCGGTCGCTGTCCGGTCCCCAGGCGATCGATCGCACGGTGCGGTCCAGGTCTTCGGTCAGCACCCGTGGTGCGCCTCCTGCGCGCGGAACCAGGTGGATCTTGTAGTTCTCGCTCTCGTAGTTGTACTCGTAGCTCGCCCGGTGGGCGATCCATTTGCCGTCCGGGCTGTAGGCCGGGCTGTGATCCGGGCCGACGTTGGAGGTCAGCTGGCGGCTCTTCCCGGTAGCGACATCTACCACGTAGATATTGGTATCGATGGTGTTCCACCACTCCGGCGAACGGTTCGACACGTAGGCGATCTCGGTCGAGTCCGGGCTCCATACCATCGAGTGGTCGCCCTCGTCCGAACACTCGCCGTCGGTCAGCTGCCGGGCCTCACCGCCGTCGGCCGGAATGACGAAGATTCGCTTGCGCGCACCGTCGTCCCAACCCGGACCGAGGTGATAGAAACGGGGATGTTCCACGTAGCGCACATCGCCGAAAGCCTCTCGCTGCTCCTCCGTGTGGAGCTCGCCGACCGACGAGGTGAAGGCGATGAGGCCCCCGTCCGGCGACCACAGCGGGTTCGCAGCCCCCTTCTCCGCATCCGTGATTCTGCGCGCCTCGCCACCGTCGATCCTGATGGTATAGATCTGGCTCTTCTCGTCATTTCCCCGCTTGGCCGAGAAGACCACCGTCGAGCCGTCCGGGCTCCAGCTGTAGTCGCTCTCAACACCCGGATCACTGGTCAGCTGACGGCGCTGGGTTCCGTCGATAGACACCAGGAAAATGTCCCCGACGTTCTTCTCCGAGTTGGGGCAGTATCGGGTCACCGAGTAGGCGATCCAGTCGCCGTTCGGCGAGACGGCTGGCGACCCCACCTTCACCTGTTTCATCTCATCTTCCGGCTGTAGCGTCTGGAACTCCTCAGCCGGCAGGAAGGGCGACACGAACAGTGCGGTGCACACCAGCGAACAACAAGCGATTCTCACAACGAACCTCCCCCATCAAACTCCGCCGACATCGTAGCCCGCACCAACCACGAAGTCACGAATGCGGAAGGGCGGGGCTCTCGCGACCTCTACCGCACGCGGTGCATCGGAAAGCTGTGCGCGGTGACGGACACGACTTGGCCGTCCTCGTCGGTCTCGAAGATCCACTCCTCGCCCAGGCTCTCATCGTCCGCGCGCACACGGCGGAAGACGTTGCCCTCGACCCGTTTCAGCGGCTGAATCCAGACCTCCGGATCGATTTCTCGACTCCCCAGCCGGACCACCGCAAGCCCATCCTTCCAGCCAATGATTGCGTCCCGTCCCCACACCGAATCGTAGACACCGGTGAAGCGATCGAGATCCGCACCCCTCTCGGGAAGTTCGTCGGATTCGCTCGTGGCGGCTTCCGCCGCGGGCGCGAGCACCGCCTTCGCCTTGCGCACATAGTGCGAAATATTCGATCCGATCGCGTTGGTCAGCACGATGATGCCCAGCTCCTCCTTGGGAAGGATGGCGAACTCGGTGTAGTAGCCGGGACAAGCGCCACCGTGCCTCACCCAGGTCGAGCCGTCCCGCTGCACCACCGAGAAGCCCAGGCCCCAGGTGGTCTTCCAGTCGGGGTCGACCCAGTGGACGCGCTGCATCTCGCGCAAGGTCGACGCACGCAGCACCTGGTCGCCCCCCTCCGCACGCAGGCGCAGCTGCCAACGGGCGAATTTCGCCAGGTTGGAGGCGGTCGATGCCATCCCCGCCGCAGGTGCGATACCCTCGCAGTCGAACAGCCCGAGCCGCTCGCGTTCCGGGCTCCCGCGCCGGGCGGCGAACCCGGCAGCGAGTCGGCCGGTCTCGGAGGCCTCGGGCACCGAGGTGTAGGTATCGGTCATGCCGAGCGGGGCCAGGATGTCCTGCTGTACGACCTCCGACCACGTGCGGCCGGAGCTCTCGGCGACGACCTCCCCGAGGAGGGCCATGCCGAGGTTCGAGTACTGGAAGTACCGGCCCGACGGATAGAGCGTCTCCTGCGTGCCCAACCGCTCACGGATCTGCTCGGAGGTCGGGAAGTCGAAGTCGGGGCCGGACCAGTACGGCGAGTCCGACTCCCTCGGTAAACCCGCCGAGTGGGTCAAGACGTTGCGGATCGAGATCGGCTCGTCGTCCGGATGCGCGTCGGTCAGCGAATCGAACCACGACAGGTGCTCGCCGATGCCATCGTCCAGATCCAGCGCACCCGCGTCACGGAGCCGCATGACCGCGATCGAGGTGAAGAGCTTGGAGATCGAGCAGATCGAGTACAACGTGTTCTCGTCGGCCTTCTTTCCGGAGGCAGGGTCGGCGAGGCCAATGCCCCCGGAGGCCAGGACCTCCTGCCCATGGACGAAAGCATAGGAAGCCGCTGGGACGCCGGATTCTCCGAGGTCGTTTTCGACCCACGCGGCCCAGGCCGCAATCGCGTCCTCGATCCTCGGATCACCGGCTATGGACTTCGGATCGTCCCCGGCCCAGGCCGCTCCAGCCAGCACGACAAACGCCAGAATCGCAACAAATCGACGCATGGAATCCCCCTATTCGTGGTAATCGATCTTGCAGCCGCACCCGTTCCACATGCGGTCGTAGTCGGCGAGCCGACGGTCTACGAATGCCCCGGCCTGCTCGGCAGAATCGAATCTCCGCACGAGTATCGTTCGCTCGGGCGTCTCCTCCTGAACGACGATCTCACCGTCGTGGGAAAGGATGCGAATCCACCCGGCGAGGCCCGTGTCGACCGCCCTCATCGATTCGAACACATCGACGAGTTCCGCAAGATCATCACGATCGATCTCCACAACAGTCCGGTTTTTCAGTCTTTGAATCAACTCACCCGCGTCCACGCCCTTCCTCCCCTCAGCCTCCCTCTCGCATGACTCGTACCAGCACGTCTACGAATTCCTCGGGTTGGAACCAATGGGGATTGTGGCCGCCCTCCATTGTGAACACCATCCAGCCGCGTGCGCGGGCGCGGTCGGCAAAGACATCGAAGGTGTCGGTTTCCTTGCCCGCTTCGACTGTCAGAAGGTAGGCTGCCGGGAGCTCCCCGGCGTCCGGATTGGCGAGCACGATCTGTTCGGTGAAGGTACGGATCGGCTGTGGAACATCGACCGGCGGTTTCTTCCCCTCCTCCACCCACAGCGGAACCAGCTGCCATGGCTCTGCGCCGTCGGCACCCGCAATCGCCATGTCGTTTATGGCGTCGCCAAACAGCCGCTCGACCGAGTCGCCGTCCTCGGGCAGGATTGCGTCAAAGTAGATGAGCTTCGCGATCCGTTCGGGAGCTCTATCCGCAACTCCGGCGATCACCATACCGCCGTAGCTGTGCCCCACTAGCACGACATCGTGAAGATCCTCGAACTCGAACACATTCACGATGTCCTCGATATGCGTCGACAGGTCGACCTCGGGGCCGGCAAGGTGAACCCTCTCGCCGAGCCCGGTCATGGTCGGGCGGTACACCCTGTACCCCGCCCGCTCGAGCAGGGGCTCCACCCTGACGTACTGCCATCCGCCGCCCCAGGCGCCGTGAACGAAGACGATAGTTTGTACAGGACTCACCCTCGGCAGTTCGGCCGGGGCCGACGCACATCCTGTCAGCACGAACCCCAACACACCGATCGACAGCACCAGAGTTTCGACCGTTCGACGATCACGACGGGTTCCCATCACACCCTCCAGCCACCGACTCCACGACAGCCGCCTGTTTCTGAGGAGTCGAGCCGTTCTCACGCGCCTGGCGGCGAGTGTAACCCCCCCGATCGCACGATGAACAGTGCATCTTTCGGTGCACGATTTCGTATGAATACAGAAGCTGCTGCGGAGGAGACGTGGACCTCGGACGGACTCTGGGTATCATTGCGGCCGTGCTGCTGCTGATTGGCGCAGCGGTGTTCTTTCTTTTTCGCTACGTTTTCAGCGTGGAACGCCTGCACAACGTGCAGAATGCGATGGGGATCGAAAGCTCTCCGCCGGAACGCCATGTGCTCCCGGAAGGTTTCGGCGGTTGGGCCTTCATCGAATTCGGTGTCGACGGTGCTCCACCACTGGAAGTCAGCGACGGCGTACTGGTCGTCGAGTATCCGGCCAATGGACGTGTAGCGACCTCGACCCTTTCCCCGGACGCGAAGGGGTTCCTCCACCGTGAGTTCTTCGAACGTCAGGGGGACGCCCTCGTGCCCCTGGATCGCTTCGGCCGCATCTGGGGCGAGTACAACAAGCGGATCATCACCGACGAGGCGGGGGGCCTCGTGCAACGCTCCTTCGGCTTCTTCGTGGGCACCATGGCCGAGTTCAACGCCGCCGGGCGTCCGTCCTCGACCTTTGAATTGCCCACGCTGCCCGCCGTTCCACCCCAATCGAACTGAATCCAACCGACGTGGAAGCCGAACCGAAGCGAATTTCTTCGCCTGACGTTGGAGGAAAGCGATTCGCACCAATTGGCACCCGTTTCCCCTCGGGCAGGAGTACACTTCACGGTCGAAGGGGGGCGCATGAAATTCGAAAAATTCAGCATCGCGGCAGTTCTCACCTGCGTGGCGTTGACCTCCGGGTGTCGGCAGGCAGCTCAGAAACCGCCTGCGACCGAGACCGACCTCAGAGCCCGGGCGGAGCGCCTCGCCCAGGACACCCTGATTCTCGACACCCACATCGACCTTCCATACCGGCTGAACGAAAAGCCGGAAGATGTCGCGGTCCGCACCGAGGGCGGTCATTTTGACCTCGTTCGTGCGCGCCAGGGGGGCCTGAACGCCGCCTTCATGTCGATCTACGTGCCGGCTTCGCTGCAGGAGAAGGACGGCGCCCGCGAGCTGGCGGACAAACTGATCGATTTGGTCGAGGGTATCGAAGAGGAGGCGCCCGGTGATTTCGCCGTCGCGCGCTCGGTCGACGACGTGCAGCGGCTCTTTTCGGAGGGCGTATTCGCCCTGCCGATGGGGATCGAAAACGGAGCCGCCATCGAGGACGATCTTGGCGCCCTCGGACATTTCTTCGACCGAGGTGTGCGCTACATGACGCTCGCCCACTCCGAGCCCAACCTGATCTGTGACTCCTCCTACTCCGAAGACCGACGGTGGAACGGACTCAGCCCGTTCGGCCGTGAGGTCGTGGCTGAGATGAATCGCCTCGGCATCATGGTCGACATCTCGCACGTCACCGACGAGACCTTTTACCAGGCGATCGAGATCTCCACTGCACCGATGATCGCGTCGCATTCATGCTGCCGCTTTTTCACACCCGGCTTCGAACGGAACATGACCGACGATATGATCACCCGCCTGGCCGAGGCCGGTGGCGTCATCCAGATCGCCTTCGCTCCCGGCTTCCTCAACGAGGCTGCCCAGAAACAGTCGACCGATCTGTGGGCCACCATGAGAACCTTCATGGAAGAGAACCAGGTCGCGATGGGGAGCCCCGAGTTCAACCAGCGGATCGACCGCTACTGGCAAGAGAATCCGAAGGTCGAAACGACGGTCAGCGACGTCGCCGATCACATCGAGCACATCATTCAGCTGGTCGGCGTCGATCATGTCGGCGTTGGCTCCGATTTCGATGGTATCTCGGACACGCCGACCGGCCTCGAGGACGTTTCCGCGTACCCGGCGCTGATCGAGGAGCTTCTCCGGCGTGGCCTGAGCGATGAGGAGATCCGCAAGATCACCGGCGGGAATCTCCTGCGAGTGTGGTCCGAAGTGGAACGGCACGCAGCCGGGATCTAGTTCGGACTCGGTCGTTCACTGGCCCCGCGACACCGACGATTGCATGATGATCTTTTCACTAAAATTTGCAATTGCGTCTCATTCTGGCTATATTGACGCCAGTACAACAAAAACCCGCAGGAAAAGAGGACGACACATGAAATCGAAATCCACATTGATTCTCAGCATTTTCGTTGCGGCAACGCTGGCCGCAGGCGCGGCATTCGCCAACGACACTCCGACCGTCGCCGAGCAGATGGCCGGGTTGCAGCAGATGTGCACCGACACCGCCCAGGCGCGTGCCCAGAGGCAGGCCGAAAGACCGCTTTACGACCGGCTTGGCGGGTACGAAAAGATCAACGATTTCACGCGAGAGGTCGTTCGCCTGCACAAGGTCAACCCGGACATCAAAGATCTATTCGAGTACGTCGACAGCGAGAGGTTGGCCACATCGGTTGCCGATTTCGCCTCCGCCGGCACTGGCGGGCCGCAGAAGTACGCCGGGCGATCCATGCCCGCAGCCCATGCCAATCTGAAGCTGACGGATGCGGATTTCCTCTCTGCCGGTGGTGACATCATCACGGCCATGAAGACCATGGGCTACGGCCAGGACGAGATCGACGAGTTCGTCTGCATCCTGGTATCGCTCAAGGATCAGGTCATCCTCGATTAATACAACCGCTAAGCCGCCGGAATCGACAGCCTCTCCTCTCGGGGCGGCTTTTCCCGTGATTCCGTGTACTCTATGCCGTTGATGCCTTGGTGCGTCGAAGGTCAGCCGTTGTTCTGAATTCCGCGCTGATGGCGACGATCGACGCCACTACGACGCTCACCCTTGCGCCGCTCTGCCCCGTTCCGGCGGTCGGTGCCGTCCGGTCCGGCGCCAAGATCGTGGAGACGTCGGTCGACGCCACTTCTGCGCTCTCCCTTGCGACGGTCGACCCCGGAGCGCCGTTCTTTCGTCATGACTTCCCCCCTTTGATCCACTTTCGAGAATATCGCGGAGAGAGAAAACCAACAACAATCCGGTTGTCCTGACGGTCAATTTCCGGCCTGGGCTGCGAAACTCGAACGACATGATTTCGTATGATCAGGTGGTGAACACGCTAAAACTGCGTGGACTCGTGTCGACACACACAAGACGAGCGGAGACCACATGAAACGCTGGTTCTGGGCGATTCTCGTATCCGTGGTACTGGTAGCGGCAGGCCTGACGCTGGTCGCGTTCCCAAGGGACCCCGAGTGGACATCTTCTTCCGCCGACGCAAGTGCCGAGTTCACAGCCGGAGAAGACGCTCTGCGCAAAGTCTACACCGAAGAGGCTGCCAAACATTTCCGGCGCGCCCTCGAGCTCGACTCCGACTTTCTGGTGGCAAAGTGGCGCCTTTCCCAGATGATGCGGCCGGACGAATCGGAGCAACAGAGACAGCTCACCGAAGAGGTGCTGAAGGCTGATCTTTCGTCGGTAACGGCGCGAGAGCGGTGCATGATCAGCTATTGGCGCGCAGCTTGGAACGATCAGGGAGATGAGTCCGCGCGGATACTGGATGCGTGCATCGAGGAAATTCCGAACGATCCGTACCCGCTCGCGTGGAAGGCCGGGAGGGCCTGGCGCGCCGGACATCTCGAGGAAGCGGAACGTCTCTACCAAGAGCTCTTGGCGATCGATCCGAACTGGGTGGTCGCGTACAACGCCCTCGGATATATCAAGATGATGCAAACCGCATTCAACGAGGCTGAGGAGAGCTTCAAGAGCTACCGGTTCATCGCCCCCGAACAGGCGAACCCTCACGACTCGCTCGGCGAGCTCTTCATGACGATCGGCCGTTACAGCGAAGCCGAGGAGTCGTTCGAGAAGGCAATCGAGGTCAGACCTGACTTCTGGGCTTCGTACGAGCACCTCGCCGTCCTGAAGTCGTACACCGGAGATTTCGCTGCGG
>Ga0316578_10001161_pt1 | contig 10372 bp, 6 predicted proteins | sample J0NA_2_FD_203076 | JGI IMG/M metagenome (GOLD analysis project Ga0316578, IMG submission 203076) | Rhizosphere microbial communities from salt marsh grasses in Alabama, United States - J0-2_160517rDrC | ecosystem: Host-associated > Plants > Roots > Rhizosphere | place: USA: Alabama | collected...
GAAGACCAGGCGATCCACCTGGTCGCGGATATCCCGCACCGACTCGAGCCAATTGACCTGGGTGATCGCGGCGACACGGCCCCGCAGTGCCTGATAGGCGTCGAGGATCCGGGCTGCCAGGTCACAGACCTCCCGGGCGGTCCCGACGAGGCGGGGGCGGCGTTCAGCCAGCCGCTTCTCGAACGCCGCCTGCTGCCGTACCGGGGGCAGCCCCTCGACGAAGGTGAGGTCCAGGATCAGGGCAATGAGCTCATCGGCAAGGTCAGGCCCGCGCCCTGACCTCGCTCGGCCCGGACCTGCCTGCGCACCACCAACGTCGGACCTCGGGAGAGTCGGTGCCTTCGCATACTGGAGGCGCAGCCGATCGAGTCCGGGGAGCTCCTTGCGCAGGCGGCGCAGATCCGCCCCCAGCTGCAGCCCGAAGAGTCGGCGCAGCCCGCCCCGCATGGCGAGCGCCGCCCCCTCCGGCGAGTCCAGGACCCGAATCGCCACCGAGTCGCCCTCATCCACCAGGGCCGGATAGCCCCGGACCCGGATCCCGCCGCGGGTCAGGTCTATCTGCTCCGGCAGGTCGCCGAAGGTCCAGCGGGTCAGACCCTCGCGCTCCAGGTCGCTCGCCGGGATGCGCGCGAAGCTCCGGCTCCCCCGCCCCCCGTGCTCTCGCTTGAGCCGCGCCGGATCGTCCCCGGTGGCCACCGTCCGCCCCTCGTCGTCCACCAGCCGCACCTTCATGCGCAGATGCGGGGGGACCGCCGCCGGGTCCCAGGCGTCCTCGGGCACCTGGACGCCCATCAGCTCCTTGATCGACTCTCCCAGGGCCTGCACCAGGGGCCGATCCGAGGTGGTGAGCCGAACGGCGACGCGCTCGGCGGTGTCCGGGATGGGGACCAGGGTCTTGCGGATCGCCTTCGGCAGCCCCCGTAGGAGCGCGGTGATGCGCTCGGTCAGGAGGCCTGGTACCAGCCATTCGAGCCGCTCGGGGGAGACCTGGTTGATCAGTGGCAGGGGCACCACCAGGGTGATCCCGTCGGCCGCTTCCCCCGGATCGAAGTGATACTCCAAAGGGAGGGCGGTCGCCCCGATGGGCAGGCTGTCGGGGAAGGCCTCCGCGGTGATGGCCTCGGCCCCGTGGCGCATCAGGTCGGACATGCGCAGGTGCAGGATCTTGGGATCCTTGCGCGTGGCGCCCCGCAGCCACTGCTCGAACTGGGCCTTGGAGTAGATCCCCTCGGGCACCCGGGCGGCGTAGAAGGCATAGATGGCCTCCTCGTCCACCAGGATGTCACGGCGCCTCGACTTGGCCTCCAGGTGCTGGACATACTCGATCAGCTCCCGATTGTGCCGCCAGAAAGGGGCCCGGGTGTCGAAATCCCCGCCGGTAAGGCCGAACCGCAGGAAGATCTCCCGGGCCTCCGCGGGATTGATGGGCCCGTAGTTGACCCGTCGCTTGGGGACCAGGGTGACGCCGAACAGGGTCACCCGCTCATAGGCCGCCACCTGACCTCGATCGGCCTGCCAGTGAGGCTCGGAATAGCTTCGCTGGAGCAGGTGGGCCCCCGCGGACTCGATCCACTGGGGCTGGACCCGGGCCACGACGCGCCCGTAGTGTCGGGTGGTCTCGATGCGCTCGGCCGCCACGATCCACTTGGGGGGCTCCTTGAACAGGCCGGAGCTTGGGTGGATGGAGAAGCGGCTGTTGCGCGCCCCTTGGTAATCCCGCTCGTCCTTGAACCCGATATTGCAGAGCAGGCCGGCGAGCAGCGCTCGGTGGATCTCCTCCGGGGTCCCGGGGGCCTCGTTGACCTTGAACCCCATCTCGGCGAGCTGCTCGTGGAGCTGGGCATGGACGTCGTGCCATTCCTGGACCCGGTTCCACGAAAGGAAATGGCGCTGGCAGAGCTTGCGGAACTGGTTCCGGGACAGTGCCTTGCGCTCCCGCTCCAGGAAGGCCCGAAGATTCAGGAAGGTGAGGAAATCCGAGTCCGGGTGGTTGAAGGTGGCATGGATCTCGTCCGCGGCCTGTTGGCGCTCCAGTGGGCGCTCCCGAGGATCCTGGATGCTCAGGGCCGAGGCGATGACGAGCACCTCCGCGAGGCAATGGTGATCCGCCCCGGCAAGCAACATGCGCGCGATTCTCGGATCGACTGGAAGCCGCGCCAGCTTCAGCCCCAGGGCAGTGGGCTCACCCCGCGCATCGATGGCCGCCAGCTCCTCCAGGGTCCGGTAGCCGTCCGCGACCAGGCGCGGGTCGGGCGGATCCAGGAACGGGAAGGCCTCGATGCCTCCGAACCCCAGCACCTTCATCTGCAGGATGACCGAGGCCAGGTTGGTGCGTTGGATCTCGGGCTCGGTGTAGGGGGCGCGTGCGGCGAAGCTCTCCTCGGAGTACAGCCGGATACAGATACCGGAGGCGACACGACCGCAGCGACCCCGGCGCTGGTTCGCGGAGGCCTGGGAGATGCGCTCCACCGGCAGGCGCTGGACCTTGCTGCGATGGCTGTAGCGGCTGATGCGGGCGAACCCTGGATCGACGACGTAATGGATGCCCGGAACCGTCAACGACGTCTCCGCCACGTTGGTGGCCAGCACCACCCGCCGCGTGCCGTGGGCCTGGAAGACCCGCGCCTGGTCCTGAGGGCTTTGCCGGGCGTAGAGCGGCAGGATCTCGGTGGAGGGGGGATGATGCTTGCGCAGGGTCTCCGCCGTCTCGCGAATCTCACGCTCCCCCGACAGGAACACCAGGACGTCCCCTCGGCCCTCTCGAGCCAGCTCCGCCACAGCGTCTGAGAGGGCCTGCTGCATGGCCTCGTCCCGCTCGCCGGCGTTCTCGTCCTCCGGCGGCGGGCGGTGGCGAACCTCCACCGGATAGGTCCGCCCGGAGATCTCGATCACCGGGGCCGAACGACCCGACCCATCCGCGAAATGGTGGGCGAAGCGCCCCGGGTCGATGGTGGCGGATGTCACGATCAGCTTGAGATCGGGCCGCCGCGGCAGGAGCTGCTTGAGATAACCGAGCAGGAAGTCGATGTTGAGGCTGCGCTCGTGCGCCTCGTCGACGATCAGGGTGTCGTATTCGAGAAGCAGGCGGTCCCGTTGGATCTCGGCCAGCAGGATACCGTCGGTCATCAGCTTGATGCAGGTCTCGGGGCGCACCCGGTCATGGAAGCGCACCTTGTAGCCCACCAGGGCCCCCGTCTCGCCCCCGAGCTCCTGGGCGATCCGGCTCGCCAGGCTGCGCGCGGCGATCCGCCGGGGCTGGGTGTGGCCGATGCGCCCGACCAGCCCCCTGCCCAGGCCAAGGCAGACCTTGGGAAGCTGGGTGGACTTGCCGGACCCCGTCTCGCCGCACAGCACCACCACCTGGTGATCCCGGATCAGCCGCGCAACCTCGGCACGCCGGTCGCTCACGGGGAGCTCCGCCGGATACCGGATGGACGGCACCAGTGAGCCGCGCCGTTCCACAAGGGCCTGAGAGGCGCGAATTGCCTCCCAGACCCGGCCGAGCCCCTGGTCGAAGGGCTGACCAGCCCGTGCGCGTCTCCGCAGCCCGCGCACGCGCGACGACAGGGACTGCCGATCGGCGGCGAGACAGGCCTCCAGGTCAGATTGGGTTGGAAACTCGGGTCGGTTCAAAACGCTGGGCGGCGAAGGCCTTGGGTGGGCTTCGGTCTTCTCGGGATCGGCTGGGGCATTTTGGGCGGAAACGGCCGTCCTAAGACCCTGCTCGGCATCGGGCGTCCAATCCGAGTATGGTAACGTCTTGGCCCCTCTGCGGGGGGAGGCAGGGCTTCCCTACCAACGCCGCAGCGAACGCCCAACGACCAATGGACGAGATCGAAGACGTCGCCCCGGTCCTAAGCGCCGGCGCCCCGGAACCCACACCATGACTGAACAACAGTCCGCTGTACAGCGGGGGACCAGGGCCCCCGCCCCTTACCCACCTCGCCGTGTCCGCCTCGGACGAGGATCCAGGGCACATGGACACGGGAGACCCTGGGGCCTACTTGCGCTCGCCGGGCTGGGTCTGGGCACCTTGGCGACCCTCTGGCTGCTCGCCCCCCCGAGGCCCTCCCCTGAGGACAAGATCGGGGCGGCCGGGTCGACCGGTGGGCGAGCGGACTCCATCCAGACGGTCCAGGCCGTCCCGAACCCGACCGCTGGGAGCGACGCCCAGACCTTCGGATCCCCCACGCAGGTCCCGCTCTCGGCCCCGCCGGAGCAGACTCAAGGAACGGATCAAGTAGCAAGTCAGGATACAGCGTCCCCATCAGCCCCCGCGGCCACCAAACCGGCGCCCAACCCCAGCGTCGCGTTCGAGGACGCCCCGGGGGTCTTGAGCATCAGTCTGCGTACCAGGCGCAAGGAGTCGCTCAAGGCCTACCCCACCGAGACCCTGGGCGCCATTGCCCTGGGACTCGAGGACCTACGCCTCACCCCGAGCCCCAAAGAGGGTCAGCTTACGGTCAACCTAGGGATGCGGCTGCGCTACGAGCAGAGCGAATATGAGGTACCCAAGCGGTCGCGTCGGCTCCTCGACGGCATCGGAAGGCTGCTGGCGGAGAACCCGGATACGAGGGTGCAGATCCTGTCCCACACAGACGACGAAGGCGACGCCGGCTTCAACCTGCGACTCTCCCAGCGACGAGCGGACGCCCTCAAGGGGTATCTCGTGAGCCGGGGGGTCGCCGGGGACCGGATCATCGCCGTGGGTCGTGGCGAGGAGGCCCCGCTGGTCGCCACCGGCAGGCGCACCCCTAGCCGGGCCGTACGGGCCAAGAACCGACGGACCGAGCTGATAATTGAGTCGCTGGAGTCGCCCGAGGAGGGCGAGCCGCCGGAGGCGGAGGCCGCAACCACCCTCACTGCCGCGGAGCGTGGGGAAGAGGACTAGCCTCCCGCGCCCGCTTGCGTCCTATATCAGACTGATGGGGCCCCGCTCCGTCAAGGTGGGGGACTGTCGGCGCTCGTCGAGCCCGTGTAGTCGATGGTGATCTCCTCACCAGCCTCGATCTGGCGCCGGGCAAAGAGCTCGAAGACATCAAACTCCGCGTTGGGGTCGTCGCTGTGGTTGAGCCAGCGCAGCAGGTTGCGCCCATCGCGTGCGCTAAGCACCTGGCCATCGGCATCGTAGACCCAAAGGACATAGGTCCCGTCTTCCTGCACCTCGGGCCCCTCATAGGTTCCGATCAGCTCGCCGATCTGGAACCGCACCCTCGCGAAGCACCCAAGGCCGTGGATTGGGGACGGGGAAACGCGGATACGCCCCTTCAACCCCCCCGGCGATGCCCGGACGGCCAACTCTAGCGCCCCGTCGACAGGCCCCAGACCTGCCAGGTCCGGTCAGTCCGGTACGGGAACGCAGCCGTTGCGTGGGGCTGCTCGAGAACCAAGTGACTCGCCTCGGCCCGCGCGTTACCCACTCAGCCCTTGCGAGCGCGCTCGAAGGCGGCGGCCAATGCGCCAGCCGACTCCGAGGCCTGACCCCGTTCCGGGCGGCTCGGTCGACGGGGCCGGGGACCTTCACGCGGTCCCTGGGCACCTGGGTCGGGACGCCCAGAGGCAGGACCGCGAACCGAGGGCTCACCCAAGCGCATGCTGAGTGCAACGCGCTTGCGCGCCAGGTCAACCTCGAGGACCTTGACCTTGACGAGATCCCCCGACTTGACGACCGCATGGGGGTCCTTGACGAAGCGGTCGGACATCATGGAGATGTGCACCAGGCCATCCTGGTGGACCCCGACATCCACGAAGGCCCCGAAGTTGGTGACGTTGGTCACCGTCCCCTCCAGGACCATGCCTGGCTCCAGATCCTTCAGGGTTTCGACGCCATCCCGCAGCGCCGCGGTCCGGAACTCCGGTCTGGGATCGCGGCCCGGTTTCTCAAGCTCCGAGAGGATGTCCTGGACGGTGGGCAGACCGAATCGCTCGTCCGCGAGATCGGCGGGACTCAGGCGCCGCAGGGTCGCCCTATCCCCGATCAGGTCCCTGATCCCCTTGCCGGCCCGCTCGCAGATCCGCCGCACCACCGTGTAGGCCTCGGGGTGGACGGCAGAAGCGTCCAGGGGCTCATCCCCGTCCGGGATCCGCAGGAAGCCCGCGCTCTGCTGGAAGGCCTTGTCGCCGAAGCGGGGAACTGCCATCAGGGTGCGGCGGTTGGCAAAGGCCCCATTGGTCTCTCGGTAGGCGACGATGTGCTCGGCGAGCCCCCGGTTGAGTCCGGAGACCTGGGCCAGCAGCGGCACGGAGGCGGTGTTGAGATCCACCCCCACCGCGTTGACGCAGTCCTCCACCACCGCCTCCAGGGTGCGGGCGAGCCTGGTCTGGTTGACGTCGTGCTGGTACTGGCCGACACCAATCGCCTTGGGGTCGATCTTCACCAGCTCGGCCAGGGGATCCTGCAGCCGACGTGCGATGGAGACGGCACCCCGCAGCGACACGTCGAGCGTGGGCAGCTCCCTGGAGGCAAGCTCGGAGGCGGAGTAGACCGAGGCACCTGCCTCGCTCACCACGAGGGAGCGCAGGCCGAGTCCCGGATGACGACGGATCAGATCCCGTACCAGCCGGTCGGTCTCTCGTGACGCGGTACCGTTGCCGATGCTGACAAGCCGCACCCGGTGGGACTCGCAGAGCTGGGCCAGCCTGGCGATGGACTCGTCCCACAGGTTCCTTGGGGCATGGGGATAGATGGTGTCGGTGGCCGCGACACGCCCCGTGGAATCCACCACAGCCGCCTTGACCCCGGTGCGCAGCCCCGGGTCAAGCCCCAAGGTGGGCAGCCGACCGGCGGGGGCGGCGAGCAGCAAGGCCTTGAGATTGAGCCCGAAGACGCGAATGGCCTCCTCCTCGGCCGCGTCGAGTAGCCGGCCCTTGAGGTCCAGCTCCAGGCGAGTGGAAAGCTTCACCCGCCAAGTCTTGCGCACCGTCTCCAGGAGCCAGTCGTCCGCCGCCCGACCCAGCTGGGCGATGCCGAAGTGCGCGGATACCAGGTCCTGATAGGGAGCATTCGGGTCCTCGCCCTCGCCGGGGACCAGGTCGAGGTTGACGACCCCCTGGTTGCGCCCCCGGAACAGGGCCAGGGCGCGATGGGACGGGATCTTGGCAATAGGCTCCCGGTAGTCGAAATAGTCCGAGAACTTGTTGCCCTCCTGCTCCTTGCCGGCGATGACCTGGGAGTGGAGCATGCCCTCTCCCCAGAGGCGCTCGCGTAGGCGTCCGGTCAGCTCCGGGTCCTCGGCGAGCCGCTCCATCAGGATCTGTCGGGCCCCCTCCAGGGCAGCGGCCACATCCGCCACCCCCTTGGCTGGGTCCACGAAGGCGCCCGCCGCCTCGCGAGGCTCTTGGGTGGGATCGGCGAGGAGACCGTCGGCGAGCGGCTCCAGGCCCGCCTCCCGGGCGATCTGGGCCTTGGTTCTGCGCTTGGGCTTGTAAGGCAGATAAAGGTCCTCGAGGCGCTGCTTGGTCTCCGCGCGCTCGATTGCCTCCCGAAGGGTAATAGTGAGCTTGCCCTGCTCGTCGATGCTCGCGAGCACCGTGGCGCGCCGCTCTGCAAGCTCCCGCAGATAGGACAGACGCTCTTCCAGGTGGCGGAGCTGGACGTCGTCCAGACCGCCCGTGGCCTCCTTGCGGTAACGGGCGATGAAGGGCACGGTGGCACCCTCGTCCAACAGGCGCACCGCCGCCTCCACTTGGGCGACACGGGCGTCAAGCTCGTGACTGATGACCTCGGTAATGCTGGGCATGGGACCGGGAGGATCCTCCAGGGGGCATGGGATGAACGGCACGAGCCGGGTCCGCCGGAGCGCCCGCCGGGCACCCGGGGCTCGATCCGCGCAGAGGAGAGTCTAATCGATGCGGCAACTGTCGCCGTACACGGCCATGATCTGCTTGAGCTCGGCCAGCAGCAGGCGGCGCTCCTCGGAGGAGAGGCCCTGTGCCTCCGCGATCACTGTGCCGGAGTCCAGGAGTGCGATGTCGCGCCGGACCTGACGGCAGCCCTTGAGGCAGATCCGCTCGACGCGCGCCTCGACCCGTTCGTGATTGGTGACACCGTCAAAGACCTCGGTGGACTCGAATAGGATCGCCTGCACTTGCGTCTCCGACGGGGATCGGCTGGGATGGAAGGACCGGGCCTCCTCAAGAGTATAAGGAAATGCCGATCGATCCTGAAACCCCCGACGCGGAAGAGACGCTAACCTGGCTCCAGCGGCGGGAGGCACCGGCGCTCGGGGCTGGCGACCTGCATCTCTGGCGCATCCGCACCGGCGTCCCGGACGGCGACGGAGGCCGGCCACTCGCCGCCGATCTGGAGCTGCTCGACGAGAGCCAACGTACCCGCGCCCAAGGGTTGATCCGCAGCACCGCCCGAGGGCACTACGTGCGTGCCCAGGCTGGGCTGCGGCGCATCCTGGCACTGTATCTCCACGCCGCCTCGCCCTCCTCCCTGGTGTTCAGTTACGGACCTGCGGGAAAGCCGGCGCTCGAGGCTGCCCCGGCGGGCCTTGAGTTCAACCTGACCACCGCGGGCGATCTCGCCCTGGTAGGGATCTCCCTCGCGAGCGCCGTGGGAGTGGATTGCGAGCGCGTCCGTCCGCGTCCTGGGCTGATTGCCATCGCCAGGCGGATGTTCGAGCCGGCGCAGGCGGAGGCCATTGCCGCCCTAAGCGAAGAGGCCGCGCTCGGGGCCTTCTACCGATGTTGGACGGCCCTGGAGGCGGACGCCAAGTCGGACGGTCGAGGCCTGTTCAGACCCAGGGCCTCCGGTGTCCAGCGCCCAGAGGTCCGGCACTGTGTGCCCGCTCCGGGCTACGTCGCAGCGGTGGCCCGGGCCCAGCTCCCGCCCTTGGGACTCTGGCGGACCCTGGAGCTCGCAAGTGAGCCTTCTGGTTGAACGCGCCGTCTTTATGGGTATGGGCACAGGAGGGGCACAGGGCCCTTGAAGAGTGGGGCCCTCCTCGGCCCCCGCCGAGACGCGCAATAAAGCCAGCGCCCAGGCTCAATCCCAGGCGTAGCGTAGGCTTGAAGTTGGCCCTCAAACCAGCAACCCTTCGAATTGGAGCCCGCAACGGAGCCGCGGCACGCGACCGGGCGGCTGCCCAACCGCACCTAAGAACCATGACAAGAGCGATGAGGAGTGACCACCCGTGAGTGAGGGTCCCCCAGCCGCACACGACCAGCTCATCGACCGCTTCGGCCGACGGGTGACCTATGTGCGGCTCTCGGTGACGGACCGCTGCGATCTGCGTTGTCTCTACTGCATGGCGGAGCACATGGAGTTTCTGCCCCGTAGCCAGATCCTCACCCTCGAAGAGATGGCACGGCTCGGTCGCTGCTTCAGTGAGCTCGGGGTGGTGAAGCTGCGCATCACCGGGGGGGAGCCCTTGGTGCGGCGCAACGTGATCTGGTTGTTCCGCGAGCTCGGGACCCTCCCGGGGGTTCGCGACCTGACCCTGACCACCAACGGGACCCAGCTCGGGCGGCTCGCCGGGGAGCTGAAGGCGGCAGGGGTCACCCGCGTCAATGTTAGCCTGGACTCACTGCGCCCGGAGCGCTTTCGTGCCTTAACCCGGTTGGGCGACATCGAGAAGACGCTCGGGGGCATCGACGCCGCCCTGAGGGCCGGCTTCCAGCGGGTGAAGCTCAACAGCGTGATCCTCAAAGACGTCAACCACGACGAGTCACTGGACCTGGTGCAATTCGCCATGGATCGGGGTATGGACATCAGCTTCATCGAGGAGATGCCCTTGGGCCAGGTCGGTGCGCACGACCGCGCCGCCGCCTACTACCCGAGCGATGCGATCCGCGCTGACCTGGGCCGCGCGCTCGAGCTGATCCCCACCACGGAGAGCACCGGCGGACCCTCGCGCTACTACCGGGTAGCCGGCTCCGATACTCGGGTGGGCTTCATCTCCCCCCACAGCCACAACTTCTGCGGCGACTGCAACAGGGTGCGGGTGACCGCGGAGGGACGCCTACTGCTGTGCCTCGGCCAGGAATACTCCGCCGATCTGCGCCGTGCCCTGCGAGCCAACCCGACCGACGACGACCGGGTGAAGCGGGCCATCGTCTCCGCCATGTCCATCAAGCCACGCGGCCATGACTTCGAGCTCGGCGCCCAACCCGTGATCCTCCGGCACATGAACATGACCGGCGGTTGAGGCTCCCCCTCGGGGCCCCGATTTCAAGCCAAACCCTTCGCTCACGCGCGACCTCAGCTCCCGAACGCCCTGATCCCTTGCGGTATTTCAGGTGCCCTCGCCGCTGCGAGCGGTTATGCTTAACGTTATTGACCCAACTCAATTGTGCGCCGTTGCCCTAGATGGGAGATGGCGCGGGACCGACCAAGACCATGAATTACCTACGGCACACTTCTGTG
>Ga0316578_10001162_pt1 | contig 10371 bp, 10 predicted proteins | sample J0NA_2_FD_203076 | JGI IMG/M metagenome (GOLD analysis project Ga0316578, IMG submission 203076) | Rhizosphere microbial communities from salt marsh grasses in Alabama, United States - J0-2_160517rDrC | ecosystem: Host-associated > Plants > Roots > Rhizosphere | place: USA: Alabama | collected...
CGATCTCCGGCACGTCCGACATCCGCGCGGCCAGGCGCATGGACGAGGTGTCGCGGCTGTAGGGCCAACCGGGCTGCATGCCGAGGAAGAAGTTCTCCCCGGCGGTGAGCTTGCGCATCCGTGGGCCATAGACCACCGCGAAGTCCGCGTCCCGGTGCAGCACGTCCAGCACATCCTCGCGCCGGGTGATGATCACGGTGCCGGTGTTCTCGTAGGACTTGACCAGGCGTTTCGATAGGGACAGGTTCGGCGCCAGCACGCGCAGCACCGATAGCACCAGGCGCTGGGTGGCCGGGTCCGTGAAGGTCGTCGCGGCGTTCTGCTTGAAGCCACCTGGCGCGGATGCGACCTCGATGCCGACGCGGATCAGGCGCACCAGGGCGCCCAGGACCTCGCCCCAGCTCCTGAGAATGACGCCCACCGCATGAAAGGTGTTGACGACCAGCGTGAGCATGGCGCGGCTCCGAGCTCGGGGGTGGATCGGGTGCGGTAGGTCGCACCGCTCAGGTCGGATCGACGATGCCCAACGCGATCATCTCCAAAGCCGTCATGGACGGCAGGAAGAAGTAATCACCGCCTCGGGTCTCGACGAAGGTCTTCAGGTTGCCCATCACGTAGGGCGGCTTCCCGCTGCTCGGGTCCGACGGGATCGTGAAGCGCTTGTGCTTGCTGTGATCGCCGAGCAGCGGGCAGGTGTTGTTGCCCTGGTTGAAGTCGAGCCCGTACTGGATCCATTGCTGCTGCAGGAACTCGAACTGGCGGAACAGGTTGGCGCCGATGGCCATGAAGGCCACGCCCTGCTCGGTGTCGTCGGTGAGCCCGACCGGTTGGTCCGGACCGTAGGGAAGGCCGCGCCGAAGGATGCGCCGGCGTTTGTTGAGCTGCGTGGTGGCGTTCGGATTGTCGCTGTCCGCCTTGTTGTAGGGGTCGAGATAGTCGCGGGTGTTGACCCGGCGGAGGTGGGCGCTGTTCGGGCACTTGTAGCCGTTCATGTCATCGCCGAAGCGAAAGTCCACCGCCTCCGGCGAGCGCAGGTAGGCGAGCAGCGCCTGCGCCGCCTTCTGTGGGTCCGGGTCATCGAAGCCTCGTGTCCTGCGGAAGGCCAGCCACTCGGGATGGGTGGGCACCTTGGACAGGGGCACGCCGTCCGACCAGCGCCCGACCATCTTGGCACGCAGCGTCTCTCGGGCCTCGGCGAGGTCGATACCCATGACCGCCGCATAGCGCTCGGCCTCGTCGTCGACCACCTGGTTGAAGGTGCCGACGTTCTCATGCAGCTTGCGGTAGACCATGAAGCTGCCGTTGTGCATGAAGTTGGGCGGTGTCGCGGTCGGCGGCAGCTCTTGGCTCTCGTCCGGGTGGCCGAGCAGGAACTCGCCCGTGGCGATTGGCTCCCAGCCCTTGGTCGCCGACATCCACTTGCCGCGACCCTTGACCCGTTCCTTTTCCTCGTTCGGACTAAGCTGACCCTTGAACACCGGGTCGCCGATGCCGTCGGTGAAGCCGAAGTGCTCTTTGCCGGTGGGGATCTTGACGCCCCCGATGTCGGCGAAGATCGAGGCCGCGGACTGGTACTCCTGGTCACCGTTGCGGCCATTGGTGGCGAGGATACGGACGCGTTGACCGAGGCTGGCGCAGAGGTCCCGCAGCCATTGGGTCTGCGTCTCCAGCTCCGGCACGGGCGTGTCGGTGCCGGGCGTGGCGAGCTGGGCGTTCATGGAGATCCAGACGTGCACGTCACTCCCTTTGGCGTCGCGATTGTCCCGCCAGATCGGGTCCCAATGGCTGCACCAATCGCCAACCTCCTGCTCGGTCTTCGTGATGTCCCGGTCTCCCAGGATGAAGGCTCGGGCCTTCATGCCGTCGATGAAGACCTCCGGCATGCTCTGGAGCGTGCGCGTGGGCAGACCCAGCACGTGCAGCCCGAAGAAGGTGAAGCCGATGTTGAGGGTCACCCGTGGCTTGTGCTGCGGGTCCCAGCGCTTGGCGGTGGTGACCCGGGCGCGCACCTTGTCGCAGAAGCGGCGTCCGGCCTCCGCATCCTGGATACTGAGAAAGAAATACCGTGCGAAGGGGAAGCCGTAGCGGCCGTAGCCTCGGACGATGTTGCCCTGGATGTCGTCGAGATTGAGCTCGCGGGTCATGTCCCTGTCCTCTAGTGAATGATGGCCTGAGAGGCGTGGATGTCGATGACACCGGGCGCCTGACTGGGCGCCATCTTGTCCTCCGGCCGGTGGGCGGCGAGGAACTCCGTGAAGGCCGCGTGCAGCTCGGCGTCGCTCCGCCCCTGCTGCTCCACGACGAAGTCGGCGAAGTGCTGTTGCAGGTAAAGGGACTTGAGTACGGACGGCAGATCGCCGTACTTCGCCGGCGGCATCGGCTGCTCGCCGTGGACGATGATGTAGCGGAGCAGCGCCACAAAGACGCCCGCGGTGATGATGGTGCCCCAGAGCAGCGCGGTGCCGGGGGACCAGCTCACCAGCCCGCTCAACAACGGGATGTGGTCCATGTCGCCGAGCCAGCCGATCAGGGCCAATAGGGTGACTACCAGAGGGGTGAGCGCGGCTGCGGCCATGGGCACCACCGGGAGGGTCTTGAGCGCCGGCGGGCTGATCCAGTAATCGTTGAACGGCATCGTCGTCTCGACCTGGCATCGGCCCAGGTAAGCGGCGAAGCTGGCGGCGGAATCGACCCCATCGAAGTCCACGCAGTTGGAGAAGATCTCCTTGAGCTCCGGCTCCATGGTCTCCCAAAGCCGGTGTGCATAGGCGTCGCGAGCCCGGTTCTGCCCCGCCGCATCGAGGGTGGCCGGCAGCGCGTCGCCTTCCTCCTGTACCGCGTCGATGTCGGCGGAGAACAGCAGATAGCCACAGTTGAGCCGATCTACCGGCTGCGGCACCACCGGATCTGACTTGTTCACCGCGGCAACGATGGCATCCGACGGGTTACGTCCGTTGTAGATCACATCTTCGAGGACCATGAACCGGCACAGATGGGTACGGCGGTTGCGGGCGAAGGGACTGTTGAGGCCGATGCCCTGAGTCGCCGGTGATTGCAGCGCCGTCGGCAGGAGGGCCAGGGTGGTGCGCAGCCGCTGTTCGTAGGACGCGGTTGTACCCTCATTGTCCGTGGTGCTTCCGGCCCGGATCGGACAGAGAAAGGTCAGGAACAGATGGCCGGTGTCGAAAGTTGGCATGGCGGCTTACTCCGTCGGGGCAGGCTCGGCGGGGGCCGCGCGGGCGGCGTCGAAAGCGCGCGTTCGGGCCTTGACTTGGGCGGCTCGGTGCAGGTCGGCCCGCTCTGTGTCGAGGCTTGCCACGGGGCCGAATCCGGGATCACCCAGACAGCCCTGGATTTTGCCGAGCTGGGCGCGGTAGGCCTCCGCGAAGGCCGCCGGGTCGCTGCCGCGGTGCGCCTGGGCCAATGCGGCGACGGCGTCGTACACGCGCATCGCACACTTGAGGTCGCGCTGCGCCGAGCCGGGTGTGGCGTTGTAGTAGTAGTCCGTGTAGACCTGATTGAAGGTGATGTAGTCCTTGAAGCTGGTCACCGGGATCGAGTGGGGATACTTGGTGGCCGTGTACCAGAACAGATCCAGGCCGTTGGGGATGCCGTCCGAGAAGGCGTCGATGTACTGGTCCCAGGTTCCGTTGAAGTTGGAGCAGAACAGCACGTAGTCGTTTTGCAGGGACTGCTTGCCCTGCCCGAGGTCCGGCCATTGATCACGCTTGATGATGACCCAGCGCGCAAAATGGATCAGCGACAGCCCCATCAGTCCGCCGAGGGTGCCGGGCAGCCCGCGGGCCACCATGAAGATGAGCCGATTCACCCAGGTCAGCCAGGGCTTGCTCGGCGTCACCACGTTCATCGCGTAGGCCTTGCCGGCGATGTTGGACATGTCCACCCCCTTTGTCGATCATGGCGCTGGGCATCATATCGCCGCGGATTGAGATTTATCATTGCAGGTTTCCCGTACCCTTGGGCGTGAATTGACGTGCAGTCAACAAGCTCGACTTTGCCGCGTCGATGAGATGGCGGCCACGGTCAACGACATGCTCGCGGCGCTCGCCCCGAGATAGAAGGCGGTTTTCCTGCTGCTGCGGGGGACAGGCCGCGGCCTCGCATCGGCGCGAGCGCAAGCCGCTTGTGTCCGCGGTCTCGGTGGCGGCGGCGTTCCGGCTGCCCGCCGCGTCGGCGCCATCCGCACCACGGAGACTCGATGCCCGTTTCCTTCCCGCTGTTGATCACCCTCGGTCTGCTGTCGGCACTGACGCCCTTCGCCATCGACATGTACCTGCCGAGCATCCCCGCCATCGCGGCGGATCTGGATGCGCCGGTGGCGCTGGCGCAGCTCAGTGTGACGGTGTACCTGGGGGTGTTTGCCGCGGCCCAGCTCGCGCTGGGTCCGCTGTCGGACGTGCTCGGGCGGCGGTTGCCGGTGGCGGCGGGGCTTACGGTCTTTGCGCTGGCAGCCATCGCCTGCGCGCTGGCGCCCGATATGACGGCGATGCTCTGGGCGCGGGCAGTGCAGGCGTTGGGCGGGGCCGCGGTGGCGGTGACCATACCGGCCCTGGTGCGGGACCTGTTCGAGCGCGACGACTACGCCCGGGTCATGGGCCTGGTGATGCTGGTGATGGGGCTGGCGCCGCTGCTGGCGCCCAGCATCGGCGGTCTCATCCTGCTCTACGGCAGCTGGCACTGGGTGTTCGTCGGGCTGTTGGGCATCACCGCCGTGGCGGCGGCACTGTTCCTGGCTCTGTTGCCGGAGACGCTGCCCCCGGAGCGCCGCCATCCGCCGGCGCTGGCCCGCGTGCTGGGCAATTACTGGATGTTGCTGCGTCACCGCGCGGCGCTCGGCTACCTATTGACAGGCATGGCAAGCTTCGGCGGCATGATGGTCTTCATCGTCAACTCGCCCTTCGTCTACATCGAGCTGCACGGCGTGCCGGCGGCCTGGTTCGGTCCGCTGTTCGGCATCAACATCGCCGCCGCCATGCTGTTCGCCTGGCTCAACGCGCGCTGGGTGCCGCGCTGGGGCGCGGAGCGGCTGTTACGCTTCGGTCTCACGGTGCAGGGCGCGGCGGCGCTCATACTGCTGCTGGTCGCGCTGCCACCGGTGCTCCTCGGCGTCACGGCGCCGCTTTGGCTCATTGCGCTGGGGGCCGGCGCCTACATCGCCATGGCCGGCGTCGTCATGGGCAACGCCATGGCCGGCTTCATGGCCTTCTTCCCGCGTCTGGCGGGCACGGCGTCCGCCTTTGCAGGCGCCGGGCGCTTTGGCTTCGGTGCCGTTGCCGGCTCGGTGACGAGCCTGCTGCACGACGGCACCGCGCTGCCTCTGCTGCTGGGTATGGCCGGCTGTGGGCTGCTGGCGGCGGGAACCTACGCGTTGCTCTGCTGTGCCGGGGTGCCGGCCGACGGCCGTGCGCTTGGGGGGCGCCCAGGCGGCGGCGAGCAGCGGCCGGGCGCGGAGTAGGGCCACACCGCAGAAGGCTTGTCCTCCATCTTCAGTCCACGGACTCGACCTCGAAGCCCACCACGCTGCGGTGCTTGCCCTCGTACTCGGCGATGGGGTTGTTGCGGTACCAGTCGTGGGGGATGCTCGCGAAGAAGGCTGTGAACAGCTGCTCCAACGCGGCGAAATCGTTGGCGTACTCGTCCACGAGCACCGCGACGCGCTCGCCGTGCGCAGCATGGGTCTCGCGGATCAGAGCGGCGAACTGTCCGCTCGTGTCCAAGGCTTGGGGGATTGTGATGCCGAGCGCATCGCCGCTGATGCGCAGGAGCTCGCGAATGCGGACATCCAGTGCGGTCGCACTCTGCACCACGCCAGCCCCGAAGCTCAGCCTGATCACCGGAAACCGCCGCGATCAGTCCCAGCGGTGCTCGGCCTCCAGTCCCGCGAAGAGCGCTTCGTTGCCCGCGCACAACTCCGCTAGCGTGTACAGGAATAGAGACTTGCCGAAACGTCGCGGTCGCGACAGAAAGTAGGACTTGCCCTCGGCGTCGAGCCGCAGCGCGAATCCCGTTTTGTCGACGAAGTAGTACCCCCGCCCTCTCGGGTCTCGCGAAAGGTCTGGACACCGATGGGCAGCCTTTTGCGTGCGGACATGGACACCGTCGCTCTCGCCCGGGAGCACGGCGACAGCTCGGTTTCGCTGTGCAGTCGAGCGTCTGCGACACAGCCTCGGCAGAGGATCGGCCTACCGATGGCGCTGGGCGAGGCGCGCTACTCCCAGCGGAATACGCGCGCCGCGACGGCGAGCAGCAGCGCCGCCAGCATCAGCAGCAGCGCCAGCTGCGGCAGCACGTCCAGCACGCCGGCGCCGTCGATCATGATAGCGCGGGCGGCGGCCACGAGGTGCGTCAGCGGCATGAGCTCGGAGAGCCACTGCGCTGCGCGGCTGGTGCCCTCCATGGAGAACCAGACGCCGGAGAGCAGGAGCATCGGCCACGACATCAGGTTCAGCAGGCCGTCGGCCAGCTCCTCGGTGCGCAGCCGTGCCGCCACCAGCAGTCCCAAGCTGATCATGCACAGCGCGCCGGCCAGGTAGGTCAGTACCAGCGCCGCATAGGAGCCGCGCATGGGGAAGTCGAGTATGAGCAGGGCGCCCAGATAGACGACGGTGCTGGAGGTCATCACCACCAGCAGCCGTGAGAGCACCTGCGCGGTGAGGAATTCCAGCGGACGCAGCGGGGTTGCCTTGAGCCGGCGCAGGACGCCGTTCTTGCGGTAGCGCACCACCACCCAGCCGACGCCCCAGAGGCTGGAGAACATGACGTTCATGGCAAGCACGCCGGGCAGTGCCCAATCCGCGTAGCTGAGCGCATTCCCGGCGGCCAGGCGGCGCTCCGGTGGCGATGCGTCCGCTTGGGCGTGAGCGCCCAGCAGCAGCCGCTCGGCGATTTCACCCTTGGGCGACTTCGGATTCACCCAGTACCCGGCGATGGCGCCGCCTGGCGCGCGGAGGTCCAGGAGCAGGTCGAGCTGGTGGCGCGCGATCTTAGTGATGGCGGCGGCCTCGTCGTCCAGCGGCACGAGCTTCATATAGGGTGTGGCGAGGAAGCCGGTCTGATCCGCCGACGGCTCGGCCTCACCGAGCACACCCACCTTGAACAGATCATCAGGGCCGCCGCCGAAGATAAAGGCGAAGGCGACGATCATCATCACCGGCATCATTATGTTCCAGATGAGCCCCGCGCTGTCGCGGTAGAACTCTCGGTTACGGGCGACGAGGATGGCAACAACTCTCTGGAGCATCTGATCAGGTTCCTCTGCGGGCCCGGAGCGGGCGGCGGTGTTGGGTGGCGCATTTGGCAGGGCCAAGCGCCAAGGACCAAGGGCTGCGCGGCCCGAGGTTTCCAGCACACTGTTTCCCGGCGCTTGGGTTCGCGCCTCAAGCGCGCAAGCTATGCCCCGTCAGTTTGAGGAACAGGTCCTCCAAGCTGGGCGTTTCCACCCGCAGGCCTGTCAAGGTCGCACCGATCCGCTCCAGATAGTCCAGCACCGGTGGCGCCTGTGCCGTGTGTAGCTCGATCTCTTGCTCCACCCGGCGGGCGTAGTCGGGCAGCGGCTCATCGGCCGGCCAGGCGTCGGCGGGCAGCCGAACCACCACCGGCGGAAAGTGCTCGCGGACCAGTGCCCGCGGCGCGCCTTGGGCGATGATGCGGCCGCGGTCGACGATGGCGATCTCGTCGCAGAGCCGCTCGGCCTCCTCCATGTAATGGGTCGTCAGCAGCACGGTCTTGCCGCGGCCACGCACCGTCTCGATGAGCCCCCAGAAGTTGCGCCTCGACTGCGGGTCGAGCCCGGTCGTGGGCTCGTCCAGAAAGACCAGGTCCGGGTCGTTCACCAGCGCAATGGCGAGCAGCAGCCGCTGGCGCTGGCCGCCGGAGAGCTTGCGTGTGTCGCGATCCAGCAGCTCGCCGAGATTGCACAGCTGGATGAGCTCGTCGCGGTCCGCCGTGTGCCGGTAGAGCCGGGCAAACATGTCGAGCGACTCGCCGACCGTCTGGAAGTCCTGCAGTGCGGTGGCCTGAAACTGGATGCCGATAGCCTCGCGGAAGCCGGCGCCGAGGGGCTCGCCGCGGAACAGGACCGCGCCGGCACTGGGTTGCTGAATGCCCTCCAGCATCTCCAGCGTCGTGGTCTTGCCGGCTCCGTTGGGACCGAGCAGGCCGAAGCACTGCCCCGGACGCACCGCGAAGCCGATGTCGTCCACGGCGGTGACTCCGGGGAACTGCTTACGCAGTCCGCGGGCCTCGATGAGCGGGGCTGTGTGCATGTGCGAAAAGTGGGGACGGTTGCGGCAGGCAATAGGGCGACGCCGGGGCGTCGGCGCAGGGGTCCCGGGAGCCGGACAAACAAAAGGCCCTGGAGCCTGCGCTCCAGGGCCTCTGCCGGTGCCCGCCGCGGTGCAGCGATCGCCGGATACAGGCCGGGTCGGGCAGATGCTACTTGCCTTCGCCCTCCTTGGTGTTGATGTTCATCGGGATATACGCCAGGCAGGTACCGGTGTAAGCGGTGCCGATGGCGATCAGGCCGATGATGCCCAGGATCCAGCTCTTTAGAAACAGGGCTGCCAGAATCAGCAGGGCGCCGGCGATGTAGCGGATCTTTTGGTCCTGGCTGCCGATGTTCTTGACCATGTTAGAAACTCCCGTTGCGTTGGGTGGGTGACGTTGCGTCGGTGTTCGCGCCCGCAGTCGCGCTGCGGCTGTCGGTCGGGTATGTCGGAGATGGGTGCGGGCGCTTTGGATTTCCCGCCCTAAACCATGACATCGAAGGGGTTAGTATAGTCGTCATCGCGCGTCGTGGTCGTTGCGATCGAACAATCCAAGGTCGCGGCGGATCGGCGTAGTCTGAGTGCCAACGGTGGCGCAGGTTGCCGCTCCCGCTCCAACCGCTGCCATCGCCCTGGTCGCGCCGTGGACCCCGTTGCGGCAGGAAGCCCTCGCCCACTGCGACACTGCACTGTCTGCGATCGCGGCACCGCATTCACACATACCCTCACCCATTGTCGGAATCGCCGATACCATGCATGGCTTCCAACTGTCGCGGCTGCTGTTCTGGGCGGCCATCCTGTTCCTCGCCTCGCTGGCGCTCAAGCCCTGGCTGGAGGACCTGTTCGTCAGCATGCAGGCGGAGCCGCGGGCGGTCACCGCGCGCGGTGAGCTGGCCGCGGACGAGCAGTCCACCATCGAGATCTTCGAGACCGCGAGTCCGTCGGTGGTCTACATCTCCACCACGGCGCCCATGCTGCGTCCATGGACGCGCAACCTGATGGAGGTACGCCGCGGCACCGGCTCCGGCGTGGTCTGGGACCACGACGGCCACATCGTCACCAACTGGCACGTGATCGAGGAAGCGCGCAGCGCTCAGGTCAGGCTCGCCGATGGCCGTAGCTACAACGCCCAGTTCGTCGGCGCGAGCCCGGAGCACGATCTCGCGGTGCTGTGCATCGGTGCGTCGGCGGCGGGGCTGCGGCCGGCGTTGCTCGGCCGCAGCGCGGACCTCAAGGTCGGGCAGAAGGTACTGGCCATCGGCAATCCGTTCGGCTTCGACTACAGCCTCACCACAGGGGTCGTCTCCGCGCTGGACCGGACCATCGCCTCGGACGAGGCCGGCGAGATCCGGGGCCTGATCCAGACCGACGCCGCCATCAACCCGGGCAACTCCGGCGGCCCCCTGTTGGACAGCGCCGGCCGGCTCATTGGCGTCAATACCGCCATCTTCAGCCCCTCCGGCAGCTTCTCCGGCATCGGCTTCGCCGTGCCGGTGGACGTGGTGAACCGTGTGGTGCCGCAGCTCATCGCCCACGGCGAGTACGTGCGTCCGCGCATCGGCTTCTACGGCGACGATGCCATCGGCGGTCCGGTGCTCGACGAGCTGGGCGTCGAGGGCGTGCTGGTCCTGCGGGTGGAGCCGCAGTCACCGGCCGCCCGCGCGGGGCTTGAGGGAACGCGTGTCACCGGCACTGGGGAGATCATTCCCGGCGATATCGTCCAGCGCTTGGACGGCAAGCCGGTGACCTCCATGGCGGAGCTCATCGACCGGCTGGAAGGCTACGAGGTGGGCGACAAGGTGGTCTTGGATGTCCTGCGCAACGGCACGCTCGCGTCGCTGGAGGTCACGCTCGGCGGGCGCTACGGACGTTTGGATTGAGGGGGTGGTCCAGGTACTCGCTTCGGGACGCCAGGCGCGAACAACTCGATGGGTCCGTCAGGGCGCTGGCTGGATGGCTTCAGGCCACTTGCCGCGTCTGACCCACCGCCCACAGCTACAGCCCTGCCCTCACCCCCGTGCGTCCGGTTTCTGCTCCGGAGCGGACGCTGAGGGATAAGGGCGCGACTGTCCGTTTACGACCCTAG
>Ga0316578_10001163_pt1 | contig 10371 bp, 9 predicted proteins | sample J0NA_2_FD_203076 | JGI IMG/M metagenome (GOLD analysis project Ga0316578, IMG submission 203076) | Rhizosphere microbial communities from salt marsh grasses in Alabama, United States - J0-2_160517rDrC | ecosystem: Host-associated > Plants > Roots > Rhizosphere | place: USA: Alabama | collected...
GTCCGCTGAACCCACGACAACAGCGGATCATCCGGGATTGGAGCCGCGACTTCGAGCCCCTCGGGCAACTGGGACTGGCCTATCGGCGGCAGCTGCATCGGCGGCTGCACCAGTTGATCCTCACCAACGAGGGCGACCCGGCCGGACTGACGATCAAGCTGCGCGGCTTCATCGACGGCATCAAGAACGCCCCTCCACCGGACTATGCCGCGCGGGTCGACGCCAATAAGGTCCGAAGCATCGAGATGATCGCCCGAGTCGTCGCCGCGGCGGACGCGGAGCAGCTCGATCACCTGTCCGGCGCGATCGACAAGTGGCGGGGCGAGCTACGCCGGATTCGTTGTGACTGATCCGCCGTGACAGGGCGAGAGCTTCCCCAGATGCCGCCTTGGCGGTCGCCTCAAATAGGCCCGGGTCCCGGCAGCTGGGCAACAGTCATCTCGATCCACTCCTCGGCGGCGGCATTGATCTCGCTCGCCTTGCGTCCTGCCGTCTCGATCGGTTCGCCGATGACGACGTCGATGATCCCCGGGTACTTACGAATGCCCCGCCGACGCCAGAACACCCCCGCGTTGTGCGCGATTGGCACCACCGGGACACCGGCCTTCTCGGCCAACAATGCACCCCCGATGTTGTAACGGCCTCGCTGGCCGGCGGCGACACGGGTACCCTCGGGGAAGATGACCACGCAGCGCCCCTTCGCGAGCTGGAACTGACCTTGCTCCAGCAGCTGGCGCATCGCCTTGCGGCCGGCGGAGCGGTCGATGGCAATGGGCTCGTACTGGGCCAAGGCCCAGCCGAAGATGGGGATCCTCAGCAGCTCCCGTTTCAGGACCCAGGACTGCGTCAGCGGCAGGAGCTGACGCAGTGAGATGGTCTCCCAAGTCGACTGATGCTTACAGAGGACGACGAAGGGCCCATCCGGCAGCCGCTCCTTGCCCTGAACCCGATGACGCAGGCCGCAGACGAGCGACAGCAGCCAGAGGCTCGCCAGCGACCAGCCGCGCCCGATTTGAGCCATCATGCGATACGAAGCCAGTCGCGAAACGAGCAGGATCAGCAGCCCGAAGACCGCGGTCGTCAGGTAGAAGAGCAGCGAAAACAGCAGTGATCGCAGCGTCGTCACCGGCTCGGCTCCGCGTCGACCCCGTCGAGCAGCAAGTCCACCGCCGCGGCCAGGTCGTCGACGACGGCGATACCTTCCAGCTCATCGCGATGTGCCTGCCGCGTCTTCTCTCCGCGGCCGGTCAACACGAGGATTGGCTGGGCGCCGACGACACGCGCTGCCTCCAGATCCCTCCAAGAGTCGCCGATGACCGGCACACCGGCCAGCGAGCGGTCGAACCGACAGCCGATTTGGTGCAGAAGCCCCGGGTGTGGCTTGCGGCAGTCGCAGTCGTCGTCTGGGCCATGAGGACAGAACGTGATCAGGTCGATATTGCCGCCGACGGCCTGGACCCGCCGTAACAGCTTGGCGTGGATGGCGTTCAGGGCATCGATGTCGAACAGTCCCCGGGCGAGCCCCGACTGATTGGTGGCGATGGCAAGGTGCCAGCCGGCCAAGTGCAGTCGCGCGATGGCCTCTAGCGCGCCGGGAAGCGGCTGCCATTCGTCCGGGTGCTTGATGAATGCGTCGGACTCGCGGTTGATGACGCCGTCACGGTCGAGAATCGCCAGTGGCATCGGGCTCATGGGTGCGGGGTCGTTCTCGGCCTGCGGGCGCGTGGGGCGGGATCAAGACTCGCGGAACTCGGAAACACGGATGCGCCCGTTGACCATCCGCGCCTCGCGCTGGTCGAGCTTGTGCATCTTGTCCCAAAACGATCGATTCAGGTCGAAGTCGGCGGCGATGGCGGTGCCCATGATCAGGATCAGCAGGTCGGCAACCTCTTCGGCGAGCTGCTCACGCGAGCGGCCCTTTGTGACGCAAGCGGATATCTCGCCGAGCTCCTCGGCCATCAGCGCGACTCGATAGGACAGCTCCTCGCCTCCAGTCTCGCGGAAGCGATGCTTGTCATGAAAGGCCTGTACGGCCCCGAGCATCTCCGCATACGAATCCAGATTTCCTCTCATGCCCCGTCCTCTCGCGGCGGCTGCAGCCGGGCGATGTCGGCGACACGTAAGAAGGGACCTTCGAGTGCCCGCAGCAGCGCGATGCGGTTGCGCCGCAGCGCGTCGTCTTCGACCATGACCATGACGCCGTCGAAGAAGGCATCGACATCGTCGCGCAGGGCCGCCAGCGCCCGCAGTGTCGCCTCGTAGTCGCCGGTGGCGACCAGTGGCTCGACCTCGGCGGTCAGCATTGCAACGCGATCGGCCAGTCGTTGCTCGGCAGGCTCGGTGAGCCACTTCGGGTCCAGCGTGACCGGCATCTGGTCTGCCTGGGGCAGCTTCTTCAAGATGTTGCGCAGCCGCTTGTTGGCCGCCGCCAGCGACCCCGCCTCGGGTAAGCTGCGGAAGGTCGCAACGGCGCGGACGCGTCGGTCGATGTCGCTCGGCACGGTCGGAGCGACGCCGAGCACGGCCTCGACGGTATCGGCGCTGATACCCTGATCCGCGTAATAGCGGTCGAGCCGCTCCAGGCAATAGTCGAGCACCTCGTCGACGACCTTGTCAGCCCCCAGTGCTCCCGGATAGCCGTCGGCGGTCTGCGCCAGCAGCGCCTTCAGGTCCAGCGGAAGCGGCGTCTCGATCAGGATGCGCAGCACGCCGATGGCGGCGCGGCGCAGCCCGTAGGGATCCTTGACACCCGTGGGGCGCTCGCCGATGGCAAAGATGCCGACGAGCGTGTCCAACCGGTCGGCCAAGGCCAGGACCTGACCGCAAGGGCTGGCGGGGAGCCGATCTCCCGCGTGGCGGGGCAGATACTGCTCCTCCATCGCGTCGACGACACAGGGGTCCTCGCCGGCCTGCTCGGCGTAGTAGCGGCCCATGATGCCCTGCAGGCTGGCAAACTCGCCGACCATCAGCGTGACAAGATCGCACTTGGCCAGCGCCGCGGCGCGGCGGACCAGGTCGGACGGGACCGCCACCTGCTCGGCGATCGCCGCGCCGAGGCCGCCGACCCGGGCCATCTTGGCGCCCAGGCTGCCGAGCTTGTGCTGAAAGACAACGTCGTCCAGCCGAGAGGCAAGGTCGCCGAGCGGCGTCTTGAGGTCCTGCTCCCAGAAGAACTTGGCGTCGGCGAAGCGAGGTCGGATGACGCGCTCGTTGCCGGCGCGGACGACCGCCGGGTCGCGACTCTCGATGTTGGCGATGCCGATGAAGTGTGGCAGTAGTGCCCCGTCCGCCGCTAGCAGCGGGAAGTATTTCTGATTCTTCTGCATGGTTTCGATCAGGGCCTCGGGCGGGACCGCGAGGAACGCCTGGTCGAAGCCGCCGAGAAAGGCGGCCGGCCACTCGCAGAGCGCCGTGACCTCATCGAGCAGGGCAGCGTCCACTCGTGCGGTGCCGCCAACCTGCTCGGCCAGCGCGCGCACCTGGGCCGCGATCAAATCGCGGCGAGCCGCGAAGCTGGGCTCGACGCGGCCGTCGCGACGAAGACGCTCGCCGTAGTCGCCGGCAGCGGCGAGCGCAATTGGCATCGGGTGGTGAAAGCGGTGCCCGCGGGTGCTCGTCCCGGTCTCGATGCCCAGGACTTGGCCAGGCACGCGCTCCGTGCCGAGCATCATACAGACCCAATGCACAGGCCTGACGAACTCGGCGTCACCGCTGCCCCAGCGCATGCGCTTTGGGATCGGCAGGCTGGCCAGGCTCTGCTCGACCAGCGCGGGCAACAGCTCGGCCGCGGTTCGACCCCGCTCGGTCTTGCGGAAGGCGAGCCAGGTGCCCTTTGGCGTCTCTTCGTGCTCCAGATCGGTGACCTCCACGCCGCAGGAGCGAGCGAAGCCCTCGGCGGCCTTGGTCGGATTGCCGTTGGCATCAAAGGCGGCGGTCAGCGCCGGACCACGGCGCACCATTTCCTGGTCGGGCTGACCTGGGGCCAGGCTGCGGACCAAGACCGCGAGCCGGCGCGGGCTGCAAAAGGCCTCGCTATCACCGTGGGACAGTCGGCTGTCGTCGAGCCGGTTCACCAGGCCTTGGTGCAGAGCTTCGGACAGGCCGAGCAGGGCCGTCGGCGGTAGCTCTTCGGTACCGATCTCGACGAGCAGGTCTTGCTTGCTGGTGGGCTCCGTCATCAGGCGACCCTCGCGTCAGCTGGCTGGTCCGCCGTACTGGCGCCGGCGAGCATCGGAAAGCCGAGGGCCTCGCGGCTGCCGTAGTAGGCCTCGGCGACCGCCCGGGCGAGCGTGCGCACGCGCAGGATGAACCGTTGGCGCTCCGTCACCGAGATGGCGCCACGGGCGTCGAGCAGGTTGAACAGGTGCGACGCCTTCAGCACCTGCTCGTAAGCAGGCAGTGCCAAGCCGGCAGCCACCAGCGCAGCACTCTCGGCCTCGGCCTGATCGAAGCGTTGGAACAGGGCCGGCACGTCCGCGTGCTCGAAGTTGTAGGCCGATTGTTCCACCTCGTTCTGGTGGAAGACATCGCCGTAAGTGACCGGGCCGTTGGCTGACCGGGTCCAGAGCAGGTCGTAGACGCTTTCGACGCCCTGCAGGTACATGGCAATACGCTCGATACCGTAGGTGATCTCACCGGTGACCGGTCGGCACTCCAGCCCGCCCACTTGCTGGAAGTAGGTGAACTGGGTGACTTCCATCCCGTTCAGCCAGACCTCCCAGCCCAGGCCCCAGGCGCCGAGGGTCGGTGACTCCCAGTTGTCTTCGACAAAGCGGATGTCATGCACCAGCGGGTCGATGCCAAGGCTGCTCAACGATTCCAGATACTGCTCCTGGATGTCGTGCGGCGATGGCTTGAGGATGACCTGGAACTGGTAGTAGTGCTGCAGCCGATTCGGATTCTCGCCGTAACGGCCGTCGGTGGGTCGCCGCGACGGCTGCACATAGGCGCAAGACCAGGGTTCCGGTCCGATCGACCTCAGGAAGGTTCCCGGATGAAAGGTGCCCGCGCCGACCTCCATGTCGTAGGGCTGCAGGATGACGCAGCCGCGCTCGGACCAGAATTGCTGCAGCCTGAAGACGAGCTCCTGAAAGCTCATCGGCTCTGCGTTGGGTGCCGCCAACGTGGGACTCCGAGTATGGGACCAAAAGCTCGCAAGTATAGCGGCTTCGCGCCGGCACTCGCCAGGTCGCAGGCTGCGTGCTCATCGCTCCCGCCCTGCTGTGTCGGCCGCATCGAGGACCCTTCCGCCGAGCACGGGTCGAGAGCCTGACGACCACGCGCGCTGCTCGGCCGGAATGCTTGAAGGCCGTCTAACCTGCTCCCGCGTCGAGCGGGAACATGCAGCGGACGCGGCGCTGGCCCGCGGGCGCCAGCGGCGGCTCATGACCATGACAGGCCGACCGCGCTCGCGGGCAGCGGGGCGCAAAGATACAGTCCTGTGCCGGCCGACGGGCAGCGAGCTCGTCCACCGTCGGCGGCTGTCCCTCAATTGCCGTTAGGGGCTTTTCGGGCTGGCCCAGGGCCGGAGAGCAGCCGAGGAGCGCCGCCGTGTAGGGATGGGCCGGGGCGGTCAGCAGCGTTTTGACCGGGGCGTCCTCGACGATGCGACCGGCGTACATGACCAGCACGCGCTCGCAGTGCGCGCCAACCAGGGCGAGATCGTGGCTGACGAGCAGGAGCGATCGGCCTTGCGTCGTGCAGAGGCGGGTCAGCAGTGCCAGGATCTCGGCCTGAAGCGTCACGTCCAGAGCCGTCGTCGCCTCGTCGGCGATGATCAGGTCCGGACCGTGGGCCAGGGCCATGGCGATGACCAGACGTTGGCGCTGACCGCCGGAGAGCTGGTGCGGGAAGCGGCTGGCCAGGCCCGAGTCGCGGTCGAGACCGACCTCGGCGAGCAGCGCGGCGATGCGCTCGCGCAAGGCAGCTCCGGCCAGATCGTCATGGGCCCGAATCGCCTCGGCGAGCTGTTGGCCGACGCGAAAAAGCGGGTCGAGAGCCGATAGCGGCTCCTGTGGGATATAGGCAACGCGCCGGCCGCGCAGATCGCGCAGCGTTGCCTTGGAGGCGCTCAGCACATCGATTGGCGGGTTGGCGCCGGCCCCGGTGAGCTGGACTTTGCCGGCGGCTACCACGCCACTTGGCAATAGCCGCAACAGCGATTGGGCGGTCAGCGTCTTGCCCGACCCGGACTCGCCCACCAGTGCGACGCGCTCGCCGCGGCTGACGACGAAGTCGACGTCGTCCACCACGGGCGCCCAGCCCCCGTTCATCGGCACCTGGATGTGCAGGCCTTGCACCGCGAGCAGTGCGTCACCCGGGCCGTTGGCCGCATCGGGCAGCGCGGGAATGGGCCGGAGTCGGCGACTCGGACCGAGATGCGGGTCGAGCCGGTCGCGCAGCGCATCGCCGAATAGGTTGATGCCGACCACCAGCAGAAGGATCACCAGCCCCGGCAGCACGGCGACGCGGGGATAGGTCACCAGCAGCTCACGACCCTCGCCGAGCATGCTGCCCAGGTCCGCCTGGGGTGGCTGGGCGCCGAGCCCGAGGAAGCTCAGCCCGGCGGTCTCCAAGACCATCCAGCCCAGCGTCGTCGTCATCAGGATCAGGATCGTCGGCAGCAGGTTCGGCAGGACCTCGATGCCAATGATCCAGGGCCAGCCATGCCCGGCGAGCCGGGCGGCATCGATGTAATCCTGGTGACGGATCTCTAGCACCGCCCCGCGCACCGCCCGGGCAAAGAAGGGTACGTTGGCCACGGCGATGGCCAGCATGGCATTGCCGAGGCCGGGTCCGAGGGCGGCGACGATGGCCAACGCCAGCAGCAGGTAGGGAAAGGCCATCAGCACGTCGACGCCGCGCATCAGTAGCTGATCGACAAGACGACCGAAAAAGCCAGCGAGGATGCCGATCATGGCCCCGATGAACGCCGCAAGCGCCGTGGCCAGCAGCGCCACGGCGACGCTCGATCGCGCACCCCAGATCAATCGCGAGAGCAGATCCCGGCCGAGCTGGTCGGTACCGAGCAGATGGCCCGGCGTGCCCATCGGTAGCATCCGCGATGCCGGGGCGGTGAGCGTCGGATCCGACAGCGGCAGCAGCGGTGCGCCCAGCGCCGGCATCAGCACCACCGCCACGAGCACCAGACCGGCGATGGCGCCCGGCTGCTGGAGCAGGCCGCGGCGGGTCATCGGGCAGCTGCTGGGCCGCGGGTCATCTGCCCAGTGTCCGCCGATCGAGCTGGTGCTGGACCAGGTCCGCCGCGAGGTTTACCAGCACATAGGCCGAGGCCAGCACCAGTACCCCGCCCTGGACCAGCAGCAGATCCCGCGCGGCGATCGCGTCGACCAACAGTCGGCCCAGGCCCGGCCATTGGAAGATGGTCTCGATATAGACCGCTCCGCCGAGCACGAAACCGGCCTGCAAGCCGATCACCGGCACCATCCGCGCCAGCACGCCTTTGAGCCCATGGACCATCAGCACCCGCCCCTCGCGGAGCCCGCGACCGCGCGCCAGCCGCAAATGGTCCGCGCCGAGCACATCGATGGCCGCCCCGCGGGTCAACCGGCCGATGACGCCCGCGGCTACAAGCGCCAGGCTCACGGCCGGCAGCACCAGATGCCGGGCCACATCCAGCACGCCGCCGGTTCCCCAGACCGCGACCATGCCGCTTACCGGCAGCCAGCCGAGCCAGATGGCGAAGACCAGGATCAGCAGTAGCCCAAGCCAGAACGATGGCAACGAAATGCCGAGCACGACACCCAGGGTCACCAGCCGGTCCACCGGCCGATTGTGCCGCAGCGCCGCCACCATGCCGGCACCGAGGCCTGCCAGCGTACCCAGTCCAAGGGCCGCCGCCGCCAGCAGCAGCGTCGGTCCGATCCGCTCCAGCACAACGTCCAGCACGGGGCGCTCCAGGCTAACCGAGTGGCCCAGGTCCCCGTGCAGCAGCGAGCCGAGCCAATGCGCGAAGCGAATCGGCAGGGGCTGATCCAGACCGAGCTCGTCGCGGAGTGTCGCCAGCCGCTCCGGCGTCGCATAGGGGCCGAGGATCGCCAGCGCCGGGTCACCCGGTACCAGGCTCATGATCAGGAAGACCACCAGGGCCACGCCCAGCAGCACCAGTGGCAACATCGACAGCCGCTTGATCAGGTAAGCCGTCACCGCCCAAGGTCCACGTGCAGAGGCAGCCAGCGCCGTCGGCTGAATAGCGCGTAGCCAAGTCCGTTACGGCTCAACGACGAACGCGTCGCAGAACGAGCCGCACCATGGCGGGCGCCGATCAGCCCCCGCGCTGCAGCGCCTCATATCGCGCCTTGAACGCCTCCTGCCGCAGCCGATCCGCCTCTGCCTCGGTCGCGATCAGCGGCGATTCTTGCCAGCTACCGCTGCCATGGTCGTAGACCGAAAACCGCCAGGCCTTTCCGACCTTGAACACCTTGGTCACGTCGTGACCGGCTTGAGCCATCGCCTGCAGCTTGCTCATCGGCGCCGCAGCCGGGACTTCGCCGGCCATCGGCATCGCAGCCTCCCCTGCCACCGGCTGATCCGAAGCGGGCTCGGTGCGCAGGTGGAACTGGTTGTTCTGGATCTCGCCTTGGATGTCCAGCTCGACCGATTCGACCCCGGGCAGTCGGCTCAGGATATAGCCGGCCATCAACATCCCTAGTCGCTCGTTCTCCTTTTCCAGCGCCGACAACAGCTTGTCGGCGACGATCTGGCACCGCTGCAGCCGATCCGGCCGATCGACCCATTCCCGGCTCATCTGCCAGCCCTTGTCCATGTCCCGGTCGAGCTGATCGAAGAACGGCCGTGCCGTGGTCATCACTTGGTCGGGCACGTTGAGCGTGTAGACTTGCTCGTTGATGATCGCCTTCAGGATCATTGGGAACTCCAGTTGAACGATTACTCCGCCGCATTCTAACTATTTCAAGACCACAGACACCCGTCCCTGTGCCGCTCCGCGCAAGGCGATGCGCTGCTCGGCGAGTGCGAATGAAAGTGCAGTGAGCCGCAGCCCGGAGAAGTCCACGCGCCCACGCTCGCCGAGCCAGTGCTCGACCTGGGCAGTGAGACCGGCCTTCGCAACCTCCAGCCGCTGCGTCAGCGCCTGGTCGGCCATCTCCTGGAGGCGCTGCCGGATCGGCTCGTAGAGGAGCGCGAGGATCAGCTCCGCGTCCGGGTGGTCGGAGTCGAAGCCGTAGTCGAGGTCCGCGAAGCGGATCCGCCCAGTCCCGGGGTCCAGTGCCGGTCGACCACGCAGCTCCAGACGGCCAGGCACCTCGCCACCGATGTCCGCCATCAGCACGAGGCGGTCGCCGCTGACGGAGAGCATCGGGTTGTCGATGGTGACGGGGACCCCGCGGACCTCGACGGTCTGGCCGGCGAGCCGTCTGGCCAGCGCCTCGGACAGCGCTGGCACGGACAGGTCGAGGGCCAGGTCGAAGCGCATGTCACCCCCCGTTGGCCGAAACAGTGTGAGGGGCGGCAGCGGGCGGGATATGCTCTCCGTGTCCTTGCTGGTGGTGATGGTGGGCCGCAGCGCGATGCCGATGACGGTAGTGAGCCGGTGACCCTCGCCCACGGGCGGCGCAAGACCGAGGCCCTCGGGTCTGGCCGCGAGCCAGAGGCCAGGCACCAGCGATTGAGGCGTCTGCAGGGCTGCCCAGCCACGGGCCGCGCTGGTGCGCAGGTCGTCCAGCGCGGGCGCCAGCTCGCGCAGGGCGTCGGTCAGGGCCTCGCGCATGCGCTTCTCGAAGGCCTGCTCGACCAGCGATGATACGTCGATGTCGAGGGCGGTCACCTCGCAGCGGTCGATGAAGCGGGTGGGCAACAGTCGGAAGGCGGGGCGCAGCGTCCAGTCCGGCGCCAGGGCCAAACGGATGGCCACGCCGATGAGTGCCTGCCGGGGCGGTTCCTGGACGCCACACCCGGCGCTGATGCCGAGGTCGCCGATCAGGTCCTTGCGTGCCTCGGCGCGGTAGCGAACATGGGCCTGTACCAGCAACACGTCGCCGCGCAAGTTCAGCACCAGCGGACCGCGCCAGGCCTGGTAGCGGACCTTCAGGCCATGCCAGTCACGCCAGCCGGGTCCGCCGGTCTGCCGGGGCACCAGCGCCTCGGCGGCGGCGAACGCCGGCGACAGATCCAGCTCCACCGGGACCTCCAGGAGCGACGGACGTTGCTTCGCCGAGGCCGCGGAGCCGCACGACGCCACCAGCAGCAGAGCGAGAACAGACCACACCGTTAGTGGGCCGGTGCTGCGCGTGCTTGGCGGTCTTTTACGTGTTGGTTGTCGCATCAGAGACGGTCCGGATGAGCAAGCCGAGACGGTAGCCGCGCCCGGCTGGCGGAACGTCGTCGGAGAAC
>Ga0316578_10001164_pt1 | contig 10365 bp, 7 predicted proteins | sample J0NA_2_FD_203076 | JGI IMG/M metagenome (GOLD analysis project Ga0316578, IMG submission 203076) | Rhizosphere microbial communities from salt marsh grasses in Alabama, United States - J0-2_160517rDrC | ecosystem: Host-associated > Plants > Roots > Rhizosphere | place: USA: Alabama | collected...
TCGTACCAGGCCGCCCAACGCGAGGGCAACCTGCTCACAGCGACAAAGCTGACCGACGCAGCAGGACGTCTCTTCGGTGGCCTCACCACCTGGGTCCAGGCCAGCCTTTCCATCCTCGTCCTGCTTGCCGCGGCGTTCCTGGTCGACGCACGAGCCGCGTCAGTAGTGATCGCCATCGGTGCGGCGCTCGCGCTCGTCGTCGTACCTCTGCGTCGACGTACTCGCCGATCTGCCCGTGAGTACAACCGCCTTAGCGTGTCCTACGGTCAGGACGTAGCCGAGATCGGGCGCCGGGCCATGGACATGCGGGTCTTCGGTGCTTGGCCATTTGCTTTGACCTCCCTCGCACACTCATCTGCCGCAGTCGCCCGCCACCGCCGCGCCAACATGATGCTGTTCACCGGAGTGCCGGTCGTCTACCAGTACGGAGGCATATCTGCGATTCTGGGAGTCCTGCTGCTCGCGACGTCGACGTCTACCCCCGTGGGCTCGTTGGCCGCGGTCGCCCTTCTCCTGCTGAGGAGCATCCAGTACGGACAGCGTGTTCAGACGGCACTACTGGCATTGACGGAGTCTCTCCCTCGGCTGGAGATGCTGGAGCAGCACTTCCGACCTCCGGGGCCTTCTGTGACCTTCGGCCGCCGGCAGCTCGCCCGTCTTGATCGCGTTGAGCTCCACGACGTGAGCTACGCCTACCCAGGGGCCGACACGCCCGCACTGCGTCACGTCACCGCGCTGGTCGAACGCGGAGAACTAGTTGGCCTCGCTGGCCCGTCGGGGAGTGGCAAGTCCACCTTGGGCCAGATCGTGCTTCGCCTCCGTGAGCCCACCGATGGGACTCTATTGGTCAACGACAGGCCAGCTCAGCTGTATGACCGCCAGTCGTGGGTCGCCCGTGTCACGTACGTGCCACAGCAACCTCTACTCTTCCGTGGCACGCTCTTCGACAACATCGCGTTTCATCGGACAACTATCTCGTCAGATGACGTTCGGCGAGCCGTCGAAGAGGCAGGCCTCGACGACTTGCTGAGCGAGCTGAACGCTGGCCTGGACACTCTGGTCGGACCGGGCCACCGCGACCTTTCTGGAGGACAGATACAACGCGTCGGGATCGCACGTGCGCTCGTGTCCGCTCCGGAGCTGGTGATCCTCGACGAGCCGACGAGCGCCCTGGACAACGCCTCAGAGTCGGTCGTGCACGACGCTATCCAGCGTCTGCGCCAGCTCCGCGGACTCACGGTGCTTCTCATCGCCCACAACGACTCCACCCTTTCGCTGTGCGACCGGGTGCTGCAGATGCAGGACGGGCGCCTTCTCACCGCCGCCGACGCGGGCTCTGCGTGATGCGGATCCAGTGGTACCGGCCGTTCCCACATCCTGTGGAGCAGCCGCTGGCAGCGGCCATACCGCGCCCCGGCGACGAACTTGTCGTTCAATCTCTACGCCCCACGTCCGAGGTAGTAGCCACGCGCGCATACCACACCGTCCGAGACCTCCCACGGGTTGTTCCTCCGGACCACACCGCGGTCGAGCGGCTGGCCTCGCAGGTCTATGTCTACGGCCGGCGGGTCGTCAAGCGCCGCGCTCTGGTGAACCACTTCGCTCCCGACGTTGTTCATGTTCACAGAATCAACATGTTCACGGACTGGCGCGACTTCCAGTGGCTTCGGAAGCGGGCGGCACTGGTCGCCAGCGTTCATGACGTGGTGCCGCACAAGCACATCCTCGATGAGCGTCGTGAGCGGCGCCTCCTCGAGGCGTGCTATCGCCGCGCTGACCGTCTGATCGTGGCGCATGACACGCTGAAGTCCCAGCTCGTTGACGAGTTCGGTGTCGACGCCGACCGCATCACCGTCGTCCCACTGGGGATCGCTCCCGTGAACTCGGTCGCCCAGCGAACCAAGGGTCCTCGCGTCAAAGTCTTGTTCTTCGGGACCATCCGACCCAACAAGGGCCTGGCGATCCTGCATCAAGCATGGCGAGAACTTCCACCAGGAACCGAGGTTCACCTCGTGGTGGCCGGCAAGCCCTGGCCCGGCGAGGATGAGACGGCGCAGTCCTTTGCCGACGAGTTCGACAACGTCACCGTCGAGCTGCGGGGGATACCGACGCAGCGCAAGCATGAGCTCTTCGCGAGTGCCGACCTTGTGGTCCTGCCCTACTACTCGTTCGCAGCCCAGAGTGGGGTGCTTCGAGACGCCTATGCGTTCGGCGTTCCCGCAATCGTCACTGATGTCGGGGCGCTTGGCGACACGGTGCGCGCAGACGGCTCAGGGTGGGTCGTTCCCGTTGGCGACCCCGCGGCATTGGCTCACGCCATCGCCCAGGCCGCAAACGACAGTGCAGCACGCGTCCGGGCGGGGGCGGCTGCAGCACGAGCGGGCGAGGACCAAGGTGTCCAAGCGGTTGCCGAGTCCCTCCGTCAGGTCTACGACGACGTGACCCGCTTCGGTGCTGCGCTCTAGGTGATTCGGTGGGTCCGGCGAGGCGGTGGGACATCGTCGTCCCCGCACCGCGCCTATCCTCGTGTCGTGCCCGCCGAGATGCCGAACTTCGTTGTCATCGGCGCTCCACGCGCAGGAACGACGACGTTGGCGTCGTACCTGTCCGACCACCCTGATGTCTTCGTGGCGCCAGGGAAGGAGGTTCGCTACTTCACCGATAACTGGTCGAGGGGACTTGGCTGGTATCGGTCGAAGTTCGCCGCTGCGGGCAACCGGCGAAGGATCGGCGAGGCGAGTCCCCAGTACATGAATGACCGGGCGGCGATGGCCCGGCTCGCGACGGTACTCCCCCGAGCTGACCTCATCGCCGTGCTGCGGAATCCCGTCGATCGCGCCAACTCCCACTTCCACTACCGCGCAGCCCGTGGCCTGGAGGCACGCACTCTCGTCGAGGCACTGCATGAAGAGCTCGACGGACACGAAGGCGCCTACCCCTACCTCGCGATGGGCGAGTACCACCGCCAGCTCATCGCCCTAGATGACGTTGCCCCTGGTCATGGACGCCTCATCCTGTGGTTCGACGACCTGGCACGGGATCTCCCAGGACTCCTTCGCACCGTAGCCGGCTTCCTGGGTATCCCGGACTCTTGGGACGACCGGGACGACGTCCGGGTGGTGAACTCGGCCGACCGGTTCCGATCGTTGACGGTCCGGCGGTGGCAGTCGCGAGCGCCTCGAGGCGTGCGCGCCGCCATCGGGCACCTGAATCGCGTGCAGGCCACCTATCCCCCGCCCGAGCCGAGACTCCATGACTTGATGCTGGATCGTCTCAGGTCCGACATCGTCAGTCTCCAGCAGTACACGGGCAGAGATCTCTCAGCTTGGCTCGCCCGGCCCATCACTCGACCGGCACGCGACGCCCAGCGATGATCTCGAGAGACCACGACCCCCAAGTCCCGGTTCAGGGCGGTGAAGGCCAGGGGAGCCTCCTCGTCTGGTCTCCATCGCGTCTGCCGGCTTGGCTGCGCAGCGAGCGCAGCCAAGCCGTTCGCCAACCCGCCCATGCAGCGCCTGGTCTCGTCTCTGTCGTGATGCCGTGCCTGGATGCCGCGGACTCGATCCGCGATCAACTCGATGCGCTGGCTGGCCAGACCTACCGAGGGCCCTGGGAGGTGGTCGTTGCCGACAACGGCTCGAAAGACAGAACCAGGCAGGTGGTCTTAAGCCACACGCTCCCAGGAGCTAGCCTCCGACTCGTCGACGCCAGCGGCCGTCGGGGAGTCTCTTATGCCCGCAACAGCGGAGTCGAAGCGGCTCAAGGGAATCTGATCGTGTTCGTCGACGCGGACGACCTGGTCTCGATGGATTGGCTTGACGAGATGGTGCAGGCATCCCGGAGTGCAGATGTGGTCGTGGGGCTCACCGTCAACCAACGCTCGACGCGTCGGCTCCGGACTCCCGATCCAGCTCCCCGTATGCCGCAACGGTACGGAGCACCGTTCATCACCAGCTGCAACATGGCAGTCTGGCGGGACGTTCACGACGCCATCGGTGGCTTCGACGAGGCCTTCATGCGTGCGCAGGACGTCGACTACTCGATACGCGCGCACCTCCTCGGCGTCTGGGTCTGTTTCGCACCTCGGGCTGTTGTCTGGCGCAGACCTCGGTCCGACGTGAGGTCGACTTTTCGACAGTTCTACGACTACGGTCGTTTCGACATCATGCTGGAGGATCGATACGGACCGGTCGGGATGCCCCGCCGCACAGGCACGCTCACGGCTAAGAAGTGGCTGTACTGGACGGCCCGAACGCCGGTTGCGGCCGTGTCGAAGCGCCACCGCGAGGACTGGGCGCGGAACATCGGCAAGGAGTCGGGGCGAGCAGTTACCCGACTGACACAAAGGCTACGGGGTCCTGTTGTCGAACCCTCGTCGAGTCGTCCAACGTCTCCGCGATAGTCCAAGGCGTCGGCGGGCTTTTCTCGCGACCTGGCGTGACTTGACCCGAGCTTTGGTAGGAAATGCACCTCGTTGCGCATCCAGTATCACAGATCCGACGCTGCCTCCCCGATAGGCAGCCTTGCCCGAAACTGGGGTCGAGGCGTAGTGGGAATGGTGCATGGTGAGCAGTTCGTATCGAGCGTCATCCAAGGCCACCAGCGTTGGGGGCCGCGAGCTCTCGGTCGGCACGCTGGGAATCTCGGCCAGGCCCAGCTCCTCGGCAATGTGGGACAACCCAGCTGCCTGGCTCTTGACGTAAGACTCGTACTCAAGCGAGACCGGCAACACCCCCCGCCTGGAGAAGAACAACTGCCAGTTGGTATTCGCGTGTATCAGTCGCTCAATCTCGGCCTGGAGGTTCTCCGCATGGCGTCGCGCTGAGTGGCGCTGCATGAACTCTGACAGCCACTGATCCCTGGCACGTCTTGGATGGTCGGCGTCGACACCTGTCCAGAGCTGGCTGGCCCTTGCCAAGTAGAGCGAGACAGCCTGCTTCGCGACGTCCCGGCGATGCAGGTAGACGTACGTGTCAGTGGGAGCCATCACAGGCTCCAGCTCGCCCCAGTGCTTCCAGAGCTGCCACCAGTGGACCTTCATCGCAAAGACGCCGTTCTCCGTGCGCCGATTCTGCATGAGCCAACGGAGATACTCGTCCATCTCGAGTGGTTGGGGGCCAAGACGACGGGAAATGGCGTGCCGACTCCAGCCGGTCAAGTACTCATGCGGGACTCCGATTCCGGCGTTCAGAAGCTGACGAGCCAAGAGCCAACTTCCTGACCTTGGCGTGGTGCAAAGCCATAGGTTTCGGCAGGCACCGATGGAATGGCCAAGCTGGTCCCACCGGGAGTCGTTGAGTTCGCTCTCTGACACGAACTGGTACGCGGCCACGGCCCTCCCGGACCCTATGGTTGGGACGAGCGCCGCCACTGTGGTCCCCGGACCGAGTTGGTCGACGCCATCGGAACCCCAGACTATGGCAGACTCACACATCGGACTCTCCATACGTTCTCGAGTCGGGGATCATGAGTCACGCCGCTGGAACTGCTAGTGCCACCCCGGGACGACACCCCTATCTACGTTCCGTCGTCACGTACCCCAGGAGTCTGCAGCGCCGGGCCTTTCGACGGCGCGACGCTGAGAGGATCCTGCGTGCACGCTTTCGTCGCGTGACCGGACGAGAACTCGACCTTGACAACCCCGTCGCGTACGCCGACAAGCTCTACTGGCGCATGATCACCCAGCATCGCCACCCCGATCCCCGCTTCACCGTGTTGGCCGACAAGGTCGCCGTCCGCAAGTATGTCCGATCGGTGCTGGGTGACGAGGTTCTGTCTGAGCTCTACTGGCACGGAACCGACCCACGGCTGATCCCGTTCGAAGACATCCCTCGTCGATTCGTGGCCAAGACCAACCACGGCAGCGGCCGGGTGATTCGCGCTACCGACTCAGTGGATCAAGTCGACGTGGTCGAGCGGTTGGACGTCTGGTTGCGCACCAACTACTACTGGGCAGGTCGGGAAGACCAGTACTACCGCATCAAGCCTTGCGCACTGGTCGAAGAACTCCTCGACGACGGCTTCGCCGACGGCCCTCTCGACTACCGCTTCTGGTGCTTCGACGGGTCGGTCGCCTTCATCCAGGTCGGCGACCACTCGCAAGCGCTGCATCTGTTCTTCGACACGGACTGGAACCGTCTGGACATACGAAATCGTGATGAGTTCGCGGTGTACCCCGTCCCGCGGCCACCCAATCTCGACGAGATGGTGAAGTCGGCCGAGTTGTTGTCTGCGTCGTTCGATTTCGTTCGCGTCGATCTCTACAGCGTCGCCGGCACGACGAGGTTCGGGGAACTCACTTTCACGCCTAATCGTGGACTGCGGGTCTTCCGCCCCGCAGACGTCGATCGAGACGTGGGTCGGCTCTGGCAGTTGCGAAGACCGGGCCCTCCTAGGTACGGCCTCCATCTCCGGCGTACTTCCTTCTTTGGCTAGGTGAGCAAGTTGAGTCCCGCATAGTGGTGTAGCGCGGTCGTCGGGATCGTCGTCGGCGTGTTCGGCGGACGGTGGAGCGGCCACCGCGTGATCCTTCGAGTGAACCTCTCAGAGCACTCTCGAATGGAGTCATCACCACGACCGCACCACATATGTCGACCCTGCGCGGGTGCTCGGCGAGGCCCTGGCTGAGGCGAGTCCTGATCTGATGCGCGGGCTGTCGCAGACGATCATCAACGCCTGCTGTCCGCGGACGCCGATGCCGGCAAGAACGTGCTCAGGTCAGCAACAGCGAAGATGGAGTCAAACGTGTCGTCGGGGGCCATCCAGATGGACAGGGCGAGAACTTCCCTCCACGGAGGGCCTCGACCCCTACCGGGCCACCGACGCGCCGACCGGAACGAGACCCTCAACTCCGAAGAGCCCCAAAGACAGCACAAGTCCGGCCGGGCAGACCAAGACTCGCCACACAAGCCGAGTTACCGCGAAGCGGCCGAGGACTGTCGGTCCCAGTGGGCCACAACGAAGGCCAGTTTGCTGAGCGCCCGCTTCACATCGGCCAGTTCAGCGGCTAGTCGCTCGTCCCACGTCCTGCCTCGAGTGTGATCGAAGACGACGCGAGAGATCGTCGGGGCGCCTACGGCCACCCGAAGCGCACCGGCTACACCACCACCTCTGACCCGAACGCGCACCGCTTGGCCGAGGAAGAACGAGTGCTGTCCGATACCAGCACTCTCCCGAGGGAGTTGGTGACTTCCAGCAGCCGCGAGATCTCGCACCATCGCCTGCTGTATCTGGCGGGCGGTCTCGAAGTCGAACGGATGCCCATCGGGTGGGACGAGTGTGAAGGTGAAGATCGTGGGCAGGTCGTCCAATGAGCGGCTCTCTGCGGAGTCGAACGTGGTGAAGGGGCTGTCAACAAGGGCCAGGCGGGGTTCAGCCCTGATGTGCTCGAGAATGCCGCGGGCCAGACGACGAAGCACCTCGTCGCGAATCTCCGGTGACGCGTTGTGGAACGACGCGAGCTCCACCGAAGCCGCGGCCCACCGAGCAACCAGCCCATAGTTGGGGTGAACGGATCCCAGCGCGCGTAGTCCAGGCAGTTTTCGCGGCACGTCGTAGCGGCTCAGGAACTCGCCGACACCGACCGGAGCCGAACGCAGGTTGGCAGCGACGGTCGCTTGTTGCGGGGGGAGCAGCAGCGCGCCCGAGAATGGCGGTCCTCCGAAGAACTTCGACCCCGTCACGAACACCATGTGACCTGATTCGAGGTGCTGCGCGACCGTCGACTGGTCCACACGCATCTGGGCCGCGTCCACGACCACCCGCACCTTGTTCGGCCACCGGGCTGCCCATCGCCTCGCTGCCACAAGACGGGGAAGCCTGACACCCGTCTTGCTGCCTTCCACCACGTGGACGACGACCCGGTCCGGGGCACCCTCGATGAGCCGCTCGATCTGCTCCTCGACATCAGCAGGTGACCTCAAGGCACCTGCATCGTCTCGGACCTCGACTCCGACCGGCTCGACGGCGTAGCGGTCAAAGCCCGGCACGAATGAGCCCTGTTCGACCAGGTCAGGCCCCACTGGAGTAGCGGGTGAGAAGTACCGGCCGGAGGCTCCCAACGTGCTGCCACTGCCTATCTCGTCCGGCGCAACGACGATCGTCCTGACGCAGTCGGAGCCGTCCCCTGCGACGGCGAGCGCAACAAGCTCAGCATCTGTCCCTGATGGCGTCAGCACGACGGCAGCAGCCAGAGAAGGGGCGACCCCCAGCGCGGTCAGCAGGTGAGCCCGTATCTCATCGTTCTGCCGTTCGACAGCATCTTCGAGCCGACCAGCAAGGCACGCGCGGATGAGATGGAGCCTCATTGCGTCCGCCGCGATGAACGCGCGCTCAGATGGCGCAGACGCCGTGCAGGACCCGAACTGCGCCGTCCACGGAATCGGTCTCGGGGACAGCCCGTAGCTGTTCACACCGCAGGTCCAGTCGATCCGCTGCCGGTGGTCCCCTCCCACCGTCAGAAGAACCTCCGTGGGAAGCGCCAGCGGCATGGCTGCACACACACCGGCGAGGTCGTCCTTGGGCAGTGCGGGAGACCCATCGCGGCGGTGCAGGAACTCGACGATGGTCCTCACCGTGGGCTCTGGGTCGCCGTGTCCGGCCAGCCTGGCTGCACCGACCCCTGACGCGATGAGTCCCGCGGGGGTGGCGCCGTCTTGCGACTTCTGGAGCGTTGTCTCGGCGTACACAGCGGCTGTCGCGTGGGCGAGCACGCGGTGGGCCGGCTCAGGCCGCCCAAGGCTGAGGGCATGAAGCTCGATAGCCTCGCGTAGCACGATGGCCGCGCCGACTCCGCTTCCCGCGATGTCCGGGCGAATCAGCACCGCGTCGCCAACCAGAGCGAACGGTCCGCGCTGCGCTGGATCCAAGCGGACGGACATCCCAGCGAGCTGGGGACCGATCTCTGGTAAGCCGCACGCCTCGATCAACGCGCGTGGCGCAGGGACATAGGAGCCCGCCCGGGTGCTGGCCGAGGCGACCAGAGAGGCGTCGCTCACCTCTGGCCTGATCGGCCGTCGTACACCGCTTCGAGCTGGGCCACCACCGCTGCCAGGGTATCCTCAGCGGCGTCGACGACGGACGTGACTCCGTAGCCTGCGGACCTCCGAAGCCCACCCGGTCGAGGAGGAGCGGCGTCGTATGCCTGTTTCACGTCGGCCAGGTATTCATCGATGACATCTGTGTGCACGAGGTTCACGATGTGATGAAGGCAATCCGGCTCGCTCTGTCGGTCGATGCGCCACCCCCGACCTTCGAGCATGTCCGCCATCGCGAAGACGTCCCGCGACGCTGACGCGACCGCGAAGACGCTCATGGGAGGATCACCGACGACGTGCAGGTCTCCGATCGCCGCAAGCCCTTCCTGGAGTCGTCGCGTCGTCCGCATGATCTCGGCGAAGATGCGGCCGTAGCCGTCCGCTCCAAGGTGGTGCAACCCGGCCCATGTCGCGGCGATGACGCCGCCCGATCGGGTCCCGAGGAGCGTGGGGGACGCGAGGATCCCCCCAGGCCAGTCGAGGTGCACGCTGAATTGGTGCCGGCGCATTTCCTTCGTGCGCCACAGGAGAGTCGACGATCCCTTCGGCCCGAAGCCGTACTTGTGGAGGTCGACCGACATCGAGGTGACGCCTGCGACGGAGAAGTCGAACGCTGGAACCTCGTGGCCGAGTCCGCGGAGGAATGGAAGGAGGATCCCTCCCAGGCAGGCGTCAACGTGGAGGCCGATGCCGTGCTGCTGCGCCAGATCTGCCAGCTGGGCGATCGGGTCAACCAGGCCGTAGGGATACGCAGGGGCCGAGCCAGCAATCATCACGGTGGATGCATCGATGGCTTGTGCCATGGCATCGACGTCGGCGACCAAGGCCCCGGAGACGGGAACCACGACAGCTCGGACCCGCAGCAACTCGGCTGCCTTGACGAAGGCTGGGTGAGCAGTGGACGGCATCACCAGCGACGGCGAATCGAGTGCCGCGGCGTCGCGGTAGGCCTTCACCGCCAGGATGATGCTCTCGGTTCCACCCGAGGCCATGGTCCCTGCGGCAGTCTCAGGGTCGGCGCCGAGGTGGTCGAGCATCATCGCCACGACGTCCGACTCCATGTGGGCAAGACTCGGGAAGGCCGTCGGGCTCAAGCCATTCTCGTGGGAGTACTCGCGGTAGGCCTCAGCGAGAACCGCGTCGTGATCTGGACCGGCGGAGTAGACGAGACTCCACATGCGACCCCTCCAGTGGGCATCAGCCCAGCGAAGACCGCGTAGGCCCCGCATCAGGTCGCCGTGACTCCACCCCGAAGTGGGCAGCTGCATGACGAGCGCACCTCAACTCAGACCAGAGCAAGACCCACCTTGCCCAAGACGTGCCAGATGCC
>Ga0316578_10001165_pt1 | contig 10360 bp, 3 predicted proteins | sample J0NA_2_FD_203076 | JGI IMG/M metagenome (GOLD analysis project Ga0316578, IMG submission 203076) | Rhizosphere microbial communities from salt marsh grasses in Alabama, United States - J0-2_160517rDrC | ecosystem: Host-associated > Plants > Roots > Rhizosphere | place: USA: Alabama | collected...
CCCACACACCTCAACCTCGCGCAGATAGGAATCCACCGGAAGATAGAGGCCCGAGGCGAGCACCTCGAGGCCGTCCGCCCCGAGTGAGGTGAAGAGATCGCCGCACGGCTCGACCTCGCGCACGCGTTGCACCGCAAGCTCGAAGCCTGCCTCCAGCTTGGCCCTGACACGATTGGACATCGAGGAGTGAATCCACGGCTCGATGGTCAGGCCCTGGTCAGCACTCTCGACAACTGCAGCCGCCACGGCGGCCCCCGGTGCGGGGCCCCCTGACGGCTCAACCATATCCCCTGCCCAGGATTGTCCGGCCGACACCACCACCGCGCCGACGAACGCCGCCAATACCTCCGTCTTCATCAGGTCCCCCCCTGGCGGGGCGACGGCCTACGGTCCGAGCACATCCAGTCTGCATCGCGCATCCGCCTGTGCGCAGATTCCGTCGGAGTTGCTGTGCCGCCTGCCCCATACCGTCACGATGGGACCTGATGGCCCGTATGTTATGAAGATTCAGTGGCTTGGTTGTGGGGATCAGGTGGGGATCTGTCGTCCGTCCGCGTCAGCGAGTTCCTGAGAAATGGCATTCAAGCAGCGTTTCAGCCTTTCCAAGGCGGCAAAGGAAAGCCCTCGGTCGAGGCGCTTCAGGCCCGAGGCGGAGTCGAAGGTGCGGAGTCCGAACGGGGACGGTTACCCGCGTTGTCCGGGTGTCGTGGCAAGCACAGCCCCCGTGAAGTCAACAGGTTTTTCCGAAACGCGTTTTCTTGTAGCCTGCCGCGAAGTATGCCATCGGCACACCCCTTTACCTGGGTGGGTGGGCAGCATCCCTAATTCCGAATTCCGAATTACTGGCGCCCTACGGGCGCCGTGACGCACCGCCACCAGCGGGTGGTTCATTAACCCCTCCTTCGGATGGGCCTTGAACCACGACCGCTGCCGTCGGCGGGTTCCGAATTCCGAATCCTATGTCACCAGGAAGGTACGGTTTCCCAGCCGGGGAAGGGACCGACCTCGATTTTCCAGCCGGTGGCGGACTCAGGGTCGCGCACAGCGCGGAGGTTGGTGAGGGTCTTCAGCTTGGCGATGAGCTCCTCGCGCGGTAGGGTGTGGAGCGGCGGCGCGTCCAGGTCCGGCATGGGCCACAGCCGCACTGTGCCGTCGGCGCCTCCGGAAGCGATCCAACGGCCCTTCGGGTCGATCACCAGCCTTTTGACCCGGTCCTCGTGGCCCATCAGAAGATGGGGCTCGGCACCGGTCGCCCTCCCCACCCTGATGGCGCCGTCCAGGCTTCCGGTCACGACGGTCTCACCCGCAGCGCCAATGGCCACGGCAATGACCGAGTTGCCGTGTGACTCGAGGCGATGGACCTCGCGGGTTGTGAGGTCCAGGAGAACCGCTGTGCCCGCGGACGACGGGCCACCGCCCAGGAGAGTGTCGATCAGGATCACACTCTCGTTTTTTGCGCTTGCGGCAAACCGGTACACCTCGCCCGCGTACAGAACGTCTCTCGCACCGGTGGCAAGGTTCCACCGGCACAGGCCCGCTCCGGTTGCGGACAGCACGCTCTTGTCATCGGCGAAGGCAAGGCGGTGTCCGATGTTGAGCTGGTCCTCGCCCAGAACCTTCACCTCCTGCCTGGATTTCATATCCCAGACCAGCACGCCTCTTTCCGCAGGACTGGTGAAGCCCAACGTCGTGCCGGCCGCGAGCTGGCCATCGGGGCTGATTGCGACGTCGATGACATCCGTCCCAAAACCCGGCAGGCCGCTCGCCACGAAGTCGTCAGGCCAGTCGACCGTGAGCGTTTTTACACCCTCGAAGTCAGTTGCCACCAGGAGCTGCGTGCCATCCGGCGACACGGCTAGGCCGCGGAAGTGCCCGCCCGGCACTTCGCCGAGGTTTCGGCCGAAAACCTTGACCTCGCCGTCGACATCCAGGGGCCACAGCTTGAGCGTGCCGTCCTGCGAACCCGAGGCGAGCCACCGCCCTTGTGGATCAAATGCAATACTGTTGACTGCGTCTTCGTGAGCACGAATTACCGCCGAATACGGCCGCGCCAGGGGCCACAGGACGAGGCCTCGTTGATCCCCGCTTGCCAGCCACTCTCCCCCGGGATGAAAATCCAAGTGCCACACGTCCGCGACCTCGCCTCGCCGCAACAGCATAGGTTCGGCGGCGTCGGGCGCCGCAAAGGACCGTAGGCGCACCTCGCCGTCCCTGCCGTCCTGGGCAGCGTGTCCCCCTACGGAATCCAGGTACCGCAGGAGACCGTCAAATCGGTGCAGGAGCCTGGGCTCCTCGCCGTCCAAGGCCCAGATCCAGGCCTGCCCCCGCTCCTCGTCCACCTCGAGACGGGCCACAGCCGTGGCGGCGTTCGCCGACGAGTACGGCCTGGCAGGAGGCTTCGCCACGGCCGCAAGCAATGATCCGTCCGGCGAGAAGAAAAACCCAGATAGCCCGGGTGGTCCGTGGAGGATGGTCGGCGGCGCAACGCCTCCTACGTCCCACAGCGTGATCCTGCCGCGTTTTTCTGCCGTGGCAACAAACCGGCCGAGGGGATCGGAGATGACGTAGGCCTCGTCATCTTCAATCCGACCTAGCAATTGGGGTTCGGACAGGCCGGCGACACCGATCTCGATCACGAAGACCTTGCCGTCGAACGCCGTCGCCAACCAACGTCCCGCAGATCGGTCGATGGCCACGTGGCTAAACCACCGACCTTCAGGGGGAAAGTCCGGCGCGCCTAGTCGATCGTACGACCCGTCGACACCGAGAGCATAGACGCTTGCCGCTTGACCTTCTTTCACGAGCACCAGCAGTCTGGTCTCACTCGCACCGGCGACGACGATCCGCACGGGGTCCTCGTACCTGGCCTCCGCCAGCTGGCGGCGGTCATCCGTCGACCACAGCACAACCCGATTCGGGTGCGCTCTCATCGAGAAATTGAACGTGCAGAAGAACCCCTGGGTCGGGAAAAATCTCGCCTGAACTGGCACAGGACGGTGCTCCAGAACCTCGCTCTGTCCGCGAGCACGGATGACGCGCACAGGGTTCTCTTCATCCGGAAACAGAGGGCTCTGGAACAACCAGCTTCCGTCTGGGCCGAAATCAGTCCTGAAGGTCGGTTGTTGATTGACAACCAGCACGGTGGGTCCCCGCCACAGCGCCGTCATGGCGAGCATGCGCGCGCCCTGGGAATCCGTCTGTTCGAGGCTGGCGGTGGCGAAGGCGACGGCGCCGGATGGGTTGCGCTCCAACTCGAGCTGGCCCAAGGCAATGAGATTGGCGGCCTCGGCGCGCCGCGCTTCGCGGGCGCTCTGTCGCCAGAACGAGCCGACAACGGCAAGGCCCGCGACGAGTGTAACGAATGCAGCGGCTCTGATCACTCGGCGACGCCGGCGCCGTCGTCCCGCCAACTCCGAAGTGGCGTCAACAAACTCCTGCTCGGCGGCTGTCAGCTTCCCCGGGTACCGCTCGCGCCACACCTCGAGGTCCCGATAGCCCGAGCCGGTCCACAGCAAGTCCTCCGCCTTGCCACGCTCCTGCCAGATGGCGGTCGCCTGACGGAGCTGGTCCCTGAGCTGCGCCGAGTCCGCATCCTGGGTCTGCCACCGCACAAGGCGCGGCCAGTTGGCCAGCAGCGACTCGTGGATGACCTCGACCCTGCGGGTCGGTGTCTCACCGTCTTCACGGATCTCGTAGGAGACCAGCAGCCGTGCGTCGACGAGCTGACGCAGCACCTCCTCAGGCCTTTCGCTGTGCGTATCGCTGAACACAGACAGGAGGTCGTCCCGTCGGCGAACCGCGCGAGTTCCATCTGCCGTGACGAGGTTTCTGAAGATCTCACGGACGATCGGCAGCCTGTTTGCCCCGATCTGCTCCAGAGTCGATTCCGCATGGTGGGCCAAGGCGCCGGCCACGCCGCCGATGTCGGCGTACGCCTGCCGCGTCAGCAGCTTGCGCTCGCGGTCGCGCTTCTCCCACAGCCGCGCGACCGCGAAGGCCAGCATCGGCAGAGCGCCGCGTTCATCCGCCACGGAAGCCAACATCTCATCAGCCAGCGTCTCGTCCTCGAACGAGTACCCCAGTCGAGCCGCTGGCTGAACCAGTGCACCGCGAAGATCATCGCAACCGGGCACCTTGAGCGGCGTGAGCTCCGAAAAAACGGGATGAAGACCCTCGTGGTCGTGGCACCGGTAGAGGAAGTCGTCGCGCATGGAGAGCAGAATGTGAACATCAGCGTCACGGGCGACGCTCGCGAGCAGCTTCGCAAAACGCGCCTGGACCTCCGGTGGGTTGAGGGTGAAGAGCTCCTCGAACTGATCGACGATGAGAAGCGCGCGACCGTGTCGCTGGCGCCAGCGCGCGACGAGGGCGAAGGCTGCGTCCCCCTCACCGACGTCGACGAGCTTGGCGATGGCTTCGGAGTCGCCTTCCAACTCCGGCGCCAGCGCGCGACCAAGGGCTCGGTACGGCGCCGCGCCGGGGTGAAAGATCAGCGCATCCCACCCCTCTGGGGACGACGGAATCAGACCGGCCCGCAGCAGTGAACTCTTGCCCACACCCGACGGACCGATGATAGCCAGCAGTCTCCTGGTCGTGATCTTGCGCCACAGCCGCACCACCTCGGCCTCACGGCCGTAGAAGAACTCCACATCCGCCTCGGTGAAGGCGGCCAGACCGGGATACGGGTTCCAATGTTCTTCGTGATGCTCTGAACGGACGGGAAAGGCAGCGACAGTCCCGGTTGGTTTGTCCACTGCTTCGGCCCGTTTGATCAGCCGATAACCCTTTCGATGGATGGTTTCGATGTACCGCGGATCCTTGGCGTCGTCGCCGAGGGTTCGCCGCAGCTCGGCGACCGCTCGGGTCAGGGTCTTCTCGGTGATGTACTCGGTCGCCCAGACGGTGTCGATGATCTCCCGCCGGGTCACCAGCTCGCCCGCCCGCTCGGCCAGGCACACCAGGACATCCATCATCTTGAGCTCGATCTGGATCGACTCGCCACCGCGGGTCAGGCGGTTGAGGCGTGGATCCACCAGCCAGTCGCCGAGCCGAAACGAGGCATCCGCCAGATCGTGGTGCTCAGCTTGTTCAGTCACCTTGAGATAAATTTATGCCCACGTTCAATCGAGCGCCAGTAGGGGGAAAAGAGTAGCGAGTCAAAAGTGAGGAGTCTTGAGTTTTGAATTCTCAATTCTCAATTCTCAATTTTGAATGGAAAACCCGAGAGTCGCTACTGGCCAACAGGCCTGAGTTTCGAGTTGGATGGGAGTCTCGGGGCTCTGTGGTGAGACCGGAGCTCGAGCTCGGAATCCGCTCGTGCGGGGCGGCACTCTGAATTCCAAGCCCCGAACTCCGGATCTCGAATGTGGTGCTTCGTCACGGTCACAGACCGCAGTGCTTCATGACCATGCCGTTGATCTGCTTGGAGGTCATCGCGTCGGGGTCCTTGGGGTACTCATTGAGACCTGCGTGGTGGAGCGCCTCGTGGACGATGACCATCGCCGCCTGCGTGTCCGACAGCCGCGAGAAATCCCGGCACACCCAGACTGGCCCACCGCCGACGAGGGTGTAGGCCGAGCTGCCACGGCATACTCCGTCCCGCGCTTCGGCTCGGCCAACCGGCAGAAAGACAACCATGGACAGAGCGGTCTCGCCGTCGGCACCGAGATTGGTGAAGAGCTCGCGACATTCGGGCACCTCCCGAACGCGTTCGAGAGCGACTACGAACGCGTCGGAGATCTTCCGCCGGTTGATGGTCGACAGCTTCGGGCTCATCGACGGTGTGTACACCGCTGGAACCACGTCGTCGGAAGTGGTCGAGGTCACCGCGCTTTTCGCGGCAGCAACGACCGGAGCAGACACATCCGATTCAGCGGTGTCTGCCGGCCACACAACAGGGTTCATTGCGACCAAAACAGCTCCACAGAAAAGGACCAGCCTCGCCGCCATGAGGACCTCCCCGGGGCGGCGGGTTGCAAACACTCGTCGGCCAACCGTGTTGCCGACGTTCTCCGGTGTGTTGGTGTGCCGCCCCATGCGACCACACTCGGTCGCGGGAGGCGGGAAGTAGTTAGGCGAAGGCGAGAGAAAGGATAGGGAATTGCGAGGGATCGGACGGCCCAAACAACACGTTTATTTTTCTATATTTACAACACCCCCCGAGAACTCGGTCCGGGAAGCTGCGGAGGCATGACCTGGATGGCGATTCTTCGGGCGATTGTTCTTTATCGATAACAAATCTAATTTTGAGGCGACCGATCTCTTGAACACCACAACGTTGCGTTTTTCATACCGGCACGCCACACTGTTGTTTGTAAGTTCAGCCAGACACAATGCGCGAGCGAGGGGACCAGCGGTCGTGAAGAAATTCATCGCCATCTTCTCTGTAGGCATCGCTTTCTGCCCGATGGCTGGGGCGCAACAAACACAGACAGGATCGGTCTCCGGAACCGTCACCGGTGCCGGTAAACCATTGCCTGGGGTCACTGTTCAGGCTAGCTCGGACGTCCTCCCCAAACCGCGTTCCACAGTGACCGGGTCGCTCGGCGAGTACCGGTTGCCTGCCCTGCCTCCCGGCACTTACCGGGTGCTCTTCAACCTCCGGGGCTTCGCTACCGAGAGTCGAAGCTTCCCGGTCCACCTTCAGCGCGACTCCGTCATCGACGTCGAGATGAAGGCTGCCCGGTTCGAGGACGAGATCAACATCACCGCCGCGACCCCGACCATCGATACCACGTCAGCCGAGCTCAAAGCCTCGGTGCCGGACACGGTCATCGAGAACGTGCCGGTGGGACAGCAGTACAGAGATCTCGTCAAGCTGATTCCAGGAGTCATGTACACCGAGGACACGGTGCGCGGGCCGTCGGCCGGCGGCAGCGGGCAGGACAACTCCTACGAGTTCGATGGTGTCAGCGTCAGCCTGCCGCTCTTCGGCACCCTGTCGACCGAGCCCGCGACCCAGGACGTCGAGGAGATGGTGGTGGTCAAGGGCGGCGCCAACGCGGTCGGCTTCAACCGCTCCGGTGGCATGCTGGTCAATACCCTGTCAAAGTCCGGAACCAACGAGTACCACGGCGGCGTGAGCTACCAGTTCCAGACCGACAGCATGACCGCCGCGGTCGAGGAACAGAACGAGGACGTGACGTATGAGCCCAGCTACGACTGGTTGACCGCCAACCTGGGCGGACCGATCCTTCAGGAGATGCTGTACTTCTACGTCTCCTACTACCGCCCCACGACGACAAGAACCAATATTTCAAACGCCTATGGCGATGTGCCAGACTATCAAAGCGTGCGCGACGAGTACTTCGCCAAGCTGACCTTCAACCCCACCGCATCGCTGATTTTCACCGGCAGCTATCGAAGCTCGAAGACCAACGAGTCCAACGCCAGTGTGGGCACCTACGCAACTGCTTCCACTGCCGTCGGGAATGACACAAGCCTCGAAATCGCGGTCGTCGAGGGCTCGTGGGTGATCACCGACACCAGCCTGCTGTCGGCCAAATACTCGTACTTCAAAAACGATACGTCCTCGGCGCCGGATACCGTTTTCGACTTCGAGATCGGAATCGGCGACAGCCTCGGCGTCGATAACCTCGCCGAACAGGGATCCCTCAATGTACCCACCTTGCGCGAGGGAGAGCCCGCCTATAACGCCTTCGTCGCCCCGCTGATCGAGCGGTACGGGTTCGTCCAGGACGGCGTGCCGCAGGGAGGAGGTTATGTCGGCGGTTACTATTACTTCGACAACGACAACTTCGCTGACGAGAGCTTCCAGGTCGGCTTCGACCACTACCTCGGAATCCACGAGCTGCACGCGGGCTACAGGTGGGATCTCGGCGAGGAGGATCTGATCCGTTACTCAAACGGCTGGGGTCGGATAAACGTTATCGGCGGCATCCCCGAAGAGGGCATTCCTGACGGCACCTACTACCAGGTTCGTATCTACCAGCAGAGTCTTCGCGACGAGGGCGGCAACCTCCTGGTGCCCGCCCTCCACTCCGAATTCACGTCGCAGAGTATCGAGCTCAACGACGCCGTCCGCTTGAACAAGTGGACCTTCAACATCGGCGTCGTCTTATCGAATGACACCTACTACGGGCAGGGTCTGGCGCCCGCCGACACCATCTCCGGCTTCGTGGTCGATCCGGGCAACAGGTACGAGATGAAGAACATCGGCTGGGGTGAAATGATCTCACCACGGCTGGCCACGACCTGGAGCTCCAACGGCAAGGACGCCCTCTACGCCTCCTTCGCGCGCTACTACCCGCCCACCAGCTCGCTGCCCCGCGCGGCCTCCTGGGACCGCAACATCAACGCCCAGATCGACGTTTACTTCGACGAAAACGGCGACCACATCGGCTCCGAGCCTCTTGCCGCTTCCTCGGGCAAGTTCTTCCAGGAGGGCATCGACCCGCGCCACACCGACGAGTTCATTGTCGGTTACGACTGGCAGATCACCAACAGCTGGACGGGACTGTTTCACGGACGCTACCGCCACGCCACCGATTTCTGGGAGGACACCAACAACCTCGCCCGCGTGTGGTACGAACCGCCCGAGGGCATCCCGCAGGAGCCCTACATCCCCGAGCTCGACGCGTGGCGTGACCAGCTCGGCGGCGGCTCTTCCTACGTCATCGCCCAGCTGGACGGCGCCTTCACCAAGTACTACGAGCTCAGCTCCACCATGGAGTGGCGGGGCCGCAACGCCTTCGTCCGCGGCTCCTACGTGTGGAGCCATTACTACGGCAACTTCGACCAGGACGCCACCACCGCCGCTCGTGCGAATGACGACAACATCTTCGTCGGCTCGTCATTCATCGCCGACGGCCGCGGCCGCCAACTGTGGAATTACCGCTACGGCGACCTGCGCGGCGACCGCCGCCACCAGCTCAAGCTTTACGGCTACTACAACCTGCCCTGGAACGCGAACGTCGGCGCCTACGCCATCTACCAGTCGGGCCAACCGTGGGAGGCCTGGGACGCGACGGTTTACGGGTACTCCGGTACATCTTGCTATGTTCAATGCAGCCGGTACGCGGAGCCAGCGGGCTCACGCCGATCCGATGCTCACTACCAGCTCGACCTCAGCTACACCCAGAACTTCACCCTCGCCATGCGTTACAACTTTCTCATTCGCGGTGAGGTTTTCAACGTCACCAACAAGCAGACGGGCTACGATATCCGGAGAATCGCCAACAACGCGGGGTTCGGGGAGCCGGCCTCCTATTTTCTACCCCGCCGCCTCCAGCTGACGGTCGGGTTTCAGTTTTGAGTTTGGATTCCAGCCTTCCCTCCCACTCCTGGGGTGAGTGGGTGGCCATTCCTAATTCCTAAATCCAAATTCTATTGAATGTAACCGAGGCTCTTCAGCTGCTTGAGCGTGTCCTCGTCGAGGTCCTCCTCGGTGCGGAGCTCCGGATCGAGCGAGGACACCGAGCATAGCTTCTCCCACGCCTGCAGCTGACGCACCATCACCTCGAGCTTGTCGGTCTCGGTCCCGGCGAGGTCATTGAGCTCTAACGGGTCGTTCATCAGGTTGTACAGCTCGGCGTCCTCGCCGCCGACGCCGCTCACCAGTCCCATGCCGCCGAGGACCACGAAGCGCTGCCCGCCCGCCTGCGGTGATTCGCCAAATGCCACGTACGGTGGCTGTCCGGCGCCCGAGAGCAGGGGCACGAGGCTGCGGCCCTGAACTCCCTGCGGCTCGGCTTGGCCGGTCATCTCCAGAATGGTGGGCATGAGATCCACGACCTCGACGATCTTGGAGACCACTTGCGGGTTCGCACCACCCGGAAGCCGGATCATCATCGGCACCCGGGTGACCGGGGTGTAGAGCGACTCTCCGAACAGATCGCCGTGCTCCTGGAGGGCGAAACCGTTGCTGCCCAGAACGACCAAGGTCGCTCTTTGATCGAGGCCCAGCCTGTAGAACTCGGCCAAAAACGCCGCCAGTCCCTCATCGATGACCTGTACCCGCGCCGCATACCAGGCTCGTACCCACTGCAAATCCTCTTGGCTGAAAGACTGGGCTACGTCCGTGCCACGCGAAGCCAACACCTCTTGCACCCGCTCGTTCAGGCCTTCGGGTTGGCCGCTGTCGGCAAGCAACGCCCGGACCCTTTCGAGGGCTGGGTTGGACCATCCGGCGACGACGAGCAGGAAGTTCTCCTTAGCGTGCCCGCGCATCCACGCGGCAGCCGCGTCCCCTGGCTTCTCCCCAGTCTGATAGGAGCCGAAGCCCCGGGCGAGACCGTAGTCGCCGTCTCCCGGCGCGCCCTCGATAAAGGCGGCGCTGGCGAAGCCTGCGGTACCGAGCACTTCGGCGAGGGTTTCCGCTTCCTCTGCAAGCTCGTCGCCG
>Ga0316578_10001166_pt1 | contig 10356 bp, 7 predicted proteins | sample J0NA_2_FD_203076 | JGI IMG/M metagenome (GOLD analysis project Ga0316578, IMG submission 203076) | Rhizosphere microbial communities from salt marsh grasses in Alabama, United States - J0-2_160517rDrC | ecosystem: Host-associated > Plants > Roots > Rhizosphere | place: USA: Alabama | collected...
ACCGGGGCACCATAGGGAGCGGCATAGGGCATGGCGTAAGGGGCGCCATAGCCGTAGTAGGGGGCGCCGTAGCCCGGGTAGCCCCAGCCGCCGCCGGGGTAGCCCCAGCCGTCATACCCGTAGCCGTAGCCACGGCCGTAGCCGCGCCCACGGCCCCAGCCGCGACCGGTGCCGCCGCCGCTCATGTTCATGTTGAAATCTCCGTAGCCGTCGCCGAAGGCGTCGCTGAACCAGTCGGTGAGGCCGTCGCCCCAGCCGGAGCCGTAGCCGGGGCCGCCGCCCCAAGGACCACCGCCCCACCACGCGGAGGCGGAGGCGGAAACACCCAGCAGGGCGGCGATAGCAGCGGCAGTAGCAAGCTTCTTCATTTGGAATCTCCGAATATGATTGATCTGTGTTGTTTGGCAGCGAGCGGGAGTGCGTTATCAGCACCCACGGCCGGCATTATATTAGTAATCGCTAAATTAGCGAATTTTTAATGTTTATCAAGAACGGACAAATAATAGTCTATGGCTATGGCGTATCTCGCCGCTGGAGGCCCCGGGCCACCGCGGTGAGATCCTCCCAAGCCTTGGCCTTCTGATCCGGCGAGCGCAGCAGATAGGCTGGGTGATAGGTCACCCGCAGTGGGATGGCGTCGGGTCCAAGCTCCAGCCAGCGTCCCCGCAGGCGCCCCAAGGGCAGGTCGGTCCCGAGCAGTGTCTGGGCCGAGATGCGGCCCACCGCCAGGATGATCCGCGGGCCGATCAGGGCGATCTGGCGCATCAGGTAGGGCTGGCAGCGCAGGACCTCTTCCGGCCTAGGGTCGCGATTGCCCGGTGGTCGGCACTTTAAGATGTTGGCGATATAGACCTGCTGGCGGGGGAGCCCGATCGCCGCCAACATGCGGTTCAGGAGCTGACCGGCGCGGCCCACGAAGGGCTCCCCCTCCCGGTCCTCGTCCGCCCCCGGGGCCTCGCCGATGACGAGCAGCTCCGCCCGCCGATTTCCCACTCCGAAGACGGTCTGGGTGCGGGTCTCGCAGAGTCCGCAGGCGCGGCAGGCCGCGACCGTGGAGCCCAGCGCATCCCAATCCATGGAGGCGACGTCGCCCCCCGTTCCCTGCTCGAGTGGGGCTGGCGACGGTGAGTGCAGCCGGTCCGGGATCTGGGTCGCCGCCACCGACCCCGGCGAGGGGGCCCCGCGCACCGGATCCGTCTCGGGCTCCAGCCCTCGAGTGGCTAGTGCCGAATCGAAGGGCGCCTCCTGGCGCGGTACCCAGGGGGTGATCCCCATGGCGCGCAGATAGGCACGACGGAGGCCGTCCTCCACGGACTAGACGTCTCCGTTCTGTGGATGGGCGCGCTGGACCGGCTGGAGGATCTTGTTGCAGGCATTGATATAGGCCTTGGCGGAGGCGATGACGATATCCGTGTCGGCCCCCTGGCCATTAACGATCCGTCCCCCTTTCTCCAGGCGCACCGTCACCTCACCCTGGGCATCGGTGCCGCTGGTGATCGCATTCACCGAGTAGAGCTTGAGGATGGTGCCGCTGTTGACGATGGACTCGATGGCCTTGAAGGTGGCGTCCACCGGACCACTGCCGATGGAGGTCCCTGGCTCCTCCTGCCCGTCGAGGGCCAGGACCAGCTCGGCCTTGGGCGTCTCCCCCGTTTCGGAGCAAACACGCAGGGAGACCAGCTTGACGCGCTCGTTGGTGGCATCCAGGTTGGCGTCGGTCACCAGGGCCTGGAGGTCCTCGTCGAAGATCTCGTGCTTCTTGTCCGCCAGGTCCTTGAAGCGGGAGAAGGCGGCGTTGAGCTCCTCCTCGGAGCTCAAGACCACCCCCAACTCCTGGAGCCTGGTGCGGAAGGCATTGCGACCCGAGTGCTTACCGAGCACCATGCGGTTGGCGTGCCAGCCCACGTCCTGGGCGCGCATGATCTCATAGGTCTCCCGGTGCTTGAGGACGCCGTCCTGGTGGATGCCGGACTCGTGCGCAAAGGCGTTGGCCCCCACGACCGCCTTGTTGGGCTGCACGGGGAAGCCGGTGATGGTCGAGACCAGGCGCGAGCATGGGACGATCTGCGTGGTGTCGAGCCGAACGTCGCAGTCGAACAGATCCTGGCGGGTGCGCACCGCCATCACCACCTCCTCCAAGGCGGCATTGCCCGCCCGTTCCCCCAGACCGTTGATGGTGCACTCCACCTGGCGGGCCCCATTACGCACGGCGGCAAGCGAGTTGGCGGTGGCGAGCCCTAGGTCGTTATGGCAATGGACCGAGAAGACCGCCTTGTCCGCGTTCACAACCCGTTCTCTGAGGGCCCGGATCAGACTGCCGAACTGATGGGGGATGTTATAGCCCACGGTGTCCGGGATGTTGACGGTGCGCGCCCCCGCGTCGATCACCGCCTCGAGCACCCGGCACAGGAAGTCGATCTCCGAGCGGCCCGCGTCTTCCGGGGAGAACTCCACGTCGTCCGTGTAGCGCAGGGCCCGGCGCACCGCGTGGACCGCCTGCTCCAGGACCTGATCGGGCGTCATGCGCAGCTTGCGCTCCATATGGATGGGGGAGGTGGCAATGAAGGTATGGATACGCGCCGCGCCCGCGCCGGCCAGGGCCTCCCCGGCCCGATCGATATCCTTGTCCAGGGCCCGCGCCAGCCCGCAAACCCGGCTATCCTTGATGACCGCGGCCACCGCCTTGACCCCCTCGAAGTCATCGGGACTGGCAATCGGAAAGCCGGCCTCGATCACGTCCACCCGGAGCTTTTCGAGTGCCTTGGCGATGCGCACCTTCTCCTCCTTGGTCATGGAGGCCCCGGGGCTCTGCTCACCGTCTCGGAGCGTGGTATCGAAGATGATCAACTGATCTTTGGTGCTCATGGTCGGTCTCGATTCGCTGGCCCGGGCCCGGGGCGCTGTTGGGTTGAATCCTTGCGGCGCAAGTCTGGATCTGCGCAATGGTCGCAGCCAGGACGGCTTCTGTCACGGGGGTCTTGGCTCCGCCGCACCGCCAAGCCTCTGCATGCGCCGCGATAGGCCCTGGCGGACCGGCTGAGCCCGTCACGCATCCTGGCCCTGGCCCCGGTCTAGAATGCGGGAGACCTGCTTCCAAGCGTCCCAGGTATGGCCCCCGACCTGCACGATCTCGAGCTCCTGCTTCGCACGGACACCCCCATCGTCCTTATCGAATCGGTGGAGGAGCCGCGGGTGCTGGCCCTGTTCGCGAACCTGGCCGTGCGCCTCGCCGAGCCCGTCTACCGCTGGACCCTCACCGAGGGCCTACTGCGGCTCGACCTGGACACGGACGCGGAGCAGCGCCTGACGGAGCCGACCCAGCTCCTGCGCTACGTTCGCTCGGGCGGTGGACGCGGTCTCTACTTGCTGCTCGATTTTCACCCCTTCCTGGGGGATCCCCTGAACCTGCGCCTCATCAAGGAGATCGCCCAAGACTATGGAACGCTGCCGCGCACCTTAATCCTCATAAGCCACGCGCTAGAGATCCCTCCCGAGCTGCGGCACCTCTGTGCGCGGTTCGAGCTGCGGCTCCCGGATCGCAACCGAATTCTCGCCCTAATCCGCGAGGAGGCCCAGGCCTGGCGGCAAGGGGGGGCCAAGCATGGTCTGCGGGCGAGCCGGGAGTCGGTGGATCAGCTCTCCCGCAATCTGATCGGAATCACCGAATCGGACGCACGACGCCTGATCCGAAACGCCATTCGCAACGACGGGTCCATCACCGCCGAGGACGTGGAGGAGGTCAAGCGCGCCAAGTACGAGCTACTGAGTCCCGAGGGGGTCATCTCTTACGAGTACGATACGCGCTCCTTCGCGGACCTTGCCGGACTCGCTAACCTCAAGGCCTGGATCGATCGGCGGCGCGGACCCTTCCTGGATCCGGCTCGCACCCGCGATCACCCCAAAGGCATCCTACTGCTCGGGGTGCAAGGGGGCGGCAAGAGTCTGGCGGCCAAGGCCGTGGCCGGGCGTCTGGGGGTCCCGCTCTTGCGGCTCGATTTCGGCGCGCTCTACGACAAATACATCGGGGAGACGGAGAAGAACCTGCGCCGGGCGCTCGCAACGGCGGACCTGATGGAGCCCTGTTGCCTTTGGATGGACGAGGTCGAGAAGGGCATCGCCACGGGCTCGGAGGATGACGGGGTTGGCCGGAGGGTCCTAGGGACCCTCCTCACCTGGATGGCAGAGCGGCGCAGCCGGGTCTTCCTGGTGGCCACCGCCAATGACGTCTCGCGCCTTCCCCCGGAGCTGATCCGCAAGGGGCGCATCGATGAGGTGTTCTTCGTGGACCTGCCGGACGAAGCGGTGCGGGCGGAGATCTTCGCCATCCACCTGCGCAACCGGGGTCTGGAGCCGGAGCACTTCGATCTGGAGCGTCTGGCGCGAGCGAGCGAAGGGTTCACGGGTGCGGGGATCGAGCAGGCTGTAGTCTCCGCCCTCTATGCGGGCGACGCGCAAACCCGGGCGCCGGACACGGAGTCTTTGTTGGCGGAGCTCGACCGGACCCTACCGCTATCGGTCGTGATGGAGGCCCCCATCCGAGCCCTGCGAAACTGGGCCCAGGGCCGCGCGGTGCCGGCACACGGGTCCTAGATCACCCAGCGGCATGCCGCATCCGCTCCCTGAGGCATGCTTTGCTCCCTACGCGGCCAGGAAGCGCATGGAGAGATCGACCGCGGTGACGTCCTTGGTGAGGTCCCCGACTGAGATGCGATCGACGCCCGTTTCGGCCACCGTGCGTATCGTCTTCAGGTTGATCCCACCGGAGGCCTCCAGACGGGCGCGCCCCCCATTGAGCTCGACCGCCTGGCGCAGATCCGCGAGGCCAAAGTTGTCGAGCAACACCTGAGGGGACCCGGCCTCCAGGGCCTCGCGGAGCTCGGTGAGGCTCTCCACCTCGATCTCGGTCTCCACCCCGGGATGCAGGTCGCGCGCCGCTGCCAGTGCAGCGCGGATGGATCCGGCGGCAAGGATGTGGTTCTCCTTGATGAGGATCGCGTCATAGAGCCCCATCCGGTGGTTGTGGCAGCCACCGCACCGCACCGCATACTTTTGCTGCACCCGGAGCCCAGGCAGGGTCTTGCGGGTATCGAGCACCCGAACCGGGAGCCCCTCCACGGCGTCCGCATAGCGTCGTGACCGGGTCGCGGTGCCGGATAGGGTCTGGAGATAGTTCATGGCGGTCCGCTCGCCGCTCAGCAGGGCGCGCGTCCGGCCCTCAAGGAGCGCGAGACGGTGCCCGGCATTGACCCGCTCCCCCTCCGAGACCTGCCAGGTGATGTTCATCTCCGGGTCCAGGAGCCGAAACACGGTGTCGAACCAGGGCCGGCCGCAGACCACCGCCGCCTCCCGGGTGATCAGCTCCACCTGCGACAGCTGGTCCGCAGGCAAGAGGGAAGCCGTCAGGTCCCCGCCATCGAGGTCCTCCGCCAGGGCGGCGCGGATCTGGGACTCGACTAGCGCGGGATCTGGGGGCAAACAGGGATCTTCGCTAGGGGTTGGACTCGATTCATGGCTATTCATGAGGGCTCCTTAAGATACAGCGGACGCGGCAAGGCTTGAGCCGTCTACAAAGGGAGTCTTGTCATGTGTCGGCCGCGGGGCGGGCGAACGGGGACCTAGCCCGCGAGCCGCGCGAGGACGGAGCGGAAGGCTCGGTCAGCGATTGGCTCCTGCCCGTCACGCAAGACCCTGGCGAGCCCCCCTTCGAGTAGGTCCCGGAGCTCCCGGTCACCGAGCTCGGGGCCTCGGCGGCCCCGGCGATCGACAAAGAGATAACGGGGCCCCTCCGGGCTGACCCAGGCGACCTTGAATCGGCCCGGCACACCATCGTCCCGCCGCAGCTCGACCCAGCTCCCGACGGCCAGCGGGCTTCCAGCGCCCCCACCAGCCGGGTCGGGGGTCGCCGTCCGGGGCGCAGCCGCCTCAACCTGGAGGGCCGCCAGGTGGAGGGTTTGCAGATCCTTGAACCAGCGGGCAAGCTGGCGCTGATCGCTCCCGCCCCCGGAGAGCTGGGCGCGCAGACCCCGCAGGATCTCGGGGATGCGCCGCAGGAGCTGCCGACGCTCCTCCGCGTCGAGCTTGGGCTGAACACTCCACAATAACAAATCCGCCAGGTCCAGGCCCCGCCGCCAAGCGGAGCCCTCGGTCCCAGAGCGACGATAGGTAGCCAGCATCGCCGCCTGCCAGCCCTCCCGCAGGATGGACTCGACGACGGGTGGGACCGTAGGGTAGCGCGCCAGGTACTCCTCCACCAGGTTGGCGATCATCTGCTTCTCGGATTCAGGGGTCGGAGGTCCAAGCTTGGGGACGACGCGGGCCTCGAGTGAACGGGAGCTGGACTCCTCGCGGGCAATGAAGGCAGCAAGGAAGCGGTCCATCTGCGTGAACAGGACCGTGCTCCCGTCACAATCCAGGACCAGGTGCTCCACCACCCGCTCGATCATGCCGAATAGACTCTCGGACCCACGGTCTTCGTCCTCGCTCCATCCAATCGCCGCCTGCCCAATACGGTTCAGGAGTCTCCGTGCCGGATGACCCTGGTCAGAGAAAAAGGTCTTGTCGAGGAGCGCGACCTTGGCCACGGGCATCTGCAGCCGTGCGAGCAGCGCCTCGATCGAGGCGGGAAGGTCGTATCCGTGAAGCAGGTGCTCGAAGAACAGGAAGACCAGATCCAGGGCGTCCTGGTCCTCTCGGGCCAGAACCGCGGCTCCAGTCCCAAGGGCCGAGAGGGCGTCGCTCAGCTCGCTGCGCAGGGCGTCCCCGATGATCGCCTCCTGGGACAGGGTCTTGGCCCCCAGTTCGCCGAGTACGGAAAGCAGATCGGCGGTCGAGACTAGGACCTCGCGCGGGGCTGGCTCTGAGGCACCAGGCCTCCGGGTGTCCAGCAGGCCGCGCAGCGCCTCGAAGGTCAGGGTCGCGGCCTGGTGCACGCTGACCTTGGACGCGGGGGAGATCGGGACGGCAGCCGCTGTCTGACCCCCTCGCCGCAGAAGATGGACGAACCCGCTGCCGGGGACATGTCCGTCTGCAACGGCCAGGTCGACACAGCCCCTGTAGAAGTCCGCCAGACGATCCATCAGGTGCCGGTCGAAGAGCTTGTACACCACCAGGCGGATCGGCGGCTCCAGCTCGTGTGCCAGCACCAGGGAGCGGCGAAATGACTCGCAGATAGCGAAGGGTCCGTATGGGTTGGATCGCTCCGGCAGGCGCGCCCGCTCCAGCAGGCGTGCGAGATGGAGCCGCATCTCGAGGAGCTCGGGCCGGTACCGGGCCTCCGCCTTGGTGATCAAATTGCCGATCGCAAGGCTCTCCTCAAGCTCGGCGTCCTGAGGCAGGGAGAGCTCCTGGCTGTCCGGCTCGACCCGCGGCGGTTGGATTGGCTCAGGACCGGGTGGGGGGGCCAGGGCGGCCGTCGTTCCCTGGCGCAGGATGCGAAAGAAGTTGACCTGTATGTCTCTGTGCTGCTGGCGCAGGTGCCTTTGGGCGTCCAGATACGACTGGCCGATCTGACCGTCCGCAGGCTTGTGGGCCAGCTCCTGAAGCGCCTCGTCCGCGTGTTCGAACATCGCCGCGAGCAAGGGGGGTAGGATCGAGCCGAGCAGCCTTCCGCAGGCGTCGAGGTAACGCTCTGCGCGCCGTGGTAGCAGATCGGCGCGGACGCTGGGAAGGACTTGGTCTTCGGGGGTCGTCAAGTCGATGCTACGATGCCTAGGGCGACATGCCAGGGCAACTGGTGTCGCTGTGGTTCTGGGCTTGGTCCCTAAGGGGATAGGCTGACCGAATGCCGTTCCAACATTCAGTCGACGCGCGCCCGTCGACGTGCGTCGACTGAATCGCTCCATGTCCAAGCGCCGAGCACGTCCGAAAATGCGGGCGGTTCATGGCCGGTACGGCTAACGCGCCAAGACAGTGTCTTTTTTGTCTTTATTTCTTGTGGACCCGTGACTCACGCGGCAAGTTTCGGAACAGAGACGACCCACGACTGCGTGACGCCTTTCCGAGGCGGACCCGATTCCCTGGGCCGCGCCTTGCCGTATTATGGTTCAAAGCAACCCTGGGCGGCAGGCACCCGGCGCTTACAGTGGCGGGGCCTCCCACCACCCCCCAACTGGTCAAAAGCCCGTGCCTGATCACTCCCGCGAGACTGCTGCCGATGCCCAGAGCGGAGTGGAGCAAGACGACGCTTCCCATCTCCGTCTTCCTGAGGGTGCCTCGGTGGCCTGGGAGGAGCCGGGCTGGATCCCTGGGGCTGAGCGCAAGCCCACGACCCATTCGAACCTGCGACCCGAGGGGAGCCCCATCGACCTCCTGGTCATCCACAATATCAGCCTGCCGCCGGGGGAGTACGGGGGTCCCTGGGTCGACGATCTCTTTCTCGGGCGACTCGACCCCGGGATGCATCCTTATTTCGCCGTTGCAACCGCTGGGGGCCGCGTCTCCACCCACGCGTTGATCAGACGAGACGGCCGCCTGACCCAGTATGTACCCCTGAGCCTGCGTGCCTGGCACGCGGGGCGGTCCTCTTTCCGGGGGCGGGATAGGTGCAACGATTTCTCAATTGGGATCGAGCTAGAAGGGGATGACCACTCCCCGTTCGAGCCCGCCCAGTACCGCACCCTCATCCATGTCACGCGCCTGATCATGGGCCGCTACCCGGCGATTAGTCCGGACCGGATCCGGGGCCACAGCGACATCGCCCCAGGTCGCAAGACAGACCCGGGGCCCTTCTTCGACTGGGGCCAATATCTGGCGACCCTGGCTGGATGAGAGGGGCCTCGGGTCCGCTGGGAATACCCTCGTCAAGCATCGACCAACCGTTCGATCGCCTCGCGGTGCGAGCGCGCGCTCATGTCGGGCGGTGTCGGCGCTCCGGGCGGGAGGCGCCGGGGGCTAGGTCCTAGGCCGGAGCACCCAGGGCCCGCGCCCGCTCGGTCCGCGCGGCGAGCTCGGCGGCGTCGCAGCCGGAACCCTCTGCCTCGGGCCAGCCGGCGGTGTGCCGCCTGACCAGACTCGCCAGCATCTCCAGGTGATCGGGTCTGTCATTGAGGCAAGGGATGTAGCCGTAATCGCCACCACCGGCAGTCTGGAAGTGTTCCCGATTCTCGACCCCAAGCTCCTCGAGGGTCTCCAGGCAATCCGCCGAGAAACCCGGAGCGATGACCTGGACCGAGCCCACCCCTTCGGCGCCCCAGGCCTTGAGTGTCTCGTCCGTGTAGGGCCGCAGCCACTCCTTGGTACCGACCCGGGACTGGAAGGAGAGAGACCAGCGCTGGGGGGCCAGCCCAAGCGACTCGGTGATCAGTCGCGCCGTCTTATGGCACTGACAGTGGTAAGGGTCCCCGTTGAGGAAGTAGTCCTTGGGGATCCCGTGAAAGGAGAAGAGGAGGCGCTCGGGCTCCCCATGGGCCACCCAGTGATCGCGAATGGTTTGCACCAGGGCCCCGATGTAGGCGGGGTCGTCGTGATATTGGTTGACGAAGCGCAGCTCCGGGATCCAGCGCCAGCGGGACAGCTCCCGGGTGACTGCATCGAAGGTGGAGGCCGTCGTGGTGGACGAATACTGGGGGTACAGGGGCAGCACGAGGAGGCGCCGTACCTGGGCGGCACGCAGCTCGGCAAGGGCCGCGGGGATCGAGGGGTTGCCGTAGCGCATCCCCAGGGCCATCCGTACCGGTCCGGGCAGGCGGTCGTCCAACAGACCCTGCAGCCCCTCGGCCTGGCGCTTCGAGATCTCCAGCAGGGGGGAGCCCCCCTGCGTCCAAACCGACCGATAGGCGCGGGCGGACCGGGAGGGGCGCACCCGCAGGACGACCCCGTGCAGGATGAGCCACCAGATCGGCCTAGGGATCTCGACTACCCGTGGATCCCACAGGAACTCCGCGAGGTATCGCCGCACTGCGGGCACCGTCGGCGCGTCGGGCGTGCCAAGGTTGAGTAGCAGCACGCCCAGGGACTCGGGGGTGTCGTGGCGGAAGCTCGAGGTGTTGATGAAGGCCATGGCTCCGTCTCGGCGATCGCTGGCGCTAGGCAAGTGCCGGGCGCACGCGGGGATCCGCGTCAAGCCGCGGCGCGGCGCAATTGGGCCTCGATCCGTGCCCGCTGGATCAGCCCCTGATCCACTATTCGGGGATAGAGTCTCCACATGGCGTCCACCAGAAGTGCGTGGTGCGCCGCCTTGACCTCCAGGGTTGCGCGCACGGCGTCCGGTAGATCCGGAAGGGTCAGCAGGTGGGGGGAGAGCCAGCTCAGATAGTCGTCGACGAGACGGCGGCCGTCCTCCCCGTCCCACCGGGTGCTTACCGACAGAGGGGGCAGGTCCGAGCGGGGGAGCCGCCGCCCGCGAAGCGGTGGGTCCGT
>Ga0316578_10001169_pt1 | contig 10351 bp, 5 predicted proteins | sample J0NA_2_FD_203076 | JGI IMG/M metagenome (GOLD analysis project Ga0316578, IMG submission 203076) | Rhizosphere microbial communities from salt marsh grasses in Alabama, United States - J0-2_160517rDrC | ecosystem: Host-associated > Plants > Roots > Rhizosphere | place: USA: Alabama | collected...
AGGGGCATTGTCCAGCAAGGGGGGAACCCCCGGGGGCGTCCTCCGTTTCTGGACCCTCTACGGCCACCTGGCGGAGGATGTCCTCACGGACCTCACCCCCGGCCGGCACATCCGGAAGGGCACTCCCTTCGCACGCGTGGGCTCCTTCCCCGGAAACGGAGACTGGGCTCCCCACCTCCACTTCCAGGTGATCACCGATACTCTCGGTATGAGGGGAAACTTCCCGGGGGTGGGTCGGCCTTCCCAACGAGAGATCTGGAAAGCCCTCTCACCCGACCCGAACCTCGTCCTGGGGATCCCGGATCCGGCGGAGGGAGATTCCTCCCGGAGCGGAACATCCCTCTTTCCGGAGGATCCCGGTCCTGCGGAGCCGGGCCAGCCGTCCGGCGTCCCCCTCTCCCCCTCCAGGGGCCGAGAGAAATCGGAGATCCTCTCGAGTCGCAGCCGGTACCTGGGGCCGAATCTCAGCCTCTCCTACAGAACCCCCCTGGAGCTCGTCCGGGGGCATGGGCGGTTCCTCTACGACGAGGAGGGACAGGCGTTCCTGGACTGCGTCAACAACGTCCCCAACGTCGGGCACACGCATCCCAGGGTGGTGGAGGCGGGACGGCGCCAGATGGCCATCCTCAACACGAATACCCGTTACCTCCACGAGCTGCGAGCGGAATATTCCGAGAGGCTCCTTGCCCTCTTCCCGGAGCACCTGTGCAGGGTCTACTTCGTGAACTCGGGGAGCGAAGCCAACGAGCTGGCCCTCCGCCTGGCCCGGGCGCACACCCGGCGGAAGGACGTGCTGGTCCTCGAGGGGGCCTACCACGGAAACACCTCGGCTATGGTGGATCTCAGCCCATACAAGTTCGACGGCCCGGGGGGCGAGGGCCCCCGGTCCTGGGTCCATAAGGTTCCCATGCCCGACCCGTACCGAGGCCGCTTCAGAGCCCTTCCGGGAGGGGTGACCGATTCCGACTCTCCCGTGATGGAGACCCCGGAGGAAGGGGAGCCCATCTCGGAGGGGGTCGAGCCCCAGTACGTGCCGGGAGAGACATTGGGCCACCGCTATGCTGACGAGGTCCGGAAGGTGCTCACCCTCATGCGAGCGGAGGGCCGAGCCCCAGCCGCCTTCTTCTGCGAGTCCATGCTCGGGTGCGGAGGCCAGATCGTCCTCCCCGAGGGGTATCTGTCCGAGGCGTTCGAGTTCGTCAGGACCGCAGGAGGCGTATGTGTCGCCGATGAGGTACAGGTAGGGTTCGGACGAGTCGGATCGCACTTCTGGGCCTTCCAGACCCAGGGCGTCGTCCCGGATATCGTCACTCTGGGAAAGCCCATGGGGAACGGGCACCCCGTGGGGGCTGTCATAACCACCCGGGAGATCGCCGACTCCTTCGTGACGGGAATGGAGTACTTCAACACCTACGGTGGAAACCCGGTCTCCTGCGCCATAGGACTGGCGGTCCTGGACGTCATGGAGGAGGAACGCCTCCAGGAAAACGCCAGGATCGTAGGTGGATACCTTCTCCAGGGGCTGAGGCGACTGGGAGACCGTTTCCCGCTCATCGGCGACGTTCGAGGCCTCGGCCTGTACATCGGTGTCGAGCTGGTGAAGGACCGATCGACACGGAGCCCCGCCACCGTGGAAGCAGACCGCCTGAAGGAGCGCCTACGGGAGCATCGACTTCTCCTCTCCACGGATGGGCCCCAGCACAATGTCCTGAAGATCAAACCTCCCCTCGTCTTCACCCGAGCCGACGCCAATCGGCTGGTGGAAACCATGGCACGCATCCTGGAAGAGGATGAGTTCCGAGGGCCCGGACCGCCCTCGGACTCGTGATCCCCTGGACCTCTCTCCCCCGAGACCAGGTCGGCTCCGATGGAGTCGTGGGGTTACGGGTAGATCACAACCTCAACCTGCACATCACTACCCTGGAGTCGATTTCTCCCGTACCATGACGAGGCCAGGCTCCTCTTCCATCCGGAACAGGGGATGCCGTCTCGACACGTCAGCCAAAGACCCCGTCCATGTTCGGAGTGGCGTTTCGGACCCTGCTCTTCTTGCTGGCCCTCTCGTGTGGAGGGTGCATCCTGAGCCGGTCCCCCGGAGGGAAGGGTGGAATGCGGGACATCCAGCTGGATGAGATCAAGGGCTCGTCCGAGGACAATGTCCTGGATCTCATCGAGCGAATTCGCCCGGGCTGGGTCTACTTCCACGAGCTCAGGGACCCCGGCGATCCCGGAGAGACGGAGGGGCCTCTGGTCCTGATCAACGATGTCCCGCCCCACCCTCTCTTCACGCTCCAATACTTCCCCCTGGAGAACGTTCGGGAGATCCAGTACCTGACCGCCAGCTACGCGCTTCAACGGTACCGGGTGAACTCTCCCGCAGGGGTCATCCTGGTTGTCACGGAACCTCCCGTGGGTCCTGACCCCGGGGCCAAACCGGACACGGGGCGCGTCCTCCTGGAGGACACACTCGGTTTTTCTCCGGAGCCCATGGCCCGCATCGCCCCTTCTTTGATACACTGCACCTTCTCGTGCAACAGTCCATCCCGGAGCCGGTCATGAACGAACACCCTCGAAGCCGACCGGGGATCCGGGCACCCTACTGGTGCCTCGCCCCTCAGGCCGCCGTTGCCCTCCTCCTGCTTGTCGGCTCAGCTGCTCCCACGGGAGCTCAGGAGGCCGCCCCCACCCAGGCCCGCCCACTGGAAATTGCCGACATGTTCCAGATCAAGAGAGTGGGGAGTCCCGTGGTCAGCCCCGATGGCGGGTGGGTGGCTTTCACCGTCAGCACACCTTCCACCCCCACGAAGAGCGGCAGCACTCAGATCTGGATGGTCGCCGCCGACGGTGATGGAGACCCCATTCCCATGACGGCGAAAGGGTACTCTGCTTCCAGCCCGGAGTGGAGCCCCGACGGAAAGTACCTCTCCTTCGTCGCCACCCGGGGGGACAGCGCCAAGGCACAGGTCTGGGTGCTGGACCGCCGCATGGGAGAGGGCCAGGAACTTACCAAGGAGAAGTGGGGGATTTCGGGTTACGAGTGGTCTCCCGATGGAAGCAAGCTTCTCCTCACCATCCGGGACCCCGACCCCATCGACACACTCCCGGAGCACGAGAAGCCGAAGAGCCGGCCCCCCTGGGAGATCGACCGCCTGCAGTTCAAGCAGGACAGGGTAGGGTACATCACCGGGGACCGGCACACCCACCTCTACGTCTTCGACCTGGCCACCCGGAAGACGACGCAGATCACCTCCGGGGACTATGACGTCAGCTCACCGGCGTGGAGCCCCGACGGCACGAGGGTGGCCTTCGTGGCGAACCGAACCGAGAACCCCGACGGGAACGAGAACACGGATATCTGGGTGGTGGACGCCGCCAACACCGACCAGGGGGAGACCCTCATCCAGGTCACCACCAACCCCGGCTCCGACGGCTCGCCGGCATGGAGCCCCGACGGGGAGTGGATCGCCCATGTCACCTCACGGGAGCCGGAGATCATCTGGTACGACGTGAGCGAGCTCGCGGTGGCCAGCGCCGACGGGAGCGGTGAGCTCCGGATCCTGACGGAGGCCCTGGACCGGAATGTGAGATCTCCGAAATACTCGGAGGACGGCCGGTACATCTTTGTCGGGATCGAGGACTCGGCGGAGGATCACCTGGGGCGGGTCAATGTCCGAAACGGACGCATGGACCGCCCCGTCTCCGGGGAGCTCACGGTGGGTGGATTCGATCTCGGCCCCGACGACGATGTCTTCGTTTCGGTGGCACGAACGAACCTTCCCGGTGAGATCTTCTCCGTCGACGACGATGGTGAGCTGACACAGCTCACGAAGGTCAACGAAACATTCCTGCGCAGCATCCGCCTGGGGCAGACCTACGACGCCACGTTCGCCAGCGCCGACGGGACGGAGATCGAGAGTTTCTTCTACCTGCCCCCGGGATACCAGGAGGGGATGAGATATCCCACCCTCCTCCGGATCCACGGCGGCCCCGTGTCGCAGTACTCCCACTCCTTCAATTTCGAAGCCCACCTCCTGGCGGCGAAGGGGTACGTCGTGGTCACTCCCAACCCCCGGGGCTCCTCGGGTTATGGCCAGGCGTTCAGCCACGCCATCTGGGCTGACTGGGGGAACAAGGATTACCAGGACGTCCTTGCGGCCGTGGACCACGCCATTGAGGAAGGATGGGCCGACTCCGAGAGGCTCGGGGTGGGTGGGTGGTCGTACGGAGGCATCCTCACGGACCACGTCATCACCAAGACGGACCGGTTCGAGGCCGCCATCACCGGGGCCAGTGAGTTCCTCTACGTCACCAACTACGGTCACGACCATTACCAGCTCCAGTGGGAGAAGGAGCTCGGCCTTCCCTGGGAGAGTCGGGAGACGTGGGAGCGGATCAGCCCCTTCAACCAGGTGGACAAGATCACGACTCCCACGCTGGTCATGGGCGGGGAGAGTGACTGGAACGTGCCCATCAACAACGGGGAGCAGCTCTACCAGGCGCTGCGGCGCATGGGGCGGGTGACCCAGCTGGTGGTCTACCCGGGCCAGAGCCACGGTCTCTCGGTGCCGGCGTACCAGGTGGACCGATACGAACGGTACCTGAAGTGGTACGACAAATACGTGAAGCAGCTCACGGAACCCGTGGTCGAGGAAGGGAGGTAGAGATGAAGCAGCCAAAGAAGGTCCCGACGCAGTTCTCCTTCCTGCCCCGCCTGACCAGTGCGTCGCTGCGGGTCGCCCGCTCACTACCAGCCATTCTCTCCCCCTGGCTCCTCCGCTCCCTCTTGGGTAAGGGGCCCACGGCGCTCCTTCTTCTCCTCGTCTTGACACCGACCCTCTTCGCCCAGACCCCCCCTCGCCCCCTGGAGATCGAGGACCTGTTCACCATCAAGAGCGTGGGGAATGCGGAGATCTCTCCCGATGGGGAGTGGGTGGCCTACACCGTCACGACCACGAACCTCGCCAAGGAAGAGTCGAAGACTCAGATCTGGATGGTCTCCTCCGCCGGTGGGGAGGCGATTCCCCTCACCATGTCCAGCGAGTCCGTCTCCGGCCCCAAGTGGAGCCCCGACGGGAAGTACCTCTCTTTCCTGACGACTCGGGGGGAGGATGCGAAACCCCAGGTCTGGGTCCTGGACCGGAGGGGTGGGGAGGCCCGACAGCTCACCGAGATCGAGGACGGCGCCGGGAGCTTCGAGTGGTCTCCCGACGCGTCGAAGCTGGTCATGGCCATCCGGGACAAGGATTCGACGGCGGCTTCCGGGGGGTCCGGAGCGGGGGGCGGGAGCCGGGTCCGGGACCCATGGGTCATCGACCGGCTTCAATTCAAGCGTGACGGCCGGGGATACCTGGCCGACAGTCTCCGGACACACCTCTACGTGTACGACATCGCTTCGAAGAGGCTGACCCAGATCACCTCCGGACGTTGGGACGAGGGAAGCCCGGCCTGGAGCCCCGATGGCACCAGGATCGCCTTCGTGAGCAACCGGACGGAGGACCCCGACGCCAACTCCAACAACGACATCTGGGTGGTGGCGGCGGATAACACCGACGGGGGAGCCACGCTCATCCGCATCACCACCTACGACGGAAGCGACGGAAGCCCAAGCTGGTCCCCCGACGGGAGGTGGATCGCCTACACCACGCAGCTCGGCGACCCCCGCGTCTCAGCCATGAGCAACAACCGCCTGGCGCTTCGGGCTACTGACGGGAGCGGCGAGCGACGCATCCTCGGCAATGACCTGGACCGGATGGTGGGTTCCCCGAAGTTCACTCCCGACGGCAGTGCCCTCCTCTTCTCCATCGGGGACTCGGGAGAGAACCATGTGGGGCGGATCTCCATCGAGACCGGGGAGATCACGCGCCCCGTCGCCGGCGAGATCAGCGCCCGGGGCTTCACGTCCAGCCCGGACGGGAGGATTGCCACCACAGTGTCCATCCCCGAGATGCCTGGTGAGGTGTTTGTGCAGACCGGGGGGGAACTGGTCCAGCTCACGCACGTGAACGATTCCATCATGGGTGTCATCCAGGAAGCGGAAGTGGAGAACATCCACTTCAACTCTCCCGACGGGACCGAAGTGGAGGGGTGGGTCTTCTTCCCACCGGGCTTCCAGGAAGGCACCCGGTATCCCACGATCCTGAGGATCCACGGCGGACCTCATGGATCCTTCGGCGTGGGCTGGAACTTCGAGGCCCAGCTCCTGGCTGCCAAGGGCTACCTGGTGCTCATCACGAACCCCCGGGGCTCGTCGGGCTACGGGAACGATTTCAGCATGGCACTCTGGCAGAAGTGGGGAATCCCCGACTTCCAGGATGTCATGGCAGGCGTGGACGACGTCGTCCAGCGTGGATGGGCCGATCCCGACCGCCTGGGCGTCGGGGGATGGTCCTACGGAGGAATCCTGACCAACTACGTCATCACAAAGTCCACCCGCTTCAAGGGGGCCATCTCGGGTGCAAGCATGGGGCTCCTGGTGGCGAACTTCGGGGTGGACCACTACCAGCTCGGCAACGAGCGGGAGTGGGGGCTGCCCTGGGAGAATCGCCAGATGTGGGAGGATCTCTCCCCCTGGAACGACATCGACCGGGTCACCACGCCCACCCTCTTCATGGGGGGTGAGTCGGACTGGAACGTGCCCGTCCTGAACTCGGAGATGATGTATCAGTCCCTGAAACGTCGCGGTATCGACACGCGACTGGTGGTTTACCCCGGGCAGCCACACGGACTCAGGGTGCCGTCCTACAACGTGCATCGGTACAAGGAGTATCTGGCCTGGTACGACCGGTACGTCAGGGGTGGACAGGGCTCGGCCGGGCTGTAGGGCCGGCTGGAAAGTGATGATCCAGGAGACCGGAGGCGGCCCGGGCTCCGTCCGCTCCCTCCTGAGGGGAAACGTGGGGGGACTGGCAGGAACGTCCCTCCTGAATGACACGGCCAGTGAGATGGCCTATCCCCTTCTCCCCCTGTTCCTGGTGGGAGTGCTGGGGGCCGGCCCGGCGTTTCTGGGAATCGTGGAGGGCATCGCGGAAAGCACCGCCTCCCTGGTCAAGCTGGGGGGCGGGTTCCTCTCCGATCGGGTGGGGCGCCGAAAAACCCTGGTGGTGTGGGGGTATGGGATCGCCTCCCTGATCCGCCCGCTCCTGGCCGCCGCCGCCCTTCCCTGGCATGTCCTGGCCATTCGTTTTACCGATCGGGTGGGAAAGGGCATCCGGTCCGCGCCTCGAGACGCCCTTCTCGTGGACTCGGTGCCGCCGGAACGAACGGGCACCGCCTTTGGTCTCCACCGGGCAGCAGACCATGCCGGGTCCGTCCTGGGCCCCCTCCTGGCTGCCGGGATTCTCCTCCTGGCTCCCGGGAGGCTCCGCGTGGTCTTCGCCCTCACACTCATACCTGGCATCCTGACAGTCCTCCTCCTGTTCAAAGCGGTGAGGGAGATTCCGCCGAAGGGAGGCGACGCACCGACCGTCGGCTCCTCGACTCCACCCACTTCCCTCCGGGCACTGGGGCCCACCTTCCCCCGCTACCTCTCCGTCCTCCTCCTCTTTACCCTCGGCAACGCCTCCGATGCCTTCCTCCTTCTCAGGGCCCAGGATCTCGGAGTTTCCGCCGCGGCCATCCCCCTACTCTGGGGAGCGTTCCACCTGAGCAAGATGGTGTGGAACGTGCCCGGAGGAATGCTGGCCGACCGTTTCCGTCCGTTGCCCATGATCGTGGGCGGTTGGCTCCTCTACGCCGGCGTGTACGCCGGCTTCGCTGCGGCCGGGACCCCCTTGCAGGTATGGGTCCTCTTCGGGATCTACGGCCTCTTCTATGGTCTCACCGAGTCCCCGGAGAAGGCCCTGGTGGCCGAGCTGGCCCCGTCCCAACTTCGGGGGCGGGCCTTCGGCGTCTTTCACTTCGCCGTGGGTCTGGGAGCCCTTCCCGCCAGCTTTCTCTTTGGAGTTCTCTGGCAGTGGAAGGGGGCACCGACAGCCTTCGCCGCCGGGGCGGGTTTCGCCCTCGTGGCAGCGCTCCTCCTCCCCCTCGCCCTGCGAGGAGGCCCGAGTCCATTGACCCATGGGCACGCAGCGTGAAGTGGGATCCAGGCTCTCGGTGTCCATCGCGGACGCAGAGGTAGCGCCGGGATGCAGACGCCTTATCCTGGGACGCCACGAGTAGGAGATGGAGAGATGAGAAGAGCCCTGCAGGGTATGGACGGAGATCGGAGAAGGGGTTGGACCCGACGGTGGTCCCCCATGATCCTGATCGCCAGTCTGGCCGCGTCCACCGGGACTCCGCTCCCCCTTCCCTGGGGAGCCGAAGGCCATCACATCGTCACTCGGGCCGCCGTTTCTCACCTTCCTGCCGAGATGCCGGCCTTCTTCCGGAGCGCGGGGCATCAATTGGAATACCTGGGGCCTGAGCCGGACCGATGGCGCTCCCGCGAGTTGAAGGAGATGGACGACGCCTGGGAGTTCGATCACTACATCGATCTCGAGAACGTACCCCAGGGGGCGCTCGAGGCCTCGGACCGATACGAGTTCATCGCCGCCCTCTACGCCGCCGGGATTCACCGGCCTCAGCAGTACGTGGGGTTCCTCCCGTGGCGGATCCTGGAAATGTATCAACGTCTCCTCACCGAGTTCGCCATCTGGCGGAACCTGGAGGGAGACCCCCAACGGCCCTTCGTGGAAGCCCGCATCCTGAATGACGCCGGAATCCTGGGCCACTATGCAGCGGATGCGACCCAACCCCACCACACGACGATTCATTTCAACGGATGGGCGGAGGGGGCTCCGAATCCCCGGGGGTTCACCACCGCACGGGACTTCCACGCCCGATTCGAATCCGCCTTCGTGGAAGCTCACGTGTCCTTCCAGGACGTGGACCTCCTCATGGCCAGCAGCCCCATGGCCATCGAGGACCCCCGACGAGCTGTCTGGTCGGAGGTCCGGACCAGCAACGCCACGGTTGAGCGCATGTACGAGTTGGAGTTGGAGCACGGCTTCGACCCGGAAGCATCCCCGGACCCTGCCGTAACGGATTTCGTGGTCCAGCGCCTGGTGGCAGGCGCCGAGATGCTCCGAGGCCTCTGGTGGTCAGCGTGGACCGAGAGCGAGGGCCTGGCGGCCCGGCGCCGTGCCCAGGGGTGGACTCCATGACGGATTCCCCCTCCCTCAAGGATCCCGCTTCCCCCACCGGCTCCCCACCCACTTCCCGCCAGAGTGCCATGTCCGACAACGAGCCCAACCCCCTCCTGGAGAGGAAGTATCGGATCCCGTTCCACCGCATCCGGGCAGAACACGTGGAGTCGGGAGTCCGGAAGGCCCTCGCCCACGCCCAGGAACGCATCGACGACCTGGGAGTGGACACCCGACCTCGGACCTACGCCAACACCCTGGGCGTCCTGGAGGAGATCACCCAGGAGCTTAGCGAGACCCTGGCCCCCGTTCACCACCTCCTGACGGTGGCGGAGACCGGACCCCTGAGGGAGGCGTTCAACGCCGTGCTCCCGGAGATCGCCCAGTTCTGGTCCCGGCTACCCCTCAACGAAAGGCTCTGGCGGCAGATCCGCCTCTTCTCCGAGACTCCGGAAGCTCATGGGCTGAAAGGGATCCGGGCTCGGCACCTGGAGAAGACTCTCCGGGAGTTCCGCAGGGCTGGAGCCGACCTCGCTCCCGAGGGGAAGGCCCGGCTGGAGGAGATCAGAGTCGACCTGGCCCGCCTCCAGCAGAAATTCAGCGAGAACGTCCTGGACGCCACGGCGGCATGGGAGCTCCTGGTCTCCGACCCACGACGGCTGGAAGGGATCCCCGCGGGCACGAAGAAGCGATTCAGAGAGAAGGCGGCGGAGAAGGGGCTTGAGGGATGGCTTCTCACCCTCGACTTCCCGTCCTACGATTCCGTCATGAAGCATGCTCCGGATCGGAGCCTCCGAGAGGAGGTGCATGCGGGGTATGTGGGTCGGTGCAGGGAGGGAGAGTTCGACAACACGGGGCTCATCCCCCACATCCTCTCCCTTCGCCATGAGATGGCCCGGCTCCTGGGATACCGCCACTTTCCGGACTATCGTCTGGAGGAGGCCATGGCAAAGGCCGGCGAGCGGGCCGTGGCCTTCGAGGAAGACCTGGCGGGAAGAACCCGACCCTACTGGAAGGCCGACCTCGCGCTCCTCCGGGAGCACGCCCTGGCACTGGACATCGATCCCCTCGAACCCTGGGACGTGGCTTTCGTGGCCGAATCCCTGCGGAAGGCCAGATACGACATCAGTGACGAGATCCTCCGACCCTATTTCCCCCTCCCCGCCGTCCTGGAGGGGCTATTCGGGTTGGTGAAGAGGATCTTTGGTCTCACCGTCACGGAGCGATCCATC
>Ga0316578_10001170_pt1 | contig 10350 bp, 10 predicted proteins | sample J0NA_2_FD_203076 | JGI IMG/M metagenome (GOLD analysis project Ga0316578, IMG submission 203076) | Rhizosphere microbial communities from salt marsh grasses in Alabama, United States - J0-2_160517rDrC | ecosystem: Host-associated > Plants > Roots > Rhizosphere | place: USA: Alabama | collected...
TATCCCATTTGCCGGAATCCGGATCGTACTTGGAATTGACGAAACAGAACCAATTCTCGTCATCCTGTCCCGGATGGTCGGCCTGATAATAGAAGCCGGGGTAACGGGTTTCCTTGCGGAACTGGATGTGGCGCAGGTGGGCTTCCACCGTCCAAATACGATGCTGAATTTCCCAGGCGCGCATCAATTCGTGCAGGTCGCCGGCTGCCAGTTTCTCGCAATCTTCGCGCATGGTGGCCAGCAGATCCATGACGATTTCCAGGTTCTTGGTGGTGGTCAGGTAGTAGGTTGCCGTTCCGCCGCCGTATTCATGAGTGGCCTTCATCAACCGGTACATCATGCCATTGGGCTTGAGGTAGTTGGGGTTGATGTCGATGGCGGTGGAGTATTTGCTGTGCTCCAGGAAGGTTCGCACCGGCTTGTAAATCATGTCGACCAGTTCTTCCTTGGACTGTTTCAGGGCCGGCTTGAAGTCGGCGTGATCCTTGGCATAGCGGACCATCTGCTTGGCCGCAATCCGTCCTTCGGCATGGGAGCCGGAAGAGAACTTGTGGCCGGAGCAACCGACACCGTCGCCGGCGGTAAACAGGCCGTTGACCGTGGTCATGCGGTTGTAGACCTTGCCGTTGTCCGCCTTGATCTTGTAAGCATCCGGCACCCAGTCATAGTCCGGGCCCGAGACCCAAAGACCGCAGCAACCCGAGTGTGAGCCCAGCAGATACGGCTCGGTGGGCATGACTTCGGAGTTCTTCTTTTCCGGCTCGGTGTTGGTGGCGCACCACAGGTTGGCCTGGCCGCAGGTCATGTCGAGGAAGTCTTCCCAAGCTTCGGATTCGAGGTGCTTGAGCTCTTTCTTGTCCAGGGTCTTCCCGAGTTCAGCCAGTGCAGTCACTGTGTCCATGATGATCGGGCCGCGGCCCTCTTTCATTTCGAAGAGCATCAAGTGGTTCCGCAGACAGGTCGGGGTGATAGCGGCGGTTCCGTACGGCGCGTACTTCTGCAGCTCGGCCTTGGCGGCGTCGCTGGCGGCGAAGTTTTCGCCCAGGCCGTTAAGCGTTTTGGCCTTGAACAGCAGGAACCAGGCACCGACGGGTCCGTAGCCGTCTTTGAAACGAGCCGGGGTGAACCGGTTCTCCATCATCGACAGCTCGGCCCCGACGCGCATGAGCATGGTGTAGGTGGAGCCTGAGTTCCATACCGGATACCAGGCCCGGCCTTTGCCTTCGCCCATCGAACGCGGCTGATAGATGTTGACCGCGCCGCCGCAGGCGACCAGCATGGACTTGCATTTGATGATGAAGACTTTGTTTTCGCGGACGGAGAAACCGACCGCGCCGGCGATCTGGTTGGGCTTATTGGCGTCCAGGAGCAGCTCGACGATAAAGACCCGCTCCAGAATGTTGTCTTCACCCAGAGCCAGCTTGGCGGCTTCGGCCACGACTCTCTTGTAGGACTCGCCGTTGATCATGATCTGCCATTTGCCGGTACGGACCGGCTGGGCTCCTGACTTCAGGGTTCCCATGGACTGACCTTTTTTGCCGTCCAGGTTCTTGCCTTCGGCGCTCTTTTTCCAGATCGGCAGGCCCCATTCCTCGAACAGATGGACCGAGTCGTCCACATGGCAGCCAAGATCGAAGATCAAGTCTTCGCGGACGATGCCCATCAGGTCGTTGCGCACCATGCGGACGTAGTCGTCCGGCGAGTTATCGCCGATGAAGGTGTTGATGGCGGAAAGCCCCTGGGCAACCGCGCCGCTTCTTTCCATGGCGGCCTTGTCGACCAGCAGAACCGACTGGCCATCGTCCATCCATTTTTTAACTTCAAATGCCGCGCCGCAGGCTGCCATGCCGCCACCGACGATCAGAATATCAACTTCGCGTTCCTCTACTTCAGGGTCCTTTACGGCCTTAAGTTCACCCAAAGGTTTGTTTGGTAATGCCATATTTCATCCTCCTTGATAGGAATATAGGTGTTGATTCATGCATCAATTTCCGAATGGAATCTGAACGCTCGGCCCGGGCCTAAACGGTTGCCTTGGGCCTCGGGATCTCGTAGCCGTCTGCTTCCTGTGTGGCCAGCAGGCCGCTTTCGATATCCTTTCCTTTCATCTCCTTGTAAGCATTGGCCGTACCTTCCGCAGTGGTCCGAATGGGGAACTTGAAGCGTTTGATGACGCCGTTTCTGAACTTGCAGGTCCACATGACATCCTCGGTACCCAGCATCGGCATAACACTGCTTCCTAGCGGGACGAAATCGGCATAACCGCGAACTTCAATTGCCTGGGTGGGGCAGATCTTGACGCAGGAGAAACACTCCCAGCACTGGTCGGGCTCCTGGTTGTATGCTTTCATTGCATTCGGATCCAACACCATCAGGTCGTTGGGGCAAATGTACATACAAGCAGTTTTGTCACCGCCCTTGCAGCCGTCACATTTTTCCTCAATTACAAAACTTGGCATTGACTATACCTCCTCGTTTGTTTTTGGATCAATTTCCAACATGAAATATCCGCCAATATTCTGTCCTAAAAAAACCCGGTCCTTTAACACCTCCCTTCTTCTATTCGGCCAAAAGTTCTCGGGCCATTTTGGCGCGTCTTGATTTTATTACACGGCATGAACGCCGTTTTCGCTCGTGATTCAACCGGAACAGTCGGTATCCGAAAATGGCACCCGGGCTAAAAATATCGTATAAAATCAATAATATATAGCCCCAGCAAAGTAGAATGTTTATCATCCAACATTTTTCTTGTCAAGAACTTTCGCGTAATCAAATGTTAAAATAATTAAGCCTTTAAACACCGCCTCATGATGTTTCAACATATAGTCGGCCGAGTATAAAACAGCACTACATCTTGTGCAAAAAGTGCAGAATGATCGCATAGACGCGGTTCAGCGAAACCACCGCGGGCCGCCACCGCAGCCAGAGGGCGCCTTGCGGGTTGCCGATCTCGGCCGGCCGTGCTACAAGAAGCGGCAAAAAAAAGGTCGGCAAATCGTTATGGACGCTCAAATCAAACCCTTGGTCGCTGACACGGCATTCTCATTCGACTGCTCGCCGGCAGTGACGTGCTTCAACGCATGCTGCCGCGACTTGAACCAGGCATTGTCCCCTTATGACATCCTGCGGCTGAAAAACAGGTTGGGACTTTCTTCGGAACTATTTCTCAAAACCCACACCGTGCGGCACATCGGTCCGGAGACCGGCCTGCCGGTCGTCTCTTTGAGATTCGACAACCGATCCAGCCGTCAATGCCCGTTCGTCACTTCCGAGGGATGCCGGGTCTACACGGATCGGCCCGCCTCCTGCCGGCTCTACCCCCTGGCCCGAGGCACATACCGCAACCGCCTCAGCGGCCGAATCAAAGAGCATTTCGCCCTGATCCAAGAACCACACTGTCGCGGTTTCCGTCAAAAAACCGCATGGACGGCTCGTGGGTGGATGCGCGACCAGGGACTCGAGCCTTACAACCGATTCAACGATCTTTTTCTTGAAATGATCAGCCTCAAAAATCGTCTTTCACCCGGCCCGCTCGCTCCAGAGCCGCAGCGTCTTTTTTACACGGCCCTGTATGACATCGATTCGTTTCGGGACCTGCTCTCGCAGAAAAGTTTCGCTGAACGCTGGGGCATCGATCCGGCTGAACTAACGGTGCCTGAACCCGATGACAGTCAACTGTTGAGATTTGCCCATGCCTGCGTAAAAAAATCCGTGTTCGGGGAAACCCGAAACCGCGCGGGTTGACACATCTTTCGGTTGCACCCACCGGGTCAGTTGCAACTGCGGCGGAGCATGTAAAAATGGAACTCGACGGCAAAGTGGCTTTGGTGCTCGGTGCGATCAAGGGCATCGGCAAGGGCATCGGCGTGGCCCTTGCCGCTCAGGGGGCCGGTGTCACCCTTAACTATCACGATTGGGAAGAGAGCCTGCCGGATCTCCAGCAAACATTTGCCGAACAGTCATCACCTTACCTGATCCTCCGGACGAACCTGATCGATACCGAGGCGATAAGAGGTCTCATTCACCGGGTCATCGATCATTTCGGCCGCCTCGATATCCTGATCAACAACATCGAGAGAGGTGGTTGGCCCATCGTTCATGGGCCCTACGTACGGCAACAATGGGACCTCGAAATCGAGACCTGCCTGAGGGCCAAAAGGTGGGTTTTCGAAGAAGCCCTGCCCCACCTGAAGGCCAGTGGAGACGGCGTGGTCATCAACGTTTCCTCTATCGCCGGCATCGTCGGCCGCACCGGACCGGCGGGTCCGTTTTTCAACGAGGGCTATGCGGCCGCCAATCGCGGCATCTCGGTGTTAACCGAAACCTGGGCCCGCATGGGCGCTCCCGAGGTTCGCGTAAATGAACTCATGCTCGGCTTTGTTGAAAGCCGGCACGGCCGGGGCACCCGCGGCTGGGGCCTGCTGTCCAGCGATCAGAAACAGGCCCTGATCGACCACACTCTGATGGCCAGAACAGGCGCCATAGCAGATGTGGTCAAGGCGGTTCTCTTCATGGTCAAGGACGCCCCGTTCATGACAGGGGCCGTCCTGCGGTTGGATGGCGGTTACGTCCTGGGAGGCGATCGCGTGGCAGCCATGCCGCCGGGTGTCCTTTAGTGTCCATCCATAAATGGTCACCATCGCCAGCAGGTTTCGAGGCAATCAGTCTCCCGTTCCGTCGTTCATATTTTCAAGACTGAAGACCTAAGGCAGACGGCCGGATGACGCAAGATAGTGGACCGTTTACCGTCGGCTTTTAGCCATTTGCCTTTGGCCTTGCATAATCATATGATCATTGCCCTACCGCGGCCGGATCTGCTTGGAGGGCACACCCCAGACAAACAGCTTGATCCAGTCGAATCCCAGTTTCAGCAGGGCCGCATCATCACTGCGGATTTTCTTTACGAGAGCCGCCTTGAGTTTGTAACGATTTAAAAAACTGCTGGCGAACACAAATTCTCGAAACCGGTCGATGTTGTAAGCCGCCATGAAGGCCATCCTCGCCCTCGGGCCTTCGGGTCCTTCGCTGCCCCAGGGATCTCTTTGAAAGAGCTGTTTGATTTCAGCCCAGCGGGTCGTCATTTTGTTGTAAGTGAGGGCCTCCTGATCTTGTGACCAGGTCTCTATGGTCCAGAGCGTCTCCGCCTGCTGGCCAAGACAAAAATCCGGGGGTCTGAATAGATGCACGGCTTCGTTTTTACCTGAGCGGGCATCGTAGCGTAATCCGTGTTCGACCGGAAATGTTCGGCAAGTGTCGGGACGGTCCGGATAAACGGAGCAGCCGGTGTCGGTTAAAAATGGACAGGTGCGCTCCGGATTGTCGGCCATATGGAGCAGTACATCTGGGAAGAAGTTGAAGTCCCGCAAAACCACGTCCACATATTGGTCTAAAAACCGGTCCGAATCGATCCCCAAGGCCTCCCTGAGCCGAATGACATCGTAAGGGTACAAAAAGAGATTCAGGTTACGGCAGCACCGGTTGAAGCAAGCGATGCCCGGATGGCAACGAAAGGCAAAACTGTCGCCGGCCTTCAGCTGAATACCGGGTAAATCGGTCAAATCATTTTCGTCGATGTATTTCATAATCCAACGGTAATAGGCTAAAGATTCGATCCGCAATCGCTCAAAAGGAACCGGCTGTTATTAAAGGCCAGGACCATTTCCGCCACTGTCATTTTGATTTTTCCGGCACCGGGCATATCCCGCCTGAGCGCCCGTTCGATACCGGCAAGATCCCGATAGAAAGGTGTCCGGTCGAACGGGACGTAAGCCAACTGCCCGCAACGATCCATGAAAGAAGCACATCCCGGCCCATGCGTTGTCTTGCCGTCCGGCCGGTGCAGTTCACTGGGGATACCGTGCAACCGACAAATCATCGGTCGAAACGCATAGAGGCTGCAAAGGCCGTCGATGTTGAGAGGACACATCTGCCGCAGCGTCGGGCCGTTTTTGTCGGTCGCCCGCATGGCACTGCAAATCGCTTGCGCCTTCTCTGCAATGTCAACCTGTCGCTGCCGGCCAAGAGCACGGAATCCTTTGTTCATGTAGAAAAACTCGATGTGGGTGTGATGATGAAACACCGTCATGCAGCAGTTGTCTTCACAGCCTTTGCATGCAAAGCCGTAATGGTCGGCGGCGTTTTTGTAAGCCTGGTCCATGGACGCGTACAGCTGTTCCAGCCGAACAAAATGCCGTCCGAAGTGCTCCGGCGTCGAGTAGGGTTCAGGCGTTGACGGCGGCACGGTCACGAGGCTCAAACAAGAGGGGTGAAGGAAAAAATATGCGCTCGTAGAGATCCATGGCACGGCTGTCGGTCAGACTCGCGACAAAATCGCACACCCGGCGTTCGAGCGGCTGGTCCAGGTGGTTGCAGTTACCCATGCCAATCTTGGTCATTTCCAGCTCAAGCCGTTTCGGTTGCTCCAGAAAATAGCCGTAAAGTTCGATCAGAATCTTTTTGGCCTTCACGAACTCGTTATGAACTTTCGGTGAGCGGTAAACGTTTTCATAAAGAAATTCGCGCAGGCTGGTCATGGCAGCCGAGACCCGGTCGCTCATCCGCAGGCAGAATCGGCCGTCAACGGCTTGGCTATTGTAAACCAGGTCCCTAATCATGGTCGTGGCCCTTTCAGGATGGTTGCGGCCAATGACTTGCCCGCATTCCTGCGGCACCTGCTCTTCCAGAATGACGCCGCTGCGGATGGCGTCCTCCAGGTCATGGTTTAAATAAGCCATGATATCGGCAATTCTCACAATGCGTCCTTCGACCGTGACCGCCAGTTCGCCCGGGTCATCGGGGATAATCTTGCCGTATCCCTTGGAATGTTTGAGAATGCCATCGCGCACTTCATAAGAGAGGTTCAATCCGTCACCGTTGCGCTCCAGTACGTCAACCACCCGTAGGCTCTGGGCTTTGTGCGAAAAATGGTCGGAATAGACTTCTTTCAGCGCCGTTTCACCGCCGTGGCCGAAGGGTGTGTGACCGAGATCGTGCCCAAGGGCAATCGCTTCGGCCAGATCCTCGTTGAGTCTGAGGGCCCGGGCAATGTTGCGCGCCATCTGTGCGACTTCGAGCGTATGGGTCAATCGGGTCCGATACTGATCGCCCAGCGGGGCGAGAAATACCTGGGTTTTGTGTTTCAACCGTCTGAATGCATTGGAGAACACGATCCGATCGCGATCAACCTGAAAGGCGGTGCGAATTGAACAGGGCTTCTCGGGACGCCGACGCCCCCGCGACGCCGCGCTCAGGCAGCCAAAGGGCGACATGAAACTGCGTTCCCTTTTTTCAAATTCCTCTCGAATCGATAGCATGCGGCACGTCGAACCCTTGCAATTCACCTATCAGTATATGCAGATAAGCATAAAAGGCCTCCGTCAGTTTCGATCCTGCCCGGAGCAAAAGGTATTGTGTATCCCACAAAACAGGTCCATGTAAAGACTAAATCGAAATCAGTAGTCTGTTTATGCGTTGAAACCGAGGTTGACACCCTGGCAATATTGGAGTAGCGAAACGATCTTAATGAACGGTCACCATCTGATACTCGGCGAACTGACCGACACTCTTACCGGTGAAACCCTGGCCGATACTCACGACGAACGCTATCGCCAGAAACTGGCCCGTCTATTGGTTGAAAACAAGGGATATCGGCGCAGTGACATTCATCCCCGCCAATCCCTGGTGGCCCGGGCCGGTTCGCATCAGGCTATGATCACTATCGATTTTGTGGTGAAGCTCCAGGATCGGCTCTCCATGATCGTCAAATACGGTCCCGGATCGATCGTCACCCGCCACCGCTCCGCCCTGGCGGCCTCCCGGCTGCTGGCGCCCTATCAGATACCCGTCGTCGTGGCAACCAACGGGGAGGATGCCGATGTGCTCGACGGCTTCACCGGTCGTGTCATCGACCACGGCCTGGAAGCGATGCCGGATAGGAAACGGCTGCTGAGAATAATCGCAACCGCTGCATTTGAGCCTATTCCACCGCACCGAGCCCAGATGGAGTCGCGGCTTTTTTATGCCTACGAGGTCAATGGCGCGTGTCCATGTGACGAGACGATCTGTCGCCTTTAAGGCGCCTCGAAGCCCTGGGAACACTGCCGATTAGTGATTTGAAGCGCATCGGCCGTTGCAATCCTGCGAGCGGCTGCCGATTTTCAAATGCTGTATCGTGTGTTGGAGGCGATAGATTGACGTATCCACTGGCTCGTCGTAAAAATCCCGGGTCAATAAATTCGTCATCGAATTGACGAAACGATGGCTTAGCGACACCAATGAACTACACGCATTTCATGACAGCGGCTCTTGAACAAGCCGAAGCGGCCTACCATGCCGGCGAGTTTCCGGTCGGGTGCATTTTGGTTCACAAAGACCGGGTCCTGGCGTCGGGTCGTCGGACAGGAACCACCACCGAAGGGGTCAATGAGGTCGATCATGCCGAAATGGTCGCCCTGCGGCGCTTGGTGCTGGCCGGCAGGAATATCGCTCCGGCCGAAATCGTACTCTTCAGCACGCTTGAACCCTGCTTGATGTGCTACGGCGCTGCGATTTTGAGTGGTATCAAAACCATTGTCTACGCTTTCGAAGACATAATGGGCGGCGGAACAGGGTGTGATCTGATGCAGCTCAGTCCACTTTACCGCGAAGCAGGCATATCGATCATACCGTACGTGCGGCGTGCAGAAAGCATCCAACTGCTGAAAGCCTTCTTTGCCAATCCGGAAAACGTCTACTGGAAAGAAAGTCTATTGGCCCGTTACACCCTGAGCCAATAATTCGTTGCCGGATGTCAGCTTCCGGCCCCCTCGAGCGGCACTCGATGAGGGTCGAATCGCAGACCGCCGATAATAATTTTTTAAGCTTGAATTTTTTTCTTGCATTCCCTATTGTTATTGGTTAACTCACTACACTATTATAAAGATGATCGGCTTATTTTGTGGTGCCGCAAGAGCCGGGAGCGGCCGCAGACGCCGAGGCGGCAATGACCTTTTAGATGGTGGAGGTGCAGGAATAGCCTTAAGACGTATATTCAAACCAAAACCGGTTGATCGCACAAACATCAATCAGTTCATCCGAGCTAAAGAGGTACGGGTCATCGATCCGGAGGGAAAGCAAATCGGTGTCGTATCGATCACCGAAGCGCTCAAAAACGCGGCAGAATATGGACTCGATCTTGTAGAAATTTCACCCAATGCGAATCCGCCTGTTTGTAAAATAATGGACTACGGTCGCTACAAGTATGAGCAGACCAAGAAAAAACAGGAGGCGAAAAAGAAACAGACCACCTTCCAGCTAAAGGAAATAAAGGTTCGTCCCAACACGGACGACCACGACTTGCAGGTCAAGATCGGTCACATAAAAAAATTCATCGACAAAAAGGATAAAGTTAAGGTTACCGTCATGTTCAGGGGTCGGGAAATCACGCTTTCCCAACTCGGCCGCGACATGCTGGCCAAGATTGCGGAAGAAACAGCCGATGTGGCCGTGGTAGAACAGTACCCGAAATTTGAAGGCCGAACGCTGATGATGGTGCTGTCCCCCCGATAGCCCCGGACAACCCGCACCGATCGTGAAAACAGATGTTGAAACAAACCATCGGGTGTGGGAATAATTTGCCGAAGTGTAAGAACGATGGTGGCGTGTGGCGATGGTGATTCCTTTCCCGCGCCACCTATTTTTTTTAAGCTGGTTTTTTTGAGCCGTTCCCGTACATTCCGATGGTACAAAAGCGATAAATCGCTGCGCAGGGTCACGGTAAGAAATAATTCCACAAGATTGCGTCGGGATTGAGTTCGTCTGCAAGGCACATCCAGCGGCGCATATCAAGATACGTGTCGATGGCTGTAGCGCATTTAGACGGGCCAAAAGACAAGCAAGATGTGAAATTATTTTTTGCTGGGGCCCTAAAACCAACACAGGAGTCAGTAATGCCGAAAATAAAGACCAATCGTTCAGCCGCAAAGCGGTTCAAAAAAACCGGTACCGGCAAATTTGTGTACAATAAATCACACAAGAGCCATATACTCACCAAGAAAACGACCAAACGAAAGCGACAGTTGCGTCGAGCCCAGATGATTAAAAAATCCGATCTCAAGGAACTGCGCCTGCTGCTGCCCAACGGATAGCCGCAGCAACCGGGACCATCGTACAGTCCGATTCGCCGGACGATCAGGGGCTGCCGCCTATTGACCACCGGCCGGTTTCAATTGATTGCCCCTCAAGGCGTGTGAAGGCCCCGGGTTGCCTCCGCACGGAAAATACGTTCAGGAGAACCATCATGCGAATAAAACGAGGATTCAAAGCCAGAAGACGTCGTAAAAAAGTATTGAAGTTGGCCAAAGGTTTTCGCGG